>Ga0070726_10004900_pt1 | contig 10437 bp, 8 predicted proteins | sample tdAd471_FD_67275 | JGI IMG/M metagenome (GOLD analysis project Ga0070726, IMG submission 67275) | Marine sediment microbial communities from the Atlantic coast under amendment with organic carbon and nitrate - tdAd47.1 | ecosystem: Environmental > Aquatic > Marine > Coastal > Sediment | place...
CGATCTCCTTGTAGGAGAATTTCTCCACGCCGCGAAGCATCAGGCATTTTCGCTGAGAAGTGGAGAGGTTGGCCATGGCGCGGTGAACTTCTTCACCACATTCCTCCAACACCTCATCGGGGCGATGGAGGACGTCATAGTAACTTCGGTCCTCCGGCAAATCGAGGAAGGCCGACTCGGGCACATCATCGATGGGGGCCGGTGTTCGCCCGGTATGCCGATTGGCCACATAGCACTTGTTGGTGATGATGCGATACATCCACGCCCGGAAATTCGTTCCCGGCGTGAATTTATGCTGGTTTTCCCAAGCGGCCAAAACCGCCGAAGAAAAGACATCATCGGCCATGCCCGAGTCCCATAGGGTGCGCAGGGTGTACCGGTAGAACTCATCCCGGTACCGTTCGACTTGTTCCATAAAATCGTCCATAGTACTGAGTATATTCCACCTTTCGGCATTATGGTGTCAATTTCGGCACAAAATTGGCTCCCCGCCACCGAATCAATGAAAGCTCTGGTTTGGACTCCCCTTCCGAGGCCAGGCCGCCGATTCACCGGGTCCAGCCCTTCATTTCTTACATTTTGGGGTAGACATTAGCGCCATTTCGGTATAACCTCAAGGTATGGCACAAATTGGATTCCATATTGCGGACCCGGCAATCCGCATGACCCTGAAGGTGATGTTGGAAGCCGAGGGTCATCACGTGACGGATGAGACGATCGATCGCTCGTTGCTCATATCGGATGACCCCGTTTGGGCAACCGGGCAACTCGGCCCCGAAACGACCGTCCTGCTGCTCTCCAATTCGGAGCACCTTCCCGCCACCCTCCGCGCCATGCGTGCGGGTGTCTTCGGCTACATTTTTCTCCCCTTCCAACCGGGTGAAGCCGGTCTCATGGTCCAACGGGCCCTCGCCCAGCAGGAAGGCAACGGGCCCGCTACACCACGGGGAGAAGAGGCCTTTCGCACCCTGGAAGAAGTAGAGGCCGAGCATATAGTCGATACCCTCCGGCGCTGCAAGAACAATCAGGCCAAGACAGCCCGGGTGCTGGGTATTGGACGGAACACCCTCTGGCGGAAACTCAAAAAGATTGAGACCATGCAGCGGGTATCCGGCCACGACCTCTCCACCTCCTGAAGGCGACCCCTCCCCGTACTTTGCTATACTGAAGGGGTCGGGGCGTAGTAATCAGTGCCCTTCACCCCCAAACCTACCCTAGAAAGAACACCCCATGAAAACCCTGGGATGGCATACCCTCGGCACCGCCTTTGACTGCGAATGTGGTCAACGCCACGCACTCCCCATCGAACGCTGCTCCATCGGGCCCGATGCGGCCGTGGCCCTGGCCACCTTTGCGCGCGACAAGGGGCTGAAGACCTGCCTGGTTGTGGCCGATGAAAACACCCTGGCCGCCGCACAAAACCGGGTTCATGACGCCCTGGGCGACGTGGGGATCTCCGTCGTTTCCAGCACCTACCCGGCGGAAGCCTTTGAAGCGACCCAGGAACGGGCCGACGACGTGGCAGAGGCGGGGCAGGATGTGGACGGCTACATTGCCATCGGCTCGGGGACCTTGTGCGATCTTGCGAAAGACGCGGGCAGCAAACAGCGCAAGCCCGTGCTTCTTTATCCCACCGCCGCCTCGATGAACGGCTATACCTCGGCCATCGTGGCCCTCAAGGTCCGTGGATTGAAACGGACCCTGCCGTGTACCCCCGCCCTGGGCGTTTTTGCCGACCCCGATGTGGTGGCGACAGCGCCCCAGGCCATGGCGGCTGCGGGGGTGGCCGACTTTCTCTCCAAGTGTTCTTCAGCCGCCGATTGGCGCGCCTGCCACCTGCTCCGCGGTGGCTACTATTGCGACCGTCCCCGGGAGTTTAACGACGGCATTCAAGAGCGACTCTTTCGGGAAGCCAAGACCATTGGGGCAGGGGACCCGGCGGGGATCCACCTCGTCATGGAGGCCCTGCTCCTCAGCGGCTTCGGCATGGTAATCGCCGGTTCGTCGGCGCCGGCCTCCGGGGGCGAACACCTCATTTCCCACTACCTCGACATGAAGCATGCCCTCTACAATACCGGGCAGGATCTCCATGGTGCCCAGGTGGGCGTGGCCACCATCTACACCCTGGGACTCTGGGAAAAAATCCTCCAGCTGGACCCCGAATCCTTGGATGGGAAAGCCCTGTGGCGTGCTCAGACGGACGAAGCGCGGATTGAAGCGTCCATCGCATCCGATTGGGGCGAGACCGTAGGGGCCGAAGTGCGCGAGCAGTGGCACGAAAAACGGCTGGGTCGCGATGCCTTCCTGGCCGAAATCGAGGCGCTGAAATCTCAGTTGCCCCGCCTGCGCGAGGAGGCCCGCAAGGAACTCCAGCCCGCCGCCACCGTGGCGGCCTGCATCCAGGCGGCCGGCGGCCCCATCACGGCGGAAGCCCTCAACGTAAGCACGGTCGAATACCACAATGGCCAGGCCCGAGCGCGCTACCTCCGCAATCGCTTCACCGTGCTCGACCTGGCGGCGGAGCTCGATTTGGCATGATGTGGGCCGGGGTTATCTGTTGGCTGCTGGTGGCGGATGGACCGGTAGCGCCGAAACCGATGGACCCCTTTCCGCCTGCCCTGCGCGCCTTCCTACAGCAAGAGCCGGCGGCCCTGCCCAATCACGTCGGTTACCTGAAAGAACTTGCCCGCCTGCCGGAACTGGCGGCCACGGAGACGGCCTGGTGGCGGGCCCGTACCCAACCTGCCCTGCGAAACCTGGACACCCAGTTCGATGAAGTACTGGGTGAAAGCCCCGAGGCCCAGTCCCGCTTTGATACCTTTTACGCCCACCTGCGGGAAAACCCTGAACTGCGGAGCGCGGTGGAAAACCTGGTCCGCACAGAGCTCGACAAAGCCAAGGCCAGCCCCGAGATGACACGGGCGGTCCAGTATCTGCGGGGTCACCCCGATGTGGCCATGCGCTTCCTCACCAACCCCAGTCAGGTTCGCCCCCTGCCCGAAGCCCTGCAGGGAGCCTACGACGCCTTCCTGGAAGACCCGGAGTGGATGGCCTCCCTGCGCACCGCTTTCCAGGCGGTGCTCGACACCCCGGAGGCCTATGAGGCTGTGCTGCCCTGGTGGGAACAACTGGAAAAGCTGGGAGTCGCCACGTCGGAATCGGGCGAAGGCCTGCCGACGGAGCTTTACCAGCATCCCCGGGAACTCTGGCTCTGGCACTTGCGGAATATCAACCGGGCACGTAACGACGAGACACGCCCGTGGATACGCTATTGGAATCGGCTCATCCACCGGGACCCCCTGCTCGCGCAAGAGTATGGCCCTTTCATCAACCAGTTGCTGCAGGAGCCCGAGCAGCTGCGTCAGCACCTGGCCACGCTACAGGACCTTCAGACTGCTGATGCCGAACCGTGGCCCCCGAAAATGAAGCCGCCCACCTTGCCGCCCCTCGATATGAGCCACCCTGCACTGCGGATGCAGCAGCGTATGAACCACCCGGAAGGCGATTCGCCTGGTGCGGCCATCCGACCGGCCATGAAGATTCCTCAGCGCCCCGTGCCTCCCGTCTTTCCCGAGTTTCCCCGACCGGAGACGAAGCAAAGCAATGAGAAGTCGACCGGCCCCACCTTCCCGACCTTCCCGGAGTTTCCCACCGGCAAGCGGAGCACGGAGAAAGGAAGGACGCCGCAACGGCCCCCGAAATAGTATTAGCCAGACTGGAAAGATTACGTCGTGCCACGCGATGGCGAGTACAACGAGGTTTCGTGTGCGTGGAGGAAAAGAGAATGCTCCTCTACAAGACCCATTAGTTGAGGGCGTCCAGTTATTCTGCAGAAATAGTAGGATGCCCGAATCGAAGCATCGGCAACGACCCCAAGCTCTCCTGGCTCCACGCACACGAACCGGCAGGGCCGGATCGCGTGGCACGGAAACAACGTAGACCCCGGGGACTGCAGCGACGTCATGCCGTTAGCCAAGCGAGGCCGGTGCTTGGGCGGAACCGGTGACGTTGAAATGGGGTAGCGTACTCGATAATCGCGCCCCCTCCTGCCCATTACAATGATTACTCCCCTCCCAGGAGGGGAATTTTCTAATGCGCCACACATAAAGCTCGCCGGCGGGACAACGGCTACTGGCTTTGAATCAACGCCCCAACTTAGCCCGGAGTCCTTCCGCCGCATGAACGACCAGGGCCCGCTCTTGTTTGTTGAGCGTGCCCAGAAACCACTGGACGATTCCGTAACACACCGCGCCCGCCGCAATCCCGACGAGCAGATGGAGTGCCGCGCCGTACCAGGCCACCACCCACATGAATCCGCAGGCGATGGCCGTCTTGACGAGTAACACGACGAGTCCGCCAAAGTCGATCTCCTGCCGCATGCCGACGCAGAAAAAGATACTCACGACCCCATTGGCCACGACCGCCACCCATGCCAGTCCCACCACGCCGTATTGGGGAATGGCCCACAAATTGAGCCCCACACTCACCATGCCCGCCACCAGGTAGGCGATGACCACAAAGGCGTTGCGATGGGCGGCATAGAGGAATTCCTGTCCGATGCCGTTAAGATAAAAAAGCGGCAGGATAATAGCCACAATCTGCAATACGTAAACAGACTCCAACAAGTCCGTCTCGCCCCCGGTCAGCAGGAGCAAGATGGGGCGCGCCAACAACCCGAGTCCCACGGCCATGGGACAAGCCAGCAAAAGAGCAAGTCGCACGGAGGTCGCCTTGATATGGGCGAAGCCTTCAGCGTCGGTATGGGAAAGGCGGCACAAGGCGGGAAAAATGGCCGTACCCCAGAGTCCCGCCACCATGAGGAGGGGTTCCATGAGTTTTTGTACGGGGGCATAGATTCCCGCATCGCTGCTACCGCGAAAATGATGCAGCAGCTCCATGTCCGATTTAAAATAGACCCAACTGCAGAGCATGGCCAGGGCGAAGGGGAAACACTCCCGGACCTGCGAAAGGGCCGCCCGAAGGCGCAAGCGGGGCCACGTCACCCCGCCGATGGTCATGGCCACCACGACGAAACAGAGGAGTCCTATAATATTGGCTACGGCGACCACCTGGTGCACCGAAACGGGGTCATAGACATAGTCGCTTGGCGGTATGGGAGGGTCAAAGCTGGCCCAGACGGAACCGAGCTTCAGGGCACCGGCCAGCACGTTGAGCAGGGCCACCAGCCCCATGCGCTCTCGCGCGATCAGAAGGGCTTCGAAGGGCTGTTGCAAGGCCCACGTCACCACCACATAAGCCCCCGCCCACAACACGAGGTCGGCACTCCCTGAATCCCGCTTGAGGAAATACATGGCCGTCATGCATAGCGTGGAGAGGACTGTTACGACCGACAGGGCAGTCCACACATTGGACCACGCCACCTTGGGGTCCCGGGCAATGTCGCGGACCAGGAGGCGCTGAATGCCCAGGGTCGCAAAGACGGTGAAGAGGGATGCAAAATTAAAGGCCGCCTGGTATTCGCCCTGGGCGGAAAGCCCGAGGGAGCGAAAGATAATTCCGAGTTGGACGAGGCTCATGGCAAGTCCGGCGATGCGGGCGGCCAATAGGAGGCCGACGTTCACCCCGACCTTCGCCGTTTCCCGGGCGAGCCGTTTCTCCGCAGTTTCCGTCATGGGGCATACCCCACGCCGTCCAACACATCGCGGTAGGACTGGAGGAGGCGCTGTGCGCTGTGCCGCCAGGTCATCCCCTGGGCCCGTTCCGACGCGGCGGCAATCCGGTCTGTCTCGTCGTCCCGCTCGAAAAGGAGGCGGGTCAATCCGGCTTCCAGACTGGCTTCGTCTTCGGGCTCCACGAGAATCCCCGTATCGCCGATGACTTCGGGGAGAGAGGACACGTTGGAGGTGAGCACCGGCGTCCGGGCGGCCATGGCCTCCAGGACGGGCAATCCGAAGCCTTCGTACAGCGAGGGATAGACGCAGGCCTGGGCGTGGTGAAGGAGGGTCACGGCATCTTCGCGGGAAAGGTAGCCCGTGCAGATGACCTGTTCCGTCAGGCCGTGGGATTCGATGGCCTCAAAGATGGGTTCATACATCCAGCCCTTGCCCCCGGCCAGGACCAGTTGGGGCAGGTCCCCATGACGTTCGAACAGCCGTGCGTAGACCGTCACGAGGCGGGCGAGATTCTTGCGCGGCTCCAGGGTGCCGAGATGGATGAGAAAGTCGCCCCGGATACCGTGGGTCGCGCGCAGGGCGTCCATACGGGCACCGTCGGGGGCCGCTTCGAATTCATCGAGGAAGACGCCACCGGGGACTACGTAGACCTTGGCGGGATCGGCGCCCAGCAATTCGATGACATCCTGGCGACAGCTCTGCGAAATGGCAAAGATACCATCGGCCCGGGGGATGGCATGGGCGAGCAGGCGGCGGTGCATGGCCTGGTCTGCGTCGTCGTGGATGGCTTCCCGGCGCATACCGGCCAAATCGAAAACGGTGACCACCCGCTTGGCTGTGCGGGACGGGGGCAGAAGATGGAAGCCGCCATGGACGATATCGCACTTCCCGGTGAGCCATTCGATAGGCGGCCACTCGGCGCGGGTCCACAGGGTGTTTTTCCACCGGGTGGGAAAGCGGTAGGTTGGCAAGGCCTGGTCGGCCCCGAGACAGCCGTCCAAATCATCGGGACGGGATTGGGCCGATGCCGCGATAGGACGCAGGTCCACGGCGCCGAGATCCAGTTCCTGAAAAATGTTGCGGGTGTAGTAGCCCACGCCCGTCATGGGGCGGGAAATCAGGCAACTTAAATCGGCCGCAACAGCGATAGGGGACACGGAACCAACACCTTTTTGCACGAGGAATACGAAGAAACGCGCCGGGTCCATCAACACGACCACGACGAAGGCGCAAGTATAGCATGGGGCTTTCTGGTCCGTCAGGTTGGGGGCTGATGCGAAGGGCTCAAGTCCTGTCCAACACGAAAGACGAAACAGTCGCTGAATGCCCTTGACATAAAAAGCATAGGAAATCCGGGCAGACTTTCAGCCCCTTTTCCTCCCGCACTGTAACGCTGTAGGTGGGTCTCCGCTGCTCCAGCACATTCCGTCGCATGCGCACCCTTTCGGTGTCAATAAGTTGTCAGTCTTGAGAACAACATAACACCTGTCATCGGTTTTATTCATCGTTTGTATTAAGAGACTGTCGCAGCACCCTCTAATTCATTGGTATTCTCTTCCTTTACATAGGTGGCACAAAAAATGCATACTCGATGGAGACGTCTTTGCAGGATCGGGGAGGATCGCTGCAACGCTTCGCTGCTTATTCGCGGTTTCGCTAAGCAACGATGACTCTCAAATTCGTCTTCATGAAGCGGTTGGTATGGGCCACCGCACACCTTGAATGGGACAACCATGGAGAAGAATCTGATGAGAATGTGTGTGAGAATTACCTTGGGAGCGTTGGCGGTAGTGGCCTTCGCGGGCACGGCATCGGCTGGTTTCGATACCTTTGTCATTCGGAACGGAGGCAGCGGAAATTCACCGACGATTCAATCCTACGTTCCTACCGCGCCCGCACCTCCGATACCCGGTGCAATCGAATTCATTATTGATGAGGGCGGCATGAAGGCCGGTTGGGGTTCGGATGACATCAACGGCTTCACCATTGGCGGTATCGACAACCTGTCCATTACCCGTCACGACGACCGTTCTCGTTTCACTGCGGGCTCGGGACCAAACGTGGCACCCTATTTCAATCTCTGGGTAACGGACGGTACCAATTTCGCCGTCGTAGCCAATGAACCCTCGAACGGGGCGTTCCAGCCTTTGTTCACCGAGAATCTTGATGGCAGCTACACCTACAATCTGAGCTTCGCCGATTTGTCCGATAAAGCGGCTAAGATCTACGAAACACCGGGTACCGGCGACGGGACCAGCTGGGTTCATACCGCAGTAGGTAAGGTGGGTGCCTCCTCCCTTACCTTCGCCGACCTGGCCTCGTTGATTATCGGCCCCCCGGCTCCCACGGACTACCCCGTGCCTGGTGTTGGTACCGGTGCACCAGATGAACTGGGAACCAACATCGCCCGCGGTTTCAACTGGGTCTTTGGTGACACCTTGTCCAACTACGTCTCCGGTGATCCTGGATACATTGTGTCGGGTGCATCCGCCACCGCTTCTGTGGTGCCGGTTCCGGCCGCTGCACCATTGGTACTGCTCGGCATGAGCATCGTTGGCTTCGCCTCCCGTCGCTCTCGCAAGAAAAAGAGCTGATACGCAGCGCAATACGATCCTCCAGTATACGACGGCGGCTCCCCGGAGTCGCCGTTTTTTGTCTTCAGGGACTGCCTCGTCCCACGTCGGTGTGAAAGCGGCGCGACCCGGTGGCCAAAAGGGTGGCGTGTCCTACACCGATAAAGCGCAGACGGCGGGGGTTGTCCCGTCGTTACGAAGACAGACCCACCGCCCACTTCGCCAACGACGGGACGGCCACGCCCATTCGCGAACCCTTCCCCACCCCGACGCCGTGAACGGTCCATCGTCCTTGTCGCCAACCCGCCATCACCAGGGGCGAGACAGTCCCTGAGATAAGTTGCTGTTCGAGATACACGAGAGGGCGATTCTTCCCCCACCGTGGTTGCCCCCTCGCGAAACGCTGTGCCATACTGGCCGCAGGCAGGGAGATGGGCGGACTATCTTCGATTGCCTCCATAACGGGGCGCCATCTCCCCATTCAAGGAGCAGCACAATGCGGGTCTTAATCGTGGGTTCGGAGGGCCAATTGGGCCATGACCTCTGTGCGGTGTTTTCCGACACGGAGCTACACCGGGCGGACCTCGACGGTGAGGGCCATATCCTCGATGTGACCGACGGGTCGGCAGTCTCGGCCCTCTTGGAAGAGGTACGCCCTGATCTCGTGTTGAATACGGCGGCCGCCCACAACGTAGCCCTCTGCGAACAGGACCCGGCCATAGCATTCGCGGTAAACGCAACGGGCGCGCGGAATCTCGCCGTCACCTGTCAGGCCATTGGCGCGCGCATGCTCCATGTGAGCACCGACTATGTCTTTGGCGATGGTGCCACCGAGCCCTTCGTCGAGACGGACCGCCCCCAACCGCTGAGTGTCTATGCGGCGAGTAAATTGGCGGGCGAGCATCTCATCGCTTCCGTGTTGGATGACCACCTCATCGTGCGCACGGCGGCTATTTATGGGGAGGCGGCCTGTCGGGCCAAAGGCGGACGGAACTTCATCGGCACCATGCTCCATCTTGCGGCAACCCGCCCGGAGGTCAAGGTAGTTACCGACGAGGTCACGACGCCCACTTTTACCGGTGCCCTCGCAAAGCAGATGCGGCTTCTGGCCGAAAAGGGCGAGCCGGGACTCTACCACGCCACCTGTCAGGGCGCGTGTTCCTGGTTTGAGTTTGCGCAGGCGATCTTTGAGGAAACCAACACGCAGGTCCAACTCACACCCACGACCTCGGCGGAGTTTCAGTCCCCCGTCCGGCGGCCGGCCTATTCGGTCCTGGAAAATCGGCATGCCCAGGCACAGAACCTCGACATCATGCCCCCCTGGCGCGACGCCCTGAAGGCCTATCTCGCCGCCACCGCGTAAGCGCGGGGACTGCACCGACGCAATACCAACACTCGGCGATGTGGGGTGCCACCCTCAAGCGGAGGAGCGTAGCGGGGGAAGCTTGTGGGTGGGATTCAAGGAGGGGGAACAGCCCCGACTGGCTGATATTCTGTCCCCGACCACCGTCACCTGTTCCGCCCAAACGATTGCGCCGTCGTGTCAACTACGTGACGTCGGGGCAGTCCCCGGGGACTGCACCGACGCTACGATCTGGCCGAAGCCCCGTACGCCCATGGGCGAAAACCGGCTACTCGGAAAACACCCATCCACCCGGACGTCGGGGCTGTCCCCCTCTTAAACGACACGCGCACTAATCCCGGCTAATCGACGAGCTGAAGAAACGTATTCGGGCGAGGCTTCAAGGTCTAGGAAATGCTGAATGGGTACGGGGTGCATCTCGCGTGGCTGTGTAAGAGGGGGAACAGCCCCGACTGGCTGATATTCTGTCCCCGACCACCGCCACCTGTTCCGCCCAATCGATTGCGTCGACGTGTCAACTACGTGACGTCGGTGCAGTCCCCGGGGACTGCACCGACGCAATACGCCTGGCCGAAGCCCCATACGTCCATGGGCGAAAACGAGCTACTCGGAAAACACCCATCCACCCGGACGTCGGGGCTGTTCCCCCTCTTAAACGACACGCGCACTAATCCCGGCTAATCGACGAGCTGAAGAAACGTATCCGGGCGAGGCTTCAAGGTCTAGGAAACGCTGAATGGGTACGGGGTGCATTTCGCATGGCTGTGTAAGAGGGGGAACAGCCCCGACTGGCTGATATTCTGTCCCCGACCACCGTCACCTGTTCCGCCCAAACGATTGCGCCGTCGTGTCAACTACGTGACGTCGG
>Ga0070726_10004903_pt1 | contig 10434 bp, 9 predicted proteins | sample tdAd471_FD_67275 | JGI IMG/M metagenome (GOLD analysis project Ga0070726, IMG submission 67275) | Marine sediment microbial communities from the Atlantic coast under amendment with organic carbon and nitrate - tdAd47.1 | ecosystem: Environmental > Aquatic > Marine > Coastal > Sediment | place...
CTTCTTGCTCTTCACACTTGGCCTGGAATTTAATTTCAAGAAAATGCTGGCAATTAGCTTCGCTGTGTTTGGCGTCGGCGGTGTGCAAGTGGCAGTGTGCACCTCAATTTTCTTTCTGGCCGTATTGCTATGGGGAGCCTCCTGGGAGACGGCAGTACTTATTGCCGGCTCATTGGCTTTATCGTCCACAGCGATCGTCACTCGTGAGTTAGTAAACTTACGGCAAATGCATAACCTGCATGGACAACTATCCGTTGGCGTTTTGCTTTTTCAGGATCTGATTGCGGTATTTTTCCTGGTGCTGGTGCCTATTCTGGGTGAGCAGCAAGACAGCGCCCTATTAGCCAGCCTTGGGTCCGCGGGTCTGAATGCAATTTTGTTATTGCTTCTCTTGCTGGCAGCGGGCAGATGGATACTGCCAGTGATCTATCAAGAAGTGGCACGGTCCGGCTCAGAAGAAATCTTCGTTCTCACTACCCTGGTCATAGTCTTGCTGGCAGCCTGGCTTACACATAATTTTCACCTTTCCATGGCGTTGGGCGGATTCGTAACTGGCATGATGCTGGGCGAAGGCCCGTTCCGCTTCCAGATTCAGACTGATATTCGGCCATTTCGGGATATTCTGCTGGGCCTGTTTTTTGTAACCATTGGCATGAGTCTCGATCTCTCTTTGCTGGCAGAGAATTGGCTCAGAATCCTGGCTTTCACAGTTTCCTTACTGATAGTCAAATCTCTGGTTGTTGCCGTCGTTGTGCGTTTGATGGGCTTTAACAAACATGATGCGCTAAACGTAGGCCTTAACCTGGCGCAGGCAGGAGAATTTGGTTTGGCCCTGATGGCACTGGCAATGTTAAACGGAGCCGTACCTGCCGATCAGGCGTCGTTCATCAGTATCATTGTTATATTTAGCATGATCGTCAGTCCGTTCCTGATCCGCAACGCCAGCAACCTGGGCCGCAAGCTTATCAGGGGCGAAAGTAATGATTCCGCTTTCAAACCAGTCCAGTTGGACCTGCATGACCACGTTATTATCGGCGGATTTGGTCGGCTGGGAACAACCCTGGCTTACTTTCTTGAAGAGAACGCGATTCCATTCATTGCCATCGATACTGATATTGACACTGTGGAAAAATATCGCAGGCAAGACAAGAATATAGTCTATGGTGACAGTCACAATACGGAGATCCTTCAGCACTGCAACCTTGCTGCTGCGCGCCTGGTAGTGCTGACTTTTCGCTCCATGGATGAGGGTAAGGCTGCCATTGCCGGCATTCGCCGGCGAAACGCCACTATTCCTATAATTGTCCGGTGCCTGGAAAACGACGGATTTGAAGAGTTGATTTCTACTGGCGCTAATCAAGTGTTCCCTGAATTACTGGAGTCCAGCCTATTGATCAGTCGCCAGGCCCTTGAATTGCTACGCATCGAAGAGAACGATATCCATAAACAAATTGATGACTTCAGGAACAATGCTATTACCAAGGGTTGAAATCAAAATCAGCAACCGGTTTGGCATGGATGGTTGTAAGAACAACCCCCAATTTGCAACTGTAATCTCCACCTTGCACATCTTGACGCTCAAGTTTTCGGTGTCGATCTAGCATCCAAAATACCCCTCTGCAACAACCCCGCCGGGCTGACAAATATTGCTTTGCGGGAAACAACCCGGTGCCCGCAAGCTACGTAAATGGCTGCATTATTTGAGAGCCAACCTCACCTAAAACGCACTATCTTGGTGCGGTGACAGTTTCTTCAAGATGATGGAAATTGCCCAAAAATACTCTGCATCCCTTATATCTAAAGGCCTTGCTGATTCTGGCTCAGTTCTTGCTCAATGGTGAACAGGTGGCATGCACTGCCTTTTTATCTAACCATTCAAGGGAACAAACTAGTTATGAAAATTCGAATTATTACAGCGGCAGTAGCTGGCCTTCTGGTAACTGCTGGAAGTGTCCAGGCTCAGGATTGGACTGCCAATTTTGCAGCCAGTAACAACTACATCTGGCGCGGCCTGACTCAGTCAATCAATGAAGCCGCTATTTCTGGTGGAATAGATTACGCATCTGAAAGTGGTTTCTATGCGGGAACCTGGGCCTCAAATGTGTCATACGATTCTGATGATGTGTATTCCTACGAACACGATATGTATTTCGGCTTCGCTGGAGAAGCTGAGGGCTTCAGCTATGACATCGGCTATTTGTACTACAACTACGATTCAAACGCTGGCTATGACTTTGGCGAAATTTACGGCTCTATCGGCATGGGTAATTTCAGTGCAACTTTGTCCCTGTTAGCAAATGCTGAACCAGACGAAGGCCCAGGTGAAGATTTCGGATTCGCACAGGCTTCCTACTGGTCTTTCGACTATGCAATCCCTCTAGAGAGCGGCGTTGAGATTGGTCTTCATGCTGGTTACCATGAAGGTGACTTCATGTATTCCTTTAACGGTGCAACCGATGATTATTGGGATTTCAATATCAGCGTAGCCAAGGACGGTTTCTCTGCAATGATCACCACAACTACATTAGGTGATGATGACGACAACGATGGTATTGAAGACTACGCCAGCATGGGAACCCGTGATAACGACGAAGTCAAATTTGTTGTTGGGTACTCAATGGATTTTGAGTTGTAATCTGGTTTTTTAAATACTCCTCTATTGGCGCCGGGTCCGGAATGATTTCTGCTCCCGGCGTATTTTTTTCCCGACCCTAAGAAGCTTAAGCACAATGCGGAATATAAGCGGCCAAAAGCACGGAAACCGAATTGCTTGTTAGTAGCCCGTTCCTGGTAACTTTCAGCACGCAGGATCGTACTTTTTTCCTGCCAAGTCATGCCACTCAATCATTTCACTTACAAAACTTGGTCAATTAATAGTCCTGACTCGCGGATTTAGATTGGTTTGAATTGCTACCAGGGTAATATTGGACCTAAAATGCAGGAAACCTGCATTACTGGAGCACATCGTGAATTTTATCTTCTTTCGCCGACTACCGAATCTGAGTCTTGCATTAACCACGGCTTTGTTTGCTACTGCTATACAGGCGCAAATACTAAGCCCCTCTGAAGATGATGCCGTTGCCTGGTTACAGGAATTCATCCGGGTCGATACGGTCAATCCTCCGGGTAATGAATCTCGGGCTGTTGATTTCTATGCCCGCATATTTGAAGCTGAAGGCATTCCCTATCAGACGGCTGAAAGTGCCCCTGGTCGTGGCAATATCTGGGCCCGACTCGAAGGCGGCGACGGACCGGGCCTGATACTGCTGCAGCACACCGACGTAGTGCCGGCAGAAGAAGAATTCTGGACTATCGACCCGCTTTCAGGTGACATTCGCGACGGCGTAATTCTCGGTCGCGGTGCCCGCGATATGAAGGGCCTGGGAATTATTCAACTGAATACTTTCCTAAATCTTCACCGCTTGGGTAATCCACTGAATCGCGACGTGATTTTCCTCGCCACCGCTGATGAAGAGGCAGGTGGCTTCTTCGGCGTCGGCTGGTTGATTGAAAATCGACCAGAGATTTTTGATGGTGTGGGGATCCTTCTTAACGAAGGCGGAGGCGGTAGTCGCAATAACCAGGAAGTTGTCTTTGGTGTGGAAGTAACCCAGAAGGTCCCGGTCTGGCTACGCCTGACTGCGGTTGATACCCCGGGGCACGGCTCATCACCGCGGGTAACCAGTTCTGTCACACGCCTGCTGACCGCCCTCAACTCCATAATGGAAAATCCCCTGCCGCCAAGGGCTATTCCCCCGGTGGCTACTTATTTCGAAGCGCTTTCCCCGACTATGGATGAAGAGTGGGCCCCAGCTTATGCTGATGTTGCCAGCGCAATTCAGAATCCTGCCTTTGTGCGTCGGCTGCAGGAAACCAGAGCCGGTCACCATTCCCTGATCCGTGATACCTGCTCGATAACCCGGCTCAGTGGCTCCAGCAAAATCAACGTAGTGCCGCCGGAAGCCTGGGGCGAACTGGATTGCCGTATCCTGCCCGACAAACCTGCTGAGCAGTTTATTCAGGAATTGGAGGACATCATTGCCGGTACCGGTGTGGAAATAGACACTATCATGGCATTTACCCCGGCAATATCAGACACCAACACCAGGCTTTTTCAGGCTATTCAGAGTGTTACCGGAGAGCTATACCCCGGTTCCCGCGTGCTGCCCTCCGTCAGTACCGGGTTTACCGACAGTCATTTCACCCGAGACCTGGGCATTGTCAGTTATGGCTTCAACCCATTGATAACTGAAAGTGGTGAACATACAGGCGTTCACGGCAATGATGAACAGGTGCCTGAAGCCTCGTTCCGGCAGGCAGTGAGTGATTACTACGCTGTAATTCGTAACGTAGTCTTTGACTAGACTGCCCATGGAACACAATATTTTCGTGATAATTTTCACCAGGCTTGGCACACCTCTGTTCGGGGGTACTCTGGTAGCCTGTTTATTGAGCATGACCTTTGAGTGGATTCACGCGCTATTAATGCTGGCTGGATTCATAGCGCTGTGCCTTGACGGGGCTATTATTAAAAAGCAGCGCAGTCGCTAACGAGGGTTCCAGGTAGCTGTTGTATCTGTCACGACATGCTGCTAATCAGAGATATCCGGTGAAACTACCGCAGGATTGTAAAAACGCCAGGTCACTATACTTGCTGCCAGGGTCAGGGCAATCAGCAGGTAATTCTGCCAATCATGATTCATAGACACTGGATGGGGTAGAAAGGAATATCCCCAACTGAGAGACAAGCTCCCTCTTGCCAATTCTGTTGGCCATTCTAATTCATACCCCCAACCTGAGCCCAAAGCCGCAACCACTACTATTCCAATGGCCGGCCATAGATTTTTAATATAGTGGTTCCTGGCCCAGCGCACAAAAAGCACCGCAATCAGTGGCGTAAGGACGTATACGTTAAACCAAGTTATACCGTGAAGCAGTAACTTCATCAGCATTGGAGGATCCGATTGTGGATTCATATTGGCGATTCCAGGTAATGCTGTGAAGATACCGACTATCAACAGAAAACTTACTAAATACGATATTAACGAAACTGCAACAGGCCCAAGAATAAATGTTATTATCGGATGCCTCCATGTATAGGTTCGTAACTCTGGTTTTGCCAGCACTTCCGTAGCTATAACATCAACATCACCCAATGATTGCAAAGCCCTTGATTGTGCCTCTTCCTTTGAGATGCCTTCTTTGCTGCATTGAAAAACCAAATCCTCGAAATGAGCCTTCAGTTCCTCTACGGTGCGACTGACATACTTTGCCGCAACCCCCCCTCGAATCAGTTTTAATCGTAGTGCTTCTGTATCTAGTACTGACACGATAACCTCCCGAGTATGCCCTCAATACCAAGGCTCACTCTATGCCATTCATTCTGAAGGACCTGCAACCGCTTCAAACCCTTGGCACTGGTCCGATAGTAGATCCGGGTACGCCCGCTAATTACCTTTTCGCGAGACTTCAACAAGCCACGTTGTTCCAGGCTATGGAGAGTCGGATAGACTACACCTTCCGCCAGGTTGATAGATTCTCGCGAGGCAAGACGAATAGCTCGTAACAGTTCGTAGCCATACATTTCATCTCGGGACAAAAGCCGCAGTACTATCAATTCCGGTACGCCTGACATAAAAGCGGCATTAGTTTTTGCCATTAGGCTACTCTCCAGGTTTGATCTAACAAATCACAATAATACCTATTTGTTCTAGGTATGACTGTCGAAGTTGAAAATAGTTCCGACGATATAAACAGAAAATAACAGTACTCGAATTATGGATAATTGCTCTGTCCGACTCAAAGATACGTTGTTGAAAAGAGCTTGAAGTACTCAGGAGGGAGTAAGTTCAGTGAAATGAACAGTTTGATTCTAGTCTATTCGCTGCTGGCGGCCAATTTCACTCCCTCGACGACACAACGACGCAACAAGCGATCTTCATCAACGGGCCAGGTGTTTCTGGCGTGGGCCGAGGACAGGTTATCCCATACGAGCAGATCGCCGGGTAGCCAGTGATGAATGTAAACATTGTCCTGTGCTTCCATCAATTGAAACAAATATTCCAGCGATTCACGACTATCCTCAGAAGACATAGCTTCCAATTGCACAGTCATCAACCGATTGACATAAACCGCGATCTTTTCAGTATCAGGGTTTTTTATCAGTACCGGATGGCGAGCGTGCATCAGATCATCAATATTGCTACCAGGTGCAATCGGGTCTTTCAAAGTGAAATCGTAGGCGAACAATGCCTGACATTGAGTTAATTTTTTCAGCATGTTTTCAGATAGCTGTTCATAGGGTCGGTATAAACTGGCGAATCTGGTCTCGCCACCGGAACTGGGAAATTCCATACCATATAAGAGGGTAAAACGATCGGGACACGGTTTGTAGCAACCGTCACTGTGAAACAGCATTTCTCCATGCCGCAATGAGCCCAGGCGTTTGCCAGCAGCATCCAGCTGATTGGTAATTAAATGCACAGGATTGTCGGGGTCGGGGACATATTCGCGCTTCTCAACCGGCGGTCGATTGCGTCTGGCGACCGGACCAAAATATCCAGCGACTCGCAATTGCTCACTTTCTGACAATTCCTGCCCACGGATAACCAGCAACGAATGATCACAACAAAGCTGACGAAGTTCTTTACCGGTTTCTAGGGCAAGTTTTTTGCTCAGATCCAAGCCGCGAATTTCTAGCCCCAATACTGGAGATATGGGTTGCATGTGATACATAGGCTGGTTCGACACTGATTTTTGGGTACTAGACTTTTGTGGGTGCTCAGCTTACTCTGCCGGTTTCAGAACAAGAATAAACAGGAGCAACTATGAACCAGCCAATCTCCTGGCGCAAGCCAATCTATTGGGCTGCTGTCATTGTTTTTCTGGTTTCCCTGGCCTGGGTAACCGGCGTATCGGCCCAGGATGAGGGCAACCTCTACAATACCGCAGTTGATGTCAGGCTGGGTGAGCGCTATTTTCTACGCCAGTGCTCCCGCTGCCACGGCCAGGACGCCCGTGGCAGCGACGAGACCGGAGCACCCGACCTGACTGGCACGCTGTCACGGGCCAGCAGTGACGCAGGAGTATACCGGATTATCCGGGAGGGCATCAGCGGCACGGCCATGTTGCCGGTGCCACAAGACACGCCAGACCCGACTGTGTGGCAACTGGTTGCCTTTATCAATTCCCTGCGCACCGACCCTGCCAATATCGACCTGCCCGGTTCTGTTACCGCGGGTCGCACTGTGTATCTTGGGAAGGGGGAGTGTGCCAGCTGCCATATGGTGCGAGGCGCAGGAGGGCGACTTGGCCCGGACCTGACGTTGATTGGCGAAGAACTGACCCCGGATGAGCTGTACACTGCATTAACTGATCCCAGCGCTGATGTGGATCCCCGCTGGTGGTCGGTGAGCGTTGTCCTTCAGGACGGCGCAGAAGTAGAAGGATTGCGCATGAACGAAGATACCTTCGGGCTGCGAATCATGGACAGTCAGTCAAATCTGTGGTCATTCCAGAAAAATAACCTGCGCTCATATCAGCGTGATGAATCATCCACTATGCCTAATTATGCGGAAACGCTGTCTGCGAGCGAGATCGACGACCTCGTCGCCTATCTTTTCTCTTTACGGAGGGAGAATTAATATGAATCGAATATGTCTTTTACTGGCCACTCTGTTGCTCACAAACAATGGCTTTTCGCAACAGTTGTCTCAAGCGCCGATAACACCAGCTTTCTCTCCCGTAACATGGGAGCGATTACTGAATGCCACCGACGAGCCGGAAAACTGGCTGATGTATTCCAACACACTGGATGCCCAGCGCCATGCCCACTTGAATCAGGTCAACACCAGCAATGTTGCGCAACTGGAAATGAAATGGGCTTACCAGATCCCGGAAATTGACCGGGCGGAGACCACGCCCCTGGTAGTGGACGGCATCATGTTTATCACCGAGGCTCCCAGCAACGTGGTGGCAGTTGATGCCGTCACGGGACGGCAATACTGGCGCTACGACCACGAGCTGCCGGAAGACCTGCGTATCTGTTGTGGACGTAATAACCGGGGGGTGGCGATACTTGGCGAAACCCTGTACATGAGCACTCTGGATGCCCACCTGGTGGCCATAGATGCTCGCACTGGTAATTTACGCTGGGATGTAGAGGTTGCCAGTTACGAAAGTGGCTACAGCAAGACTGCCGCGCCGCTTATTGTCAAGGATAAGGTGGTAACCGGCATTGCCGGTGGTGAATTCGGCATTCGCGGATTTATCGATGCCTATGATGCCGAAACCGGCGAACTAGCCTGGCGCACCTATACCATCGCCGGGCCTGGCGACCCCAATGTATCCACCTGGTCTGGTGATTCCTGGCAGACCGGAGGCGGTGCCAGTTGGATAACCGGCTCCTACGACGCTGAACTTAACCAGATTTACTGGGGTACCGGCAACCCTGGCCCGGACTGGAATGGTGATGTCCGCCTTGGCGACAACCTGTATTCTGACTCGGCCCTGGCGCTTAACGGCGATACTGGAGAATTAGAATGGTATTTCCAGTTTACTCCCCACGATGTACATGACTGGGACGCCATTCAGGTGCCGGTCCTGGCTGATATTCAATACCAGGGTGAAGAACGCAAAGTCATGATGTGGGCTAATAGGAATGCCTTTTACTACACTATCGATCGAGTAACGGGTGAGTTTCTGGTCGGCAAGCCTTACGCCTTGCAAACCTGGGCCACTGAACTTGATTCAGACGGTCGACCCATTCGGGTACCTGGCATGGAGCCAACCTACGAGGGAATTGTGGTTTCTCCATCAATTGGCGGTGCCACCAACTGGTTTTCCCCAGCTTACAGCCCGCAAACTGGAATGTTCTACGTAAACGCCTTTGATGGTGAACAGGAATTCTTCAAGCGTGATGAGGATTACGAGGAAGGCGAACGTTTTACCGGGGGTGGCGGTCAGTACATCCAACCCATGGATACCTACAATAGCGCAATTCGGGCCATTAACCCGGCAACCGCCGATATCGAGTGGGAGTTTCCCATTCAGCCGCGCTCAACGGCCGGCATACTGACGACCGAGGGTGGGCTGCTGTTCAGCGGCAGCGTTGATGGTTATTTTTATGCTCTGGATGCCAGTAATGGACAAGAGCTCTGGAATATATCACTTGGTGCCAGGGTTCATGCGGCACCAATGTCGTACGCGGTAAATGGCCAGCAATTTGTAACCATTGCCGCCGGCAACGTTGTTTACACCTTTGGTTTGCGCGACTAGGAGTTAAGCAACCTCTAGATGCTACTATTGGATTCTTGCGGATTTTTAACAATCCGCAGGGGTCTGGTCGAACATTTATATAATTTTCAGCTCAGCACAAAAGCCACAACGCCAACACGGTATTCAATAAGTATCAGGCAGAGAAGCTCAGTAATGCGGTGGCTTCTCGTCTCCTGTGGGTACGCTGGGTCTGCCTTCAAACATAAGTTGCTCGATCTTATCGTCAAGCTCTGCAAACTTACGCAACATGCCTTCGATTATTTTACCTTGCTGAACTATTGCATCATTGAGTTTATGCAGCGCATCCTCCTGAAATAGTACTTTGCTTTGTAATTCGACAATTGCTTGTTCCAGCTTTTCCATAGTGATTGCTAACCCTCACGGAGTTCATTACAAAGTTTAATAGCACTTTAACCTAATCAGCAAAAACCACAACCGGGTTGCAGTTCAAGCGCATCGGTTTCATTATTCAGCATTAGTTCCGCAATGGCGATCACCCCTGATACCTGGCAAGCTATTTCTAGTAAGATATGCGGGATCGCAGTTTTTTTGGCACGACTTTACTACTGGTTGATTTAGCCGTGGCGTTTGGATTTCTGCTCACGGCCCTGCGTGAGAGATTCTGGGTTGTGGCATTGTGTGACTCAGTAGCACTGGATTTACTGCCTCTGCGGTTATCTTATCGACCAGGTCTAGTTGACACTAGTTACTGCCTATTCACTATGTTTTCTGTCAAATCGTCAATTTTTTGTTATTTTTCATGGTTAAAATCGGATCCTTGAAGTGCCAAAGTTGTGACAAGACAATTTCATTGCATGATTTTGAGATTAAAATGTCAGTAGTTACTGGATAACGAGAAGCGGGTTACCAATGAAGTATTTCTCAACAACATATCGCATTTCTCTATTACTCTTTACCTCTATGGCGCATGCACAGCAAGGTATCGATACAGCTATCGATGTGGAACAGCAATACCAGCTAGATGCACAGGGCAGCCAATCTCGCATTGAATCCCTCGACGATGAAACCATGTCGTCGGTGGCGAGCTACAACCGTGAACTTGAGCGTTACGAAGATCTTGTCACCTATAACGAGAATATGCGCCAACTTCTGGCCAGCCAGGAAGCTGAACGTAACCGCATTCAAGGTGAGCTGGCA
>Ga0070726_10004905_pt1 | contig 10432 bp, 10 predicted proteins | sample tdAd471_FD_67275 | JGI IMG/M metagenome (GOLD analysis project Ga0070726, IMG submission 67275) | Marine sediment microbial communities from the Atlantic coast under amendment with organic carbon and nitrate - tdAd47.1 | ecosystem: Environmental > Aquatic > Marine > Coastal > Sediment | place...
TACGTCGTCGATCATCTCCGAACCCTTGGCACGACGCCACGTATCGCGGCCAATCTTCATATCGTCCGCAAGCGTTACCGGGTTGCCGGATGCCACGTCGCCAGGACCAAGGCGACCGATGTAATCGTCAACGGCATCTGTCATGATTCCGCCAAGCCGTTGCTCGTCGGGGTCGGTGCTTTTCTGCACGCCGGACACAAGCCTACGAAGAACCGTCGGTGAAGGCGGGGAAGTATTGCCTTGCGCGGCGTCGCTCATCCTGTTGAGGATGGCGGTTGCCTTCGGATGCAACGTCGGGTCAATGCCCTCTTTCTCAAGACGCTGCGTCAACGTCGCAACCTCATCACCAAAGCTGGATGGTGCGAACTTTACTCCGGTATCATCGGCACGGTCATACGCAGCGCCTGCGATTTTCTTGAGTTCCTGCGTGGTGGGCGCGGTCTTGACGAGATTCTTTTCCGCCCCTCGCTTCAGCAGGCGTGATGTAAGACGCTTTGCCTGTGCTCCAACCAACGGCGCGGCGACGCCAAGTCCGCCACCGACAAGCCCGCCAACAAGGGCATCTTCGCCTCGATTTTGGAAACCACCCTCACCGGCGTTGAAAGAATAGAGAGCGCCTTCACCGGCACCGATGGCAGCGGAGGCGGCAGCGCGTGTGCCAAAAGAACCAGTCTGCGCCGCGCGACCCAACTGACCAAGCGGAACCGCCGCCGTGGGAATCGCGCCAAGAACCTCCGAACCGTAAGCAAGAACCGGGGACTCGTCACGGAACTGATCAATCCTGCCGCGTTCCTTGTCGAGATATGCTTGGTAATTCTCGCCCAGATCGCCACCGCGCATGAGGGTATGAAGACCCGCCGCGCTGCCGGCTACAAGTTCATCACCAGCACCGAAGGTCACGCCCTGCAAAGCGCCTCGCGCCATGCCCTGACCCGCTCCGATCTCTTCTCTCTTGGGGCCGGAAGAACCATAAAGGCGAGTAGAGCGGTCGTCTTCGGATTCACCTTCCCTTGGCTGCATCGCCTGCTGTCGCAGGTAGTCACCAAAGGAATCGTTCTTCGAGCGATAAACGGAAAGCTGGCCCGGTTCGATCTGACCAGCCAGAGCCCCCATAAGCTGCTGCTCCGTCGCACCGTCCGGGCCATCGATCTGGTAGACAGCGCCGTCGGATAGCGTGACTTCATATGTCGGCATCAGTTGCTAACCTTTCGAACGGTGAAGCCCGTGCTTGTCTGACCCTGCGATTGCCCGCCTGCCTCGATCCCGAGCGCCTGCAGCCGATCAGGCGGGACAGTGCGAAGAACGTTGTCCATGACCTGCTGGTATCGCGCGTCGATGCGGTCGAGGGTCTTTAGCAGAATTTCTGCGTCAGTGTTGTCGGCGTCTAGCGAACCAATCTCGTTAAGCAGCAAATCAAGTTCGGCCTTGTTCAGTGCGCCGAAACCACTGGCCCCAGTTGACGACGCCTGTTTTAGCCGTAGCAACGTTCCAACAGCCACACCACTTTGCAGCGTCTTTATTTCGGACCTGACCTTGCCCGCGTTTGTGTTAGAAAACATCCCCGGCACAGTCGAGAATGTCCCTGTGGCTGGTGCAGACGCGCCTTTCAGCAAATTGCGGATATTCTGCGTTGTCTCCAACATAATATTGGATTTTTCGACAGCTTGTGTTGCGGCGCTCTCGCTAGCCGACCGCTCGGCTTCAGCCTCTTGGACCTCTTTCCTGGTCGGCGGCAGTTCCATCACCTGCGGCTGGCCCGGTATCGGCATGTTCTGACCGGGCATCCCCTGACCCGGCATTTGCGGGGGCATCTGACCGGCAATCCCGCCCTGTTCCGGCGAATCAGACATAACCATGCCCGGTGTTACAGGTTGCGGTGCACCCACCTGCGGCGCTCCACTCGGGACGCCGGGCGCGGTAATGATGCGGTTGTCTTCAATCTTCTGTGTCGGGGCCACACCCTTCGGAATATACCCGACGAAGTTCCCTTGCGCGTCAATAAGAGCAATTTTGTCGCCCAGATCGACGCGCTGGACAGCCGAACGCTGCGGAGTGATGCCTTGCGGCAACTGCACCTGCGACGCACCGCCCTGGTTGCTCAGTTGCATCAGCACCGGGTTTCCGTTGGCGTCCGTCGCCCACACTGGGGACATGCCCATCTTTTCGCCGCCGCCGCTGCTACCGCCTGACGCCACCCATTGTTCATACGTGCCTGTGTAGCCGTCGTTTTTGGCGTATTCGTATTCCTGAACCGAATTGGGCTGTTTCGCTTGCGGCGGTGCGGACGCCATCATCCCCGGTTGGACCTGACCGCGCGGCTGATACACCATCCCACCCGCTTGCGGGTCATAGACCTGCATCAATTTGCTGTTCTGCTGCTCCTGCGCTTGTCGGGCCTGCAAGTCCTGCATCGCTAGGGACGTAGACAATTCCGCCGCGTAGGGGTTATCCCCCATTCCAGCAAGCAACTGCTGAGCCCGTGAGAGGCTTCCCGGCATTTGCACGTCCGCCATACCGTCCGGTCGTGCCCCTTCCTGCGTAGAGCCTCTCAGGCCCTCTGCTAGCGCCTTCTGGGCGGCAATCTGCGCCTGCTTGTCCGCTTCAATCTTCTTTTGGTCCTGGGCAAGCTGATATCCGCCCAGCCCCTGTGACAGAACCGAAGCAATTCCACCAAGGTTCGTACCGTTGTTCGCCTGACGCGCGTTCCGCAACAGCAGTTGAGCGTATGGGTTGGATTGCGTGAGGTACTTCCCCGGACCGTTATACATTGGCGACCTCCGCATAGTTCACCGCGAGGAATCCAGATATGGACCAAACCGCTTTCGGGTAGAGTTTCTGGACCTCTTGCGCCATGTACCCGATATGCAAGGGACCGCCCCAAACGTAGCGGAACAGATAGACACCCAGCCCCTTGTGTTCTCCGATCCTCTGAACATCCGTTTTCAAGCGGCGATCCGAGAACATGAACGCGGCCTGTGCGCCGGTGCCGAGAAGGTTGTACAGCCCTTGCCGCTCGGCATTCTGCTGACCTATCTGATTTTGGGCGAGGTTGGCGTTGCCATAGATCGCACCCATAATATCTGCCGGCGCAATGCTTTGCTGGGGAGAGTTGACGAAGGACGGTCCTTGAACCTGGGAACCGGACATCATCGCAGCCAATTCATTGAGGGGCTGGGAACGCTGCTGGATCATCTCGTTGATGCCCCGATCCCGCTGATTGGCCTCAAGCCCGTACAACTGAGAAGCCTGACCGAGCGCCGCGTTTTCCACCGCAAGCCGGGCGTCGTTTTGGGAACGGGAGAATTGATCCATCTCGTTGCGGAAGGCTTCCGTGCCCGACGTAAAGCCCTGGTTTGCGAGACGGGTTTCAAGCGCCGCGCGTTCCTGTTCCAGCTGCGGATTGATGCGCTGATAAAGAGAATCCGCAACTCGGGTCCGGGTGTCTTCGTTCAGCGTCGGCGCAGCACCAAGGGACGAGAAGTCTAGGGGCTGGGAAAGCCTGCTTCCTATCGCGTCAAGCTGGTTGTTGGCCGTCTGGCCGTATTTCTGGGACGCCTGCGTTTGCAGGTCGAAAATCGCCTGTTGTTCGGGGGACAGGGTTTGCGTCGCGGAATACTGGGGCGTGCCGTCCTCTGCCTTGCCGCGCTGGGTGTATTCCAACGTCCCGCCCGGCGTGTACTGGTTGACCATGTTGATATTGGCCTGGGCAACAGCCGCTTCCTTGTTCGCGGCGGCTTGCGCGGCGGCGGTCTTATCCGGGTCCGGCAGGGTCGGCGCTTTGGTTTTGCACATGATCGTTATCCTTGGAATTCGTAGGTCATCTGAATGGCGGTCTCTTTGAAACCCATGCGCCGCCACAGCTTGGCGACCCTCAAATCAGTCAGCGCGGCGACGTTCAGGCGCTTGCACCCCATCGCCCTCAGTTCTTGAAGCCCGTATTTGACCAAGGCTTTCCCGACGCCTCTTCGGTGTTCCTTGAGAACAAACAGGGCGTCTTCCTCGGCGATGAAGTCGCCGTTGTGCATGTCATTGGTAATGTAGACGTTCGCGTAACCGACCGGCCTCCCATCCAAGCGAGCAAGAAAAGTCAGCAACGCGCCCGCCCTTGACGCTTTCACGTACTCGTCCAGCCTTGGTGCATATGGCGAAACCTCCACGCCCTGCGCCTTGAGGCGGTCGGCCATCTCGGCATAGTGCTGGCGATAAAGAGATTCTATTTCTGGATACGTCGCCTCGAAGTCTTCCGTTGAAAAGCGATAGATCACAACTGCCCGCCCTCAACGTAGGTGTAATTCGTCGCAATCCATGACGGCCTGGCCGAAGTCGTCGATCCACGGATACGCACCGCGGCCGAACGCCCTACCCCTCTGACACCCCGCCAGCCTCGATAAATCTGGTCCGCAGATCCCCAAGTCCCGATACCCCACTTTGAAATGCCCCACCGGGCGGCAGACGTGGCGGATTCCACCGTTACCCCTTGGAAGGTCTTGATCTGGAAATCCACGTTCATCTCAATCGCTGCGGATGGATTCCCGTCCGATTGAAAGATGGTCTCAACGAGTTTGAAGGACTTCTTCTTGTTCGGAGATCCGAAGTAGGAGAATGCTTGCAGCCCGTCCCAGTTGATGTTGGACCCGCCGTCCGAATTGCCGTCGTCGTATTTGTAGACCTTCCCATCGGTCCCGCCGAAATACGCCTCGTCCCCCTTCATGCCCCAGCAAATCGCGTTGATGCCGGTAAACCTGCAAGGTGCCCCCGTGATGGTGTTAAACACGAACTGGTTAAACGCGGTCGTGGACTGGGGAATGTTGAAGATAAACTGCGTACCCCTCGGATAGATGAAGGGTTGCCAGCCATACAACGTCCCGAACTCCCGGACCGCGTCGTTGACCGCCTTGTTGATCTGGGAAGACAGCGCCACAATTTCCGCTTGGGATGTGTCGCGCTGAAGCCCTGCCGAAAGGGGAATAAACCCGTCCTGCGTCATCACCACGATATCGCCGCCGGCTTTGATCAGGCACCGTCGCCCAATCGGCCGGCCAATCTCAAACCGCCCTACAAGCGACCATGTGGAAGCGGAAGCGGGATCGGTCCCCTGGTAGACAATCGCCTCGCCCTCGGACGTGAGGAACACCGCAGCGTCGTCCATGCCGTCGCCGTTATCCCTGGTCCACGTCCCCATTGCGACGATATAGCCGCCTTTCCTCGCTACCCCGGCAAGGGAGAAGGCCGTGAACGCTCCACCAATGGCGTTGACCGCGCCGTAATGGGCTGTGAGGGAATTGACCTCCCCAACCCACAAGCGCCGTTGATGCAGGTTCGCCCAAATCAGATTGGCTTGTGTCGGTCCGGTAATCGTGGCGTTAGCCCATGTCGAACCGTTGTACGTCCTCGGAGTGTCGGCCCCGTTGCAGATGAAGAGAAACTGTCCCGCGCCTGTCCCGATCTGGACTTGCTGCCAGCGGTTATTGGATGCCCCAGTGACAACCGCAGCCCCCACGGCGCCAGACCCCGATACGTCGTAGATCGAACCGCCATTGGCCGCGAAGAGTTCCGCCACCCCATCAACGCCGGTGTATTCAAGCAGGGACTCGACATTCCCGCTCATGCCCGTCGCGAAGGACGTATATCCACGCCGGACAGTCACCTTGTCCGTCGAGGGGAAAAGGTTGTCCAGGATAACGGCGTTTTCAATCGGCATATCGGCAAGCGCCTGCCGCGTGTCCCAACCGCCAATCGGAGGGGGGAACGCCTTGGACTTCGATTTCATACCGAGTAATCGACTATCGGAGCGCCGGTGAAGTGACGACCGCCGAAGATGTCACCGGCAGACAGAATGCCCCCGGTCGGCTGGTCGTTCTTCACAAGCTTTTTCATGTAGGTCAGCAAATCCCGGTTGGCCATTTGCGAGGGAAGCCCTTCGGATTCGAGATAGGCAAACCGCGTCGCCAGGGTCAGCAATTCCTCGTCGAGAATTCCGGTATCCGTATCCGCCGCGAAAGCGCTCTGCGGGGTTTCGTCGGACGCTTGGCACCAGTTCTTGGAGATGTACTCGAAAGCCAAACTGTTGCCTGCGGAATAGGCCGGCAGGATGGAAACAGCACCGCCACGATAGATGTACTTCCTGCGGGTTCCTGAATAGGCGGTCGCCTTCAGGCCCTGCCACTCGACCGAGGAAACCGGGCCGTCGATCTTGCGCTTTTCGGTCCTGTCCCAAAACGCCTCGGGGACGAACCGGTCAAAGTCGCTGGGGAGGATGGCGGTTTGCGTCTCACCGGATATGGTGGTGAACGTCTGTTCCTTTCGGAGAACCTGCCAGGGAACCGCCCGCATCAGATCCAGGCCGCACTTATTCACGATGCGGAGCATCTTCTTTGCCGAGGGATCGGTGTTCCCCGCCAAGGTGGCAAGGTCCGGGCCGTTCACCTCGTCGAGTGCGCCCTGAACGATGGTCAGGAGCGTCATGCGAGCGCGACCATGTTGGTGGCGTCGGTGTTGGTGCTCATCACCCGCTTGGTCTTGACGGGAATCCACGTTCCCGCCGCAACCCCGACAAAGGTCACGGAAACGCCCTCGTCATTCAGGCAAGCCACATCACCGGCACCGCCGACATAGATCGACCGGGCCGGATAAGCCAAGTCCACAGTATCGCTCTTGCTCACTGCGAAAAACCGGCCAGACGGCCTTGTCTCGTCGCTCATGTCAGAAACTCCATTCTTTCGTGAATTCCACGGCAAACGTGGGTTACGTCGTAATCCCCAACATCACAGAGGGCCTTGAGGAATCCGCCGCTTCGGTTTTCAAAGAAGTCAGGGAGCGTGCGGACGATTTCGGCCAGCCGTTCCGCTTGCAGAAGCAGTTCCAGCCGCGTCAGGAACGACCCCCCGCATTGCACCTGGATCAAGTCTTGAACCGGCTCGTTCCGGTAGATGTGCGAGGTCTCCCCATAAGAGGAATCCGCGCCAAAGAGATAGATTTTCTCATATCCCGCCTTGATGCCTAAAAGGCACCCCGCAACGATTGTGGAGGGGCCTGGAATGCTTCCTGCCGTCTTCCAGCACTCTGAGGCATTGGCGAAGGTCTGAGGGTGGCAATGGGCATGGACAACAGCTTTGCCCGAACAATGGTTCGCTGCCGTGTCGCTAGGGTCCACAGTGAAGAAAAAGCACAAAACGCCATTAGCCCGAAGCCAAGGGGCGGTTTGGTTGATGGCCCAAATATCACCGGGCCAGGTACGTAATTCGTCCAGGTGTTCAGAAAGAGACGGCCCGCCGCCAACTAAGGCAAGCGGGCCGTTTCCATTCGGTTCCGGCAGATCGGGCGAGTGCCGCGCCTGTTCCTCCATCGTGGAGGCGTCAACGCAGCACCGCGCCGTAATCTTCAGCTTCACGACGCCATCAAGCCCTTTTCCTGCAAGAGCGTGATAATCGCATCGACGGCGGCGTTGGTGTTGCCCAAGGTGCCGCTCGTATTGGTGACAACCGCCGCCTGATCGGAGGGGGTCGCGCCATGGAAGCCGATAAGGTCGGTTGCGGATTGCCCCAAAACGGTGCCGTCCGAACCGCCGTCGGAAAGTTGCTTCTCAGCCATTTCATTTACTCCTGGTTAGGACGAGCCGCTCTGGCGAACAGCCAGACGCTTGTCGATGGTTCTGGCGGCATAGAGGATATCCAGGCGCCACATGGATTCGTCCGAGATGCCGTCATAGACCGGGATGACGCGAACCGACGTCCCCTTGTAGGTCTGGCGACCCACATCATTTGCACCCGGCGGCTTGATCAGCGGAACGGAAACGAGAGCGAAGGCGTTCTTGGTGAACGACATATTCTGCCGATAAACGCCGCCATCCGAGCCGACCGGGACCACCACGGCCCCATCCAGATCGGAAAGGCTGGTGTCGATGGTCTTGTGAGCACCGGTCCAGACCATCGCCGGGGAGAAGGTGATATCCACCTGGTTGCCCGAAGCGTTGGCCGTGGAAACAACGGTGAACTGCTTCTCGAAACTCAGGCGCGCCTTCGTCACCGGGTTCACCGCATAGACGCCCGTGATCTTGAACACGTCACCAACCGCAACGGCGGGAGCCGAGGCCGTGAAACCATCAACGGTGATGGTCTGTTGGTCCGTGTCCTTCACATCGGCGTAGGATATGGTCGATGTCGTTACCGAACCATCAACGGCAATGGTCGAACCCGCCCACGTCCCGAACGTATGCGTTGCCACGTTTTGGGTCATGTAGGTGTCGAGATTACCGATCATGCCAGTCGTGCCTTTACGGTAGGCGGGCTTGGCGATGGTGTCGGTGAACAAGGCCGTCTGCGACCCGACAAGGCCCCAGTGATCAGCCGGCGCAAGAACAGAGCAACGACCGTCCTGCGGCATGGCGTACTCGTCCATGCGTTCCGGTCCCTTCGCGAAGTCGGCAAACGAGTTGATCGTTTGACCCGGCGTGCCGACCCAGTTCGGGATGTCCTTGTAGAGCGCGTGAAGATCCACATCCACCTGATTGGCCAACTGGACCATTGCAGGCTTCAAGACGCGCTCAGACAGTTCCTTGATGCTCAAGGTGAGTTCCTGGGAAGTGAACTTGAAATCCACGCCCTTGCGCTTATCGACCGTGATAGTGGTCTTGCCTTCCGTCACAGTCTGCGCCGATGCCGTGGCACCATCACGGACCGTGAAGTCAGCGGGCTTACGGATGGTCAGCGTGTCGCCAACTTCGTAGCCGTTCACGTTTTTGTTGATGTCTTCCTCGTAACCACGGAAGACTTTCTTCGCCATCACCAACTCGTTGTCGAGGATGGCCACCGCCGCTTTCGCGATGATATCGGCGGTAAGTGTCGTGTTAGCCATTTCTGGCCTCCTTCATGGGAAAGCGGCGTCTCTCGACGCTGCGTTGCGTGTTATCCCGGCAGACCCAAAAGCTTGGCCATCTCTCCCGGCGACATGGAGGCAACATCACGTTGCGCCTTGCCACCCTTCGAGGAACGGCCCTTCACGGGTTCTGCGGGTTTCGGTTTCGGCGATTTCTTCGCCTGGGCCTGCATCTTGTCGTACTGCGCCGCCTTCCAGACAGCCAAGGTCACTTCAGGGTTCAACGCCCAGTCACGGGACGCTTGGTCCTTGTCCATGCCGAGATTGTTCACCGCGTAGTCGATGACTTCCGGCAGTTTCTCGGCTTTGAAGCCCTTGACCTTGGATTCGATCTTCGCCTCGCCCTCCGCGATGCGCCGTTGCATTTCTGCCTGCTGCGCTTGCGTGAGTTCGGCCTCCTTCTGGCTGACGGTACTGACGACTTGCTGGAACTCGGCCTGCTTCTTGGACAGTTGGTCCGATATGCGCCGTGCTCTATCCGGTTCGGACTGCCACAACGCATTCAAGTCCACGCCCTGAAGCTGCTCGATCTCCGCTTTGATCTGCAAACCTCTGGAATATGCATCCAGTGTCTCGCCGTTGAGGGATTGAAGCTTCTCGACTGCGCTTTCCCGCGCTTCGATGGTCTTCGCCCGCTCTGCGATGTCCTGGGTTTTGCGTGTGTAGTCAGACCACACGCTATCTGCGAATTCCTGCGCCTGGGCTGCGACCTCTTTGGCCGTTCCTTTCGCGGAAAACGTCTTCTTGTTCCCTCCGAAGTTGAGTTCTACTTCCTCATCTTCTTCGGTTTCCTCGGGATCGGGCTCTTCACCTTCTTCCTCGGTTTCGTCTGCCTCGATCTCGTCCGTTTCGGCCTCTTCGGCTTCGACTTCCTCGACTTCGGCGGCTTCTGCTTCGATCTCCTGATCGACTACAGATTCATCACTCATTAAAAAGGCTCCATCTTAGGGAAAAGGCGCGCCTCCCGGCGGGCCAGGGGGTTGGCCTTGCGGCCCTGGCGGTGCTCCTTGCGGCGGCACCATCGGCGGTGTGACAGGCATTCCCTCTGCCTGCTGTATCTGCGGGGGAAGGAGCATCTTCAGACGCTCGGCAACCTTATCGGCCCCCTGGAAATCCATATGCTCAAGAACGATGTCCCCAATGAACTGCGCCGAGCCTGGAATGGCGCGCATCAACTCTATGAGGACTTCCCGCGTTTCTTCGCGCTGCGTGGCGTAGGACGGGCCGCTTGAGACGGTCACGTCGTATTTACCAATAGCGAGGTTGTAGAGTTCCGGTTCCCCGTCTTCTCCGATCATTCCGCCGCCGTCTTCCTGAGTAAGCTGAACCACCTTCTCGGCTTGGTCCTCGCCCAGAATGCGGACGGTCTGCCTTGCGGAATAGACCGACGGGATAATCTCCACCAGACATCTCCCAGCGTACCGAATGGCTCTGGAAAGGTTGTCGATGAAGTGGAAGTTGGACACGTCCGACTCACGTTGACGAGCGAGGATCGCCTTGCCAGATGTCTCATTGGACTGCGCGCCAAGCGAACTGTCGTAGATCGACATGATTGATT
>Ga0070726_10004908_pt1 | contig 10430 bp, 8 predicted proteins | sample tdAd471_FD_67275 | JGI IMG/M metagenome (GOLD analysis project Ga0070726, IMG submission 67275) | Marine sediment microbial communities from the Atlantic coast under amendment with organic carbon and nitrate - tdAd47.1 | ecosystem: Environmental > Aquatic > Marine > Coastal > Sediment | place...
TAAGATGGGGGATGGAATGGCTAATCGATTCGAAGAAACAGTTACGACCCGCGAACGATTGCGTGAAATCATGGGAGAACCCAGCCATCGTGTTGCCGACAAGGTAATTGATCATATTGACCCTATTTGCCGGCGGTTCATCGCAGCCTCGCCCTATATTTTGGTTGCAACCAAAGGTGCTGATGGTCTCATGGACCTATCGCCTAAGGGCGATCCGGCAGGTTTTGTCCATATTGTCGATGAGAAAACCTTAGCCATTCCGGACCGCCTTGGTAACAAGCGGATCGATACCTTTGAAAACTTATTGATAGACCCACAAGTCGGAATAATATTCCTCATCCCCGGCTATAGTTTCACGCTTCGGGTCAGCGGCACTGGCAGTATTGTGCGGGATGCCGCTCTGCAAGAAAAACTCACTGTTGGCGGGAAAGCACCCAATCTCATTTTAGCCGTGACTGTCGAAGAAGCTTTCATGCATTGTGCTAAATCGATGGCACGTTCCAATATCTGGAAACCGGAAGCCTGGCCCGACATTGCAGATGTTCCTTCGCTTGCGGAAGCTATGGTCGCGCACGGTAAACTCGCTGATACAAGGGAACAAATGCAGGGCATTATCGACAACGACTTCGAAAATCGGATGTATTAGCAGACGGTTCGGCACTTCCGCTCAAAGCGTTTTCACACACTCCGGGTCATAAGCAGCCTGAACACGTCTCTATTGATTATCCGGATACCAGGAAAACTCGACCATGAGGCAAGGTTCGTCCGTACGGACAGGTCCGTGCAAGAAGCCGGGTTTGCGGCAGGCGTAGGCAGGTGCCGATACTCGCGTTTCACCATCCTCAGGTGTTCCTTCAATCATGCTGCCTTCGATGACATAGATCTCTTCCCAATAGTCATGCGCATGCGCTGAAGGTGTTTTAGCGCCAGCATCAAGTCGGAGTAGGCGGGTGCGTTTCCCGGTCTTGGAAGCCATATTCATATCATCAGATAAGACTTTCTCCGAGATGCCATCAGCCTTTCCAGTATACGTATCAAACTCGATATTGAGGTCCAGATTCTGAAACGGTATGTTTTTACGCATTTTGTTCATTCTGCAGGAAGTCCATTTTTCATCAATCGGTCGGAAGTGGTTTGGTCATACTAGAATTGTGTCAACCGACGATCTGCAATGCAACAATGATTATCGTTTTTTGGTCGTTACCCGACCGCGCGAAAATGTCATTTCAAAGCCGTGCAAAGCGCTTGGCTCACCGGCCCAAGCATAGGTTAGCAGGACCGGTTCGGTATCAGAGGTTGTGATCGCATGCTCCCGGCCTGCCTGGTTTAGGATCAATGACCCAGGCGGATAGACGCCGGCATGATTTTCGGAAATTGTACCACTGAGACAAAGATAAGACTCCGTGATGTCTTCATGGCTATGTGCCGGATAGTTACACCTCGGCGCAAACAAAACCAGACCAAGGATCAGGTCCTCGCATACTATAGGGCCTCGCGGTCCCAATAATTCCGCGTAGGCGTATTTCTTTTCCAAACTCCTGGGCATCTTGTCGTAGCCATACTGCCAAACTAGTTGGTCAGTGATCTTTGCCAAAGCCCGGATAAATGATTGGGTGCGTTCCTGCTCGCCGTTATCGAGTGCTCTGCCCAGGTGGGCACAAACTGGCTTAGTCTGAGGGTCTTGCTCCATGAGGCTTGGGCTGGAAGATACGCAACGTGTTATGCGTCGTTGGACGTCGCGTAGATGGCGCCGAATTTCTGAGCTGCCGCCTGCTGAACCATAGCGATATGCCTGAATGAATTCTTGCAGAACATAATGCCAGTCAGCGTGGCTTTGGGCATCATTTAGGGATGTAGTTTGCATGGCATTAACCGCTCCACGGCGCAAAAGGCAGCATCCATTACTCCTGGTTGAAGCCATTGTCAAACACTGTGTTAAGGGACCAATGTCCCCTTACGGTACTTTTCCGAGGTCACAGATTTCTCCCAAAATGTCCAGTGTTGGGGGCACAACTGAGGCGATCTTCAAAGCTTAGGATATCGCTATTTGACGATACCGGAAATCCGCCGGGGTGGGTGTTTGCTAATTTGCAGCAATAAGATCTATGCTAACACGATTGTATTCATATGCGGCTCTGCAGCTGACCTCAAGGAGGACTACGTCATGCGGCGCGACGAGTTGACCGAACATTTCCGTGCCCTGCACGTCCCGGGCCGGCCGGTGGTGATGCCGAACCCCTGGGATTTGGGGTCGGCGAAGGTGATGGAGCGATTGGGTGCGCGCGCGTTGGCGACGACCTCAGCCGGGCATGGCTTCACGCTGGGCCTAACCGATGGCGGACAGGTGACGCGCGATATGGCCCTACAACACGCGGCTGATATTTGTGCTGCTGTCGACGTCCCAGTGAATGGCGATTTCGAGAACGGGTTTGGTGACGATCCGGAGGCTGTTGCCGAGACTGTGCGACTTGCGGCGGAGGCCGGGCTGGCCGGCGTCTCGATCGAGGATATTGCCGTGCCAACGCAGGACCCTTATCCGTTTGATCTGGCTCTGGCCCGGATCGAAGCGGCGGTCGATGCAGCCCGCGCGGCAGATATCGTGCTGACCGCCCGCGCCGATGGCTGGGTTTTCAAAAGTTATGACCAGGCCGAGGCCTTGCGTCGCTGCCAGGCGTTCGCCCAAGCAGGTGCCGACGTGATCTACGCGCCGCTGGTCGATGCCGACACCACCCGTGCGCTAGCTGCCACCGATACGCCGGTCAACCTGATAGTTGCCGGCGCGATGCGTGATCTGACAACGGAACAGATAGGGGCGCTGGGCGTCGCCCGAATTTCGATCGGCGCAGTACTGGCCCGGGTCACGCAACAGGTCATTATCGACAGCACCCGCGCGATGCTGGAGCGGGGTGACTTCACGGTTCTAAACGGTGCCGCAAACGGGGCCGAGGTCGACGCGCTACTGACCAAATAAGCCGCAAGGTCGTGGGCGTGGACGATCGAGTGAACAGCAGATAACAACCGCTCGCTTTCGATGGTGATTATGTCTGCTTCTGTGGGCGAAGCAGTCGTGTCCAATCGATCGCCACGCCATTGGCTTCTGGCCCATTTTGGTCATGGTTTCGGTTCTTCCAAATGCTTTCTGTTGCCTTCAAAGCAGACATTGCTCCGGTCTAAGCGCGGGCGGAAGATAACTAGAACTGGACGTGCGAAAGTCAAGAGGCCTAGAATTGTGATCAACCGTGTGATTTGCGCCGGCCTGCATGTGCGAGTGCTGAGTTTTGGGAGACAATAATGACAACGACAACACAAGCAGGCGGCGATAATGACCTACGTCCTGTCACGGATTTCGAGCAGGATGTGATCGCCGCTGAAATCCGTATCGTACAATCGGTGCAGACCCAACGCGGCATGCCGGTACTGTTGCTCGGCAATGCATTGGCGGTCGTCATCGTGTCCTATTTGGATTGGGCGGCGGCGGTTTCCAGCCATGCGGTCTATTTCCTGGTCGGCTTGCTGCTGCTGTTGCTGCCGATGTTGCGTAGTTTTCTCCGCTTGCGCCGGATGGCGCGGCCACAACAGGTTAGCCGGCGGCGCATCCGCCTGATCGAATATTATTCCCTGTTATTGGGTTTGACCTGGGCCGTCGCGATTTTTCTGCTGATGTCCCAATTGAAGCCAATTGATGCTGTCTGTGTCGCCATGACGGCCTTTTACCTGGCTTTTGGCGCCGTGGCACAGATGCCGAGCCTGCCAAAGGCGTCCGCCGCCTACTTCTCCCCGGTGATGGCGTCGGTTTTGACTGGCTTCTACATAAACGGTGTTCTGGGTGTGGATCTGGTGGCCCTGCTCGCCTTTGCGACCTTTACCTCGCTGCCGCGTTCTGCCTGGCAAGGTTGGCAGGATGCTGCCGCGACGGTGCGTCTGGGCCAGGAAAAACTAAAGGCGGAGGTCGAGGCACACGAACGCGAGACCGATGCGACGCGCTCGATCCTCGAAGCCATCCCGTTTCCCCTGGTGGTGACGCGCGAGACCGGCGTGCTGCACGCTTCGAAGCAGGCTAGGCAACAGTTCGGCGTGCCCGAAGACGCTCCGCTTAACTTCGATATCAGGGATTTTTTTGTCGATCCCGCCGACCAGGAACGGATGGTGGATTTGCAGGATGAGCTGGGCCGGCTGGAGGAATATGAGGTGCGGTTGAAGAACGCGCGGGGCGAACTGATTTGGGCTTCGCTGTCCACCCTGCCGATGAAATACGAAGGCGAAGACTGTTGGCTCAACGCCATCTACGTCATCGACGACCGCAAGCAGGCCGAACAAAAACTGAACGACAGCCGCGAAGTGCTGCAGGCCCTAGCCGACAACATGCCCGCCTTCGTCAGTTTCAAGGACGTGGAAGGACGCTTTCAATTCGTTAACAAGGTGTTCGAGAAATGGGTTTGTTTCGATCGGACAGAAGTTGTCGGCAAGAGTGTGCACGATTTATACGACCGGGAGGAGGCGATCCGTTTCACCGCCCAAGACCGCGCCTGCCTGGAAAGCCGCGAGGTGGTATCGCAGGAAATTCCTCTCTCCTACCCGGACGGCGAGACCCGCAACGTGGTCTCAACCCGCTTTCCGGTCTTCGGCGCCGGCGGCGATCTGCTCGGCCTGGGGACGGTTAATTACGACATCACCGAGCGCATGCAGGCGGAAGCCGAATTGCTGGAAGCCAAACATAAAGCCGAGGAACAGGCACAGGTTTTGGAAACAGTCTCGAACCAGCTGTCGAAGTACATTTCGCCGCAGCTTTACCAAGCGATCTTTAGCGGCGAACAGAAAGTCGAGATCGAATCCAAGCGCAAGAAGCTGACGGTGTTCTTCTCCGACATCGCCGATTTCACAGAAATCACCGACCAACTGGAGTCGGAGGAGCTGACGGCGCTGTTGAACCAGTATCTGACCGAGATGTCGAGGATCGCGCAGGAACACGGCGCCAATTTCGACAAGTTCATCGGCGATGCCATGATGTTCTATTTCGGCGACCCGGAATCCAGGGGTATCAAGGAAGACGCTACCGCCTGCGTCCGCATGGCGCTCGCTATGCAGCGCCGGGTCCGCGAACTGCAATACGAATGGCGCGAACTGGGCGTGGAGCGCCCGTTCGAGATCCGCATCGGCATCAACACCGGCTATTGCACGGTTGGCAACTTCGGCTCCGAGGATCGCATGGACTACACCATTATCGGCTCCGAGGTGAACCTGGCCGCCCGCTTGCAGTCGCACGCCGAGGTCGGCGGCATACTGCTGGCCAACGAGACCTATGCCCTAGTCAAGGACTGGCTGGCGACCGAGCCGGGCGACGTTCTTACCGTCAAGGGGTTCGCCAATCCGGTGACCACCTTCCGCGTCAAGGATGTCCGCGATGAGCCGTCTGCCCAGGCCGGGGTCATCAGTCACGAAATAGGCGGCATGTCACTAACCATCGACCAGGATCGCCTAAGCGTCGAGGAAAAGACCGTGGCCGTGCATGCGCTCGAGGCCGCCCTGGCGCGGCTGAAAGGTTAGACTATTCAATGTCCGAGATTGGCTAGCCAGCCTTCTTTTTTTCAGCCCGCACATCATATTGTTCGCGAGCTGCGTCAATTCTGGCGAGGTTGTCTAACGCCCAATATCCCAGCGCGCTTACAGGTTCGCGAAACGACTCGCCCATTGCGGTCAGATTGTATTCGACCTTTGGCGGAATCGTCGGATGATAGGTTCGGTTCACAAGTCCGTCTCGTTCGAGTTCCCGTAAAGTCAGGCTTAACATTCGCTGCGAGATTCCTAGGTTTCGCTTCAATTCGTTAAATCGCAGCGTCCCGTATTGGGTTAGCGAAATGATAACCAGCACGCTCCAACGGTCGCCAACACGCGACAGAACTTCGTTGATACGTTTGCAATCGGGGCATTGTTCAGAGTCTTGCATAGGGGTTCCCTTCATGTAACCGAGGCTAAAAATTGTGCCTTCTTGTTGTCATCGTAGGTTTACATTATATCGTCGGTTACAAATGTATACTGCACTAACAATGTGCCGACAATAGGACTGAAAGAATGACCAACAAAACGCTAATGGATCAATTGAGTTGGCGATATGCCACAAAAAAAATGGACCCGACGAAGGCGGTGCCGCAAGACAAGGTCGATGCAATCATCGAAGCGATCCGTATGACACCGACCTCAAGTGGTACTCAACCATTTGAGCTTTTCGTGGTTACGAATCCAAAAGTCTTGGGTGAAATTCGTAAAGTTGCTTGGGATCAAGCTCAGATTACGGATGGTTCTCATCTCTTGGTTTTTGCAGCATGGAACGACTACACAGCCGAGCGCATCGACGACGTCACCAAAATGATGACTGAAGAACGCGGCGAGATACCGATGTTGAACGCATATTACGACAACTTAAAAACTAACTACTTGCCCCGTGACGCAGAGGTCAATTATGCACACGCGGCGCGCCAAGCATATATTGCATTGGGATTTGCTCTGGTAGCAGCGGCTGAGCAGGAAGTTGACAGTACACCGATGGAAGGTTTCAACCCCGTTGAAGTTGATAAAATCCTTGGTCTGAAGGAACGCGGTTTGCGGTCTGTTGTGCTCCTGCCATTGGGGTATCGTGATCCTTCCGCAGACTGGTTATTGCCGATGAAAAAAGTGCGCAAGCCACGCGATACCATCGTGACCCAAATCGACTAAATTACCTTTTATAGAAACCTGCCAGCAATAAGCGCCGGATTGCGACAACCGACCTTTTTGTGAATGGAGCAAGAAGACAGTACTTATATTCTGCGTAGGTTACTCGGGGCTGCCTCAAAACGAACAGATGATGGCGCTTATTGCCCTTCGCCGCGCACCTTAGAACTGGCAACGTCATCCAAGACTGATTTTGACGGGCTTTCAGACGGCACGGAATCCAGGTGTGAGCAAACTGCTAACAGGGCACCTGGTCCTGCCGTCGGCGAAACCTATACGGGTCATGTAAACATTCGCCTTGCACTGAGCCGGAATTACAACCACGAAGACGGTATAAAGTGTCGGATCGGGCTGGCTTCGACCTCCAAATCTGAGGTTTAAGACATGCTAAAATCTCTCAATATGCTTGGACCGCTTTTTCAATGGCAGGCCATACCGCCTCCGATGATTACACTCGGCTAGAATTTTGGTTCTTGGTCGGGGCAGGCATTGCAGAGGCAGCAGCCGACCCTTGTCAAAGGGTTGGCAGAAGCCGACCCAGAACGGATGAACATTGGAATTGTTCAATCCCGGGTAAGAACCATGCTCCCCCGCGTTCCTTCCTCACGTGCCTCAATCACGCGGTGAGCCCATTCCAATTCGGTTTTTTCCGACGTACCGCTGACATTCAGCTCGAACAAGCCCTGATCGAGGGTCTCGGGCGACTGTGACATGAGCTGCGTTATCGCCGCGGCAGCTTCATAGGTCTCCAGCATACGCGGCTGCCAACGCCCGAAAACCTTTTCATTGTCGGAATATTCCTGGGTCATGCTGGTTTTGATGAACGGCAACAGCAGGCAATAGGCGCTGGCCATGTCCGCCGCGCGACCGAGGTTGACACGCAGAACCTGTGGCAGTTGCAGCACGGCCCAGTTCGCGATCGCATAACCTGGAACAGATACGCCGGGTTCCAAGGCCTGCTTCGACGAAACATAGACGAATTGCACGGGTGTCTTGTGGTACACCGCTTCAGCGGCCCAAAGGTGGGTCATCGCCACGAACCCGTCGATCTTGGTATTCAAAACCGCGCGCGATTCCTCCAGGTTTTCGATATAGGCGCGCCGCACCCTGGCGCGGCGTTCGCCTCGGGGCTCGCCCTCGATCTCTGGCAGGGAACGCCCGAACCGGTAACCCTGTTCCGTCAGGCCGGAGTTACAAATCACGATGTCAGGACTGCGGCCGCCCATTTGTTCGACAACATAGGTGCGTGATGCCCAGAGATCAGCGTTGTTGGTCACATCCGCTTGCAGCGCGAAAGCGTTAACACCCGCCTCGCGCAAGGCATCCACCAAATCGAACCCATCGCGGTAGCTGCGATGAAAATGGATCCCGACGCTGGCGGCACCGTTTAACCCCGCCGCCAAGGCGAACGCCTGGCCGAGACCAAGGTCACGACCGGAACCGGTAACCAGAACATGCTTGCCAGCGAAAGCGGTGGCCTCCGCTCCGTAGCGAAACTGATTAATGTCGACTGTAAACGCCATTATTACTATTCCTTCCTATTGTTCCCTGTTGAAACCGATACATCACCGGATCGAATGTTGGAGGCGATGCTCAGCCCGGTGCTGAACGTCGGAGCCCATTGACCTGATGGCGCAAAGCGGCACTTTCGAATTGAAGCACCGCGTGGGATTTGCAGCAAGCGGCAAGTGACACGCATAGCCGACATCATCGGCAACCATGATAGCGGCAAGGCGGTGTTCCACGGCAAATGTCGCCCCTGGCTGAAAGACTAGCTTATATACAGGGAATTGCCAAACCGCCTAATGTCTCCGCTTGGCTCTTAGCAGACATCAATCGATGGCTATGGTTTTGTCCGCTTTCGGGGGAGAAGCGGAAGTGATTTTCAAAGCTGAATATGTCGCTGTATGACCGGGATCGGACATTCGTCCTTTCGTCTTTGCGGTGTATTTGGCAGAATTTAGGAATTGGAATTTATGAGCCGGACATTGAGGGGCAAAATGTTAAAACATCAAGGTGGTTGTCTTTGCGGAGAGATCCGTTACGAAACTTTGGGTGATCCGCTTCGCGTCACGTACTGCCATTGCAGATATTGTCAGCGTTCAACTGGTTCAGCTTACGCTGTTGAACCCTTCTTCACCAAAGAAAATTTCCGGATAATCTCTGGCAATCCGACCGCCTACAGTCGGGCTTCCGCTGGTAGCGGACGACGCATCACGGCAAATTTCTGTTCAACATGTGGCACAAAGATATTCTTGGACCTCGAACGATTGCCTGAAAATCTCGGCGTTTATGGCGGAACCTTCGATGATCCAAATTGGTTTCAGCGGTCCCCAGATGTTGCCCGCCACATCTTTCTCAACTCCGCGCAAAAGGGCACAGCCATACCAGCAGGCTATGCTGTTTTTCATGATTTTGTAGTGGATGCCGACGGTAATAGCCTTGAGCCGGTAATCTTGGAAGATTTAATGATAGTCGGTGACCTTGAGTGACAGAGTAGTATTGGTTTCTGGCAGGTTGCGGAAGTGGCAGTTATCCGCAGAACGTCCGGAGTTGGTGGCAAAGCGGAAGTGATTTTTAAGATTGAAAATGTCGCTGTTTGATTCGGAACTGAAATATTCTCTCTATTTCGGCAGACCCGCTTGTTGCAAGCCGTCAACAAATCGCAGCCAGTGCGCATCGTTCTGGAAAGGCAAGCACCACAGATCCGCGATGGTCAAGTCGGGCTCGATCACCAATAGTCGGTCGATGGTCGACGCAGCGAGCTCATGCTCCCCGGCGTGGCTCGCCGAGGTTGCCAGAGCGAGCAAAGTGGGCGGCATGTTCTCGGCGTACCGGTCGGAACGTTGGGCCCAGTGCACCGCATCGACGTAGCGAGCCTGCACGAAATAACCATAAGCGATCCATCGCATGATGCGGCGATTGCTCGGCAGCCGCGAACTAGCTTCCACGACCTTGGTACAGAGCCTAGTCCCTTTTTCCGCATAACCCTGAAAGATCAAAGTCAATCCCAGGACGGCCATCGCTAAGGGGTAATAAGGGTTGAGCTCCAGCGCCCGCTCGCATTCCCGCTTCGACGCTTCAAGATCTCCGTCGTAAAAAAAGTAAACCATTGCCCTCGCGTGATGGGCGAAATCACTTTGCTCTTTGAGTTCGACGGCCCGTCGGGCTGCCGCAGACGCCGCTTCCCCGTCCGGAGTTGGAACCGGTCGGACTCCGGACGAGGCCGCGACGAGGTGAGCCACAGCCTTGATCGCGAAAGCCATGAAGTTGTTAGGCTCCTGGTCTATGACTGCATCGGCGTGTTCCAGCGCCAATCGCCAATCGGCGAGACTTCCGCTAAGCAGCAAATAACCGGCCTTGGCTAGTCTTGTTTCTGCGGTATCCCCGCCGGGCCCATCGCCGTCGGCGAGCGCGAGATCGCGGGGATAGATGGCGAAGCGCACGGCTGTTGAGATACGAAACGCGAGTTCGTCCTCGGCTTTGAACAAATCAACGATCGCGCCGTCGAAACGATCCGACGCGAACTGTTCGCCAGAGCGCTGATCGAGGATTTCGACCGTGGCGCGATAGCGATCATCGAGCGTTTGAATGCTGCACTTGGCAAGGTAGTCGGCACGCGTCGGATCAGTCATTAGAGTAAGTCCGGTCTGGTTCGACAGTGACGAACGAACCGCATCGGTGACCGCTGCCGCCAGTACTTCCGTGTCTTCTCCACTGCC
>Ga0070726_10004910_pt1 | contig 10427 bp, 3 predicted proteins | sample tdAd471_FD_67275 | JGI IMG/M metagenome (GOLD analysis project Ga0070726, IMG submission 67275) | Marine sediment microbial communities from the Atlantic coast under amendment with organic carbon and nitrate - tdAd47.1 | ecosystem: Environmental > Aquatic > Marine > Coastal > Sediment | place...
CGCGGACAAAGTGCTGGCGATCGTCTCCGAGCAGACGGGATATCCGTCGGACATGCTCGACCTCGAGCTCGACCTCGAAGCCGATCTCGGGATCGACACCGTGAAACAAGCGGAGACCTTCGCTGCGGTCCGCGACGCGTACGACATTCCGCGCGACGACAACCTCGAGCTTCGCGAGTTCCCGACGCTCGAACATGTGATCGGCTGGGTGAAGACCAATCGTCCCGACCTGACCGCACCCCCGGAGGTCACGTCCTCGCCTGCGGCCGCTGCCCCCTCCCACCAGAGCGATTCGGTCACGGGGAAGGTGCTCGAGGTCGTTGCGGAGGTCACCGGCTACCCACCGGAGATGCTGGAGCTCGACCTCGATCTCGAGGCCGACCTCGGAATCGATACGGTCAAGCAGGCAGAGACCTTTGCCGCTGTCCGCGATGCGTACGCGATTCCGCGCGACGACAACCTCGAGCTTCGCGACTTTCCGACTCTCAATCATGTCATCGCCTGGGTAAATGACTGCATGTCGGAGGCTGCGCCCTCCCCGCCTGCGGAGCCCGAAGAGACGGTCGCTTCACCAGCTGCGCCGGTCGCAACGGAGCTGGCACAGGGACTCCGTCGGGTTCCCGTGGCCGTGCTCCGGCCCCCGCTTTCCTCTTGCAAACCAACTGGCGTCGAGCTCGCCAAAGGAGCGCGCATCGTCGTGATGGTCGATCGCGGAGGGGTCGCGAAAGCGCTCATCAAGCGGCTGCGGCAGCGAGGCGTCGAGGTCCTCGCCATCGACGACGTTCCCTCCGCAGATGAGCTCGGCGCGCGACTCGAGGGATGGATGAACGAAGGTCCGCTCCGCGGCGTCTACTGGCTGTCGGGGCTCGACCAAGAGGACACGATCGCCGATCTCTCTACAGATGCATGGACCGAAGCCATCCAAGTGCGCGCCAAGCTCTTCTTCGCGGCGATGCGTACGACGTACGACCAGTTCTCGGGACCGGACACCTTCTTGGTGTCCGGGAGCCGTCTGGGCGGCAAGCATGGGTTTGACGAGAGCGGGGCGATTGCGCCGCTTGGTGGCGCGGTCACCGGCTTTACCAAGACTTTCAAACGCGAGAAGGCCGAGGCGACCGTCAAGGTCGTAGACTTTGAGGCCGACTGCAAGGCGACGACGGTGGCCGAACGCCTGATCGCCGAGACTCTGTTGGATCCCGGAGTATGCGAGGTCGGCTATGCCGGCGACGACCGCTGGGCGGTCTCCGCATTCTTCGAACCGCTAGCGACCGAGCGGCCGTTCCCGCTTGGAAAGGACACCGTGTTCGCCATTACAGGCGCCGCTGGATCGATCGTATCGGCGATCGTCGACGATCTGGCGAAAGCATCGGGAGGCACTTTCCACCTCCTCGACCTCACGCCGGAGCCGGACGCGGCCGATCCGGATCTTCGACGCTTCGCGACTGATCGAGATGGCCTTCAACGAGAGCTTTTCGAGCGCCTGAAGCAAAGTGGACAGAAGGCGACGCCGGTCGCAGTGCAGCGCCTGCTCGGCGGGCTCGAGCGGCAACACGCAGCGCTAGGAGCTATCCAATCGATTCGTGCGGCGGGAGGAGAGGTTCACTATCACTCGGTCAACCTGCTCGACCAGCAGGCAGTCTCCAGCGCCATGGGCGCAATTCGAGAGCTGAGCGGAAGGATCGACGTCCTGGTCCATGCTGCCGGACTCGAAATCAGCCACTTCTTGCCCGACAAGAAGCCGTCGGAGTTCGACCTGGTCTTCGATGTGAAAGCGACCGGCTGGTACCACCTGCTGTCGTCGCTCGGGGACATGCCACTCGGCGCAACGGTGGTGTTCAGCTCGATCGCGGGACGCTTCGGCAACGGAGGTCAAACCGACTACAGCGCCGCCAACGAACTGTTGGCCAAATCGGTGTCGAGCTTCCGCAACGCGCGGCCGGACACCCGCGGCGTCGTGGTTGATTGGACCGCGTGGGCAGACATCGGGATGGCTTCCCGAGGTTCGATTCCAAAGATGATGGAGCTCGCGGGCATCGACATGTTGAAGCCGGCCGACGGCATCCCGGTCGTTCGGAACGAGCTAGAAGCCGGGACGCGAGGGGAAGTCGTGATCGGCGGCGCGCTCGGCATCTTGATGCAGGAATGGGACGAGACCGGCGGCCTCGACCTGAGCAAGCTGCAAGGCGTTCGCCAAGGTCCGATGAATAGAAATCTGGTCTCGATGGGCGTCCATTCGGGTCTTCGCGTCGAGACCACACTCGACCCCCGGGAGCAACCGTTCCTCTTCGACCACAAGATCGGGGGAACCCCCGTGCTACCTGGCGTCATGGGGATCGAAGGCTTTGGCGAGATCACCAAAGCCCTCTTTCCCGACTGGCACATCAGCGCAATCGAGGGAGTCGATTTTCTTGCGCCGTTCAAGTTCTATCGAGACGAGCCGCGGACGCTCAGATTGACCGCACAGTTCAGCACCGCAGGGGAAGATCTGGTCGCGCGCTGCCAACTGATGGGCGCTCGAACGATCATGGGTAGAGACGAGATCAAAACGCACTTCACTGGGTCCGTACGGCTCACCCGCGAGCCCATCGACAAGGACAGGTCTCAAGCACCTCCGCCTGCCGCAGAAACGACCGTCGAGGACAAGGACATCTACCAGGTGTACTTCCATGGTCCGGCGTACCAGGTGCTCGACGCGGCGTGGCGCGATGACGGAATCGTCGTCGGCCGAATGAGCGATCGGCTTCCCGAGGATCATCAGCCGGCGGAGCTCGGGATGGTGACCGAGCCCAGGCTCGTGGAGCTGTGCTTTCAGACCGCAGGGGTGTGGCAGATCGGCACGACCGGCCGGATGGGGCTCCCGCAGCACATCGATCAGGTGAGAATCGTGCAGCCAGCCGACCAAGTCGAGGGGCGGCTGCACGCCATGGTGAGCCCGAAGGACGGCGGGAAGTCGTTTGATGCGTATGTCGCTGACGAGGCGGGCAACCTCTACGTCGTGCTCCGCGGTTACCGAACCGCAGAGCTTCCAGACGATGTGGACCCGGAAAAACGCGGGCCGCTTCGCGCCGCGATGGACTGAGAGGAATGAGCAAGCCGACATTCAAGCGAATCGCAATCATCAATCGCGGAGAGCCTGCGATGCGATTCATCATTGCTGCCCGAGAATATGAGCAGGAGCGAGGCGACCCGCTGCACACGATCGCTCTGTACACCGACCCTGACCGCCGTGCGATGTTCGTGCGCGAAGCGGATGAAGCCTACTCGCTCGGGCCGGCGACTTACGTGGCGGACGACGGCCATCGCAAGTCGAGCTACCTCGACTACGAACGCCTCGAGCGCGCACTCGTCGAGACACGTGCCGAGGCTGCCTGGCCTGGATGGGGTTTCGTCGCCGAACAACCGGCTTTTGCCGACATGTGCGAACGGCTTGGTATCGTGTTCATCGGGCCTACGGGCAACATGATGCGCCAGCTCGGGGACAAGATCACCTCCAAGCAGTTGGCGGAGGCGGCCGAGGTTCCGGTAGCGCCTTGGAGCGGTGGTGAAGTGGCGACGCTAGATGATGCGCGCGCACACGCGGAGCGCCTCGGTTACCCTCTGATGATCAAAGCGACCGCAGGTGGCGGTGGTCGTGGGATTCGCCGCGTCCAGAGCGAGTCCGAGCTGGCGGACGCCTTCCAGAGCGCGCGTTCGGAAGCGGAAAAGGCGTTCGGCGACGGCGCTGTGTTCCTCGAAAGGATGGTGACGGGCGCCCGTCACGTCGAGGTTCAGGTCATTGCGGACAATCAGGGAACCACCTGGGCGCTAGGCGTGCGTGACTGCACTATTCAGCGACGCAATCAGAAGATTCTCGAGGAGACCCCGTCGCCAGCGTTGACGCCGGAGCAACAGCGCGAGCTCGAGCAGGCTGCTGTCCGGCTGACCGAGGCGATCGGTTATCGAAACGCGGGCACTGTGGAGTTTCTGTATCACGAACCTACGCAGCAGTTCTCGTTCATGGAGGTCAACGCGCGCTTGCAGGTCGAGCACCCGGTTTCGGAAATGATTAGCGGCGCCGACCTGGTCAAGTTGCAGATTCACGTTGCACGAGGCGAGCGATTGGACGCAGAGCCACCAGGGCAGCGGGGACACGCGATCGAGGCGCGCCTGAATGCCGAAGATCCGGAGGACAACTTCGCGCCATCGCCCGGTGTGGTCGAGCAACTTCGACTTGCCAGCGGGCCAGGTCTACGGGTCGACACCGGCATCGCGGAAGGCGACGAAATCCCTGCGGAGTTCGACTCGATGATCGCGAAGATCATCGCCTACGGGCGTACACGCGAAGAGGCGATGGCGCGGCTCCGTCGCGCGCTCCTCGAAAGTGAGATCGTGATCCGGGGCGGCACTTCAAACAAAGGCTTCTTGCTTGGGCTTGTCGACAATCCCGCAGTGCGCGCCAATGAGGTCGACGTTGGCTGGGTCGATCGCTTGGTCGCCGAACGGAGACACCTGCCGCAGCAGGGTGCGGAGATCGCGCTCGTCCAGGCCGCAATCGAGACCTACGGTGCCGAGCTCGATCTCGAGCGCACGCAGTTCTACACGTCAGCCGCGCGCGGACGCCCGCGGGTTGAAGACACGCACGGGCAGGCGATGGAGCTTACCCACGCGGGAAACACGTACGAGTTGACCGTCTTCCGTCTTGGCCCGCATCGCTACCGCGTCGACGTCGATGGACACCGCACCGAAATCGTGGTCGAGCGCTTCGAAGGAGCAGAGCGGAGGCTGCGCGTTGGCAATCGGCACTTCCGGGTCCAATCCGTTGACCAAGGCCTCAGCGTGCTCGTGGAGGTGGACGGTGTGCCGCACCGCATCTCGCGAGATCGCGGTGGCCTCGTCCGCGCACCATCGCCCGCGGTGGTAGTCAAAGTGCTCGTCTCCGAAGGCCAAACGGTCGAGGTTGGAGACGCGCTCATCGTCCTCGAAGCCATGAAGATGGAGATGGTCATCGGCGCCAAGTTCGCGGGCAAGGTGCGCGACGTCATGGTGATGAACAATGTGCAGCTCGCGATCGGTGCGCCCATGCTGCTCATCGAACCAAGCGGAGAAGAGGGTGACTCCGCGTGCGGCGAGCGGCTGGACTTCTCGGAGATGGTCGTCCGTAGCGATTCGGCTCGGTCGCACTCCAAGGGCAATCTGATCGAGCTCAAACGCCTCATCATGGGCTTCGACGCCGACCGCGCCGAGCTCTCACACGAGATGGAAGACGGCGAGATCCTCAGATCGGACATCGCGCCGGATGATCCTGTGCGCATCGCGCTCGAAGACGAGATCCTCAACGTCTTCGTGGACCTCTGCTCTTTGTTCAGGCGCCAGTCCCTCAACGAGGCTTCGCAAGAAGATTTCGGCAAGCACACCGCGGAGGAGTATCTCTTCACGTTTCTGCGCGACCTCGTCGTCCGTCGTGGAGAGGAGCTCCCGGCGTCGTTTCTCGCCAAGCTTCGCCGGGCGATCGGTCACTATGGACTGGACAAAATCCAGCGGAGTGCGGAGCTACAAGGGGTGTTGTTCCGGATCTGCAAGGGCAACCAGCGGATAGACGAGCAGATTGCGCCGATCCTGAGCTTGCTGCAGAGCCGACTCGAGAACGTCGGCGTGCTTCGTGATGCCATCGGGAACAATTTTGGCGAGCTGCTTTCCCGAATGATCATCGAGACCCAAGATCGCTACCCTGCGATTCACGATCTCGCCCGCGAGCTCCAGTATCACTACTTCGAGCGGCCGATTCAGGAGCGGGTCACGCAAGAGACGCTCGCAAAAGTGGACGGGATCCTATCGGCACTCTCGTCGGATCCACACGGGCCGGACAGGGCCGCCCGGATCACCGAGCTCGTCGCGGTTCCTCATCCGCTCAAGGGGTTTCTGTCGCGGCGGCTCGAACGCGCGAGCCACGATGAGCGGCTGATCATGCTCGAGACCTTGGCCCGCAGGTATTACAAGATGTGCGATCTGAGAGACTTTCAGGTCGCTTCTGATCAGGGTTTCGACGTCTCGAAGTGCTGGTACGAGTACCAAGGAAGGAAGATCCATTTCATCGCAACGCACATCTTCGGCGAGGAGTTGCCTGGCGCCATCGTAGCGTTGAAGCGCCATATCGAGATGGTGCCCCCGGGCGACGATGTGGTCGTGGACTTCTACATACGCCAGCGCGACGAGCTCCCGAGCCCAGACGAGACATGCAAGCAGCTCAAGTCGACGCTGGAAGCCGTCGAATTCACTCGGCCAATCCGGCGCGTGATCGCCTGGCTTACCGGCGATGAGACCGGCCTCGGGTCCACTGAGCAGCAGGGGTTCACCTTCCGAATGCGCGAGGGCGGCTTCCACGAGGAACTCATCTATCGCGGGATGCATCCGATGTTGAGCAAGCGTCTGTTCTTGTGGCGCTTGAAAGACCTAGATACCGAACGCGTCGAGTCGGCTGAGGGTGTCTACCTATACCGCGTGACCGGAGACGACGAGCGCCTCATCTGTCTGGCCGAAGTCCGCGATCTCACTCCGGTCCGCAACGCCGCCGGTCGCGTGGTTGCGGTCCCGAGCCTCGAGCGAACCCTATCAAAGTGCTTGGTCGCGATCCGACGCGAGCAGAGCAGCAGGCCGTCTCGCAATAGGTACCAGTGGAACCGCGTTCACCTGTTTGTCTGGCCACCACTGGACTTCAGCCGCGCCGAGATCAACACGATCATTCACAAGCTCGCCCCCGAGACGACTGGGCTCGGCCTCGAGCGGATCGTCGTTCAGGCAGATATCCGCAACCCTGCGACCGGTGAGCTCGAGCAAAAGTTGCTCGACGTATCCAATCGTGGCCGCCGAGGTTTGCGCGTTCAGCTGCGGGATCTACCAACCCAGCCGATGAGACCGCGCAGCGCGTACGAGCAGAACGTGGTGCGACTCCGTCAGCGTGGGCTGATGCACCCGTACGAGATCATCGCCATGCTCACGTCCGGCGAGGACAGTGACGTTCGGTCTGATTTCCCGAGTGGCGAGTTTCAGGAGTACGATCTCGACGATGCAAATCGGCTCGTCCCGGTCGACCGGCCGCCCGGAAACAACACTGCCAACATCATCGTCGGTCTGCTCACGAGCTTCACCGACAAGTACCCAGAAGGCATGACTCGGGTCGCGCTTCTTGGCGACCCGAGTCGGGGCATGGGCGCTCTCGCTGAGGCCGAATGCCGGCGGATTATGGCGGGCCTCGACCTTGCCGAAGGGATGCGGATCCCCTTGGAGTGGTACGCGGTGTCGGCTGGCGCCAAGATCTCGATGGAAAGCGGCACGGAGAACATGGACTGGATCGCGGACGTCTTGCGGCGAGTGATCGAGTTCACGCAAGCAGGCTCCGAGCTCAACGTTCTCGTCTGCGGCATCAACGTGGGCGCCCAACCGTACTGGAACGCGGAAGCGACCATGCTAATGCACACCAAAGGCATCCTCGTCATGTGCCCTGACAGCGCGATGGTGCTCACCGGCAAGCAGGCGCTAGACTACTCGGGCGGCGTGTCGGCTGAAGACAATTCGGGTATCGGCGGCTACGACCGGATCATGGGGCCAAATGGACAGGCGCAGTACGCCGCGCGTGACCTCGCAGATGCGTGTCATATCCTTCTTCGTCACTACGACCACACCTATGTGATGCCGGGCGAGCGTTTTCCACGACGTGTCGCGACGACGGATTCGGTCGAACGTGACGTCTGCGATGCGCCACACGGCCATGTCGGTGCTTCCACGTTCGCGACCGTCGGAGAGGTGTTCGATCCGAAAACCAACCCCGGTCGCAAGCGGCCGTTCGACATTCGCAAGGTGATGCGCGCGGCAACCGACCAGGATCACGAGGTTCTCGAGCGGTGGTACGGGATGCGCGACGCGGAGACGGCGGTGGTGTGGGACGCGCACCTGGGCGGGTATCCGGTCTGTCTAATCGGGCTCGAATCACAGCCTCTATCCCGCCTCGGCTTCGTGCCCGCGGATGGTCCCACGGGCTGGACCGCGGGAACTTTGTTCCCGATGTCGTCGAAGAAAGTGGCGCGCGCAATCAACGCTGCGAGCAACAACCGCCCAGTGGTGGTTCTCGCGAATCTCTCCGGATTCGACGGCTCTCCCGAGTCGATGAGGCAGCTTCAGCTCGAGTACGGCGCCGAGATCGGCCGTGCGGTGGTCAACTTCAAGGGGCCGATCGTGTTCTTGGTGATCTCACGCTACCACGGCGGTGCGTTTGTGGTGTTCTCCAATAAGTTGAACCCGTCGCTGGAGGTTTCGGCGCTCGAGGACACCTACGCATCGGTCATCGGCGGTGCGCCCGCGGCGGCAGTGGTATTCGCCGGCGCCGTTCGCAAACGAACCCTGTCGGACGAACGAATCATCGCACTTCGGCAGGAACTCCGTCAGGCTGAAGGCGCCGAGCGGGTAGCCCTGCGCGATCGCCTCAGCAAGATGAGAAAGGTCGTCCATTCAGAGAAGCTTCGCGAGGTCGCTGAAGAGTTCGACGGCGTGCACAGCGTGCATCGCGCCCTCGAAGTCGGATCTGTCCACAGGATCATCCCGGCAACTTCGCTACGCCCTTACCTGGTCGATGCGATCGAGCGCGGGATCGACCGCGAGCAGTCCGACAGATGACGATACGCTGGATGCTCCTTCGTGCCTCTTCATTGCCGGACGGCGACGACTGGCTCGGGCCGGAAGAACAGAAAGTCCTAGCAGGCCTGAAATTTCCCAAGCGGCGCTCCGACTGGAGGCTCGGGCGGTTCGTGGCCAAGCGAGGGTTGGCCTCCTTTACAGGCATCGACGACCTCGACCGAATCCAGATCATTGCTGCGAAGGACGGTGCCCCCGAAGCGTTCATCGATGGACAAAGAATCGATTCGTCGATCTCGATCAGCCACCGCGAAGATGTGGCCGCATGTGCCATCGCATCGGATGCAAAGGTGGGCTGCGATCTGGAGGCCGTCGAGCCACGCACGACACGATTCGTTAGGGACTTTTTCACCGACCGCGAACGCGCGGCGGTGCAGAACACATCGGACGAGCTACGAGATCGTCACGTCGCCCTCACGTGGAGTGCCAAGGAGAGCGCGCTAAAGGTCCTGCGAGTCGGGCTACGCCGCGACACGCGCAGGGTCGAAGTCGAAATCCAAGATCCGGAGGCAACGGCGGATGGCTGGCATCCGCTCAACGCGACGGTCAGCCCTGAGAATCACCGCTTTCAGGGATGGTGGCATCACGACGAGGACGTCATCCTCACCGTGGTGAGCGACGCGTGACCTCGCTTGCAGCGCCTAGGCCTTCAACCAGGTATACGCCTCGCGAAGCGCCTCTTTGCCTCCGGTCTCGATGATATCGCCGTGGGCGAGGACGATGCGGTCGAAGTCCCAGCTCAGGATTTCATCGATCGAGCGGCGCGCGCGTTTCTTGTCCCGGAAGAACGGGCGAAGGCCGCGACTGAGGCCGGGCTTACCGTGGATACCGGCGATCTTGAGGTACGTGCGGGTCGGCCAATGAGAAGACGTGTCGAAGTTCTCGATGACGTCGGCCACGATGAGCGACCGCGACGGGCGGTGCAAGAACACCGTTTCGTTCAGCATCGCGCCGTCGAGAAACGTCGTATCGAGATCGTTTCGCCACTCCTCGTGTGCCTCGCCCCTGAGCTCGCGATCGATCGCCAGGTCCTTGCGTCGTTTGGCCAAGCCAACCGCCGCGTGCAGCAGGGCGCCAGGATACGCGTTTTGCCATTCCCCCGCGTATAGATGGTGGCCTTGACTGGGAGCGACGATATGGTGGACGGGCCCAATCGTATCGACCTCGGCCTTCAAGTCGGCGGTGAGCGCGATGGGCGAGTGAACCAGTAGGCTTCCGTCCTGAAGACGCACCACGGTCATCCGGGTGCCGAGGTGCAGACCGAGAAACGACTGCTCCGCAGCCTCTACCCAAAGATCATCAGCGAGCCTCTCCATCCCCTAGCCCCTAAGTTTCATGGCGCAGCGACGCTATCAGCGCCCCAGGACGCTGGCAACGGGCTCCGCGTGTCTCCTGGTGGCTTTGTGCTAAGAGGCGAGCTCCATGTCTGAGTTACTTAGCCTAGAACAGGCCCCCGCGGGCCTCGGCGCCGCCTTGCGCAAAGCCGGATTCGAGAGCTTTACCGCGATCCAGCAGGCCGTTTTGGACCCCGAATTGACGGGTCGTGACCTGCGCATTTCCTCCCAGACGGGCTCCGGCAAGACCGTCGCCCTCGGTCTTCTCCTCGCCCCAACTGTAGCGATTGCCGCTGCTACCGCGCGGCCGCGGAAGACGCGCAAGTCCGCACCGGCCGCACCCGTCGCGCTGCTCATCGCCCCGACCCGAGAGCTCGCCGGGCAGCTCGGGCGCGAGCTCACCTGGCTCTATGCGCCGCTCGGAGCCCG
>Ga0070726_10004911_pt1 | contig 10426 bp, 12 predicted proteins | sample tdAd471_FD_67275 | JGI IMG/M metagenome (GOLD analysis project Ga0070726, IMG submission 67275) | Marine sediment microbial communities from the Atlantic coast under amendment with organic carbon and nitrate - tdAd47.1 | ecosystem: Environmental > Aquatic > Marine > Coastal > Sediment | place...
TGTTTTAATCTCTAGTCCCAAGGAGGGAACGATGTTTAAGGGTTCATTCGTCGCTTTGATCACCCCATTCAAAAATGGTGCGGTGGATAAAGCGGCGTTCAAATCCTTCGTCGACTGGCAAATCGCCGAAGGGACCGACGGTCTCGTTCCCGTGGGGACGACCGGTGAGTCGCCGACGCTTTCGCACGACGAACATGACGAAGTGATCGAGCTGTGCATCGAAGCCAATAACGGCCGCGTGCCGGTCGTTGCGGGCACCGGGTCGAATTCGACCGCCGAGGCGATCCGCTTGACCAAGCATGCCAAGCTGGCCGGTGCCGACGCCGCGCTGATCGTCACGCCGTATTACAACAAGCCGACGCAGGAAGGCCTGTACCGTCATTATGCGGCGATTGCGGATGCGGTCGATATTCCGATTATCGTCTACAACATTCCCGGTCGCAGCGTCGTCGACATGACCGTCGAAACCATGGCACGGCTGTCGAAAATCGCCAACATCGTTGGCGTCAAGGATGCGTCCGCCGACCCGATGCGTCCGATGAAGACGGCGATGCAGATCGGTCCCGAATTTTCGCAGCTTTCCGGTGAAGACGGCACCATCGTGCCGTTCCTGGCCGGTGGCGGCGACGGCTGCATTTCGGTGACGGCGAACGTCGCACCGCGTGCGTGCGCGGAACTGCACGATGCGTGGCAGGCCCGCGATCTGGATACGGTGATGGAGATTCAGACGCGCCTGATGCCGTTGCATATCGCGATGTTCTGCGAAGCCAGCCCGGGACCGGTCAAATACGCGGCCAGCCTGCTCGGCAAGTGCGAGGCGGACACGCGTCTGCCGCTGTGTGAAATCGCCGAAAGCTCCAAGGTTCAGGTGCGCGATGCGATGCAGTCCGCGGGCTTGCTGAACTAACGGCATATAGTGGCGTCCCGTGTTTGGGGTGCGAACGGAGCCGCCCCGTTTGGGGCGCAAATGGATAAGCCATGGCCGGCAAGAACAAAAAGAAAAAGACCAGCGGCAATGTCGTCGCGCAAAACCGTCGCGCACGCAGAGACTACAATATTGTCGAAACCGTGGAAGCCGGCTTGCAGTTGACCGGTACGGAGGTGAAATCCCTTCGTGCCGGGCGCGCCAGTCTGAACGAAGCGTTCGCCGGGGAAAAACACGGCGAAATGTACCTGTTCAATGCGCATATCCCTCCCTACGAAGGTGCATCGAGCGTTTTCAATCACGAACCGGTTCACGACCGCAAACTGTTGCTGCACAAAAAGCAGATGGCGCATCTGCTGGGCGCGCAAAAGCAGAAAGGGATGGCGCTGGTGCCGCTGAAGATCTACTTCAACGCGCGCGGTATGGCGAAGCTGGAACTGGCGCTCGGTGAAGGCAAGCACACCTATGACAAGCGCGATACCGTCAAGCAGCGCGACTGGAGTCGTGAAAAGGGCCGCCTGCTCCGCGACAAGGGCTGATATCCCTACTCTCGCGCAAGCCACGCTTCTGGACGACGATCAACCCAATTCAGCCTTTAGCCGCGCGAACGACGCACCGCCCGACATTGAAATCAGGATGCGTGGACAGATGTTTCGGAATTCCCGATATCTGAAACACGCGACACTCATCTTGCATAGTCGGCGGATTTGGCATCGTGCGCTATTGACCCCCCAGCCGCCGAACACCAAACTTTATCTCAACAAAGAATACATTCGTGGAGAAATACAGACATGGCTGCAATCGATAATATCGACGCCTGCGTATTCGATGCCTATGGCACGTTGTTCGATGTCGCCGCCGCCGCATCTCATTGTCAGGAAGAGCTGGGCGACAAGTGGGCGCCGCTGGCGCAGACATGGCGCGACAAGCAACTTCAATACACCTGGCTCAGAAGCCTGATGCACGAATACGTGCCGTTCTGGCAGATCACGCAGGACAGTCTCGATTACGCGCTCGCGTTTTACGGTATCGACGATGCCGATTTGCGCCAGAAACTGCTCGATATCTATTTCGAGCTGGATGCATACCCCGAAGTCCCCGCCGTGCTGGCGACGCTCAAGGCAGGCGGCAAAAAGGTCGCGACGCTGTCGAACGGTTCACCCGATATGCTCAACGCCGCCGTCAATAACGCTAAGCTGGATCTCGATGCGGTGTCGTCGGTGGATACGGTCGGCATCTACAAGCCGGACCCGCGAATCTATCAGTTGTCGTGCGACGATCTGGATGTGCCCAAGGAGCGCGTCTGCTTCATGTCGTCGAATGCCTGGGATGCCTGGGCGGCGGCGAACTTCGGATTCCAGGTCGTGTGGGTCAATCGTTTCGGCCAGCCGCCCGAGCGCTTGCCCGGCGAAATTCGCGAAATGATTGCCGATCTGAACGGTTTGCCGCCGCTTCTGGGTTTGTGAACGACGTCCGAATGCCAAAGGACTATATCGAGCGCCGGATTACCTCGCAGGATGGGTTGTCGCTGTATGTGCGTGACTATCCGGGACCGACAGACAGCACCCGTACACCCCTGCTCTGCCTCGGCGGCCTGACACGCAATTCCAAGGACTTCGCCGGCATCGGTAAATTCCATGGCCGCACGCGCCGCGTGATCTGTCCCGAGACGCGCGGCCGCGGGCGTTCCGATTATGATCCCGACTGGCGCAATTACCGGCCCGAGACCTATGTCGGTGACATCCGCCACATCCTGTGCGCGCTCGGCGTTCACGGTGTCGTTGTGATCGGCACGTCGATGGGCGGCATTCTGGGCATGGCGATGGCGGCGGCGCTGCCGACCTTGCTCAAGGGGTTGGTGCTGAACGATGTCGGCCCGACGATCCGGCTGCACGATCTGGACCGGATTCTCGCGTACATGAAATCACCGCCGTCCCTGCCCGACTGGACCGCTGCCGGACGGCATCTGCGCGAAGCCTTCGGTGATCAGTACCCGCTGACCGACGATGCCGATTGGACGCGCGCCGCGAGAAACAGCTATATCGAACGCGCGGACGGTAGCATCGGTTTCGATTGGGACGACAACATCGTGAAGCCCATCGAAGCGGATCCGACTCAGGTGCACGATATCTGGCACCTGTTTCGCGCCACTGGGCGCATCCCCGTCTTGACGGTGCGGGGCGGCACGTCGAAACTCCTCGACGACGATCAACTGGCCGAGATGTCGGCCGTCCACAAGAACATGCGCTCTGTCGTGGTGCCGGGGGTCGGGCACGCGCCGAGCCTTGCCGAACCGCAAAGTATGGAGGCGCTTAATGGATTCCTTGAACAGTTCTGAACCGCCGGTGTTCGCCGACATCAAGGATGCCGCCCGTCAGCTCAGAGGCTGGGCGCGCCGGACGCCGTTGCTGGAAAATACGATCCTCAACGAACAATTGGGGTTTCGCCTTGTCGTCAAACCGGAATGTCTGCAACGAACCGGTTCGTTCAAGTTTCGCGGCGCTTTCAACAAGGTCTCGCGCATCCCCGAAGACATGCGCGCCGGCGGCGTGGTCGCGTTTTCTTCGGGTAACCACGCACAGGGTGTTGCCGCCGCGGCCACCATCATGGGCATGAAGTCGACCATCATCATGCCCAAGGACGCGCCGAAGGCGAAGATCGAGAACACCAAGGCGCTCGGCGGCAATGTCGTGCTTTTTGACCGCAAGACGGAAAGCCGCGAGGAAATCGGTGAGAAATTGCAAAAGGAACAGGGCGCGGTCCTGGTCAAACCCTATGACGAGCCATTGGTGATCGCTGGTCAGGGGACCATCGGCCTTGAAATCGCCGAGCAGTCGAAAGAGATGGAAATGACCCCCGACGTGGTCATTGTGCCGGCCGGCGGCGGCGGTCTGGTTTCCGGCACCGCGCTGGCTGTTTCCGAAACCATCGGCTGTCCGGTCTACAGCGCCGAGCCGGATACCTTCGACGATCACAAGCGTTCGCTCGAAGCCGGGTCGCGCCAGTCCGTTCCCGCCGATGCGTATTCGATCTGCGATGCGTTGCTGGCGCCGATGCCGGGCGAAATCACGTTTTCGCTGAACCGCCGTTTGCTCGCGGGCGGTCTCAGCGTCAGCGATGATGAAGCGCTGCGGGCAATGAAGACCGCCATGCTGTCGCTGAAGATCGTTGTCGAGCCGGGCGGCGCCGTGGCGCTGGCCAGTGCGCTAACGCAGAAAATCAATCTTCAGGGCAAGACGGTCGTCGTCGTTTGTTCCGGCGGCAATGCCGATCCCGAGATGCTGGGTCGCGCGCTGGCCATGGAAATAGCTTAAAATCGGTGACACCCGGCGCTTCGGGGTGTAAGACCCGCGCCTGTATCGGAGGTGGACGTGGTCGATTTCGACGACATCAAGAATGCGCGGGACTTGCTGGACGGACAGGTGCTCCGGACCCCGGCGCTCGCCTCGCCCGGGCTGTCGAACGTCACTGGCGCCGAGATTTACCTCAAGCTTGAAAACCAGCAAGTGACCGGGTCGTTCAAGGTGCGCGGCTCGTACGTGCGCATGGCGGCGCTGAGCGACAGCGAACGCAAGGCCGGCGTCATTGCCGCCTCGGCGGGCAATCACGCGCAGGGTGTCGGTTATCATGCGGCGCGATTGGGCATCCCGGCGACGATCTATATGCCAGCCAACACGCCGTTCACCAAAGTTGCGCGCACCGAAGCGCTCGGCGCCAAGGTCATCCTCGAAGGCGAGAGCGTCGCCGAGTCCCGCATCCTTGCCGAACAGGCCGCCGGGGCTGAAGGCAAAGTCTTCATTCACCCATATGACGATCCGCGCGTTATCGCAGGTCAGGGTACGGCGACGATGGAATTCCTCGAAGATGTGCCGGATCTGGATGCACTTGTCGTACCGATCGGTGGCGGCGGTCTGGCCGCCGGCTGCTGCATCGCCGCAGCCGCCCTCAATCCCGATCTTGAAGTCGTCGGCGTGCAGGCCGATGCTTACCCGTCCATGTATCAGGCCTTCCGCGACGAACCGCCGCACGGCAAGGGGGCGACCATCGCCGACGGGATTGCCGTCAAGGAACCGGGCGCTTTGACGACGCCGATCCTGAAGGCGCACATGAAAGACGTCGCCGTCGTCCGCGAAGCCGATATCGAAAGCGCCGTGCAGGTGATGATCGACGTGCAGCGGCTGATCGTCGAAGGCTCCGGCGCGGTACCGCTGGCGTTGGTGCTGGCTGAGCCGGAACGCTTCAAGGGCCGTAAGGTCGGCTTGATGGTGTCCGGCGGCAATATCGATTCCCGCTTGCTGTCGTCGGTGTTGATGCGTGGTCTGGTGCGCGACGGCCGTCTGGCGAAGCTCAGGATTTCGTTGATCGATATGCCGGGCGCGCTGGCGGCGGTGTCCGGCATCATCGGCGCCAAGGGCGGCAACATCGTCGATGTGCTGCACCAGCGGATGTTCCGCGATGTGCCGGTCAAGGAAGCCGACGTCGACATCGCCATCGAGACCATCAATGCCGATCATGTGCGCGAGATCATGGCAGCACTCGAAGAGGCCGGCTTCGGAACCCGCCTTTTGTCGGATATGCGCTGAGCGGCTTTACATGCGCCAGATCAGCAACTGTGTTTTGCGGCTGTCATCCAACTGAACGATCTCGTCGGGTTCGTCGCCCGGGACGGCGAAGCTGTTGGAAATAAACAGCGCCCCCGGTTTCATTTCAGATTTGAGCTTTTCATGGAGCCGCGCCATCGGCGCCGGTGACAGAAATGCATAGACAACATCTGCATCGCCGACGTCCGTGTTCCAAATACTTTCAAAGCGAATCTGCGCATTGTCCCGCCCGAGCGCGGTAATTCTGAGCCACGCAATCAGGAACGACAGCGGCGCGGTTTCGACACCGCTGACACGCGCATCCGGATGCGATCGCGCGACTGCATCGACGACGCCGCCCAGCCCGCAACCGAGGTCGATGAAGTGCTTTGCCCCTGCCCGTTCGAACTGTTTGGCAATTTCGCGTTCGGTGATCGCGTTCGAGAGATACAGCGGCACCTGTTCGCGCACGCCGTTGATGTAGAACCCCGCCAGCACCAGCACGACGGCGGGAAATATCCAAATCGGCGGTTGATACACCGGCACCAACACCAATGCCGGGGTGGCGATGGCAATAAGCACCAGCCACGCCTTGCCGAGATGCATGACCCGTCCCAGGACGACAGCGAGTATGGCGGCAAAAAAACCGAGGCCGAGTATGGTCGTGTGCGACCGGGGAAATTCCGGCGGTGCGAAGCTCCACACCGCAAGCGCGGCACCGGCGGTAATGATGGATGACGCGAGCGTACGGGGGACCGGCCAGCGTGCTTCACGACTCATGGCGCGGTTTCCGGTGCCGCCAGTGTGCGATAACTTCCGGCGGCATACACTAAAGGTTCCAGAGCATCGTTCCATGATGCATGTGCCACGTTGCCGACGACGATCTGGTGATCGCCGCCCGGGTAGACTGCTTCGGTGCGGCATTCCAATGCCGCCGATGCGCCTTCGATCACCGGAACTCCGAGCGCGCCGGCACGATAAGGTACCGAATCGAACGGTGGTGTCGGTCCGGGATAGGCAAATGCGTTGGAAATCCAGTCCTGCCCGGCGGCCAGGATATTGACGCAGAAAGCCTCGGCTTCCGTATAGGCCCGCAGTTGTGATGTTGCCTGATCGAGACAGATGAGAATCAGTGGTGGCGCCAGCGACAGAGATGTGAAAGCGCTGACGGTCACGCCCAGCGGCGTTTTTTCGGGTGTCAGCGTACTGATCACGGTGACGCCGCTGGCGAACTTGGAAAGCGCTTGGCGGAACTGTTGGGGTTCGACGGTCATGTCTGCTGTTTAGCATGCCGAAGGGGAATATTGAAACGCCGGAAGGCATTCCGATTAATCTGAGTTAATAGCGCCAAACACTTGAGTTTCCACTAAAATCCATCTATAGCGTCCGTAGGGGTCATATTGCCCGTCCACGCGATAAGCGGGCGCTGGATTAATTACGTTTGAGAGCCTGCTAGATGTTTTTCATCATCGGTATCGTTCTTGTTATCGGCTGCGTGTTCGGCGGTTATTCCGTGCATGGCGACTTGCGCATCCTGTGGCAACCGATCGAATACGTGATCATCCTCGGTGGTGCGCTCGGTGCGTTCTTGGCCGGGAACCCGAAACCCGTCGTGATCGGCGCGTTCAAATCCGTCGGGACGATGGTCAAGGGCCCGAAATACAAAAAAGATGCATACGTCGAACTGCTGAGCTGCATTTACAGTGTGTTCCGCCTCGCCAAGGCAAAAGGCGATCTGGCGCTGGAGCAACACGTTGAAAAGCCTCACGAAAGCACACTTTTTGCGACTTTTCCGAAGTTCCAGCACGACCATCACGCGATCGACTTTTTCTGCGATTATCTGCGGCTTCTGACGCTCGGCGCCAGCAACGCCCATGAGATCGAATCGATCATGGATCAGGAACTCGACGTCCACCACCATGAGAAACTCATGGTGTCGTCGGCCATGCGGAGCATCGGTGAAGCCATTCCGGCGCTGGGCATCGTCGCCGCCGTGTTGGGTGTTATCGTGACCATGAGCTCGATTACCGAGCCGCCGGAAGTGCTGGGTGGCCTGATCGGTGCGGCGCTTGTCGGTACGTTCTCGGGGATTCTCGTTGCATACGGCTTCGTGCTGCCGATGGCCTCGAACCTCGAAGCGGCCTACAACGCGGAACATCACTATTTCATGTGCATGAAAATGGGTTTGATGGGCCACATGCAGGGATATGCCCCGCAGGTATCCGTAGAATTCGCCCGCAAGGTTCTGCCGGACGAGTATCGTCCGAGCTTCGCGGAGCTGGAAGAAATCACCCAGAACCTCCCGGCGCCGGGCTAACGGGGGCCGCGAATGGCCGAAGAAAGCGCAGCAAAAAGCCCGATCATCATCAAGAAGATCAACAAGGGCGGGCACGGCCACCACGGTGGTGCCTGGAAGATTGCTTATGCCGACTTCGTGACGGCGATGATGGCGTTCTTTCTGCTGTTGTGGCTATTGAACTCGGTGACGCAGGAACAGCTTGAGGGTATTTCCAACTATTTTGCGCCGGTGACGGCGTCGATGTCGACCAGCGGTTCCGGCGATATTCTCGGCGGCAAGACGATTACCGAGGAAGGTGCGGCACAGAACACCACGTCCAGAGACAGCGTGACCGTCGACCTGCCGCCGCCGAAAGCCGGTACGGGCGGTTCCGATAATGCGGAAAATCAGGACGGCAGCACGCCCGATGAGGAAGCCGCGGCAGAAGTTCTGAAGCAAAAGGAACAGCAGCAGTTCGAAGAGGCCAAGGAGGAGCTTGAAGCCACGCTTGAGAGCATTCCCCAGCTCAAGGCAATGAAGGACAGCCTGCTGATCGACAACACGCCGGAAGGGCTGCGCATCCAGCTTGTTGACAAAGATGGGCTGTCGATGTTCCAGAGCGGTTCGGCCGAGCTTTTCCTGCACACCAAACGTCTGCTCGAAGTGGCGGCGGAAATCATCAAGTCCCTTCCGCAGAATATCTCGATCTCCGGGCATACGGATTCGACGCGCTTCGGCGGCGGCAGTGACTATTCTAACTGGGAGTTGTCCGCCGACCGTGCCAACGCCGCACGCCGCTGGCTGATGGAGATCGGCGTGTCCGAGGACCGTTTCGACCGCGTCGTCGGCAAGGCGGCCACGGAACCGCTTGTGGCAGACAACCCCACGCACCCGTCCAACCGCCGCCTGTCGGTGATCATGCTGCGCGGCACCGGCAAGGACAATCCGGTGACCAAGGCAGAAGAAGCCGGCGCCAAGCCGGGTGAGCCGGAAGCGTTGCCGGGACTGAACAAGATCCGTAATTCTCATACTGTGCCGGCACCGGCTCAACCAGAGGAACCGGCCAGCGTGGTGCCGTCGCAATCCGGCTTGCCGAAAATAGAAGAACCCTCGGCGCCGAAGCTCAATTTGGAGCTTGATCAGAACCTTTCGCGCTGACGCACAGGTGTTTCATGTGCCGGAAGGCTCACTGACAATTGCACTTCCCCCCCGAAATGCCGTAACGTTTTATATCAGGTGAAATCAGGAGCTATCCGACCCGATGCGTCACCAGGCGTTACCCGATACGCGGTTTTTCTTTTCGACCGCCCCCCTGCCCTGTCCCTATATTCAGGGCCGGATCGAACGCCGTGTGGTGACGGAACTCGTCGGCCGCGATGCCAACGCCCTGCACGATCAGCTATCCATGGCCGGGTTCCGTCGCTCGCACGGCATCTGTTATGTGCCGGCATGCCCGAGTTGCGATGCCTGCGTTGCGGTGCGCGTCGTCGTCGATGAATTCAAACCCGGCAAGTCGTTCAAGCGTATCCTCAAGCGCAATGCCGATCTGACGGTGGAGATTGTCGAGCCGGTGGCGACGCACGAACAGTACGCACTTTTTAGCGACTATCAGCGAGGCCGGCATCAGGGTGGCGATATGTCAAAGATGGACTTCCTCGATTATCAGGCGCTGATCGAGGATACGCCGGTGAATACCTTCGTCGTCGAATTCCGCCGGCCGTCGGGCACGCTGGCCGGAGCCTGTCTGGTCGACCGGCTGGGCGACGGACTATCTGCAGTTTACAGCTTTTTCGACGAGGAAGACCGCGAGCGCAGCTTAGGCACGTATATGATCTTGTGGTTGATCGACGAGGCCTACGGACAGGAACTGCCGTATATGTATCTGGGGTTCTGGATCGACGACTGCTCGAACATGGCCTACAAGTCGCGCTTCAAGCCGTTGGAGCGGATCACCCCCGACGGTTGGGAACGGATGGACGAATAACGTCCATCCGCTGACCGTTTTTCTTAGTCCTGGCTTTTCCGGCCGACGATGTATTTCCAAGCCAACGGCAGCACAGCCGCAGCCAGCGCGATCTTGAACGCGGCGCCCGGCAGGAACGGCCACAGGCCCCAATCCAGAATAGGCTTGTCCCAGCCGAACAGCGTACCGAGATACAGCACGCCCGGTGCCAGAATAAGGCTGGTACCGATTACCATCGCGGCCAGCGTCGAGAAGACGTTCCGGTCCCAGCCTTTTTCAGCGAGCCAACCGACCGTGGCTGCGGCGACGACGAAACCGAACAGATACCCGCCCGTCGGGCCCGCCATGTATGCGAGACCGATGCCCTTTTCAGGGGTGCCGGTGAATACCGGCAGACCGAGCGCGCCTTCACCAAGGTAAAGCAGCACGGTGGCAACACCGAGACGCCATCCGAAGGCCATGCCGATGGTTAGAATCATGAACGTCTGCATCGTCATCGGTACCGGGTAAAACGGCACGCTGATTTTCGCCGAAATCGCCAAAAGCACCGATCCGGCAAATGCCAGCATCAGATTACGGAGCCAGGTATGCTGTTCCGCCGTGGCGGGCCAAAGATTGTTGGCGAGTGTGTTGAACTGTGTCGGCTGTGCCATTTCAGGTATCTCCAAATCAAAACCGTT
>Ga0070726_10004914_pt1 | contig 10423 bp, 11 predicted proteins | sample tdAd471_FD_67275 | JGI IMG/M metagenome (GOLD analysis project Ga0070726, IMG submission 67275) | Marine sediment microbial communities from the Atlantic coast under amendment with organic carbon and nitrate - tdAd47.1 | ecosystem: Environmental > Aquatic > Marine > Coastal > Sediment | place...
TCGATATGGTGACGTGAATCACTCGCCTGGCTGGAAACACATTTTGGAGCAGCTGGACAGCTCATATCAGCCCCGGGTAATTCCCGTACCGTCGCACATGAAGCTGTGGTCATCAATATTGCAGCCATCATACAGGCCTGTCGTTTCTTCAATACACACCTCGTTTGTTATCCGCAGGATATGAGCCTACTCAAATCCGCGCAACTGGGGAAAGAACTCGCGGTAACGCTCCACGTTGCCACCACAATCCAGGCACTCCACCATCACCTCGATCTGCTGCATGCCTGAACTCCGGGATGTAATCGAGCGGCCCAGGCCACCCTGGTTACTGTTGCCGGAGGTATCGATACCGCCAAGGCTGATCCACTCACCGAGCCTGCCGCGCACAAACGTGCTGGTACTTTGCGTGTTGATAAAACCCCGGCGCCTGCCCGGCCTGTCATCACGCTGCTGGATTTCCAGGGTTACATACTCACCACTCAATCGCGGCACCACGTAAAACCCGCCGGTCACATCATGCAGCTGCGTCACACGCCGCTCATGCAGGTAGCCGTTCTGGTAATAACGTTCGACACCCGGAACCGGGATACGCGAACCACTGGCGATAAAGGCAGGCCGCCCCTCCAGCCCCTGCACCTTGTGCCCGCCCGTACGCCTGCGCTGATCATTTGTGCCGTGGATATGCACACGGGTACGTGTCTCATCAACAGGACGTCCCGGTGAATTAATACTGATCTGCCCGTCACCGGCCTTGATGTCGGCACTCGCCGTATAGCCGGATGAACTACGTGCCATGTCACCCTGCTTGTTGACTGTTATCAGCAATCGTTTCGGAGGGCGATCTATCTCAGTCAGCAGTTTCCTGATTTCCCTTACATGTTCGGGTGATGCCTTGAGCACAAGACTGCTGCCCATGCCGGTCGCCGATTCACCTGCGCCGATCAATGTCCTGACAACCGGCAGGACTTCTTCCAGCGGACGTGCATTCAACTCGATTATCTCAATAGGATAATCGGCCACGGCCAATTGGCTGCAAAGCAGGAGGCACAGGGGGATGATTCTGATAAATGATGTCAACTGTTTCATGCATGAAACCTCAAAATTCCGGAATACATAAAGGGGGAGAAGTGATTATTTAATAACCACTTTTCAGACTTGATCATCAATTAATCCCTCCGTCCCCTTTTTATTCTTTCAGCTCAATCTGCAGGTCACCCTCCACGATACGGATGTCCTGCACACCGTCCGAGAAGGCTTTCCAGAAGCCGTCACCGGAGCCGAACTCCTCGACAAGATCGATATTTTTAAGCCCGCCTAGCCAGGCGTTGGGTATAGGTACACCCATGATGCTGACGCCTTTCAGGATAACGATCGGCTTTTCGTTTCTGTAGGCCAGTTCAACACCGGCCCGAACCTTGAGTATCTTGCCGCCCATTACCGGGAAATCCTCATCCACAGGTACCAGCAGCTTGGCGCTCATCAGGTTGTCGGATAAATCAATCGCAAACTTCCTGGCAAGGTCGGTGTTCTTTGCCAACATTGAGTTCAACTCCCGCTCACTGAACCTGATTGAACGATCTGCGCCTTCTTCACTGTAGGCCTCCGGTTCAAGCGCGCCGGACTCGACAGCACCGCGGTGCGGCTGATAGGCCGCGTCTATCGACTCCAGCCTGTCGAGCTTTGCATTCAGCACTTGTTCTTCCTTAACGCTCAGCTGGACCGGTTTAAACTCTGACGGGAAGAAATAGTATTTGACGATCATTAATGTCACGCCAACCGTAACCAGCATGGTGACGAGCACGATAAGAAATATTTTCATGCCGCTGCTGCCGCGATTTGTGTCAGCCGCATCTGTTGTCATCTGATTCATGTCATTTATCCCTTGTGTAAAATTCCGTTAAGAGTCAAAGGTATCGCATACCGCAAAATCACCGCTCTCGAAGCCGCGCCTGAACCATTTCACCCGTTGACTGGAGGTACCATGCGTAAATGTCTCCGGCACTACCCTGCCGTTTGCCTCCTGCTGCAAGCGATCATCACCAATCGCACTGGCCGCGGCCAGCGCCTCTTCAAGATCGCCCTGCTCCAGTACCCGCCGGCTCTCGTCTGCATGATAGGCCCATATACCGGCAAAGCAGTCTGCCTGTAATTCCTGGCGCACGGACAAAATATTTGCATCTTCCTTGCCAAGCCCGTGCTGCTCCGCGCGTACACGTTTGCTGGTGCCCAGCAGGCTCTGTACATGGTGACCCACTTCATGGGCGATCACATAGGCCTGCGCAAAGTCACCCGGTGCACCATGACGGCGTTTCAGATCATCAAAGAAAGACAGGTCGATGTAGACTTTTTCGTCGGCCAGACAATAGAACGGGCCCATGGCAGCACTCGCTTGACCACAGGCAGAGCTTACCTGGCCGATGAAAAGGACAAGTGTGGGTTTCTGGTAGTACAGGCCGGCATCCCTGAAAAGGGTTTTCCAGGTATCTTCCGTATCCGCCAGCACGACAGAAACAAAGTCGACCATCTCTTCCTCTGCCGCTGTTGGCTGCCTGCTACTGGCAGTTGTAGACGTTACTGCCCCCTGCTGCATCTGAAAAATAACCGAGGGATCAATTTCGAGGAAATAACTCACGGCCAGTACAATAACAATGGTGCCGATGCCGCCCTTGAACGCCCTGTGCCCTACCCGCACACCACGACGGTCTTCAATGTGTGAACTTCTACGTCCCTTTCTCCAGCGCATCAGGATTGTCCTTTATATTTGTATTCCAGGGTACGGCATAAATATGAAACTCGAATATACTCTACGTTACGCCCTGACAGAAAGACATCAGCTGCACAGGACATGAATGGGACTTGATTAATCCCGAAAACCCGGGATTTCCATCATTCCCACGAAACATGAATTCCCGCTTCTGCGGGAATGATGTAATTTTACCCCGCTCCCCAACCCTCTCCCGGAGAGAGCGGGGGAAAATACAGTAATTGATTTATTTTCACCCTAACTCGCAGGCACTGTACATGACCCGTATCGGAACCCCGTTATCAACAACTGCTACCCGTGTTCTATTCTGTGGTGGCGGCGAACTCGGCAAGGAAGTTGTGATAGAGCTGCAACGGCTCGGTGTCGAGGTCATCGTCGTTGACCGCTATCGGGATGCCCCTGCCATGCAGGTGGCACACCGCAGTCATGTTGTATCCATGCTGGACGGGGCCGCACTGAGGGCTGTTATTGAGCTGGAGAAACCGGACTTTATTGTTCCGGAGATCGAGGCCATTGCGACCGACACACTGGTGGAGTTGGAGTCCGAAGGCTATAACGTCATCCCGACTGCGCGTGCGGCACGTTTAACCATGAACCGCGAAGGCATACGCCGGCTTGCCGCAGAAGAGCTGGGCATCAGGACATCGCCGTATCATTTTGCTGCCGATCGCGATGAATTTGACCAGGCCATCCGGGAGATCGGCCTGCCCTGTGTCGTCAAACCCATTATGAGTTCATCCGGGAAAGGACAGAGCACGATAAAAACAGCCGCTGACATCGACACTGCATGGGACTATGCACAGGAAGGCGGACGTAGCGGGGCCGGCACGCTGATTGTCGAGGGCTTCGTGGATTTTGATTATGAAATCACCCAGCTGACCGTCCGTCATGCCGGTGGTACAAGTTTTTGCGAACCCATCGGGCACGTACAGGTAGACGGTGACTACCGCCAGTCCTGGCAGCCACAGGCAATGAGCGAACAGGCATTAAGCAGCGCCCGCGACATTGCTGCAAAAGTAACCGCCGCACTCGGCGGCCGGGGTATTTTCGGAGTGGAGTTGTTTATCAAGGGTGACGAGGTCATCTTCAGTGAAGTCTCGCCGCGCCCGCATGATACCGGCATGGTTACCATGATCTCACAGGACCTGTCGCAGTTTGCCCTGCATGCACGCGCCATTCTCGGGCTGCCCATCCCGAATATTCACCAGCACGGGCCAGCCGCTTCCAGCGTTATACTGGCCGAAGGTACATCGAGACAGGTAAGCTTCGGAAGGCTTGACGATGTACTCAGCAAACCCGACACGCAACTGCGCCTGTTCGGAAAACCCGAAGTCAACGGTCAGCGTCGCATGGGTGTGGTACTGGCACGCGGCGATTCAGTTGATGATGCCCTGCAGAAAGCCAGGCACGGCTCGGAAGCAGTACAAATAACGATTTGACCCTGGAACGCCTGGAGAATCCGTACCGACATGACAGACGATGATATAAAGAGACGCCTGGAGTCCCTGGAAACACGCATCATGCACCAGGATGCTGCACTCGATGAACTGACCCGTACCATGCTGAGCCAGGAACAGCTGATGAACAAGCAGGTCGAAACCATCAAATATCTTGAAAAACAAATACAGGCCCTTGGCACTTCAAACCCGGGCACGATCAAGGATGAACCCCCACCGCCTCATTATTGACGATACACACACAGCACCCCGAGGCACCGGAATTAAAGAATCCCGCTGGCTGCGCCGCTAAGCTTATTTATAAGACCCTGTTTTGCAGGGTAAAGACGAGCGGAAACGGAAAACGGTTATGGATACACTGCCATTGATCACCCAGATATTCGGGCTAATAGCGCTTGGCGCGCTGATCTGGCTGACAATCCGTGCCTTCAAAATAAACCCTGGTTGGGGATTTGCGGTTTTACTGTTAGCACCTTTCAGTGCCGCTGTGTTCGGAGTCAGATACTGGGAGGACCAGAAAGAACCCTTCCTCCTCTATATAACAACATTTACCGCAACCTTTGCTTTATGTGTTTACCTGTTTACCGTATCAGGCGGCCTCGAGTTGCTTGGCATGTCCACCAGCTCCCAACAGGGATTGCAGTCCGGAACCGGTCGCGGTAATACCATGCACACCGGTTATGCTGTCGAGGGAACACCGGCGTTTACCGACAAGCCTTTGACCGATGAAATTTCAAACGCCCTGGATGCGGAGACGGGAGAAACAGCAGTTTCTGAAGACGAGGCTGATGCGAAAAAACAGGAACCGGTCCGCTACCGGCTCACCTACGTACCCATCAAGGTTAGCGAGGCCAAAAATTACGTCGGTGTAACCGCGAAAATAAAGCGCAAGAATGTGCGGGAAAAAGAGTACCGCATCATTGGCGTAACACCCCGCCATATCGAACTTGCCCAGCGCAGCAAGGGCGGGCAATTTTCATTTCGCATCAAAAACAGCGATATCGATAATATCCGGGTACTGGTTAACGAAACCTACCAGCCCGATTGAGGCCCGCCACGCGACAGACATAACAGTCTGTTTATTATATGTTTTTAGCACCAACCCCGCTAATGCCCGTACGATCCACAGCAGGCCCATTAATCGGCTCCCCCCATGAAAAATAAGGCATTTTTCTCCGGCATGGTGTAATATCACGCTGGAAACAGGCAACGGGCTGTACATATGCTACGCGCAGCGCCTGTTATGAACGATCACAGTTGTATATTAAACAGGTCATATCAAAAGCTCTTTGCTGTATCTCCTGTACTTACTTTTGGACTGCGATTGAATTAATTTTTTTTACTAGAGGTATGTTACATGGCTACAGGTACAGTTAAGTGGTTTAACGATTCCAAGGGTTTTGGTTTTATCGCGCCTGCTGATGGCGGTGAGGATGTATTCGTACATTTCTCCGCAATTTCCGGCGACGGCTTCAAGACACTTGTTGAAGGTCAGACAGTAAACTTTGATGTTGAGCAGGGTCCGAAAGGCCTGCAGGCAACCAACGTTACGGCTGGCTAACGGATAACCGTACAAGCTTGAACAGGGAACCCCGCCATGCGCGGGGTTTTTTGTGTCTGTAATATGTGAACTAGCCCTTCTTCCCGATCAGTTCTACCTGGTAGCCGTCCGGGTCTTCAACAAAGGCAATAATCGTAGTACCCGCATTCATTGGCCCGGCAGGCCGAATGACCTTGCCACCCCGATTTTGCAGCTCCTCGACAGCGGCATAGACATCATCCACCTCGATGGCGATATGGCCGTAACCGGCACCGAGATCATAACTGTGCGTGTCCCAGTTATGCGTCAACTCGATCACGGTGTGATCGGACTCGTCTCCGTAACCAACGAAGGCCAGGGTAAATTTCCCGTCCGGGTAGTCCTTCTGGCGCAACAGTTTCATGCCCAGCACACGGGTATAGAATTCAATCGATTGCTCCAGGTTGCCGACACGGAGCATGGTATGCAGCAGACGCATGATGAATAGTTACCCTGTTATCCGGTTCCTGGATTCCGGATAAGCGCTACGCGCTTTCCGGAATGACGTAGCAATTGATCACGCGCGTTACTTGCGTTTTCCGGCTTTCTTCTGGCTGGCCAGGATGCGCATGCGCAAGGCATTGAGCTTGATAAAACCCTCGGCATCTTTCTGATTGTAGGCACCCTCGTCATCTTCAAAGGTTGCGATGCGCTCATCGAACAGGCTGTCGCTGTCAGACATCCTGCCAACCACGATGACATTACCCTTGTAGAGCTTCAGACGTACGCTGCCGTTGACGGTCGCCTGCGAGGCATCGATCATCTGCTGCAGCATCTTCCGTTCGGGGCTCCACCAGTAGCCGTTGTAAACCAGGTTTGCATAGCGCGGCATGAGTTCGTCCTTCAGGTGCGCCACTTCACGGTCCAGTGTCAGCGATTCCATCGCACGATGCGCCTTTAACAGAATGGTACCGGCCGGTGTCTCGTAACAACCGCGTGACTTCATACCGACATAACGGTTCTCGACAATATCGGAACGCCCGATGCCATTGGCCCCGCCAAGCTTGTTCAGCACTTCCATGATCAGCCCCGGACTGGTTGACTTGCCGTCGATGGCAACCGGGTCACCGTTCTCAAAGCTTATTTCAACATAGGTCGGTTTGGCAGGCGCCTTCTCCGGGGATACGGTCCACAACCACATGCTTTCTTCCGGCTCAGCCCACGGGTCTTCCAGCACATCGCCTTCATAGGAAATATGCAGGGAATTGGCATCCATGGAATACGGCGATTTTTTGCCCCTTTTTTGCTCGACCGCTATATCGTGCTTCTTTGCGTAGTCCAGCAGCTTCTGCCGCGAAGTCAGGTCCCATTCCCGCCACGGTGCAATAATCTTGATATCCGGGTTCAGTGCATAGGCCCCGAGCTCAAAGCGCACCTGGTCATTGCCCTTGCCGGTTGCACCGTGCGCAACGGCATCGGCACCGGTTTCATGCGCGATTTCAACCAGGCGCTTGGCAATCAGGGGGCGGGCGATCGAGGTGCCGAGTAAATACTCACCCTCGTAAATGGTATTGGCGCGGAACATGGGAAACACGTAGTCGCGCGCAAATTCTTCCTTCAGGGTTTCAATATAGATTTCCTTGATACCCATGGCCTTGGCCTTGGCCCGCGCCGGCTCGATTTCCTCACCCTGGCCGATGTCGGCGGTGAACGTGACAATCTCGCACCCATACACCTCCTCCAGCCACTTGAGGATAACGGAGGTATCGAGGCCGCCGGAGTAGGCAAGTACAACTTTTTTTATGTCTGACATTATTACTTTCTCGTTAACTCCCGGGGGAGCGTTGTAGCCCGGATGAAGTGCAACGTAATCCGGGGCTGCGTTGTTTATATCCCCGGATTACGCTTTGCTTCATCCGGGCTACGGGCTAGGCTTTTGATTTCTTCCTGCTGCGATTCAGGCGTGACAGCAAGCGCCGGGCCAGGTCACCAAACAGCTCTGTCTGGGTAGGATGCGCATGAATGGCCTCGCCCACCTGTTCCAGCGTGAGGCCGGCTGACACCATCAGGGTGGCTTCACCGATCAGCAGGTCCGCGTGGTCCGCCAGCAGATGCACGCCAATGATACGCCGGCTGGCCTTGTCCGCGACGATCTTGATCATGCCATGGGTCTCATGATTGATCATGGCCTTCGCATCGATACTCATGGGCACCTTGACCTCCGCGGCATCGATATTTCTTTCCTTTGCCTGCGCAACAGACAGACCGGCAAATGCCGCCTGCGGACGCGAGAAGATTACCCCGCAATCCTTGTCCTGGTCGTACTTCATATTCTCGCCAAGGATGGTCGCGGCCGTCACCCTGCCCTGCTGTGCCGCGGTATGCGCCAGCATCAGTCCACCGATGACATCACCGACGGCAAAGATGTGCGGCACGCTGGTACGACAGCGGCTGTCTGCCGTCACAATACTGCGCTCATTGGCCACACCGGCCTTGTCCAGGCCGAGGCCGTCCAGCTCCGGGCGCTTGCCCGTCGCCATAATGACGTAATCCACCGTCAGGCTGTGCTTCTTGCCCTCGCTGTCCGCGTAGGCAACCTTCATCTTGCCCGGTTCACCACTGATCTTGCTCACGGCTGCCGAGGTATGCACCTCGAGGCGTGGCTCGTCATCGAGTATGCCCGCCAGTGTTTTAGCAATCTCCGGTTCGACCTCGGCAAGAATACGCTCCTGCCCTTCCAGCAGGGTAACCCGCGTTCCAAAATCCTGGAATATCTGCGCCATCTCGACGCCGATAGCGCCCGCACCGACAACGGCGAGCTTTTTCGGTGGTGCCTGCAGTCCCCACACGGTATCCGAGGTCAACACCCCGCCATTCTCCACAGCGTCCATGGCACCGGGAATCGGCGGTATAAACGGCGGCGCACCTGTGGCTATCACCGCACAACCAAAGGTCACGGTCTTGCCCGCTTTGCCCGACGGCAACGCTGCGCGGGTATGCGGATCATCCTGGTTGGTAGAGGTATGCACGGCAATCGTATGGTCATCGATAAACTGGCCAAAGCCGTGCAGATAATCGATGCGCACACCCTTGTCGGTCTTCAGCGCCATCTCACCGCGGGTTTCCAGTACAGTGCGGCGGTGTGCTTCCAGGTCTTTCCAGACCAGCTTCGCCTTGTTGGTTCCGGTCACACCCAGGTGGACATCCTCGGCACGGTCACGCATGCGGTCCGCCGCGGCACGCCATGCCTTCGAGGGTATACAACCACGCCACAGGCATTCACCGCCCGGGAACGGCGCATCATTAATCACGGCCACTTTCAGCTTGTGTCCCACCAGGTCACGCGCACAGTCTTCACCGCCCGGACCACCACCAATCACGACCACGTCGTAATCCCAGTCACCTTCCGGTATGGCCGAACCACCGGGTCCCATCCAGTCAGCCGGGTCCTCGATCAGTCCTTTCAAAGTCTGCAGGAAGGTTGCGACATCCGCGCCGTTGATAACCCTGTGATCGGCGGTGATGGTAAAGGCACTGCCCTTTTCGGTGTTGGAGGAAATCGCGAGGATGGCCGACAGGCCCGGTGTGGCGATGGCATCAAAGTAGCTGACGCCGAACATGCCCATATTCGAAATCTGGAAACTGGCGCCGGTAAATTCCTCGGGTTTCAGATGCCGGGTACGTGCCCGTGAAACCAGGTCCTTCCAGTTCGTGTTTAATTCGGCAAGCTCGCGTGACTCGCAATTACGCAGAATCGGCACCACCAGTCCGCCATCATCAGCGGCAACGGCCATACCGATATCAGCGTTGTCACGTTCAATCAGCTTGTCTTCCGGCTGATAACACCAGTTCATCTTCGGATGCTGTTTCATTGCCAGACCGCAGGCCTTGGCGATTGCAACCGTGACCGACACACCGGCCGACTTGGCTGCACGCATCAGGATCTCGAGACGGATATGCGAAGACACCCGGAACGTTGGCATGGAAATGGATGAGGCCATGGCGCGTGAAATAGCCTTCTCCATCGACTTCATGGGACGGCCGTTACCGGGTACCGCCACTTCAAAAGGTGCCCCTGCAGTATGCACATCCGCCGCGGTAATTACCCCGCCGGGACCGGAGCCGGTCAGGCGTTCGATCTCGGCACCCGCCTGTGCGGCCAGCTTGCGCGCCAGCGGGGAGGCCTTGCGGCCCTGCGGGCGCAGTGTGGGATCTACTGCCGGACCTGCAGACCGTGCAGCGCCTGTTGCCGCTGCAGGGGCCGGTGCAGCAGGTGCTTCTGGTGCCGCCGCGGCAACGGCTTCAGCCTCACCTGCAACAACCTCATCTTTTGATTCAACGATATAACCGATCGCCCCGGTGACCGCCACGGTACTGTCAATCGGCGCAATCGGACCGGAAAGAAAACCGTCACGGAATACCTCGACATCCATGACAGCCTTGTCGGTTTCCACCGTTGCAACAATATCGCCACGGGCAACTTCATCACCGATATTCTTTTCCCAGCTGACGATGACACCTTCCGTCATGGTGTCAGACAACTGGGGCATTTTAATAATGTAGGGTTCAGCCATAATTTTCCTTATACATTCCAGCCGTGTAGCCCGGATGAAGCGCAGCGGAATCCGGGGAAACTTTACCGCTGATCACCCCGGATTCCGCTGCGCTTCATCCGGGCTACAA
>Ga0070726_10004919_pt1 | contig 10421 bp, 8 predicted proteins | sample tdAd471_FD_67275 | JGI IMG/M metagenome (GOLD analysis project Ga0070726, IMG submission 67275) | Marine sediment microbial communities from the Atlantic coast under amendment with organic carbon and nitrate - tdAd47.1 | ecosystem: Environmental > Aquatic > Marine > Coastal > Sediment | place...
GAGACGGGCGAACTATGAGGTCAAGCCCGCGCTGCGCGAACTTTTCCTGAGCGAGCACTTCTACTCTGACGCGGTGGTGCGTGAGCAGATCAAGAGCCCGGTGGGCCTGATCGTGGGCACGGTGCGTTCGATGAACACGCCCGTGCGTGATCTGTCGGTGCTGCTCGATGCGCTCGACCTGATGGGGCAGAACATCTTCTTCCCACCCAGCGTCAAGGGTTGGGACGGCGGGCGGACTTGGATCAACACCTCGACGCTGTATGTGCGTCAGAACATTCTGGCGTACCTGCTGACGGGCAAGATGCCACAGGGTTATGACGCGCTGGCTGCCAGTGAGTCCTACGACCCGATGCCGCTGCTGGCGCAGCTGGACAAGGCGGTGCCGGGCTCAGGCCGGGAGCCGGCGGCGGTGACGAAGTACCTGTTGCGGTTTGCGCTCGGGCAGACCAGCGGCGTAGCCGACGAGACACTCCGGTCGTTCCTTGCAGAGCACCAGAATGTGGTCAACACCGAGACCGTGACGGGTTTGCTGCTGCTCATCAGCGCGATGCCGGAGTATCAGTTGTGTTAGCGCCGAGGGGCGAAAAAGGACGCTTGCCATGAGTCTGCACATCGATCCGTCAGGCATGAACGCTTATACAAGACGTTTGTTTCTGGGTAAGTCGCTCGCGTTCGCATCGGCGGCCGCGACTGTGCCGAGCTTCATCCAAGCTTCGGCCCTTGGCATGCCCATGCCGGGGCTGGGGCTGAGTTCGATTCCGGGCGTCGATGAGGGGCGCATCCTGGTCATCGTGCAGCTTGGCGGCGGCAACGACGGGCTCAACACCGTGGTCCCGATCGGGCACGACGATTACTACCGCGTGCGCCCCACCATCGGCATCTCCAAGCAGAACACGCTCGACCTTGGGCGGGGGCGCGATGTCGCGCTGCACCCGGCGATGGAGGGCATCAAGTCGCTCTACGACGAGGGGCTGTGCACCGTGGTGCAGGGCACGGGGTATCCGAACCCGAACCGCTCGCACTTCCAGTCGATGGATGTCTGGCACACGGCTGACACCTCGGGCACCGGCGCGGGATGGATCGGGCGGTATCTCGACTCCGAATGCTGCGGCTTCGGCAAAGGCGAATCGGGGCAGGAAGAGAGCAAAACACCATCGCAGCCGGCAATCGCGATCGGACGCACTGCCCCGCTGGCGATGGAGGGCGGCAGGATCAAGCCCGTCGCCTTTGAGTCGGCGGACCTGTTCCGCTGGACTGGCTCGGAGATTCACGGCTCGCTCGAGAAGCCTTACGAAAAACTCACGATGCGCGGCTCATCGGAAGAGACCGGCCATCACCCGATGGCGGACTTTCTCATGAAGACGGCGCTGGATGCGCAGATCTCGAGCGACCTCATCCGCAAGGCGGTCAGCCAGAGGCCCTTGACACAATTTCCGGGGTCAGAGCTGGGCAGGCAGCTGCAGATGGTCTCGTCGATGATCCGGGCCGGGCTCAACACGCGGGTGTACTACGTCTCGATGGGCGGCTTCGATACCCACGCCGGGCAGGGCAACGTCGGGGGCAGCCACGCGAACCTGCTGCGCCAGTTCAGCGATGCGACCCGCGCGTTCTACACCGATCTTAAACGGCACGAAAGCGACGGGCGCGTTTTGACGATGTGCTTCAGCGAGTTCGGCAGGCGCGTCGGGCAGAACGCTTCGGGCGGCACGGACCACGGCACCGCGGCCCCGATGTTCCTCTTCGGCCCGATGGTCAAGCAGGGCGTCATCGGCGATCACCCGTCGCTGCGCGACCTCGACAACGGCGACCTCAAGTACAAGATCGACTTCCGCAGCGTCTACGCGGGGATTCTCGAAGACTGGCTGAGCGCCGACTCGAACGAGATCCTCAGAGCGCGGTATCGGCCGCTGTCGGTGCTTGCAAAGGGCTAAGACCACACAGCGGCGGAGGCTTCCAGCCTCCGATGTCTTCAATGCTCAAAAAAAAGCGGAGGCTGGAAGCCTCCGCCACTTTTACTTGGATGTCGACTGCGCAGGTTTCTCGCCGAGCGAGGCCCCCTGCTTCTGCAGTTGATACGCCAGCACATACATCAACCCCGCCAGCACAAGAAACGGCAGCATGAGGTACAGCGTCAGCAGCACGCGTTTGCGCACGCTTGGGCCTGTTTGTTGGGGTTGGTTCATGAGATGTTGTGAAACCGACTCAGGCGATGGCGACTTCGTACAGCTCGGAGACCTTATTCCAGTTGACCACGTCCCACCAGGAGCTGACGTAATCAGGCCTGCGGTTCTGGTAATTCAGGTAGTAGGCGTGCTCCCAGACGTCCAGTCCGAGGATCGGTGTGCCGTAGAACTCGCTCATGTCCTGCCCGAGAAGGGGCGAGTCCTGGTTGGGGGTTGAGCCGATGGCGAGCTTGCCATCGCGGACGACCAGCCAGGCCCAGCCCGAGCCGAAGCGGGTGGCCGCGGCCTCGGAGAACTGCTTCTTCATCTCATCGAGGGAGTTGAAGCTCTTGACGATGGCTTCTTTGAGCTCTTTGGAGGGCTCGCCACCCTTGCCCTTGGGGGCCATGATTTCCCAGAAGAGGCTGTGGTTCGCGTGGCCGCCGGCGTTGTTGCGGACGGCGTTGCGGACGTTGTCGGGAACGGAGGCGAGCTTGGCCAGAACGGTTTCGACGGTTTCGCCCTCGAAGGCGGTGCCCTTGAGGGCGTCGTTGGCCTTGGTGACGTAGCCCTGATGGTGTTTGGAGTGATGGATTTCCATCGTTTTCGCATCGATGACGGGTTCGAGGGCGTCGTAGCTGTAAGGCAATTCTGGGAGCGTAAAGGACATGGCGCGACCTTTCGTGTTGGGCTTGGCCTGATCAGACCGAATGGTACCCGAAAATACGGTATTTGAATGACTTGTGGATTGTGCGAGGACTGGGCTCGGGAAGAGCTTGACAGCAGCGCCAGCAGCGATTAGCGTGCAGAACGAGCGTCGATGGATAGGTGTTTTCTCCACGAGATACCCTTTCCCCGGCCGATAACACGTTAGATGTCTTAAGTGGCAGGGTCAATGCGGACCTCGCCGGGCTGGTTTACGGGTAAGGATTGCCCAAATTGCCGGCCCCAGACTGATAATTGAGCATTATTGGATAGGCCAAAGCGGAGCTTGGACCTTCTCTTCTGAGGGATCGGGCGACTGTGGGGCTGATAGCGATCGTCAGGGGTGTCCCCTAATTTGCGGACACCAAAAACCGTTTTGATCGCTTAGGCGTACAACTTAGGGTAGAAGAAATCGGCGGTCGGCGTTTCCGGAAGGGACGGCCGACCTGAAGGGTCGCTGTGCCTGCGTCATTCCCCGCAACCAGGGAGACCAGCCTGCCGGCAATCCTGACAGTGCCCCGGGACTGGCACGCATCGGTTTTCGAACCCAACAAAACGAACGACGCCGCGTCGGCCTGGGGCCGAGTCGGTATGGAAACGCAAGGAAAGCACCCGAATGACACGTGTTCAGCACAAAACGCCGAGTCCGCTTGAGCAAGTCCGACGTCGGCATCGCGTCCGCGTCGCCACGACGCCGGGCTCTGCCACCAGCCGGAAGGTCACCCGCAAGCTCAGCCCGGCCGACGAGCGTCTGCTCCAGCGGCTCCTTCAGGGCGAGCAGGACTTCATCGATTCGCCCGTCTTCTACGAAGAGGACGCGGATGCGAAGATCTATCAGGAAGTCCCCGACGTCCAGAAGCCCGACACCACCTGGTACCACCCGGTGATGGACGATCTGAGTTCCGCCAGCCGGAGCCGGACGATCAAGTCGAGCCAGCAGGTGATCCTGACCGGCGCGGAAGAGCGGATCCTGTTCCACCAGTTCAATTACGCCCGTTACACGGTGAACAAGCTCCAGAAGGAAGTCCGCAGCCAGCCGGGGCACGTCCCCACAGCTGAGCAGGCCGAGTCGATTCTGAGCTGGCATCGCCGGGCCGAGCGGATCCGTGAGCAGATCGCCGAGACCAACCTGGCGTTGGTTCTGGCGATGGCCAAGAGGACTCGCATGAGCGAGGTGGACTTTGCCGACCTCGTCAGCGAGGGCAACATGGCCCTGCTCCGCGCGGTGGACAAGTTCGATGCTGGTCGCGGCTACAAGTTCTCGACCTACGCGTGTCGAGCAATCCTCAAGGCCTTCAGCCGTCAGGGCATGAAGCTGAGCAAGTACCGCCAGCGGTTCCCGACGGACTTCGACCCGAAGCTCGAGAAGTCGAACTTCCTCGAGACCAAGCGGGCTGACTTCGAGAAGGACACGGCCGCCGAGGTGCGTGAGATCGTTCAGGCCAACCGGGCCGAACTCACAGATGTGGAGCGGACGGTCATCGAGCACCGCTTCGGGCTGGAATCGGGCGAAGAGAAGCCCATGACACTCGAGCAGGTGGGTCAGATCATCGGTGTCACAAAGGAGCGTGTGCGTCAGATCCAGAACAAGGCGATGGAAAAGATCCGCCGCGAGCTGGAGTCCAAATTCCTCGGCCACGGTGCCGAGGAGATGGAAGGTGCTGAAGAGCCGGCCAAGTCGAACTGACCCGGCCTGACTCAGACCGATAGGTCCAACGGGACCGACTCCATACCGAACTCAACCAGACCAGGCCCGGCTCGCTGCCGGGCCTGTTTCATATTGAGTAGATCCCACACTTCAATGAGGCACATTCATGGGCAAACCGGCCCTGAATCGGACGCACGAACCCGCTCCAGCGGATATCGTGTAGAAGTGGAACCGGCAGGGCGGGGGCTGCGCAGCAGAACTCTGTGAGGCCACACGAGGCTTGCGCGATGCATGCCGACCAGCCGCAGGGCCAAAGCCGGCGGGCGACCACCAAGAGGAACTTGGCAAGATGAGTCTTGATAGCGAAATCCATTCCGATGCCACCGCTGTTGGACACGTGGCGATGCCCGTCACCAAAAAACAGGATCCCCACGCCACGCGCTGGGGCGACTTCCTGAAAGCAACCATTAAGCTCGACAGCTCCGACCTCATCATGAAGTCGGGCCAGCAGCCCAAGGTTCGTGTCCGCGGCTCGCTGAAACCTCTCAACACCGAGCCGGTGAGCGAGGAAGAGTTCTGGCAGATCGCTCAGCACATCTTGAGCGAGGAGCAGATCAAAGATCTCCACAAGTTCGGCTCGGTCGACTTTGCCTATGACTACACCGACCGGAACCGATTCCGTGTCAATCTCTTTATGGCACGCGGCAAAATCTCGGTTGCGGCCCGGAACATCACCAGCGACATCAAGCCCTTCGACGGGCTGTACCTCCCGCCCATCATGGCCGACATCGCCCTGCAGCCGCAGGGCATCGTGCTGCTTTGCGGCGTGACGGGTTCGGGTAAGTCAACCACGATCGCTTCAATGCTCGACTACGTCAACGAGCGCAAGGCTGTGCACATCCTGACGCTCGAAGACCCGATCGAGTACATCTTCCAGGACAAGAAAGCAACGATCAACCAGCGCGAGATCGGGCTGGACTGCCTGGACTTCAAGACGGGCCTCCGCGCCCTCGTGCGTGAGAACCCGGACGTCGTGCTCATCGGTGAGATGCGCGACAAGGAGACGTTCGAGGCGGCGCTGCACGCGGCCGAGACGGGCCACCTTGTGTACGGAACCATCCACGCCTCGAGCACGACGCAGACTTTCAGCCGAATCTATGGCCTGTTCGAGCAGGAAGAGATCGAGCAGGTCCGTCGAATCCTGGCCTACCAGATGCGGGCGTTTGTGTACCAGAAGCTTCTGCCGACACTGCACGAGAACATCGCTCGTATCCCCGGCATCGAGATCCTGATCAATAACAGCGTCGTGCGGACGCACATCCTCGAGGCCCGTGAGGGCGAGCTCCGCGAGTACCTGCGGACGATCGAGGCCCAGCAGTCGGGCATGATCGACTTCAACGGCACGCTGGTGAAGCTCGTGGAAGAGGAGTACATCCATATGCGTGTGGCTCTGGAAGCCTCGCCCAACGTGGACGAACTCACGATGCGCTTGAAGAAGCTCGGCTAATCTGTCCCCACAGGGCGGGAAGAGCCGCCATGGATCGAAGGAATATCGACTATGCCTATCGAGGCCGACCCCTCTCATACTCAGTACGCGGTGGCGCTGCTCGCCGACGCATTGATCCTTGTATCGTTCTGGAAACCGGTGTTTTTCGTGCTCCCGCTGGCGGCTTGGGGCTGGTTTGTCTCGAAGGTGATGGACAAGCACGCAGCGCGCTTCCACTTGCCTCGCAAGCCCTGGAACCTCATCCATCTGATCGTGGCGCTGGTGGCGCTCGCGGTCGGATTCATGATGCCCGTGCCGGGCATCGGCGGGTTCTTTGCGGGTCTGGCGGCGATGATCGTGATTCTGGCGGCGGACATCGCGATCTTTGCTTCGCTGCACAACAGGGACGAACGCGTCCCCGAGGACCACAAGCTCAAACTGGATTTCTCGGCGATGGCCGAGGCCCGCGAGGCGAAGAAGTCGGCCAAAGAAGCGGGCACGGTGCAGCTCAAGATCGTTTCCGACGAGGGCAAAACCGCGGAAATCCCCGAGAAGGAAACACCCGAGTACGAGGTGCGGGCGCTGGCCGAGGACGCGATGATCAAGGCGGTCGATGCCCGCGCCAGGCTCTACGAGATCTCGCCGGCTGGCGAGGGCGCGTACGCGGTTTCGGTGCTGGTCGACGGCGTGCGCCAGGTCATCGAGAAAATCCCCGCTCCAAACGCAGTCAAGATCATCAGCTTCTGGAAAGCCTCGGCCGGCCTTGATGTCCAGGACATGCGTCGCAAGCAGATCGCAGGGATCACCGCGTCCAAGGGCGACATCTGGCACCATCAGGTGCGCCTCGAAACCATCGGCGGACAGGCTGGCCCAAAGCTCACGCTCATGTTCAACCCCGCTAAGGCTGTGCAGCGGAAGTACGCGGACATCGGCTTCCTCGATACACAGGAGAAAGCGCTCGACGAGGCCCGGGCCGAGGCGGGCGGGCTCATCCTCGTCGCGGCCCCTCCGGGCAACGGGTTGACCACGCTCATGTACGGGCTTATCGGCAAGCACGACCCCTACACCTCGATCGTTCAGACCATCGAGTACGACGTGCAGGCGCCCATCGAGGGCGTGATGCAGAACAAGTTCGACCCCACGGGCAACGCCGAGTACGCCACGACCGTGCGCTCGATCCTCCGCCGTGACCCCAACGTCGTCGGCGTGACGGATTTCCGCGACGCCGAGACCGCCAAGGAAGTCGTGCGTGCGGACCTCAAGCGGACGAAGGTCTACATGGCGGTCAAGACCGATGGCGCGATCCGCGCGATCCAGACACTGGTCAAGTACCAGGGCAATCCGGGCGAATGCGCCGGCGTGCTCAACGCTGCGGTGGCGCAGAAACTGGCCCGCCGACTCTGCACAAATTGCCGCGTGCAGTACGCGCCCGACCCGGCGCTGCTCAAGAAACTCGGCCTCCCCGCCGACCGTGTCAAAGCCCTGTACAAAAAGGGCGGGCAGGTGCTCATCAAGAACAAGCCCGAGATCTGCCCCATGTGCTCGGGCGCGGGCTACTTCGGGCAGGTCGCGTTCCTCGAGGTCTTCCCGATTGGGGATGCCGAGCGCGAGATGATCACGGCTCAGAACTGGAACGGCCTTTTGGGTGAGTTCCGCAAAAGGGGTCTGCCGACGCTGCAGCAGATGGGTCTGCGCCGCGTTGTCGAGGGCCAGACCAGTCTCGAAGAATTCAGCCGCGTCACGGCGGTGGCCAAGCCCGCAGCGGCTGCAAAGCCCGCGGCCAAACCCGCACCCAGCGCATAAACGATCCGCTACCCCCCACCGACCCCGGACACAGATGCGGGTCAGTCAGTCATCGGAGCAGAACTCATGTTCATGAATCTGTTGAGCGTCGCACTCATCCTCGGCCTCGGATACCTGTGGGTGACCCGCGGCTTCTTCTCGGCGCTCCTGCACCTGGCGTGCGTGGTCGCCGCCGGCGCTATCGCGTTTGGGCTCTGGGAACCGATCGCGATGTTCCTGCTCGATAAGTCGCCACAGTCCGGCTTGGGCACCTTCATCGGCGATGCGGCCTGGGGCCTCGGGCTAGCGCTTCCCTTTGCCGCTTCGCTCGCGATTCTGCGTGTGGTGACCGACAAAATCGCCCCGGGCAACATCATCATCGACGACACCTACGACTCGATCGGTGGCGGGATCTGTGGCGCAGCCATCGGGGTCATCACCGCGGGCATGTTCGTCCTGAGCACCGGGTTCCTCCGTGTGCCGGCCAGTTTCATGGGCTACCAGCCCGTGCAGATGGCCAACCAGGGGAACTTCGAGATCCAGCAGAAGCTCTGGGTGCCGGTCGATCGCATCACGTCCAATTTCTACAACTACCTCTCGCAGAATGCGCTGCATTCCTCGACGCCACTGGCGTACTACTACCCCGACCTCGCATCGGCGGCCGGCACGCAGCGCATGAGCGAGGGCAACGGCAACAACAAGAACAACATCCGTCCCGATGCATTCAACGTCGCGATGCGCTTTACCGTCGGCAAAGGCGGCAGCGCCTCACCCGACGCGGTCTTTACCGATTTCCTGAACCCCGCCACACAGCAGATCACACTGCTCGACGGCTCGCCTTTGCCGGCGGGCTCGTATGTCGAGGGCTTCCTGATCGAATTCCTCGCCGGCGCCAAGGAGAAATTCGGGCAGGTTGTGGTCGGCAAGGGACAGCTCAGGCTCATCGCCCGCAACACCGCGGGCGAGTCGGTCACGCTCTACCCGATCGCGGTCACCTCGCAGGCACGCTCGGGCAGCAACCAGTTCGGTCGGTTCCGCTTCGACGGCGAGTTCTTTGTCGCCTCTGTCGGCGGCGCGACCGAAGCCCCCATGGCCTTCGAGTTCGCCGTGCCAGGGGGGTACGAGGCCACCTCGCTCTACGTCCGCAATGTCCGTCACGAGCTTGACGGCTCGACAAAGATCCGCGAGTTTGCCGACGCCTCGGCTCGTGACCTTGCCATCCAGACGGGCGAGTTGCTCGTCGGCGACGCGGCTGGGAACCTGAATCTCGCCTACGCCCAGGCTCTGGATGCCTCGGGCAACCGCATCGAGGGCATCGAACTCGGGCCGCGGATGGCAGACCGCACGGTCCTGCAGAAAGGCAACACGCCGGGCCTGGAGGTCGACGACGACAACAAGATCGTCAACGGCGACGGGCTTTTCAATCCGGGCGATGTCCAGGGGCGGGGCCTCGACCGCAACCTGCGTGTCGATTCTTTCTATGTCTCGGATGACACGAACATCGTTCAGATCCAGATCACGGGTGACCCGGCGCAGTTCCCAACGAGCTTCTTTTCCACCACGGCCGCTGCTGAACTTCGGACCGATGTGCCGCCGCGGCTGATCGATGCCAACGGCCAGGCGTACAACGCGGTCGGCTTCATCTACAAGGACGTGAACAAGGTGCAGATCCGCTACACGCCGGGACGTCCGATGATGGGCCTCGACGAGGCGGATGCTCTCGTACGAAGCCGCGATGACCAGCTGATGTACCTGATCTTCCGCCCGAGCGTGGGCGTCCAGCTCGAGCACTTTGCGATCGGCGACACCGTGCTGGTGACGTTCGACCCGTCGCTTGAACTCGAGGCCGAGCGTCGCGGTCGGAGGTAAACCGATCCAACATCCCGATCCGCGTTCGCCTGCTTGACGCAAACCGAAAAAGAAGAGAGCCGACCCAAACGCGGGTCGGCTCTCATTATTATCTGACTTTCAGTGTTCGTTCTTGCGAACTCACTCGGCAGGTGCGGCTTCCTCGGCGGGCTTGGCGGCCTTAACCTGCTTGTCCTGCTTCTCGACAAGGTTGCCCTCGTTGTCGAATTCCATCTCTTCGCGCTTGTCATCGTCCATCGCGCGGTCGGCGATGACGTGGATCTGGATCTGCTCTTCGAAGCCGCCGGTCAGTTTGATGTTGACATCGAACTGGCCCAGACGCTTGATGACCTGCGGCAGGCGAACCTCGCGGGGCTTGACAGCAAAGCCGAGCGCCTTAAGGGCGCTGGAGATGTCCTGCTGGGTGACCGAGCCGTAGAGCAGGCCCAGGTCGTTGCAGGCGCGTTCCATGGTGATCTCGACGCCTTCAAGACGCTTGATGAGCGCCTCACGCTCGACGCGGAGTTTGGCCTGCTCGGCCTCGGCCTGCTTGCGCTTCTCGGCGAGCGAGGCGATGAGCCCGTCATCGGGCTCGGTTGCCAGGCCGTGCGGCAGGAGGTAGTTGCGGGCGTACCCCGCGCGGACCTTGACGACATCGCCGACAATGCCGAGGTTGTCGACGCTTTCGACGAGAAGCAGATGAACATCTTTACGCATGACAGTTTCCTTCGCTGTCTTCCCGGGCATGCCCGGGAGTTGAGGAGCCGATTCTCGCGGCCCCAACGATGCC
>Ga0070726_10004925_pt1 | contig 10405 bp, 4 predicted proteins | sample tdAd471_FD_67275 | JGI IMG/M metagenome (GOLD analysis project Ga0070726, IMG submission 67275) | Marine sediment microbial communities from the Atlantic coast under amendment with organic carbon and nitrate - tdAd47.1 | ecosystem: Environmental > Aquatic > Marine > Coastal > Sediment | place...
GAAGTGCGCCGCCCCCGCGGTCTCGCGCAGCGTGTTGCCGAACACGCGTCGGATCGCCTGCCCCTCGCTGCGCTCGCGCAGCAGGGGGTAGATCCAGCCCAGGGCCTCGAGACTCAGGCGCTCGGCCCCGGCCTCCTGGAGCAGGACCAGGGCCTCGTCCGGTGCGGGGTTGTTCAGCTTGGCGCGCACGTGAAGCGCGTAGGCCCGCAGCGCCCACTTGGACCCTTGGGAGTAATTCGCAGGAATGTGGCGCTTGATCTGGCGCACGTAGTCGAAGCCGCGCTGGAGGCTGCGCTCGTCGACCGCGTAGCCCTTCGCCTTGGCCAGAGCCAGGGCGTGGACGACGTGGATGGAGAGGTAGGGCCAGCTGCGATCCTGGGCCGACCAGAAGCCCCAGCCACCGTCGCCGCGGTTCTGCAGCTGGGCCAGCCGCTCGAGGTCGCGCCCGACGCCCGCTTGCAGCGCCTCGGCCGAGGGGAGCCCCTCGGCGTCGAAGGCGGCGAGCACGTCGCGCAGGGCAGCCAGGGCGATCACCCGGCTGGCGACCTGCTCGGCGCATCCGTAGGGGTAGTCCACCAGGTAGATCACCGCGTCGGTCAGCGACTGCAGCGCGGTGGACGAGGTGGTGACCTCGAGCCCTCCGAACTGGCTCCACACCTCGTTCGGCGGGCGCACCGGCTGGGTGACCCCGCCCTCGTCCACCACTCCGTAGGTGGCGAAGGCCTCGCTGGTCGCCGGGGTCCACACCGGGAAGGTCAGCTCCTGGGCGTCGGAGGCCTCCCCGGCGCTGGCGATCACCTGCACCCGGGCGGTGCCGGCCTCGGCCGCGGCCACGGGGAAGCGCACCTCGCGCCGGTCGTTGGCGGGCACCTGGAGCACGTAGGCGCTCCGCTCCACGTCCAGGTTCGCCCCGCGCAGGCCGACCTGCACCTCGAGGGCGGCGTCGGTCTGGTTCTGCAGGACGACCGGGAGCTCGCAGCGGTCGCCGAAGTTGAGGAAGCGGGGCGCAGACGGGCGGACCATCAACGGCAAGCGCGCGGTGATCGTCGACTCCCCCTTGCCGAAGGCGTGCACCGCGTCGGCGGCCATGGCCACCACCCGGTAGCGAGTCAGCGAGTCCGGCAGCTGGAACTCGACGGTGGCCTTGCCCTGGGCGTCGGTGCGCACCGCGGGGGTGAACACCGCCAGCGCGCGGAGGTCCTTGCGCAGCGCCACTGGGGCGTCGCCTCCGCCGCCGCCGCCCTGGGCTTCCGCCGCGGCGAACCCGTCGGCCATCGGCGCCCCGGGCGCCGGGGTCGGAGCGCCGCGCTTGCTCATCGCCAGCCGCCCGCCCCCGCTCTCGTTCTCCATTCCGGCGGCGTCCGAGTTCGACTGCTCCTCGCTGGCTTCGGCCAGTGTCTGCAAGCGCAGCATGTGCCGCGAGCGGTTGTCCGAGACCCCTTGTCCGCGGGCGGCGTAGAACTGGCTCAGTGGATCGGGGTGGGTGTAGTCGGCGAGGAAGAGCACCGCCTCGTCGACCACGCACAAGGCCACCTGCGCGTCGGGCAGCGGGGCCCCGTCGGGGTCGGTGACGAGCACGTCCACCGAGGTGTGCGCGCCGGGGGCGAGCTCGTCCTCGGCCGGGGTCGCGACGACCCCCAGGGTGCGCTGGGTGGGCGGGACCTCGAGCTCGACCGCCCCCGCGGCGAAAGCCGGCCGCGTGCGATCCTTGGCGCCGTCCCCGCGGGGGGCCGCACCCACCAGGCTCACGTGCAGGGTCAAGCCGGGGACGTGGTCGTCGGTGAGGGGCACCTCGAGCACCGTCGTCGCCTGCTCCAGCTTGCGCACCTCGCTGCTGATGACGCCGGAGCGGCGCCAGGTGACCAGCGCCTCCGCCGGAGAGAACGGGCTGACCAGGAGGACCTTGGCGGTCTCCCCTGGGGCGTAGCTCTCCTTGTCCGGGATCAGCGTGACCTGCTCCTCCCTCACCTGCTCGGCGCTGAGGGCCTGACCCCCCGCGACCCAGATCTGGAGCGTGGTCCGGTTGGGCCGGCCGGCGTCGTCGCGGACCTCGGCGACCACCCGCCACAGACCGCCGGCGGGCTCCTTGACCGCGGCGGGGACCTGCGCCTTGCCCGACGTCACCTCGACGGTGTGCTGCTCGGCGACGAACTGCTCGGTGGCGCCCTTGACCCAACGCCAGTCGAGGCGCTCGAAGGTCAGCGTCAGCGGACGGCCGGCCACGCGCTGACCGTCGAGGTCCACCGCGATCAGGTCCACGGCGAGGGGCTTGCCCTCGGGCACGAAGGGCCGCTGCGGGCGCACCCCGACGTAGAGCCGCGAGGGGTGCACGAGGACCGTCGAGGACCCCGTCCAAGTCTGGCGGTTGACGTCGGTGACCGACGCCGTGGCGGTCAGCGAGACCGGGCCGATCCCGTTGACTTGCTTCAGGTCGACGGCGACGGTGTGCTTCCCCGTTCCGTCGGTGCGGGCGCTGAAGCCCTCGCTGTGCGACGCGCCGCCGCCGCCGTGCCAGCGGTACCACCAGGGCCGGTAGCGCCCAAAGCGGAACCCGCTGCAGTTGGGCGGCGTGAAGTCACCTGACTCCCCGCGCACCGACCAGCTGAGCGAGGCCGCGGGCAGCCCGCCCCCGGCGAAGTAGGTCGCCTCCCCGGTGAAGCTCAGCGGGTCCCCGAACACGTGCGGCCCACCCGACCCGGGCTCCACGCCGACCTCGAACTCGGGGCGGCGGAACTCGGCGATCTGAAACGAGTGGGTGTGGTTCCCGATCCGGACGTAGGCGTGACCCACGTGGGCGTCGTCGGGGAGGTCGAAGGCCAGGTCGAAGCCACCGAACGCGTCGAGCTCGACGCGGCCCTTGGTGATCTCGCGCCCGCGGGCGTCGCGCACCTGGTAGTTGGCGGCGGGGAGCGCGTCGCCCAGGGGCAACACGTCCCCTCCCTTGGCCGGGTCGTAACGCCGCACCCAGCCCTTGATCCGCACCTGCTCCTGGGGCCGGTAGAGGTGCCGATCGTCGAAGGTGAACCAGCGCAGGCCCACGCTCTGGGTCTGCGTCCGCCAGTTCCCCGGGAGCAGGGCCACGTCTTCGCCCTTGCGCGCGATCAGCAGCTCGCGCTGGGTGTTGCGGGGCACGAGCTCGGAGAGCAGCGCCAGGCCGTTCGCGTCGGTGCTCACCCCGTCGCCGAAGAGCTCGACCTTCGCGCCCTCCACCGGGGCCCCGTCGCTGAGCCGGGTCACGCGCACCAGCGCCTGGTTCGACTCGCGCATGGCGTCGATCCCCAGGTGGGTCCCTTGGATCCAGGGGGTCAACCGCTGGCGCCACCCGCGGCGCTCGGTCTCGTCGGCGGACTCCACGAGCACCAGGCAGTGACCCAGCCCGCCCTCGATCGCCTCGCTGAGGTCGACCTTGGTCTCGACCCACTCCAGGCCGTCGCCAGCGACCTCGACCACCGAGTTCAGCACCTGCTCCCCGGGCATCTCCTCTCGCTTCTGATTGCGCCGGTTCAAGCTCTGGCGCCAGGATCGGGCCGCGCGCCAGTCGCGCAGCGGGTCGACTTCGTTCACCCGCACCCGCAGCCGCTTGATCGCGACCGACTGCACGCGGAACTCGGGCTGTCCAGCCGGGTCGAGGACCAGGGTCTGGTTCCAGTCGCCCACCAGCCGGGGCTCGGGGGCGGTGGTCTGGAACTCGAGCTCCAGCGGAGCCCCGAGGGTCTGGCCGAAGCGGTCCGTGATCCCGGCCGCGAGGGTCATGGTGTAGCGCGTGTTGGCCCGAGTCAGACCCTGGACGAAGAGCTGCTGCCCGTAGGCGCGCACCGTGTAGTGCGGGATCTCGGGCTCGAAGGAGACCACGCTCTCGTCGATGGACGTCGGGTCGAGCTGGTTGTTGAAGCGGACCTTGAACGGCGCGCCCGGCGGGCAGCGGCCGTTGTAGCCCGACTCGTGCTCGACGACCTGCAGCGGACCGAAGGTGCGGAAGCTGTGGGTCTGGCGCGCCGCGGTCGGGCGCGGCCCCTCTGCGGACACCGCCCCGGGCTCGACGTGCACCTGGACCTGCACGTCGTTGGGCAGCGGCTGCTGCGGGCGCAGCACGAGGCAGCGATCGTTGACCGCCAGCCCGTCGAGCTCCTCCGCGGTGGCCAGGCGCACGGGCAGCGACTCCTTGGCGACCTCGAGCGAGATCGAGGCGAGCAGCGCCTCGGCGTCGATCCGTTGGTTGAAGCGCAGCACGATGGTCGGCTCGACGACGGCGTTGCCTCGCGGGAGTCCGCTCTCGAGCTTCACCGTCGGGGTCGCGAAGCGGAAGCTGAGCTCCTCCGCGAGGGCCTGCCCGCTCTGGGCCTTGACCCCCGCCGGGACGGTCACCGCATACTCGGTGGACATCGGGAAGCGCTCGCCCTCGGGCTCGAACAGGAGCGTCTTGGTCCCGATCCAGCGCCAGGACCCCGGAGGCTGGGGCTCGAGGCGCACGGGGACGGCCTCCTGGGCGAGGTCGTCGAGAGAGCCCACCGGGATCATGGGCTGGGAGAAGGTCAGTGAGAGCCGGGGAACGAGGGGCACCTCGCCCTCGGGTTGATACCGCAAGACCTTCAACGGCCCCTGCTCGATGGCCTCCGGGGTCGGCCCGACCGCGGGCGGCGGGAAGGGGGTGTCCACCGTCTCTCCGGTCCGCTCCGGCGGCGGGGGACCCTCACGCTTGGCGAAGTCCTCCGCCCCGCCCTCGGGCAGCGCGGGGAGCCGATCGAGGAGCCGCTTGGCCGCCCCGGGTTCGAGGACCTGTGGGTCTCCGGGGGGCACCGCCTCCACCGGAGCCGGCCCCGTGCGCTCGCCCTCGACCAGCGTGAACTCGGGTGCGTCGGGGAGCCCCTCGAGCACCGACTTCAGGTCGGCGGGCTGCTTCTTGCCTTCCTGCCCGTTGACGGTCAACCCGATCACGAGCAGCAGGGGGAGACTGAAGAGGACGCGGTGCCGCATGGGACCTCCCGGTGGCCACGAACCCTATCAGACGCAGCGCGAGGGGTCGTGGTTCCCACGTCTCCAGGAACCACCGAGATCGTTGGACTTGTGGCCGGGCGGAAGCAGCAGAGCAGAAAGCGGAGCCACGCGCAGCGCTAGGCAGGCTGGAAGCAGCGGAGCCGCGCGCAGCGCGCGACAGCGCGCTCCTGTGGGGTGAGCGCTCGCGGCTCTGCCGCGAGCGCGAGGGGGCCTCGGAGAGGCCCCCTCGAGATAGAGAGGCCCCCTTGCAGCACAACGGCTCGACGATTGATCAGGCCGTAGGCCTGATCAATCGTCGAGCACGAAGGTGATCTTCAGGTGGACGCGGAACTCCACGATCTGACCCTCTTCGATCTTGGCCTTCTGCTCGATGACCTTCAGCCCGGTCATTCCCCGCAGGGTCCGCGCGCCGCGCTCGACGGCTTGCTTGACCGCGTCGTCGAAGCTGATGGGGGAGGAGGCGACGATCTCGGTGACGCGCGCAACGGCCATGGGATGCTCCACGAGCCTTCAGCCCGTTGGGGGTGAGCGCTCCCGGGTCGACCGCGAGCGCGAGGGGCCTCGAAGGGGCCCCTGAAATCAGTTCCGGTTTCCGAGCTCTCCCTTGCCGCGACGCTCCTTGTAGGTCTCCCAGGAGCCGTAGCAGAAGTAGATCTCCTGGTTGCCCTCGAAGGCGAGGATGTGCGTGGCGACGCGATCGAGGAAGTAGCGGTCGTGGGTGATCACGATCCCGCAGCCCGGGAAGCCGAGCAGCGCCTCCTCCAACACGCGGAGGGTGATGAGGTCCAGGTCGTTGGTCGGCTCGTCGAGGATGATCACGTTCGACGGCTTGCGGAGGAACTTCGCCAGCTGCACGCGGTTGCGCTCTCCGCCCGAGAGCTTGCCGACCGGGGTCTGCTGAATGCTCCCCGAGAAGAGGAACTTGGCCAGGTAGTGGCGGATCGAGACCTGCTTGTCTCCGTAGGCGATGAACTCCGCGCCTCCCGAGACCTCCTCGTAGACCGTCTTGCTCGGGTCGAGGGTCTCGCGGGTCTGATCGACGTAGCACATGTTCGTGTTCTTCCCGATCACGACCTCGCCCGCGTCGGGGGTCTCCTGACCGGTGATGATCTTGATCAAGGTCGACTTGCCCAGCCCATTCGCGCCGGTGATCCCCAGGATCGCGCCGGGAGGGATCTCGAAGGTCAGGTCCTTGAACAGGACCTTGTCGCCGTAGCTCTTGGCGAGGTGCTCGACGTTGATCACCTTGTCGCCGAGCCGAGGGCCGAACGGGAGGCGCAGCTCGAGCTCGAGCGGGCGGTCGATGTTCGAGGCCTCCTCCTCGAGCGCGTGGAACGCGGTCACGCGCGACTTGGCCTTCTTCCGCCGTCCGGCGGGGGTCTGGCGGATCCACTCCAACTCCCGCTTGAGCGCCTTGAGCAGGTTGGCGTCGGTGCGGTCCTGGATGTCCTTCTGCTTCTGCTTCTGCTCGAGGTAGTCGGAGTAGTTGCCCTCGTAGGAGCGGAGCAGGCCCTTGTCGATCTCGAGCATCCGGGTCGCGACCCGGTCGAGGAAGTAGCGGTCGTGGGTCACCAGGATGTAGGAGCCGTGGTAGTTGGCGAGGTAGTTCTCCAACCACATGATCGTCTCGGCGTCGAGGTGGTTGGTCGGCTCGTCCATGATCAGCAGGTCGGGTTTGGAGAGCAGGGTCTTGCAGATCGAGACCCGGCGGCGCTCGCCGCCCGAGAGCGAGCGGCACACCCGGTCGGGCGGGGGCAGCTGCAGCTTGCTCATCTGGATTTCGATTTGGCTGTCGATGGTGTGCGCGTCGTAGATGGTCACCAGATCGTCGAGCTTGGTCTGCTCGGCCATCAGCTGCTCCATCTTCTCCGGGTCTTCGAGGTACTCCGGCTCCCCGTAGAGCCGGTAGACCTCCTCCAGCCGGGCGAGGGTCTCGCGCACGTGCTTGACCCCGTCCTCGATGTTCTCGCGCACGGTCTTGTCCCAGTCGAGCTGGGGCTCCTGAGGCACGTAGCCCACGCTGAGATCCTTGACGGGGACGCAGATCCCGTCGAACTCGGTGTCCTCGCGCCCCAGGATCTTCATCAGGGTCGACTTGCCGCAGCCGTTGACCCCCACGATCCCCACCCGGTCGCCGGGGTAGAGGCTGAAGGTGATGTTCTTCAGCACCTGGCGATCGCCGAACTTGCGCGCGACGTCCTTGACCGTGTAGATCGGTTTGCCCGGGTTCAGGCCCTTCATAGCGTCCTCAGCTGGGGTTCGGCGCTCACGTTACCCGACCAGCACGGCAGGGAACAGGACGAGCCTAGAGCGGGCCTCAGCCCTGGGGACGCTCCCCGGAGAGCTTGCGGTGCGCGCGATCCAGTGCCTGCTCCAGGCGCTTCCGCAGGTGGTCGAGCTTGCCCCCGAGGTCCTCGGCGGAGTGCGCGCCGCGCTCGAGGGCCCGCTCGAGCGTCCCCTCGACCAGCTTGCCCAGCTGTTCGGCCTGGGCGTAGAGCACCTCGAAGTCGGCCGGGGTCTCCTCCGCGGGCTCGCTCACTAACGCGAGCCTCGCCGACTCAGCATGTCCTGGACCTTGGCGCCGAGGTCCGCGCCCCAGGGGTTCACGTAGCGGATCCGCCCGGCGGCGTCGAGCAGCACACCGCTCGGGACCTGCTTGACCCCCCAGGCCTGTGCGTCCTGGCTGCTGAGCCCCTTCCCGCCGTAGACGTGGCGCCACTCGAGGCCGAGCTCGGCGACCGTCGCGTCCATCGCCTCGCGGCTGGGGTCGAGGTTGATCCCGATCACGCTCAGGGCCTCGTCGGCGTGGGCCTTGCGCACGGCCTCGATCGCGCGCAGCTGCTCGCGGCAGTCGACGGGGGTCGTCGACCAGAACACGACCAACACGACCTGCCCCCGATAGCGGGTGAAGTCGATGGGCTTGTCGTCGGTGTCCGAGGTCCCCAGCGGGCGAGGGACGCCGCCCAACAGGTCCAGCGACTGCAGGGTCTGGCGACGGCTCAGCTCGCGGGCGAGGGCCGCGGTGGCAGCCTCTTCGTTGCCCAGCACCCGCGAGAGGGCCTGGCGACGCCCGTCGAGGGCCGCGGCTTGCTGCTCGACGTAGGCCTTGGCGTCTGCACCCTGCTCGTCGAGGCCGTCGAGCTGCTCGTGCACGAGGTACTGCGCGGCCAACAGGGACACGGCGAGGGCCTGGCCCTCGAGGTTGCTCCCCCGCTCGGTGGCCTGGAACCGCTCGAGGGCGAGGTCGGCTGCGGTGATCGCGGCGCGGAACTTGTCTTGCGCCAGCTCCAGCCGACTCAGCTCGAGCCGCGCCTCGGGGTCGTCGGGAGAGCGCACGAGGTGCGAGACGAGGATCTCGTGGGCACGCTCCAGGCGGCGGTCGCCCGCGTCCTCGGACCAGCGGTCGAGGAGGGTGTCGATGCGGGTCCGCCACTCGTCCTGGGCCTGGGCGCTGAGGCCCAGAGTGAACGCGAGGCAGAGGATGGCGAGGCGGTTCATGGGACTCCTCCTGGGAGGGTCGCTGCGCGTGGCCCTCAGGATACCGCGCAGCCGGCCGGGAGGGGGCGAGGAATCCTGGCCTCGCGCGTGAGACCCGCCCTCACTCGGCGTCCGGAGACGCCTCGGCGCCCGGCGCGGCTGGGTTCGCCGCTGGCACGGGCTCCAGGACCGGAGGGTAGAAGAACGCGCGCACGTCCTCGACCACGGCGTAGAGGCAGGGCACGACGAGCAGGGTCAACGCCGTCGCGGTGGTCACCCCCGCGGCGATGGAGATCGCCATCGGGATCAAGAACTGGGCGGTGAGGCTCGTCTCGAGCATCAACGGGAGCAGCCCGGCGACGGTGGTCACGGTGGTCAGGAACACCGCGCGAAAGCGGATCCGCCCCGCGGAGCGCGCGGCCTGGAGCGGGGTCAGCCCATCTCGCCGAGCCCGGTTGACGAAGTCGATCATCACCAGCGCGTCGTTGACCACGATCCCGGTCAGGCCGACCATCCCGAACAGGCTGAAGATCTGGATCGGGATGCCCACCACCGCGTGGCCGAGGATCGCGCCCGCGAAGCCGACCGGGATCAGGAGCATGATGATGATCGGCTGGATGTAGCTGCCGAAGAGCAGCGCGAGGATCGCGTAGATCCCCACCAGCGCGAGGAGGAACCCGACCAGCATGCTGGTCAACGTCTCCGCCTGCTGCTCCGAGGCGCCGCCGAACTCGACCTCGACCCGCGGGAAGCGCTCGCGCAGCTCGGGGAGCACGTCTTGCTTCAAGGCGCGGACCACGTCCGTGGCCTTGGTCACCGTGTCGTCCACGTCGCCCGTGATCTTGACCAAGCGCCGCCCGTCGAGGCGCTCGGCCTTGCTCACCGAGCGCCCGCGCTGGATCGTGGCCACCCAGTTCAAGGGGATCAGCGCCCCCGACGCGGCGCGCACCTGGAGCTGATCGAGGCCCCGCATGCTGTCGCGGAGCACCCGGTCGTAGCGCAAGCGGACCTCGACCTCGTCCCGGCCACGTTGCACCGTGCGGACCTTGGTCCCCGTGAACCCGGCCGAGACCTGCGCGGCCAGGTCCTGGAGGGTCAACCCCAGGCTGCTGGCCTGCGGCTTGAGCTCGAGACGCAGCTCGCGCTTGCCGGGGTCGAGGTTGTCGTCCACGTTGAACACGCCCGCGCGCTCGGCGAGCGCCTCGCGCAGCAGCCGGGCCGCCCCCGCGGCCTGCTCGACGTCCTCGGTCAGCAGGCGGAGCTCGATGGGCGAGCCGCGCGGACCGTGGCTGGAGCCGGAGTAGAGCACGGAGCGCGCGAGGGGCACGTCCCCCGCGAAGCGCTTCCAGTCCTGCAGGAGCTCCAGCGAGGTCATTTGCCGGTACTGGCTGCGGCAGAGCTCGAGGCGCACGACGACCACGTGCGAGCCGCCGGATCCGCGCTCGACCAGGCACCGCCGCACGATGGGCCCACCGTCCTCGGCGACGGGCAGCTCGTCGCGGAGCTGCTGCACGGCGTCCACGATGGGTCGCGCGGCCCGCTCGGTGGCCTCGAGGGAGGTGCCCGCGGGCAGGGTCACGGTCGCGGTCACCGCCTCGGAGTCGAGGCGCGGGAAGAACACGAACCCCGGCCGCCCGCTGCCTACGATCCCGACCACGAGCAAGAGGAAGCCGCCGGTGCCCACCACCAGGGGGTAACGCCAGCGCAGGGCCCAGTCGACGGCGGGCCCGTAGCGCTTCTCCACGAAGCGATCCACGAAGCCGTCCACCTTGGCCTGGAAGCGAGTGATGATGGAGGCGGGCCGCGGCTTCCCTCCGTGGGCGAGGTGATTGGGCAAGATCAGGAGGGACTCGACCAGGGACGCGAGCAGGCAGGCGATCACCGCCACGGGCATGATCGAGATGAACTTGCCCATCATGCCTTCGAGATACAT
>Ga0070726_10004926_pt1 | contig 10400 bp, 17 predicted proteins | sample tdAd471_FD_67275 | JGI IMG/M metagenome (GOLD analysis project Ga0070726, IMG submission 67275) | Marine sediment microbial communities from the Atlantic coast under amendment with organic carbon and nitrate - tdAd47.1 | ecosystem: Environmental > Aquatic > Marine > Coastal > Sediment | place...
GGCAATACGATGCCCTATGTCAGGCAGGGAATCCACTTACAGCGCTGTTCAGATTTCAGGGGCCACCTTTTCCTTTAGCCCTTAGCTCAGAAAGAAGTTCGGCCTGCACCAAATGAACTTGCCTTAGATTTGGCTGTAATGGGTCAATTTTGACTCGCGACCGATGCTTAACCGTTGCACCACAATGCGCATCGCCGTCAATTCCAAGTCCTTCTATGAAATTCAGTGAGCCACAGGTCTGTTTAGAAAAGCGATGCTCGTGATCTTTGCTAAGAGAAACAACTTTCACTGGTACCTACCTGTAGTCCTAATAGCAAATTACACAGACCGGTCTACAATTCGTTCACTCGATTCGCAGACTACTGTACTTCTGGAGCGCTGAACCGGCGATACGCGTCCGAGATGTTCCTCAAATACGCAAGTGTCCGTTAGTTTCTGGACGAAAAACGGAACGAGACCCGGGTTCCGTAATCCTTCGCTCATCGCTGGGATCTGCCAGTTTCATAACGCCTGCCGCAGCGCGCGACCCGCGTAGCGGCTCGGCCATCCGGCCCCGGGGGGTGATCTGCCGGTGCTTGCTATGCGACGCTAGTAGGTGGAACACCTATTTTTCTCACACCTGACACCTTCCACAAGCACACAATCGTAAGCACATAATGAACAGCTAGTAAACGCTTCGTGATGTTTTTCGATTTCAGATCTAATAGCGACCACCTTCGATCTATTTATCGGTGTGTTACATCCAAACGGGCACCCCAATTGAACAAAACGACAATCTGCATCCGATTTGCAGTAGTTGGACTGATAGATCTTTGAATTTATCAATTTTTCGGACGCTACTTTCTCGTCAATGTCACATTCGGTTGCATATGTGAGGGAGGTGACGGTAAGCGCCAACATAAAAATGACATACTTCATGGCATCCGCGTTCCATAACAGCGAAACAACCTGACCAGGCCGTAAAACACCATTTAAGTTAATTCGAAAGGCGAAGCCAGTAACATACTCATTCCCAGCCAGCAATCCGCACGTTAGCGAATCTAACCACACATCCAACCAAGTTAACCGGACACGCCTGCAAGCACAAATAGTCACTTTTTTCTCATAACATCCCGATCCGTAAGTTCAAATGCAGTCATCTGCTTTGCGTCGAGAGTTCATTTCGCTTCATTTTAGACCAGCCGTCTGCTCCTAGCTAATTTCGGAATCCGGCCAAGAGCGGACTAAGAGGTGAATTTACTAGAGAAGAGATCAATAAGTCTCTGATCAGTAATATGGATTTAAGGCCCAATCTATCTGCTCATTTAGATAAATCCTGCTCGTGCCTTTCTTCGACTCGGGTTAGGGCATCACTCGCAGACTCCAACATGTGTATCAAGAGTGCAAACACCGAAAAAACTATAATCAGATGCTTCATAGAGTGGCCGCTGATCAGCCCATTGGTAATTTCGAAGAATTCGCTGTCGTATACTTCAAATGGCTTGGAGAGCACATACGCTGCTATCGCGAACGCTACCCATTTGTAGCTCATCGCAAACTGGCGCCTCATTATGCAGCAGTAAGCGGCGAAACACAGAACGCAAATCTGAAAGAAGACATAGAAAAGAATGTTCTCTGAGGGCGAGGTAGATGTCTGATACCAGTAAAAAAGTGACCATAGGCCATAAATAACAGCTATGCCCGTTATTTTCAGACCCTCAAGTGCTCCAAATGGATTTAAGCTAGCTATTCCCATGAGTGACGCGGCTGCAATCACGATTGAGATCCGGTCGCCAATCAACGTTAAGTTGCTGGGCGCTACGTGATATAAACTTGACGTTATACTCGTCGAGGCGGTGGCGAGAAAAAAACACCCGTATAGAAACACGGCTGATAAGTTGCGTGAGGCGTGATACTGAACACCTACAGCGACCAAAGCGATCCCAGAAACAAGTAAGTAGGGTACATTTGTAAGCACATCCATACCGTTCGGTAGGCCGAATAAGGTCCTTTGGTCTGGCAGGTCGTGGTAATTTGACGGCTGGGGAAGAGGATCCAGATACCAGATTATTGCAGTACCAAGTAGCAGACAGATCGTGACGACTGTATGCGCTGAACACTTTGCCCATGAAGCACTCTTCATTGTTTGAACCTATAGTTCGAACGCTAAGTGCCCCAATCCTAGGACCCCATATAGGAGCGCGAGCACAGCACTTATCGAAAAAACCCATCCGAACGCCCCTATCCAGACCGCGCGTATTCCGTATTTGACCGTAAACACTTCGCCAGCTAGGTGCGGCAGCCGCTCTCGCCTTATCACATCCATCCAGACATAAGCGGTGCAAATACTGCACCCAGCTGCGATAGAAGCCGCAAACAGCCTAGTCCAAACCGCCCTTAGCTCGCCCATCGTTTGAGCATCTAATTCTGTATCTGGATCTCCCAAGCCATAAATGCTAATCGTGAATGCGATGATGGTTAAGCTCAAGAAAACAAACGTCTTGTTGATTTTAGTCCATTCATCGTACCAACCTTTGAGCAGGTCATACTCATACTTCGGATCAAGATTTGTCTCGTTCATTACCCTTAAGTGCTCCGGCGGTTGTTGCTATGTCTATCTCGCCATTCATACGTAGACACATTGTTGACTTGTGATCGCATTATGTCCATATCATCAAGCATATCAATTCTGTTGAGGCGCAACTTGAGTTTCGAAAAAGGCCAACGACATCATCGGGTCGTAAACGCCATCGCCGGATTTTATACCAACTAACCGCCTCGACGCGATAGAGGACACAGTCACTCACGGCCAGGAGCGGATGGTGGTTAACGTTATAAGTCCGACTGACCACGTCGCACGGCGGTTTACTCGCCCGGCGTGTCTTTTGCTCTTGGTGGAGACCTTACGTGGCAATCGCTGCGGCACCCATGTGCCCTGCCCGTATTAGCTCACCTGAGATGGCGTCCATAATGAAAACATAGCCATCATAGAAAAAATCCGCAACGTATCGATAGTTGTTGTCGCTACTCTGGCCTTGGTCCAGAAATCTAAAATTGGGGCCATCGACATCTTCTTCTCCAATCGCTAGTACAACTCCAAGAGCTTCAAAGTATTTTGAGGCATGGTAATTGAATAGTCGATAAAGCTCGCCGTCAGCGAGTTGACGTGCCCGGCAGTTCTCGGACCGCGATAAATTTGAGAAGATGGCTCCCTCTCACGAGGACGAGTCATGAAGAAAGGAAGATTCAGCGAGGAGAAGATGGTTGCCATTCTGCAGGAGGCAGAGCGATCATCGGTTGCCGAAGTGGCCAAGAAGTATGGGGTCAGCGAAGTCACCATCTACAACTGGCGCAAGCACTTTACCGGTATGCAGCCGTCAGATGTACGCCGGCTGAAAACGCTGGAGCAAGAGAATGCGCGGCTGAAGAAAATCCTCGCCGAGCGAGATCTCGAGATCGAGGTCATGAAGGAGATCAACGTAAAAAAGTGGTAAGCGTGCCCGCTCGCCGCCGTCAGGTCGCTTACGCAACATCACGAGGCCTGTCGGTGAGGAGAGCTTGCACGCTACTTCAGGTTGCCCGTTCGGCGCTGCACTATCAGTCGAGGATGATAGCCAAAGATGCGGTCGTCGTGGGTGTGATGAAGCGTCTGTCCGGCTTGTATCCACGCTATGGTTACCGACGCATTCAGGTGTTCCTAGGCAGAGAGGGCTATGTGATGGGCGAGGAGCGAGCGTATCGGATCTGGAGCCAGGCTGGGCTTCAAGTGCCAAGGAAGCGGCCCAGAAAGCGGATTGCCCACAGCAGGCCGCGGCCGACTACGCCCACCCGCGCCAATGAAGTCTGGGCATATGATTTCGTTTTCGATGCGTGTGCAAACGGACAGCAGTTGAAGTGCCTGACCGTGGTGGATGAGCACACAAGAGAATGTCTGGCCATTGATGTTGCCGGATCAATTCGTTCTGGTAGATTGATTGAAGTGCTAAGCCGTGTCATTAGTGAGCGCGGCAGTCCGAAGCATATTCGCTCAGATAATGGGCCCGAATTCGTTTCAAAAGCACTGCTAAGCTGGGCCGTTATAAATGGACTTGATCCCGCACTGATTGATCCAGGTAAGCCTTGGCAGAACGGGACCAATGAAAGCTTCAACGGCAAGTTTCGGGACGAGTGCCTGGGTGTGGAATGGTTCAGGACACGGGCCGAGTCAAAGGCCCGAATTGAGATCTGGCGACAGCACTACAATGAGGTCAGGCCACATTCGAGTTTGGGCAAACAGACGCCACAGGCGTTTGGAATAACATGCGGCATTACCGCTCAATCCGGAGCCATCTCTCAATGATGGAATGGTCCGAAGAAAGCAGGCAGGTCAGAGTCTTCTCTCAAAATATTCATTGGCTCTCTCTGGGGAAATTGAGTAGAGAGATACTAGCTGAATCTCGTTGTCTTTGCTGGCGAATATGCTCGATTGGGGGAGCGTGGTGGTCTCCACCACTTGGTGGAACCGAACCAATCTTTGTGTTGGGAGCTCAATGACCTTTTCGACTACGAATTTCCTGCCATCTAATCTCCCCAGGAGTGGAGCAAGGGCATCGAGCGTTTTCTGCAGAGCTAAATCATAATCATTGCTGTCATGTTGTAAAAAATCTTTAGGGAGCGTTTCGACTGATTCCCCACTCAAAAATACAATCTCACCGGAGCCGACTCCTCTTGAATTCTTCTTTATCAGGTCCAGATTTCTTGAGTGTATTCCTCTATCAGTCGGTTCTTGTATATGTGTAGTTACGGGGCCTTCAGGCATACCCAACTTACCTGGCTGTGATATTGCGCTTTGGGCAAGACTGATAAATGCTACGCATACGAGCAATATTGAAATTATGTTCATTAGAGTATCCTCATCCAGATGTCGGCATCCACCACAGGATCGCTGTCATCGGAAATGGTCTATCGACTCAGAGAGAGCCGAGTTCGGCCAAGAGCGGACGATAGGAGATAATCCTACTGCAAATAAAATTGAGTCTCTAAAGCTTTTCTGACGCGGAAAGTTTACATCAGCCAAAGGTGGCGTTTATCACGGTGAAAAATTGTCGCATTATCAAACCAAACGCAATTACTCCAGAAGAGCAGTAGCATGCAGCGATGATGCATCTGGCTATCAACCGAGAATTGTTAGATTTCTCCCAGTTCCTTTGATAGCCAGAAAATATGGCTTCGAGCCCTGTTCTTTCTTCGCGAATACTTGTAACCGACTTGGCGAAAGCATCTGAAAATTCCTTTTTCTGCGTCGCGTCTAGAGTATCAAAGAGTCCCATATTAAATATTTCATTTTGTACCATATCAGAGTATCTCTGATCAGTCGCCTCAGTAATGGTATTGCTATCTAAAATATACCTAGCCAACTTAGTCCGATACTCCTCTAGCGTAGAGTAATCTTGTATAAGTTGGGGGCATGTCACCTCGTTAAGAAAATGCCCAAAAGAAAGGATTACACTCCCCAAGTAGAGCCAAAAAAAGTCATTGGAAGAGAAGCGCTGGTAGAAATATCTGATTTTATATAGACGATTAAGTACGCGGCTAACGGCACTCCTATCACACCGAAGTAACCTATTTTCATTATCTCCATAGACCTGAGAGTGGACAGCTTTTCCCAGCTTAGAAAAGGCCTGACCTTGCCCAACGGTCCCGACACTACCAATCAGCCTGCATTGGAACTCCTCGTTCCAACATGTTCTTTACTGCGCTCTCCAAGTCAGGTATTGGAGTTTGCTCTGCTATGCTGTTTAAACCAAGCACAGAAGCATACATGAGCTGGGTTACATGTTGATTCAATAGTTCTTTGTTGTACGCCAACCGCTGTTGATCGCAGTACTCAATCGCCAGTTTAGTCATACGTTGTCTAAGTTCTCGCGTAAATTGATCCAGATCATCTGCTTTGGTATTCATTATCTCTTCCCCGTTTTCCAAGAGTCAACGGTGATTTGTAAAGCTCGATCAACGCGCTGCTTCACCATTTCTATAGCTTCTTCTAACGTCAATCCGAAAGTGGGATCAACTTGATCCTTGACTTTCCCCGCAAGCCATTCATCAAGCGCTTGTTCTCTTTTTAGTTTCTCTATCGGATGCTCTATATCAGCTTCATCACCCATTGTCTGCCTCCCATAGATCTGCGGTATGAATGGTGCTCATCTAAGCTTCGAGTAACACTGGACCCGGCGCTAGGTAAGTCTAAAGTGGCTGAATTTACCAAACTTTATTCACTAAGTATCTATACAAACCAAGTGTTATATCTGAGTTCTGGAAGCACAGTTTCAAAGAACAAATCCGCACGATTCTTGTACGTTACACTCATGCGATAACATAATTTGGGTTTTCGGGAAGATTACCTGGGTTGTATTTAGCAGGCCCTTCAATGCGGACTCTTACAGAATCATGCACTAGCGCAGAAGTAACCATACTGCGCTTTCTGGTACCGAAAGTTTGCCACAAACCCTCGTAGGATTCGTGTATCTGCGCTTGGGGATCGTCTTTGAGCTTGTGCATTTTTGTGGCTAGGAATCTGAGCCCCAGCTCGTGCGCCCGATCTATCATCCAACGCAGAGTGATATCTGATAACCCCCTTTCCGAATAGCCACCTCCCACATCCGAATGAACCCCAGCGAACCACACCTCCCGCACTCGCTTGTCGCTGTTCCATGATAATACAGGAAAGAATTTTCGCTTTTCGTCAATGGAGACGGCATGGTAGCCAAAGTTAACGCATGCCGGCAGCGTATGATCATGGAAGTCGCCGTCGTTGGTAGCTTTTACCGTATCCCAGACGCCAAGCATCTCGATAGTGATAGCGAAGAGGCGGCCCTGGGCTTTAAGCTCCGCGATACTGGCATGATCCTGAGTTAGGTATAAGTTCCAAGCTAGATTTACGTCCGCCTCACCTCGAGGTAACCCACAATAGTCCACTAGACCTGCGAGGCGTCGGGCAGCGTAAGCGCCTCGACTGAAACCAATGATAAAAACTCTGTTATGATCTGGTTGCCAGTCAGCGTCGGTGAAACGTTTCCTTAGGAAGCGGTAGCCGCCGAGTATTTGTCTGTCCAGCCCCTCGCCATAGATACCCCCGGGCAGGACTTCCCAGTGAGCAGTGCCAACGCCCTCTTCATAATGCTGCACATGACCACGCCGAAACAGAGAATCGAGAAACTGGACGACGTTGCTGGTTTGGTCAGAAGCGGTAGCGTCGTTCAACGTGCCATCTAGCCCGACGATCAGGTTGCGCTGTTTTGTCATCGGAGTTTTCCTTCTGGTACATACTCCTCCTCGCCGTTGTCATCGACATGGCGAGAGTCGTCGCACCACCAGGTCACAGTCTGAGGGGCATACAGCCCTAGGCTGACCAAAGACGTTACGAGATAGACGGCGTTAGTGTGGTACTCAACTCGGTACAAGGCGCGCGAATCAACGCAGCGCTCTACGAGCCAGTTGGACCAATCGAATCCATAGAGAGAACTGTGGACTGTGGCCGTGCCAGTTACAGAATTCGCCGTTTTCTCCCCATCGCCTTCAACAGCAAAAGTCATACAGCCTGAAAGCATTGGAGCAAGACTGAGCCATAAGACGGAGGCGATACGCATCATCTTTATTCTTTCACGTCCACTATCTCACTTGAGTATGGCAAAAAGTATGCGAGAGGACAAATGTTGGTTGCCATTTACAACTGACCCAAGATTGTAGTGAAGCGTTGATGCTGGAATCGAGTATCTGCTATAACTGATAGATTACAGCACCACATGAGAATCCGGTATGCCTGCACGACATCGAGACCAACTGAGTTCAATGGCTAAGCAAGCGCGGGAAGCCATGGAGGTAGAAGACCTGTCGGCTGTCGCAGACAGAGGAGATTCCAACGTGGTCGCCGGACCCCTTGAACAATCCGAACGAGTCGCTACTGAGGGCTTCGAATGACTTCAAAAGACCTCTGCCACGACCCTTCGGCTTCGAGTCGGAAGCACGCTCTGAAGATTCTAAATCAGCTGCTCGTTTCAAGGCGATACCGCAGTTATTCACTCACGGCCAAAAGCGGAAGTTCGCTAACGCCCCAAGCAGGGGAATATTCTGCGTTTTGAGCGCAGCGAAGCAAAATATTACCGCTGCCTTGGTTTGCTAATTAGCTTTTGCTATTTGCTCATGGATAGCAACTACTTTTTCGATAACCTGATCAAGAATGGCAGATGCCAGCTCGGGATCAAGGCCATATTGCTCAGAAAGCTCCTGAATACGTACATGTTGCGATGCTTCGCGATTAGGATCTTTAGCTGGAAGCTTATTGCTCGCCTTAAAATACCCAACTCGATTCGTGACTTTGAAACGTTCAGCAAGCATGGCCACTATAGCATTGTCGATATTGTCTATACTTTTTCTTAGATCTTCGAGTGATTCCAATTCGCTCTCCCTACCCTTGTTACGACCATGCCTTACCAGCTATGACGGTTAATGGGTGCGTCACAACTTTCTTTTCTCGGGGATCACCCCATGCAGCCCTTATCTCATCAGAAGCTATACTAAAGAACTCTTGACCGATGCTATCCATGCACTTCCGCGTTCCTGACCACGTATGCAGATAATCGAGGAACTCACTTGCATTCCAGTAGTTGACGATATCAATTTGAGGGGTGTCTAGCGGTGTAAATGGTAAATCCAGAGCTCTATATTCATCCCACAAAAGTTGGTTGTTGGGTGCCCAATAAGGCGCAGTGACTTTGTTAATACGCTCTTTCACTAAGGCATCTATAGTAGGTTCAACGATGGGCCAGATGTAGGAGAACGCAACAAATGCGCCTGTTGGCTTAAGTACACGAGATACCTCATCCCAGAACATTTCATAATCAAACCAATGCAATGCTTGAGCGACATTCACCAAGTCAAACTGGCTGTCTAAAAAGCGAGTCGATTCAGACGGCTGTACGGAGTATGTAACATTTTCGGAATGGAACGCATTTGCTATCTGTTCATGGCTTACATCGGTTGCCTCGACTTTCCCGAATATTTTAGCAAGCCCGATAGCTGCCTGTCCGTTTCCAGTAGCGCAATCCCAAGCAGCATCGTAAATGCTGACCAATGAAGCGATATAATCAAATAGCTCGCTTGGATAGAGTGGTCGTGAAGAGGCGTACAGCTGAGCTTTATCTTCAAAAAGTTTTGATGTATCCACTGCGCGCTCCTTGGTCTTAGCGCCGCCAACACACGCGGCTTGGTAGTGAGGGCGTAGCCGTGATAGGCATCACTATATTTTGATATCACGCGCAACCATAATCACTTCGTCTTCTGAGTAAAGGTTAGCCAGGGTAGCCTCGACTTTTGCGCCAAGAACGTCCCTATATAGACGCTGCGCCAGATTATCAGCTCTCGTCGTCACTAAAACGTGCTTCAAGACTGAACCCTGCCGCCGCAATTTTCTGGCGACATCCGGTAAAGTGCAAGTGATAAGCTTTCTACCAATACCTCTTCCGTGAATGCTTGGGGATACAGCGACCTGCTCAAGTTCGATCACCGCGCTCGGTCTGAATCCCGCTTTCTGAGACCAGATGATATAGCCCATACAGCATTCTTCCGCATACGCAACATAGCAAAAAGTCTTTGGCGCGGCCCTGAGGTTGCTCTCCAGCCATTCCAATGAATGCTGCTGTCTGGTAAATGCGAGTCGGTGGACTTCGGCCGCCGCCTCTAGGTCCTGCTGCTGCATCTCTCGTACTGAAATATCCCTTTCAGTTTGCACTAATCTCTCCCAAGAAACATAACTGTAAACGTGACCCATTACTTGCGTCGAACAAACAGAGGCCGCCAATCCTTGGGGCCTCAGCCACCCCTCGAAAACCCCAAACGCCAAACGCCAAACGCCAAACGCCAAATTTCGGCTTAAGATTGGAAGCGCGCCCCTAGAATTCTACAACACCTGCCTGTTTTCGCGCGATTCTAGACTTAGCCACTTGCGGCCAAAAGCGGACGTTTGCTGACGACAGGCTAAGCCGCGCCGCTTTTTGACGCCGGCGTTAGAGAGATGCTTGAGTTTTCTTGGACGTATACGTCAGTTGCCTTTGCGAGTTCTTTAATGAAATAGATATGTTTTCGCATTTCATCCCGCGTAACAGCATGCGGCATTGGCTGATTTGGAAGGGGGCGCTGAGATCTGTGCGCAATATCTCCACGCTTCTTCGCTAGACGATTCAGCTCTTTCCTTGCCATCGCAGGAGTACAGTTGTTCCAGGACCACCCTTCGGTTACGTCATAACCGAGATACTTCACGAACATTGGTAACCGTCCGGTAAACCCATCTGTTCGCGCCCCGCAAACTGCGTAAGCTAGGTGCCCACCTAATCTTAAGTGGGCACCTGATATGGATAACGAAGCGTCTCCCCCAAGGATCATCAAGC
>Ga0070726_10004927_pt1 | contig 10400 bp, 9 predicted proteins | sample tdAd471_FD_67275 | JGI IMG/M metagenome (GOLD analysis project Ga0070726, IMG submission 67275) | Marine sediment microbial communities from the Atlantic coast under amendment with organic carbon and nitrate - tdAd47.1 | ecosystem: Environmental > Aquatic > Marine > Coastal > Sediment | place...
TACCTGGCCCAGCGGGGTGCCTTCACGCGGCTGCAGTACCAGTTTCACTGGACGAACCACGACTACGAAGACTTCGAGGGCTTCCTGGCGCGGTTCACGTCGAAGAAGCGCAACAAGATCCGGCGCGAGCGAAAGGAGCTCCACGGCTTGCGGGTCGAAGGCATCGTGAGCCCGTCGCCCGAGCAGCTCGACACGATGCACCGCTTCTACGCGGGCCACTGCCAGCAGTTCGGGCCGTGGGGGCGTGTCTACCTGTCGCGGCCCTTCTTCCAGTTCCTCGGGGAGCGCTGGGGCGACCGCCTGCACCTGGTCCTCGCCTACGACGGCGACCGGCCCGTAGCGGGCACCTTCAACATCATCAAGGGCGACCGGCTGTACGGCCGCCACTGGGGCGCGGAAGACGACGTGCGCTTCCTGCACTTCGAGGTCTGCTACTACCAGGCCATCGACGAGTGCATCCGGCGGGGGCTGAAGGTGTTCGAGCCGGGGCACGGCGGGGGCCACAAGTATCGGCGCGGCTTCGAGCCCACCCTCACCTACTCGAGCCACTGGCTCGCCCATGCAGGGCTGCACGAGGCGCTGCAGGCCCACACCGAGCGCGAGGCAGAGGCCGTGCGCGAACAGCTGCGGGAGCTCACCCAGGCGAGCCCGCTCAAGCCCCTCTAGCAGGCCGTTGACAAAGCCTCGCCGGTCGCGGGCTCCCTTTTCAGCAACCTGCTAGGGGCGCCGCACGAGGCGCTCGGGCTGGCCCGCGAGCATCTTGCGGAGGTGCTCGCCAGCGAGAAAGTCGTGGGGGTAGCCGAGGGCGATGGCGCTCACCTCGTCGAGCCGCGCCCGGTGCACCTCCCCGAGGTGGACCTCGCTCGCGCCGAGGGAGTCGACCAGCTGACCCACGCGGCGGGCTCCCACGATGGGGATCATGCCGTAGCCGCGCCCCATCACCCACGCGAGGGCGACCTGAGCGGAGCTTGCGTCGAGCTCGTCGGCGACCTCGTCGACGACCCGGGCGATGGCCAGGCTGGCCTCGGTGGTGCGCCCGAGGCTGTCGTTGGCGCCCTGGCGGAGGGTGTCGGGGGCGCCTCCGCGGGTGTACTTGCCGGTGAGCACGCCGGCCGACAGGGGCCCCCAGGCCACCACCGACATGCCGAAGTGCTCTGCCATCGGCAGCAGGTCGCGCTCGGGGGCCCGCTGCAGCAGGCTGTACTCCACCTGCAGCCCCGCGTAGGCCGACCATCCCTTGAGCTCCGCGAGGACCTGGCTGGCCGAGACGACCCAGGCCGGGGCGTTGGAGATGCCGACGTAGCTGACCTTGCCGCTGCGCACGAGGTCGTCGAGGGCGCGTAGGGTCTCCTCGATGGGCGTGTGGTCGTCGTAGGCGTGCAGCCACAGCAGGTCGATGTGGTCGGTCTGCAGGCGGCGTAGGCTGCCCTCGACGGAGCGACGCAGGTTCTTGCGGTGGGCGCCCGAGGCGTTGAGGTCGGACTTGTCGGTCGTCACCCCATACTTGGTGGCGACGACCATGCGGTCGCGGTTGTCACCGAGCCAAGTGCCCAGGAAACGCTCGGTCTCGCCGCCATGGTACATGTTGGCGGTGTCGAGGAAGTTGCCGCCTGCGTCGACGTAGGTGTCGAGGATGCCGTGGCTGGTCTCCTCGTCGGCGCCGAAGCCCCAGCGGGTGCCGAACGACATGGTGCCCAGACCGATCTCGGCGACGCGTAGGCCGGTGCGGCCGAGCAGGCGGTAGCGAAGCATGGAGCCCTCCCCAGCGACGCTCATAGCCTGAAGGACGGGGGGGCACGATGGGGGTGGGCGTGCGGGAGGGGGGTGTACGGGAAGCCGCACGTTGCGCGTGACCGTACATGCCCGGTTTCGGCGACGACACCCAACCCCACGACGTCGTCGAGCCGTCTCAGCGCTGCGTCATCCCGGACTAGATCGTGAACGACTCGCCACAGGAGCACGACTTCTTGGCCATCGGGTTGTGGAACACGAACCCGTTGCGCACCAGCGTCTCCTCGAAGTCGATCTCGGTGCCGTTGAGGTAGAGGTAGCTCTTGCGGTCGACGCAGACGTTGAGCCCCTCGAGCTCGAAGCGCTTGTCTTTCTCCTGGGGCTCGGGCACGAACTCCATGAAGTAGCTGAGGCCCGAGCAGCCCCCGCCTCGGATGCCTAGGCGAACCCACGCGGCTTCCTTGGCAGCCAGCAGTTCCTGACCTCGTGCGACGGCGGCATCGGTGAACTGGATCGCCATGGGACTCCTCAGGGTGCGTACAGCGGGGCCATCGCCCTCAGTTCCTTAACCTTGGACACCACAGCGGCGATGACTACCTCGATCTGCTCCGCCGTCGTCGTGCGCCCCAGCCCGAAGCGCAGGCTCGCCGAGCGCGCCTCCTCGGGCAGCTGCAGTGCCGCCAGCACGTGGCTGGGCGCCAGCGCCTCGGAGCTGCACGCCGACCCGGTCGACAGCGACACGGTGTCGCGCAACCCCAGCAGCAGGGCCTCGGCCTCGACCCCGTCGAAGCGCACGTTGAGGTTGTGCGGCGCGCGCTGGGTGGCATGCCCGTGAAGGTGGACTCCGCTCAGCCCCTCGCACAGCCCCTGCCACAGTCGATCCCGCAGCTCGGCGAGCCGTGCCGCCTCGGCATCGCGCTCGGCCAGCAGCTTGGCGGCGGCTGCCCCGAAGCCCACCAGCAGCGGCACCGGCAGCGTGCCCGAGCGCAGCCCGCGCTCGTGCCCTCCGCCGTATTGCAGGGGCTCCAGCTCCACCTTCGGCCGCCCCCTACGCACGTACAGCGCGCCCACTCCCTTGGGCCCGTACAGCTTGTGGGCCGACAGGCTGACCAGGTCGGCGTGCACGTCGCGCGGGTCGAGGGCCAGGTAGGCCGCCTGGGCGGCATCGGTGTGCAGCCGCACCTCGGCCTCCGCACAGATCTCGCCGATGGCCTTCAGCGGTTGGTGGACCCCGATCTCGTTGTTCACCGCCATCACGCTGACCAGCACCGTGTCGGGCCGCAGCGCCGCTCTCACGGCCTCGGGGTCGACCAGGCCGTCGCCATCGACGGGCAACACCGTGAGGGTCGCTTCGCCCCGCCGCACCAGCGCCTCGCACGGGTCGAGCACCGCCCTGTGCTCGGTGGCCACGGTGACCAGGTGGGGCATGGCGTGCGTGCTGGCCCGCACCGTGCCGAGGATGGCGAGGTTGTCGGCCTCGGTCGCCCCTGACGTGAACACGATCTCCTTGGGACTCGCCCCGAGCAGCGCGGCTACCTGCCGCCGCGCGTCTTCGGTGGCTCGCCGGGCCTCCAGCCCGCCTCGGTGAGAGCGGGAGGCTGCGTTCGCGAACCGCTCGGTCCACCAGGGAGCCATGGCCGCCACCACCTCGGGGTCGCAGGGCGTGGTGGCGTGATGGTCGAGGTAGATGGGGGCGGTCATGCCCTCAGGTCACCCGCTGATGGCCTCGCCGCCATCCACCCGCAGCACGTTGCCGGTGAGCCAGTGGGTGCCTGGCCCCGCGAGGCTGATCAGGCAGGACGCCACATCCTCGGGGGTGGTGAGCCGGCCGCTGGGGTTGCGCTCCATCGCCTTGGCGGCGATGGCGTCGTTGCCCGGGATCTTGCTCAGCGCGGGCGTCTGCGTGACCCCGGCCATGATCGCGTTGGCGGTGATGCCCTGGGGGGCGAGCTCGACGGCGAGCTGGCGGATGTGGGACTCCAGCGCGCACTTGGCGGCGCTGACGGCTCCGTAGGAGGGCCACGCGGCCAGCGACCCCGACGAGGTCATGGCGTAGATGCGCGCGCCACGGGTGAGATGGCCCGCGCTCACGAGGTCTTGCGCCCAGTACACGAGGCTGTGGGCCATGACGTCGAGGGTCATGTCCATGTGCTTGCGGCCGATGGTGCCGCGCTCGCCGAAGAAGGGGCGCAGGGTGCCGAAGGCCAGGCTGTGGAGCAGCACACCGACGGTGTCGCCCTCGCCCATGGCCTCGCCCAGCGCCGCGAGGGCCTCGGCCCGCACGTCGTCGCTGGCGGCGTTCCCGTTGTGGAACACCACCGGCACGTCGTGCGCGCGCAGCTCCTCGATCAGCGCCTCGACCGCCGGCATGCCGCCGCGACGGTCCATGTGGGCGCCGAAGATGCCGTAGCCCTCGGCAGCGAACGCGCGGGCCGCGGCAGCGCCGAAGCCCGAGGACGCCCCGAGGAGGACCGCCCAGCGACGCCCCATCTCAGTTGCCCGGGGGATGGCCGGGGGGCATCGCGGGCTGGCCGCCACCACCGTGGGGCGGGGCGCCGGGGGGCAGGGCGGGGGGCGCAGCGGGAGCGCCCATCTTGGCGTACTCACCCTGCTTCTCGACCTTCATCGCGGCCTTCACTTCGTTGGTGTACGAGGTGACGGTCTCGCGCATGATCTCTTCTTCGGCCTGCGGGCGCACATCCTCGATGGGCTTGGCGTCGCGCTTGTCTTCGACCTTGATCAGGTGGAAGCCGAAGCGGGTCTCGACGGGGCCGACCAGGTCGCCCGGCTTGGCCTCGAAAGCGGCCGCGGCGAAGGCCTCGACCATCTTGTCTTTCGCGAACCAGCCCAGATCGCCGCCGTTGGCGCCCGAGCCGGTGTCGGTGCTGTGCTCCTTGGCGAGGCTGGCGAAGTCGGCGCCGCCCTCGAGCTGCGTCTTGAGCTCGTTGGCCTTGGACTCTTCCTTGACCAGGATGTGCGCCGCCTTGACCTCGGGCTTGGCGAACTGGACCTTGCGCTGGTCGTACCAGGCCTGCACGGCCTCGTCGGTGATGGCATCCTTGGCCTTCTTCATGACCAGGGCCTGGGCGAGCACCTGCCGCTCCTGCATGGCGAGGGCGAGCTGCACCTCGGCATCTTCGTGCAGCTTGGCCTCGACGGCCTGCGTGTAGAGCACCTGCGTCATGGCGACCTGGTCGAGCAGCTGGCCCATCTGGCCGCTGGTCTTGAGCATCTCGACCTGCTGGGGCGGCATGTTCTCGAAGATGGCATCGAGCTGGTTGCTGTGCACCGGTGCGCCGTCGACGGTCATGACGAGCTCGCCCTCGTTGGGCACCGCGCCCGGCACGTGGGCAGAGCCCGCAGGCGGAGTGGTGTTGCAGGCGGTGAGCGCCAGGGCGGCGAGAAGGACGATACGCAAGGGGCCTCCAGAGACGGCAAGGCGCGGGGCGTATCCCGACCCCCCGGTTCGCTCAACTGCGGGGTGGTAGTGGGGTCCCATTCTGTAAGGTGCGGGGCGCGCCCCCGTTGCAGGGAGCAGGAGGATGACGATGTGGTGGTGGACCCTGTCTGCGCTGGCCGCAGCCCCCGATGTGACCATCGCCTACGAGCGCGACCGCGTATGGCTGGAAGTGGAGCCCCCCGAGGGCACGGTGGTCGACGACGTGCCTCCCCTGGTGTTGTGGCTGGGCTTCGGCGAGCAGTCCTACGAGGTGGCGACCAACGGCCACGATCTCTCCGACGACGGGGTGGCGCTGCGTGACCTGCGCGGGGCCGAGGTGAAGGGGACGCTACAGCTCGCCCTTTGTGCGAAGGCCGACGGCACCTGCACGATGACCGAGTGGGAGCTGGCGGGCACGGTGGGGCAGGGCAAGCGGGGCCGCACGGCGCTGGCGGTGAGCCCGCCGCTGGTGGTGTCCCACGATGCGCCCGAGGTGTTCAACGCCGACGCGAGCGAGGCGATTCGGCAGGGCTTCGCGCGGGCTGAGGCCGAGGGCAAGCCAGTGCTGCTCGACTTCTCCGCGGTGTGGTGCCCGCCGTGCAATCTGCTGTCGGCGGAGGTGCTGCACGCCGAGCCGCCTCCGGCGGTCCTGGAGGACTACGTGGTGATCGTCGTCGACGTCGACCACCCGTCGAGCTTCGAGCTCAAGTCGCGCTACGACATCGGGGGCTACCCGACGGTGGTGGTGGCGGATGCCGATGGGGCCGAGCGCTCACGTCGCGTGGGCTACGCCGGGCGCGACGCCTTCGTGGGCTGGCTGGCTAAGGCGGGGGCGTCCACCGACGCCGCCGACCTTGCGAAGGGGGCCGAGACCGTGAGCCCGGAGCGGGCGCTGGAGCTCGCCTGGATGCTCCTCGCCGATCGCCGCAACGAGGAGGCGGCGCCCTTCGTGGAGCGCGGTGCGGAGGTCGACAACGCGCTGGCGCGCCGGGTGCGCGCGACGATGGAGCCCACCGAGGGCGACCTGCGCTGGCTGCTCGACCACGACCTCGAGCACGTCGAAGACTGGTTCGGCGCAGCGATGGGGCTGGCCGAGGCCCATCCGGAGCTCTCCGCGGAGGTGGCGGCGGAGGCCGTGCGTCGGCTCGATGGGCCGCTCCTCGCCGATGCCCTGTACGTGCAGGCCAAGGTGACGGGCGACGAGGGGCTGTATGCGGCCGCGGCGAGTGCGCTGCGCACGGCACTGAGCGGAGTCCCAGACAAGGATCGTGGGCACCTGACCTGGCTGGCCAGCCTGACGGCGCTGTCGGGCGACGTGGACGGGGCGCTCGCCATCCTCGACGACGCGCGGGCCCGCTGGCCCGACGAGCCGACGTGGGATCTGTCGGCGGCCTACGAGCTGTCGAAGGTGGAGCGACATGAGGACGCGCTCGCGGCGGCGGAGCGGGCCGCGGCCACGGCATGGGGCGACAACGCGCTGCGAGCGGCCCACGCTCGCGCGGAGGCGCTGCTGGCGCTGGGGCGCGAGGAGGAGGCGGTCGAGGTGGTGCAAGAGGCCCTGCAGACGCCGGCTCCTGAGGAGGGCGTGGCGGTGCGCACCCACCGCTACCGGGAGCGCCTTGCAGGGCTGCTGGAGGCCGAGTAGGGCCGCGCAGGCCGTCGCGGCATACGTCAGGGCACGGAGGGTGCGTGTCGCGGTTCTACGAGCAGACGATGGGGGTCTACTTCGATGACCTCGATGCGTTCTACATCCTGCACAATGCTCGCTACCTGGTGTTGTTCGAGCGCACCCTCGGGGCGTTCTGGCAGGCAGTGGGCATGGGCGGCTTCGAGCCGCAGTCGGCCGGCGACCACTGCCACCTCGTGCGCGCCAACACCGTGGAATACCTGTCTCCGGTCAAGGGGACCGGCCAGGTACGTGTCCGGGTGCAGATCGAACGGATCGGCACCACCTCGCTCACCTTTCGCTTTCGGCTGATGCCCATGGACCGTGACATCGATCACGCGGTCGGCACCCGCACCATCGTGCGCGTCGACCCCGCCACCCAGCGCCCACTTCCGTGGAGCGACGACTTCCGCGAGCGCATGTCGCAGTGGGTGGCTTGATGAGCTGGATGCTGTTGCTGGGTGCCGTCGCCTTCGGGCAGGCCGCGCCCGACGAGGCCGACGAAGAGATCATCGTGTACGGCGAGCTCGCCAAGGCCAAGGCCCGCGACGCGCTGGTGCAGGAGATGGAGTCGCTGGGCTGGCGAGCGAAAGACAAGGGCGGCGGAGAGTATGTGTTCCGCGGCCCCTCGGCGTGGATGGGCCGGGCCCGCTTCGACCCGGAGATGGGCAGCCTCGACTTCCGGCGCCCCGCGGTGGGCTTCCGCCTCGCCAGCTACGACGACCCGGGCAGCCAGGCAGCCGCCACACGCTACGACGCCGACGGGCAGCCAATCGACGCCGCCCGTGACAGCGGCGCCGGCTTCTGGCTCCTGCCGTCGAAGGGCAAGGTCGACAAGGTGTGGTCGCAGGTGCGCTCGGTCACCCGCGACGAGATCGACGGCTACCAGAAGGTGCTGGTGGGCACGGCCTTCGAGGCGCGCCTCGCCGCCATGCCCCAGCGCCTCGACCGGCTGTGGAACGACGGGGTGTCGCTGGTGGAGGGGGCGGGCACGGTGGCCGAGGGCGAGCCCCGCGTGCGTGAGGTCCTCGCCTTCTGGAGCACCCGGCTCGACAGCCCCGAGGGGCGGCGGATGATGAAGGCCGTGGAGGCGTGGATCGACGCCACCCTGGTCGACGATGGCCACCTCACCGAGGCGCTCCGGGCCGAGTACGAAGGCAAGCGCGACGACGGCCGGCGGCTCCCCGCGGGTTAACCGGCGCTCCGTCCCGATCCCTGGGGGAGTGCATGGCCGACGCAGCGACCGATCCGAGCACTGTAGAAGAGCCCGAGGGCTCTGATCAGCTCTACGTACCCGCCCCGGATGAGCGGCAGCTGACGGTGCGTGCGGTGGCCATCGGCTGCCTGCTCGGCGGCGTGGTCTGCGCCATGAACATCTACTTCGGGCTGCGCACGGGGTGGTCCATCGGTGGGTCGCTGATCGCGGCCATCCTGTCGTTCAGCCTGTTCCGCTCGCTGCAGGCGCTCATGCCGAACATGGAGCCGTTCACGGCGCTGGAGACGAACATCGCCCAGACGGCGGGCTCGGCGGCCGGCTCGATGACCTCCGCGGCGGGGCTGCTGGCGGCGATTCCGGCGATGGGCATGCTGGGCTACCAGCTGTCCTACCTGGAGCTGACGCTGTGGTCGGCCTCGGTGGCGTGGCTCGGTGTGTTCTACGCGGTGCCGCTGCGGCGGCAGATGGTGCTGGTGGAGAAGCTGCGGTTCCCGACGGGCACAGCGACCGCTCAGACCATCGTGGCGATGTACTCCGAGGGGGCCGACGCACAGCGGAAGTCCAACTACCTCATCGGCTTCGGGGTGATGGCGGCTGCGTTCACCCTGGCCACCTTCGTGACCAACGACGTGCTGGGGCTGGTCGCCCTCGACCACCCGCCCCTCGAGCAGTGGATCCCCGTCGTCTTCCTGACGACGGCCGCGGGCTACGGCTTCTCCCTGCTGATCAGCCCGCTGATGTTCGGTGCCGGCATCCTCATCGGCCCCCGGGTGGCGATCTCGCTGCTGCTGGGCGCGCTGGTGAGCTGGGCGGTGCTCGCCCCTTGGGTGGCGACCACGGGCTGGGTCGATCCCGAGGCGACGATGTCGTACGCGACCGGAGCGCGGGGATGGATCTTGTGGCCGGGGGTGGCGATCATGGTCGCTGATGCGCTCACCAGCCTGGCGATGTCGTGGCGCACCATCCTGAACACCTTCCGTTCGTCGGGCGGCGATGCCGCCGCCGACACGTCGAACGAGGAGATCCCGAATGCCTGGTGGATCGGCGGCTTGCTGGTCGCCGGCTGCTTCACCGTCGTGAGCTCCAACTACCTGTTCGGCATCCACCCGCTGATGACGATGCTCGCGGTGGCGCTGTCGAGCGTGCTCGCCGCTATCGCGGTGCGCTCCACCGGCGAGACCGACATCAACCCCATCGGCGGCATGGGCAAGGTCACCCAGCTGGTCTACGGCGCCATCGCGCCGGGCTCGATCCCGACCAACCTGATGTCGGCGGCGGTCACCGGGTCGGGGGCGTCGCAGGCCGGCGACATGATGCACGACCTCAAGACCGGCTACCTGCTCGGCGCCTCGCCGCGGCGGCAGCTGATCGCGCAGCTGATCGGCATCGGCGCCGGCATCGTGGTGTGTGTGCCGATCTACGTGCTCTTCGACAGCGTCTACGACATCGGCGGCGAGAAGCTGCCGGCGCCCGCAGCCCACGCGTGGCGGGCGATGGCCGAGGTCCTGTCCGAAGGGGTCGAAGCCATGCCCGAGGGCGCCCTGGGGGCCGTCGTGGTGGGGCTGATCTTCGGGACGGTGATGCCGCTGGTGCGAAAGGCGCTGCCGGAGTCCTCCCAGAACTACGTGCCCTCCGCCCTGGCCATGGGCATCGCGTTCATCGTGCCGGCCTACTACGCGGTGTCGATGTTCATCGGCGCGCTCATCTACCAGGTGTGGACGCGCGTCGACGGCCACAGCGCCAAGGCGCTGGGCTTCTCGGTGGCCTCGGGCCTCATCGCGGGAGAAGGCCTGATGGGCGTGGTCACCGCGGTGCTCAAGTTGCTCGGCATCGGCTGAGGCACACCGACGAGCCCGCTGCTGCTATCATGGAGGAGCGGGCAAGGGAATCCTCCCCTGGAGCTCGCCTGTCGGAGGTTGCGATGCCCCAGGAAGACCAGCTGTTGGACCCTCACGGCGCCCACTACTTCGCCCTCGAGATCGAAGGCACCGAGATTGCGCACTTCGCGGAGTGCTCGGGCCTGAAGAGCACCTCGACGGTGTTCGAGATCGAGGAAGGCGGCGTCAACGGCTACACGCACAAGCGGCCGGGCCAGTCCAAGTGGGAGAACCTGGTGCTCAAGTACGCGTCGAGCGCCAGCACCGAGATGCTCACCTTCCGCGACCAGGTCAACCTCGATGACTTCGCGAAGATCTCGGGCGCCGTGATCATGTACGACAACTACGGCACCGAAGTTCGCCGCTTCACCTTCAAGCGCGCCTGGGCTGTGGCCTGGGAAGGCCCGAGCCTCAACGCCGGCAGCTCCGAGCTCGCGATCGAGACCCTCGAGCTCGCCCACGAGGGTATCG
>Ga0070726_10004929_pt1 | contig 10399 bp, 10 predicted proteins | sample tdAd471_FD_67275 | JGI IMG/M metagenome (GOLD analysis project Ga0070726, IMG submission 67275) | Marine sediment microbial communities from the Atlantic coast under amendment with organic carbon and nitrate - tdAd47.1 | ecosystem: Environmental > Aquatic > Marine > Coastal > Sediment | place...
AAAACCAGCTGATCATGCCAAGGGAGCAGGTTCTGGAACTGACGTCAGCAGTCGCCGACCAATTGGATGAAGGTCAGCAGATCGCCCTTGGCAACCAGATCATGCGTTGGAATTTGAGCAACATTTTGCATGGCGAACAGGGCGCAATGTCGCTGAGCGCCAGCCTATGTCATTTGTTGACCGACCCAGGTGCGCAGGAATATGCCTCAAACCAAGCCCGCGAAGAGGCCCGTCACGTTACCGGATTTGGCCGATACATTGAAAAACGCTGGGGCAAGCCATTTCCGGTCGGTCAAACACTTGGGAGCTTGTTAGATGAGTTGGTCGGCGCGCAGGAAGTATACAAAAAACTGGTTGGGATGCAGTTGCTCGTCGAAGGTCTAGCAATGGGTGCTTTTGCATCGATCCATTCTCACACCAACGACCCGGTTCTCAAACGGCTTACGCAGTTGGTCATGACCGACGAAGCCTTCCACCATAAATTCGGTAAAATCTGGGCTGAACGGACAATCCCGAAATTGTCGGAGGAAGAGCACAATCGGGTCGAGGATTGGGCTGCCCGCTGCTTCGAAACGATCTTGTTCAATCTGATAAATGTCGAACAGAAAAAAGACATCTATGGACAGTTTGGCCTGGAATGGGAATGGGTGCGCGACGCCTGTCAGGAGGTTTTCACTGACGAAGACCGCCGCGAAGCATTAAAAGAGCAGACCAATATTTTCCGGGTTCTCGTAAAAACCCTGGTCAAAGCCGATATCGTCACGGATCGGACGCGCAATATTTACGCGACCTGGGTCAGTGTCGACGAGCTGGAAGGTGAAAGTGATGAAATGGTCGGCGACGCCATCGCCGCCGAAGGCATTGACTACCTTCGGGAAATTAACAAGTCCCGGCGAGTGATCGGTCAAAAGCCAACTTTGGTAGCGTGATCGCAACAAATCTAAAAGCGGGCTTGAGGTATACGCCTCAAGCCCGCTTTTTCGTTTGCCCACTGACTGTGCGAACTTTTCTGGGGGCGGCGAACCAGACGCAAAGGATGGACAGCGCGCTGAAGCCGAGCGCGACGACAAAGGCTTGATCGTAACTCAGAAAATAGTCGTAAAGCAGCCCGGTAAGCCAGGGACCTGTCGCCCCGCCCATGGTGGCAAAGATGCTAAGGGCGCCAAATACAGCACCATAATGTTTGCCTTGAAACAGTTCCGCAGGCATTGCCGCGTAGCTTGGTGACATGCCAGCACCTAATAAGCCCTGGCTGGCGACCATCAAGTACATTAACCAGGGAGACGGGTGGTATTTCAGGATGATCAGCAATACGTAGCAGGTGACAAAACCGAAACTGGCGATGCTCCAGGTCCATTCGCGCCCGATTATGTCGGACAGATACCCTAGAACCAATAAACCAGCAACGCCGGTTAGACCGACAAAGCCCAGTGCCAAGGCAGCTGTTTCGGCAGAAAACCCGATCTCGATTAGATATTTTGTTTGGTGAATTTGGATCGCATAAAAGGCATAGAGGGCCGAGAAGAAGGCCCCGGCCAGCCACCAGAATCGTGTCGTCGCCAATGCCCTTAGCAATGTCCAGTCGGTTTCAGCCCAATCTTTGTCGACGACATTATCAGGCATTTCCATCGTTGCTAAATCCGAATTGCCGCTGTCGCCATCCGGTTGGAGTGCAATATCCTGTGGCTTTTTGCGTTGCAACAACAGGTTCAACGGCACTACGGTAACAAGGATCATCAACGCCAGGGTCCAGCAGGCCGCGCGCCAACCATCGGTGCTGATGATTGATTGTAAGAGCGGCATCAAGAAGATCGCAAACAAACCGACACCTGAAAACGCGATTCCGATCGCCAGGCCGCGCCGGCGGATAAACCAGTTCGGCAGAAATGCGGAATGGCCGACATAGGCGATAATGACACTGCCGCCGACGACCAAGATACCCATTGTGAAAAACATCATCAAAGGACTATCTGAATAGGTCGAAAGGGCGAAGCCGAGTGCAACGATCAGGCCGCCAAAAGGAAAAATCAACCTTGGACCGAATCGATCGATGCCCATACCAATCAACGGCGACATGAAAGCGGAGGCAACAAATCCAATGGCGAAAGAACCCGCGGTCTCACTTCGCGACCATTGAAATTCTTCCAGGATCGGCGGGAAAAGCAGGGAGAAGGAATTTCGCGCGTTGACCCCTACACCCATCGTGACAAACGCAACGATAACGACAACCCAGCCATAAAAGAAGGGCAGGCGGTGATATATCGAGATTTTTGGGGAGGCGGAAGACATCAGCCTACTGTTGCCGATAAACCGGATAACGGCAAGGCTGGACTTCGTTATTGTCACATAGGATAAGATAGCATCGGCCTAACGAAACGAACTGGCGATCAAGGTAATAATGATGGATGAGATCAGCGAAGAGTTTTCCGGCACCCAGGAAATTCGTGAACAACACAAATTCGATATCAGCAAATTGCAGACCTATATGGAAGCTCATGTCGACGGTTTCGCCGGTCAGTTGGAGGTCGAGCAATTCAAAGGTGGACAGTCTTGCCCGACCTACAAGTTGACAGCCGGCAGCAGGCAGTATGTGTTGCGCCGCAAGCCACCGGGAAAATTACTGCCGTCGGCCCATGCGGTTGATCGGGAGTTCAAAGTAATCTCAGCGCTTTATAATACCGAGGTCCCGGTCGCGCGGCCTTACGCCTTGTCTGATGACGAAAGCATTGTAGGAACGATGTTCTATATTATGGAATTTATGGACGGTCGGGTGCTTTGGGATCAATCCTTGCCGACCATCGCGAAGGCCGATCGTGCGCTTTATTATGATGAACTGAACCGAACTTTGGCAGCCCTTCATTCAGTTGATTATCAAGCCGTTGGTTTAGGTGATTTTGGTAAACCGGGTGATTATGTCGCACGTCAGCTGAACCGTTGGACCAAGCAATACCGAGCCAGTGAAACGGAAACGATTGAAGCGATGGATAATCTGATCGAGTGGCTGGCGACAACGATCCCCGGCGATGAAAAAGTCTCGGTGGTGCATGGTGATTATCGCCTCGACAATGTGATGTTCGATGCACATGAACCGCGCATCCTTGCAGTCCTGGATTGGGAGATATCGACGCTCGGAGATCCGTTGGCTGACTTCTCCTACCATTTGATGTCATGGCGATTGGGGGGCGAAAACTTCCGTGGTCTCGCTGACTATGATCTTGACGACTTGGGTATCCCGAGTGAAAGCGCCTATGCGGAAGCCTATTGCAAACGCATGGGATATGACAGCATTGGCAATATTGACTGGTACATGGTCTATAACATGTGGCGGATGGCGGCGATCCTGCAGGGGATCGCAAAACGCGCGATCGACGGCACGGCGTCTAGTCCTCAAGCGGTCGAACAGGGTAAACGGGCGCGACCCTTGGCGGAAATGGCTTGGGCCTTGGCGGAAGAAAAACTGCTTTAAGCGTGGCCGGCTTCACTGGTCAGGAAAGATGGATCTACGCCAAGTTTTTTGACGGCGCGATCCCATTTGGTATCGATTTCTTCGTCGAACACAATTTCAGCGTCAGGATCAACCGTTAACCATCCATTGGCCTGTATTTCGCTATCCAATTGCCCGGCACCCCATCCGGCATAACCCAACGCCAAGAGAGAATGATTGGGGCCGTCGCCGTCGGCTATTGACTTCAAAATATCAATTGTCGCGGTCAGGCCATATTTATCGCCGACGGTCATGGTCGTGGCTTGCAAATAGTCCCGGCTATGCAGAACAAAGCCGCGACCAGTGTCGACGGGCCCACCGGCATGGATGCGAATCTCTTCCTGCGGCGCCGGCCTGTCGACTTCCAATTGCTCCAAAAGGTCGTTGAAAGTAATCTCATCTGCAATTTTATTAAGAATCAGGCCCATGGCACCTTCTTCGGAATGAGCGCAAATAAAGACCACAGTTCGCTCAAAACGAGGATCGCCCATATTGGGCATCGCGATAAGTAACTGACCTTCGAGGTAGCCGTCGGACATTTTCAACACCCTCATTGCAACAACGCACATATCACGAAATATTCAGCGTAATGTGCGATAGAATCGCTATATTATACAGTAAGTTTAAAAAAATGGTTAGGCACTCTGTTTTGGCTTTGTCACAGTTTTCGAAAACGATTTTTGCCCCCATGTTTGTCGGGCTTTGGCTACTCGCCTCGCCGATGAATGCGGCCGATGGCGCCTGGCAAATGGATAGCCATGGTCAATTACGGTTAATCTCCGCCCAGGATGATATAACCGGGCAGATTTCACTCGGTCTGCATGTTCAATTGAAACCGGGCTGGAAAACCTATTGGCGGTATCCAGGCGAAGCCGGCGCACCACCTTTGTTCGATTGGTCGGGCAGCGAAAATCTAGCGGATGCAGAAATTCTTTGGCCTGCGCCTAAGCGGTTCTCCGCCTTCGGTTATGATAGTTTTGGCTATGAAAAGGAAGTAATCTGGCCGATCAAGCTGACCGCCAAAGATAACGCGGTACCGGTTCTCGCGAGGTTGAAAGTGGATTATCTGATTTGCAAGAATATCTGCATTCCAAAAACGGCAAGCCTTGTCCTCGATGCCACCGCGGATGACGGTGCAGGGGCGGAAAACCGGACGTTAATAAGACATTTTGCCGGTCTTGTGCCGAAATCCGGTGCGGCGGCGCCATTTCGTTTCAGCCATATCGCCCTATCCGGTGTGCCCGGAAAGCAGCTTTTGGTTGTTAAGGCAGTATCGACCCTAACTTTCGATCAACCGGATCTGATGATTGAATCGAAGTCCAATTTCGGCTTCGGCCGACCCGTTTTGACGCTGTCCGATGATCGAAAAGAAGTCGTCCTATCGGTACCGGTTTTCGATCTGTTGGACAAGGATCGCGGTCTCGCCGGCGAGCAACTACGGCTGACCCTGGTACAGGGCAGTTTGGCGAGTGAACAAGACGTGGCGATCGCTACGCGTTAATCGCGGCGGTGTCGCGACTTGACAGCGGCTGGCTGTTTTGTGGAGAATAGTGACTGTTTTGAGGGCACCAAGGCTATTCAATCGCCTTCTTAGGCGAGGGGAAGCGTCCTATTTGGTATCTGTCGAGGCAAAGATATGGTGGTCAAAGGCGAGCACGGCAAGGAGACTTTAGTCGTTCGGTCGTCTCCCCATTGGATCTGGCTGGTTATTTCTGCTGCTGCGTTTTTGGCGGCAGGTGCATACCTTTATGCGGAAATTGAAGCTTATACCTTCGATGCCCGGGATAGCCGGGATATCGCCGTAATCGCCGCGGCAATTCTTTTTCTTTTGTTTTTTTTCGTGCTGGGATTTATTCGACCGTATCGAGAAAACCGCCTGGACTTCCGGCGTCATAAATTGTCCCGTGATATCTGCACTGTGGTCGGCGATATTCGCATTGACGTGCCTTTGGCTGACGCGCAGGAGGCGATGGTTTATCATATGGACGGCCGCGGCCAATATTACGGCATCCAGATCTTCATGCAAAAGGGTAATAAATTTCCCATAGCGGTGGGCCTGCCCTTCCTCGAAGCCGAACGACTAAACGATAAAGTAAATGCGGCGATTTTGACCGCCCGGTATGCTGACTGACCGCCTGATTTGATACCAATATTCACTCCGGAAGCGGACAAGATTTTCCAGACAACCTAAGGTGCGGAGGTCGTTTTTTTCTTGTAGGGCAGATTAGATGTATTCGGGGTCCTGTTGCATTTCCAGATGCAATGCCTTGCCGTCGTACGGGTGGGCAAGCGCCACATCCTCGTCCAATTCGACCCCGATGCCCGGTGCGGTCGGCGGGATGACATAGCCATCTTGCCACTGGATCGGTTTCTTCAGGATTTCGGAATGAAAACCATCCCAGGTTTGAATACTTTCCAGAATTAGGAAATTTGGGCTGCATGCGCTGACCTGAATATTTGCCGCTCCTTCAATCGGGCCACAATATAAATGTGGTGCAATCTGCGCATAATGCGCTTCTGCCATGCTGGCGATTTTCTTTCCTTCTAAAATGCCGCCGACACGACCCATGGCCATCTGCAGAATTGACGCGGACTGCAGTTGCAGGATCCGGGCGAATTCATACTTAGTTGTCAAACGCTCTCCGGTGGCGATCGGAATGCTGGTTTGCCTGGCAACCCGAGCCATCTCTTCTGGCAGTTCAGGCGGTGTTGGTTCTTCGAACCAAAGCGGATCATACGGCTCCAGCTTTTTGGCCAGGCGAATTGCGCCGGCAGCCGTCATCTGGCCGTGGGTGCCGAATAGCATGTCCGCCCGATTGCCGACGGCTTCGCGGATAGCTTTTACAAACTTCTCGGAGATATCGAGGGCCTGAAGGGAAAGTTGGCGCGGATCGAAGGCGGTGTATGGGCCTGCCGGATCGAATTTCACCGCTGTAAAACCCAAATCGACATATTCCATGGCGCGGGCGGCGGCCATATCCGGATCGGAATAGACCGGCGACGGATCGCCGTCTCGAGGGTATAGATAGGTGTAGGAGCGAAGCTTCTCATGCACTTGGCCGCCGAGAAGTTCATAGACCGGTTTGTCCAGCGATTTACCGACAATGTCCCAGCAGGCAGTTTCGATGCCACTCAAAACTCCGGCGATGGAAGTGTCGGGGCGCTGCGTATAACCTGACGAATAAATCACCCGCCAAAGTTTCTCGATCTTGAAGGGGTCGGCGCCGATAACGTGGCGGTCACAAACATCCAAGATCATCTGTTTCACCACATTTGGATGGAAGGGCACGGAATAAACCTCACCGACACCTTCAATGCCGTCGTCGGTGATGAGTTTGACAAATATCCAATAAAGGCCGCCAAAATGCGGCGGTGGGTTGCCGACCACAAAAACTTTTACGTCTGCGATTTTCATCGATCAAGCTCCGCCATCAAGGAAAATGCCGCCAGGATATCGGGCGGGCTATGGTCATCGGCGAACTCTCGATAGAGTGTGAAGACATTGACGGCGATCCGCTCGCCGTCGCCCCATGACGAATAGTCGTCAAGGGCAATATCGCGGGCCGCTTCTTCCGCCGAAAGGCCCGCATCGTACCGCTTCCGTGCCTCGGCGCTGACATATTCCAGATAGCCTTTCACCGCGGCTACACCATTTTTGTCGGTGATCGGCCCGTGACCCGGCACAATCACATCTAATTCCATTGACAACATCCGGTCGCACGCATTGATCCAGTTTTGCACCGGGCCGGCCCAAAGGATCGGGTGCCCCTCGATAAACAAGATATCGCCGGTGAAGACGACATTATCTTCCGGCAAATGCACCAAAATATCGCCGGTAGTGTGGGCCGGTCCGACCTCCAGTAAATTCACCGTTTTACCGCCGACGCTTAACTCCAGTTCCCGCTCGAAACTGCGGGTGGGCGGTGTGATCTGAATGCCCTCGAAATCGAAGGCCCCGAATATTTTGCGGACATAGTCGCCCAGCAATCCAGGAGCCGCCATCAATTCCAGGATGCGGTCGGTGCTGTCGCCGGCTAGATCTTCGGCGCAGGCCCGTGAGGCGATAATTTCCGCATCGGCGACCAACTGGTTACCCCAGCAATGATCGCCATTGGCGTGGGTGTTGACGACGGTCTTGATCTTAGCGGCGGCCGGGACGGCGTGGCGCATTGCCGATAGCATTTCTTCGGTCAGTTTCAGGTCGAACAAGGTATCGATCAGCAAGGTATCGCCCTGATCGGCGATTAGTCCGGCATTCGACCAACCCCAGCCGCCATCCGGTTGCATATAGGCATAAAGGCCGTTTCCGATTTCCCGCAATCCTTTGTCATATTGTGTCCGCGCCATCGTCTGCTCCCGCTTCGTGTCATGCTCGCGAAGAATAGTAGAGCATTTTCCCCATACGGGAAGAGTGGATCCGGCGATTTTTCAGTTATTGTCAACGGTGCGAAAACCGTTTCGATATCCGTTCGGGGAAATTCCGAAGGTACGGCGAAAATGCAACCGAAAGCTCTCGCTTGAACCGAAGCCGCACCGTTCCGCCACCTGATCGATTTTCAACGAGGTGGTTTCCAGAAGGTCACGGGCGAAAGCCAGCCGTTCCCGCGTCAGCCAAGTTTGCGGGCTTTCGCCAGTTGCTTGTTTCAAGCGGCGTTGCAGGGTGCGGGGGCTGAGACCCGCCTCGTCGGCAAGTGCGTTCACTGACCAGGGTCGATCAATATGCCGTCTCACCTTGTCGAGCAGCGGAGCAATGCCACCGCCACGATCGAGACCTATAGGACGCGGGATGAATTGTGCCTGGCCGCCGTCGCGGTGGGCCGGCAGCACTAAACGCCGCGCAACCAGATTGGCGATTTCCGCCCCATAGTCCTGGCGGATGATATGCAGACAGAGATCAAGTCCGGCGGCGGAACCGGCGGACGTCAGTACTGCCCCTTCGTCGATATAGAGTACGTCTGGTGTGACGTCGATATCGGGATAAGTCTGGGCCAGTAAGTCAGCGTAACGCCAGTGCGTTGTCGCCTTTTTGCCCGCCAATAGACCGCTCGCCGCCAGAACAAAAACGCCGGAACAAATTGTGGCGATGCGAGCGCCATTGTCATGGGCCTTGCGCAGTGCTTCGATCAGCGAATCCGGCACCGGCATTTCCGCGCCGCGCCAACCGGGGATGAGAACGAGGTCAGCTTCGGTTACGGCGTCGAGGCCGTGGGGGACCAATACCTGCACCCCACCCATGGCTGTCAGCGGTCCTTCATCCATCGCCGTGACCTGGAAGCGATACCAGGGCTGAGTGATTTCCGGTCGCTTCAGGGCGAAGACTTCGACGCAGATACCAAATTCAAAAGTGCAAAGCCCGTCATACGCGAGAACGGCGACATTTGGGCCGGTAATTCGATCTGAATGAGTCATGGCGTAATATTACCGTATATTGTCATTTCCGCCAATAGACGTGACTGTAAAATCCTGCCATTTTCCGATCAACTGAAAAAGTAGAAGGGGCGAGAATGAAAAGTGCAGTAACTGAAATTGAGGCCGCGGCGGCAACAGAGGCGTTGGCCCACTTTGAGGCGCGGCGGCGTTTTGAAACCGACTGCTGGGATGTTCATGCCAGCATCGCGGCTGGGAACCAGGACTTTGTGTTATTGGATGTGCGTAGTCCAGCACTGTTTCAACAGTCGCATATTCCGGGCGCAATAAACTTACCACACGGCAAGATCATCGCCCGAAAACTTTCGGACTGGCCGATGGAAACTTTATTTGTCGTCTATTGCGCCGGGCCTCATTGCAACGGCGCGAATAAAGCGGCGGTTCGGTTGGCAGGACTAGGTCGGCCGGTGAAAGAATTGATCGGCGGTATGACCGGGTGGGCGGACGAGGGTTTTGAGTACAACTTTGGTTGAGAAGATCTAGCTGCGACAGGATAACAAAACCCCATCCGACCGCCGAGGGGCATACATTGGATGGCTGTATGGGAGCAAAATCGCGACCTGCAATCTGTCAAGACATACGGATGGCCGCGTCGAGGCGGATAATTTCACCGTTCAGCATCGGATTTTCGCAGATTTGCTGCACTAGGTTGGCAAATTCATCCGGTTTGCCCATACGATTGGGGAAGGGGATGTCAGCCTTGATACGGTCTTGGGCTTTATCGGACAATCCACTCACCATCGGGGTGCCGAACATACCGGGGGCAATGGCGACGACGCGGATGCCTTCGCGGGCCATTTCCCGGGCTAACGGCAGTGTCATGCCGGCAATACCGGCTTTGGCGGCAGAATAGGAAACCGCCCCGATCTGTCCTTCCAAGCCGGCGACGGACGATGTGTTGATTATAACCCCGCGCTCACCATCCGCATTGACCGGATCAAGATTATGGGCGACATCTGCAAAAAGCCGGATGACATTGAAGGTGCCGACCAGATGCACGTCAACGAGGCGGCGGAAGTTTGCCAATGGCATCACGCCATCACGGCCAAGCACTCTTTGACTTTCCAAAATTCCGGCGCAGTTGATCAGAATTCGCGCCGGCCCGTGAGCTGCCGTCGCGCTGGCGAGGGCGTTCATCACGCTCTCTTCGCTGGTCACGTCCACGCGTAAACAAAGGATGCCATCATCGTCGATGATGTTGTGGTCTTTGAAAGAAAGGTCAAAAACGGCGACTTGCGCGCCGGCTTTTTGCAACCGCAAAGCGGTTGCGCGGCCAAGGCCGGAAGCGCCTCCGGTGACGATCGCGGCGTGATCTGAAATATCCATTTCTTCTTTTCCCGATCGGGTTTAGAATTATTCAAACGTTCGTTTGGTATATGATCGGGATAGAGAAAAAAATGCAAGAAGGTTTTAAGTCACTCGGTCTGGGGCGTGAGGACCCGCTCGCGGATCAGGATCTGACAGCGCCGGCAATTGTCGATAACCCAT
>Ga0070726_10004930_pt1 | contig 10397 bp, 10 predicted proteins | sample tdAd471_FD_67275 | JGI IMG/M metagenome (GOLD analysis project Ga0070726, IMG submission 67275) | Marine sediment microbial communities from the Atlantic coast under amendment with organic carbon and nitrate - tdAd47.1 | ecosystem: Environmental > Aquatic > Marine > Coastal > Sediment | place...
GCGAACCCGCCGTGCAGGATCTCGAAGCGCGGCTGTTAATGCTCAACGGCATCAGTCCGGCGCATGGCGAGCCGGTGCAAGGGCAACGCTATGCCGAGGGGCAGGAGTTCAAGCCACACACCGATTACTTCGAGCCACAAGGGGCAGATTTCGAGAAATTTTGCAGCACATCGGGCAACCGCACATGGACCTTCATGATCTATCTCAACGATGTAGGGGCGGGCGGCGCAACGCGGTTCAAGGTCGTGAAGAAGACTTTCCAGCCGGAGACGGGCAGACTGGTGTGCTGGGACAATCACCGCGGGGATGGCTCACTCAATCCGGCAACGCTGCATCACGGAATGAAAGTGCGCAAGGGTGTCAAATATGTGATTACCAAGTGGTATCGCGAAAGGGCCTGGGGGTGATGCCAGCATGACCGAAACACGCGAAGGCGGCTGCCATTGCGGCACGGTGCGGTTCCGCTTCACCATGCCGGGCGAACCGCTGATCCGGCGCTGCAATTGCTCGATCTGCGCGATGAAGGGCATTGTGATGCTCGATGTGCCCAAGACCGATGTCGAGATCACGTCGGGTGAAGACGCATTGTCGCTCTACACCTTCGGGTCGGGCGTGGCGAAGCATCACTTCTGCTCGAACTGCGGAATCCATGTGTTGCAGGAATTGCGCTCCGAGCCGGACAATATCGCGGTCAGCGTCGCCTGTGTCGATGGCATGTCGATCTATGACCTGCCCGAAACACAAGTGTTCGACGGGCAAAACCATCCCGCCGACACGGGTGACTACAATTACATCGGCGTGATGCGATACGAGAAGCTGGTCGACTGAATCACGCTCGACTGAATCAAAAAGGGCGGCCCCAGCGGACCGCCCTTTTGAATGTCGTCGTGAAGGTGGCTGTTAGCCTTCCTTCTTGCCGCCAATCTTGAGGCCGCCGAAACGCTGGTTGAACTTGGCAACGCGGCCACCATCCTGCAGGCGCTGCGGGCCGCCGGTCCATGCCGGGTGGCTGGTCGGATCGATTTCGAGGTTCATCGTATCGCCCTCTTTGCCCCAGGTGCTCTTCGTCTGGAATTCGGTGCCGTCGGTCATCTTGACGTTGATGACGTGGTATTCGGGATGGGTATCGGCCTTCATGGCGGTAAGTCCTTATGCGTTTGGCCGGTTCCGACCGGCCTGAAGGATTGGAATATCGGAAAGCGGGGCCTTTAGCGGGGAGCAACCACCTTGGCAAGTGCCTCCCCTGCCGTTTACTTCTCGCCTTCGCGGGGACAGGTATCGGGGCAGCGAGACTTGGCGAACCGCAGGTGAGCCTTAGTCGCAGCGGGGTGGGCCTGTCGGCCCAGCGCTTCGCGCCCCACCCTCAACCCCTCCCCAGACGGGAGGGGAGTCGCGTTGCGCAATTCTCGGACGCGACCAGCGTCCGACATAGGGCGAACGCCCGCCCGGACCGGCCCTGTAGCGAAGCGGAAGGAATAGCCGGGAGGATGGCACGCGCGGATGCGCGGGCCGAGGCAAACTACGCAATCATGGCGGTGAAGTTGACGTTGCACGTCACCTTGCCATCGACGCTGGCCTTGCCCGCGAACTTGCAGATTTTGCTGCGTTGCTGGGTGAATTCCACGTCGAGCGCGAGCAGGCAGCCCGGCTCCACCGGAGCACGGAACTTGGCGTTCTCAATCGCCATGAAATAAACGAGCTTGCCGCTATCGGCGAGATCGAGCGTTTCGATCCCGAGGATACCCGCAGCCTGCGCCAGCGCCTCTATCTGCAACACGCCGGGCATGATCGGACGACCGGGGAAATGCCCCTGGAAGAAGCCTTCGTTGAAGGTTACGCCCTTGATGGCGCTGATGCTCTCGCCCTTCACCAGATCGGTGACGCGATCGACCAGCAGCATCGGGTAACGATGCGGCAGAGCCTTGAGAATACGCGGAATGTCGTAAGCGTCGCTCATTGCCCTGCCCCCTATCGTGTTGCGCTTAGCGGCCAGTCGTTGCCGGTTCTGGCTGTTGTGCCGCTGCGGCTGCCTGTTGCTGCTGCATGGCCGAGATCATAAGGATCTGCTGGATCTGCTGGAACAGCTGCACCGCACCTTCGGTCGGCTGGTAATCGGCCGGCGGAATGATCTGTGCAGCGGGCAGGCGCGTGTTGAGCGCCGTGACAACCTGCGACGTCACATTGGCAGCTTCAGGGGAATAGATAAGCGCTTCGGGCTGCAGGACAAACTGGATATTGTTGTCCGAAACCACCTGTTGCAAGGCCGCCGAATACTGGCCAGCAATTTGCGAAACCACATAAACGCGCGCCAGATTGATCGGCTGCTGCAGCGTAGCGACTTCCTGATCGATCGCCTGGATCTGCTGCACCGTCACATTGTTCGGATCCTGCGTGGCGGCCTGCTCGGTCGCGTCGAGCTGGCCATCGCTATTGGTGTCGAAGGTCTGGATCAGCTGCTGACGCTGCTGCTGGCGCTGCTGGATGGTCGTGCGCTGCGCTTCATATTGCGTCGAGATTTGCTGGTAGCCGCTCTGGAAGGCCTGCGATTGCGCAACGGCAATCGGCAAATCGGCGGTAGCGATACCGCTGACCTGCGCCATTGCGGGCGTGCTCATGGCGGGTGCGGCCAGGGCCGTCGCGGCGAAAGCGGCGGCGAGCGCCGGCTTGATCATGCTTTTCATCAGAATTGTGTTCCTACGTTGAACGAGAAGAGTTTTGTTTCGTCACCACGCTGCTTTAGCAGAGTGGTAGCAACATCGATCCTGAACGGACCGAAAGGCGAGTTCCAGTTGACGCCAACGCCAACCGCAACACGCGGTGAAATCGAATCGCCGACAAATTCCTCGACGAAGGGCGGCAATTGCGAACCGATGGGCTGGTTGTTCAAGCCATCGGGCCCAATCGGGCTGGTGACGATTTCCTGACCGATGATCGCACCCGTCGCATCGCGGGTGAATTGCGAGAACAATTCATTGCCCTCCCCGTCGCGCTGCGGGATGAACAGGCCGGTGGGCAGCGGGCTCTGTGTGAGTTCTGGCGTTGCGACATTAAAGACCGAACCGACATCGACGAACACCGACGGTCGCAGGCCCAGTTCACGCGCACCCGATCCCAGCGGAATCTCGATTTCGGCGCGCGCCAGATAATAGGCATTGCCGCCCAGCGAATCGTCCTGATTGCGTCTGTCTCTGATCGGGAGCAGATCGGTCTCATCAAGCACGCCATCGCCATTCTCGTCGATATAGAACCGTCGCACCACGCGCGGACCAACGCCGCGAATATCGAAGCCGCGCATCTGGCCCTGGCCGAGGAAGAATCGCTCCGTCAGCAGAACGCCCTCGTTCCCCCAGCCATAGATATAGCCACCTTCGAGCGAGAGCGAGCCGATGAAGCTGCTGCCAAGGTCCCAATAGCGTGCGGCATTGATGCGGGCGCGGGCATATTGGGTGTCTCCGCCAACGCCAGCGAAATCGATCGACAGCGAAGCATTCGTGCCGCCCGTCGGACGCAGCCGACTGTTGAGCGTATTGTAGGACAGCGAAGCGCCGAGGATGGACTGCACCCGGTTGCCCAGCGCATCGCACAAATAACGTCCGGCCAGCAACGGCTCACACTGCGACACACCGTCACCATCGAAATCGGCAAAGAATTGCGCCTCGTCGATAGTGATTTGCTGATAGTTGAGCGTGTAGCGGCCCAGCAGGCTGATATATTCGGTCAGCGGCACGCCGACACGCAGGCCAATACCTGTCGTAGTCTGTTCATAAGTCGCCTGGTCACGATCAAAATAGCCGTTGTTGTAATCCTGGCGATAAATATCGAAGCCCAGCGCGATATCGCGGTCGAACACCTTGGGTTCGGTAAAGCTGATATTGGCAGAGCGTGAGAAGCGCGAATAATTGATGCCCAGCGCCACCGTCTGGCCACGACCGCGGAAATTGTTCTGCCGGATCGAGCCGTTGAAAATGAAGCTCTGGAGGCTGGAAAAACCGGCTGACAGCGTCAGTTCGCCGGTCGGGTTTTCCTGCACATTGGCCTGAAGAATGATCCGGTCGGGGCTGGAGCCTTCAACCTGCTCGACCTCGAAATTCTCCTGAAAATAGCCCAGCGAATTGATCCGTGCAGTCGTCCGGCGCACTTGCAGCGAACTGAATGCATCGCCTTCTGCGATACGGAATTCGCGGCGGATCACCTTATCCTGCGTCAGCGTGTTGCCATTGACCTCGATCGCCTCGACATAAACGCGCGGCGCGTCGGCCACGGTGAAGGTCACGTCCATGGTGCGCGTTTCGGCGTTGCGGCTGATGCGCGGGCGCACCTCGGCAAAGGCATAGCCAAACGCCCCGGCAGTTTCGGTCAGGCCCTCTACGGTGTTGTCGATCTGCTCGGCATTGTACCAGTCGCCGCTTTCCATCGCGAGACCAGCCGTCAGCTGCTCGCTGGAGAAATCGCGCAGCTGGCTGACCACTTCGACATCGCCGAATGTATAGCGCTCGCCCTCTTCCACCACATAGGTGATAATGAAGTCGCGGCGATCCGGCGTCAGCTCTGCCACGGCGGATACGACGCGGAAATCGGCATAGCCTTCGGTCAGGTAGAACTGGCGCAGCTTCTGCTGGTCAAACGCCAGACGATCGGGATCGTAGCTGGTGTTGGAGCTGAAGATGGCGAACAGGCTGGCTTCCTGCGTCGCCATTTCGTCCTTCAGATCGCCATCGGAGAACACTTCGTTGCCGATGATGTTGATCTGCCGAACCTTGGATTTGGGCCCTTCGGAAATCTCGAAGATCACGTCTACGCGGTTCTGATCGAGCATCACCATCTGCGGCTCTACCGTCGCGGCGAAGCGGCCCTGCCGCTTGTACAGCTCGATAATGCGCGCGACGTCGGCGCGCACACGGCTGCGGGTAAATATCTGACGCGGCGCGAGATTGATCTCGGGCAGGATTTCATCCGCATCGACGCGGCGATTGCCTTCGAGAATAATGCGGTTGATGATCGGGTTTTCTTCAATCTCGATCACCATTGTCCCGGTGCCTTCGTTGAAGGTAATCCCGTAATCGGCGAACAGTTCGGTATCGGCCAGCGCGATCAGCGCCTGATCGGCCGCAGCGGCGGTGTAGGCGTCGCCCGGGCGCAGCTGGATATAGCTGACAATCGTTTCCGGCTCGAGCCGCTGCGCACCCTGCACGCTGATCGTGCGGATGATCTGCTCCTGCTGTTGCGGCGCGACCGTGACAGGCGCAGGGGTCTCCTGCGATTGCTCCTGCCCTTCCTGAGGCGGAGGCACAGGCGTATCCTCATCCTGCGCGTGAGCGACAAGCGGGAGACCCGCCAGCATAGTGCACCCCAACAGGGTGGCAGTGTAGTGCGATGCAGTGATAGTCTTGGCCTTCTTGGAACCCATTATCCGTCCACTCTAGTCGACACTTGCGCCCCAAGCGATCAGCCCGTCCGACCTTGCCCCCGCAAGGCCATCACCCGGTCTGTCCATTCGGTCTTCAGCGCGAAACCGCGCCATTGCCCGATGCCGGCGTGGCAATCAAGCGACCTTGCCGAATTTGGCCCGGATTTCGCGCTGAGTTGTCTACCTTTCCACGCCTAGCCGCCCCAGAAGGGCAATTTGGCAATATCGATCAACGTCACGAACAGCATCAGCGCCAGAACCAAGGCAATACCGGTGCGGAACGCGAGTTCCTGACTGCGAGCGCTGGCAGGTTTGCGGCGAATTGCCTCAACCGCGTAGAATGCCAGATGTCCGCCGTCGAGCGCGGGGATTGGCAGGAGGTTAATGAATGCCAAGTTAATTGAGATGAGTGCGGCGAAAGAGGTGAACTCCAACCAGCCAAGGCTCATGCGTTCACCCGATACCTTTGCAATCGTAATTGGCCCGCCCAGCTCCTGAACCGACCTTTCGCCCGCGAAGATCTGCTTGATACCAAGCACGATGATACGGACCATCTTGACCGATTCCTCGGTTGCCAGCCCAACCGCCACAATCGGGCCGACCGACTCGTATCGGGTTTCCGTTGGATTGGTCTCTATCCCGATGCGCCCGATGATCGACTTGTTGCCAAACCTGTCTTCAATTTCGACGGGCCGCGAAGTCACATCGATTGTCAGGCTGTCGGCATCGCGCTCGACTGTAACTGCAAAGGTGCGGCTGGGATGGAGCATGACCGCCCGCTGCAATTCGCGGAAATCGACCATGTCTTCACCGTCGATAGCAATGATGCGATCACCCACTTCCAGACCGGCTTCCTGCGCGGGAGACTCCTCGGCGAAAGCTGCAATGTAGTTCTCTTCGGCAGGATCGGCAGGCAGTGGCTTGCCAAACGCCATGAAGAATCCCGCGAAAATCGCAATCGCGATCAGGATATTCGCCACCGGGCCAGCCGCAACGATAAGCGATTTCTGCCACAATGGTTTGGTCTGGAAGGCATCGGGTGGCGGCGGATTGTCCGGGTCCGGCATGCTCGCCGGGTTCATGTCACCCTTGAACTGGACATAGCCGCCAAAGGGCAGCGCCGAGAGCTTCCAGCGCGTGCCGCGCCTGTCGGTATAGCCCGCGATTTCCTTGCCGAAGCCGACCGAAAACGCGTCTGCCCCAACACCAAACCAGCGCCCGACAAGATAGTGCCCCAGCTCATGCAGGACCACGAGCGGCCCCAGCATCAGCAGGAAGCCGACAATATACATCCAGAAAGGCAGGCTTTGAATGTCCACTCAGGCAGGCTCCAACATCAGTTTCGCACGCTCGCGCGCCTGTGCATCGACAGCCAGTACGGCGTCGAGCGTTTCGGGCGCTGCGGGCATATAGGTTTCGAGGGCTCTGGCAACTATTGCCGAAATATCGGTGAATTTCACCTGACCGGCGAGAAAAGCGGCCACTGCAATTTCATTGGCGGCGTTGAGCACGGCAGGCGCCGCTCCGCCCGCATGGGCGGCTTCGCGCGCCAGTCTGGTGGCGGGAAAACGCTCCTCATCAGGGGCGAAGAACGTCAGCTCACCGATTGCGGTCAGATCGAGCGATTGGCAATTGGTGTCCATCCGCGCCGGATACGCCAGCGCCGAGGCAATCGGCACGCGCATGTCGGGCGGGCCAAGCTGGGCGAGCGTCGAGCCGTCGCGATATTCGACCATCGAATGAATGACGCTTTGCGGGTGAACCACGATGCGCAGCCGATCGAGCCCCACGGGGAACAGATGATGCGCCTCGATAAATTCGAGGCCCTTGTTCATCATGGTGGCCGAATCGACGCTGATCTTCGCGCCCATGTCCCAATTGGGATGTGCCACCGCTTCGGCAGGTGTGGTGGCTTCCAGTTCGGCGAGCGTCTTGGTCCGCAACGGCCCGCCGCTCGCGGTGAGCGTGATCCAGCGCACATCCTCGACATTATTGCCCTGGAGGCACTGGAAGATGGCATTGTGCTCGGAATCTACCGGCAGCAGCGTGGTGCCATGCTGCGCCACCAGCCGCGTCATCACCCCGCCCGCGCTGACCAGCGCTTCCTTATTGGCGAGCGCGACAATCTTGCCCTGCTCGATAGCTGCCATGGTGGGCGCAAGTCCCGCGCAGCCGACAATCGCGGCGACGGTGATGTCGACGGGTCGGGCGGCAGCCTCGCACAAGGCCTGCGCTCCCCCTGCGGCTTCGATACCTGTGCCCGCGAGATAGGCGCGCAATTCCTCGAGGCAGCCCTCATCCGCGACCACCGCGATGTCTGCGCCGAATTCCTGCGCCAGCTCCGCCAGCTTCTTCGCCGCACAATTGGCGGTGAGCGCAACCACGTTCCAATTCTCGCGCTCGCTACGGATGAGGTCGAGCGTGGAATCGCCGATGGAGCCGGTTGCACCGAGAAGTGAGATTGAGCGTGTCATGGATGCACACGATACCACAATTCTGCCGAAACGATGGCTACAGGCAATAGGCCGTCAATCCTGTCGAGCACGCCGCCATGACCCGGAATCAGATTGCTTGAATCCTTGATGGCGGCACGACGCTTGAGCCAACTTTCCAGAAAGTCGCCTGCCTGCGCGACAATAGCCAGCACAGCCCCGATTGCGAAAGCCGCCAGCCCCATGGCGGAAAACGCGCGCTCTCCGACATTCGAAAAGAAAAATGCCAAAGAAACGAGACCAGCAACGATCATGCCGCCGCCTAGCCCCGCCCAGGTCTTTGACGGACTGATGCGTGGTGCAATCCTGGGGCCGCCGATAGTGCGCCCAGAGAAATAGGCTCCCGTGTCTGTTGCGATCACGATTGCAATGATACCCAGCACCACTTCGGGTGGCAGGCCGCCAAGGCGATAGGCCGCCCAGGCGATGTAAATTGCGCCAATGACAAAAATTACCGACTGCGCTGCTCTGCTTTTGCCGAAGCGGCTTGCAAGACGCCACAATTCGCCGATCCCGACGATCGCGACCAAAGCGATGAATGCCTGCCAGACCAGGCCGCCCATCCACAGCGCGGCACCCGCAATCGCGACCATAACCACCGCACTCGCGGCTCGCTTGGGCAAGTCGCTGGTGCGCACGGTCACCGGATCATTGACATTCCGGGAGTCACCGCCCGCCATAGCGCCGCTCCCGTTTCGCAAATTCCTCGCAAGCTGCACGCAGATGGTCCTCATCGAAGTCGGGCCAGAGTACGTCCATGAACTGCATTTCGGCATAGGCTGCTTGCCACAGCAGGAAGTTCGACAGGCGCACTTCGCCGCTGGTGCGGATCAGCAGGTCCAATGGCGGTAGGTCGGCAGTGTAGAGGTGCTTTGCGATGCTTTCAGGGTCGATTGCACCTTCTTCTGCCGCCAGCCGCGCAGCACGCGCGATTTCCTGCTGCGCGCCATAGTTGAGCGCCACCGCGAGTGTCCGCTTGCCGTCCCTGGTCCGTTCCAGAGCGTCTTCAAGTTTCGCGACAATATCGGGCGCGAAAGCCTTGTAATCACCGATAATTTTGAGCCGCACTTGCCGCTCGATCAAATCCTTGAGGTTGGCTTCGATAAACCTGCGCATCAGGTTCATGAGGTCCGAAATCTCGTCTTCCTCGCGCTTCCAGTTTTCCGACGAAAAGGCGTAAAGCGTCAGGCATTCGAGCCCCAAAGTCTCCGCCGCCTGCACCGTTTTGCGCACGGCCTCCCCGCCCTGCCTGTGGCCGAGCGCGCGCGGAAGCCCGCGCTTTTTCGCCCAGCGGCCATTGCCATCCATGATGATGGCGACATGGCGGGGGTAGGTTTGGTCTGACACGTTAGGAACCCTACGACGCTTACTGCGTCATGATTTCCTTTTCCTTCGCCTCGGTCGCGGTATCGGCATCGCCAACATATTTGTCGGTCAGATCCTGCACTTCGGTTTCGAGGCGCTTGCGATCGTCTTCCGAAATCTCTTTCTTCTTCTCGTCTTCCTTCAACGCTTCATTGGCATCACGGCGGACGTTGCGGATCGCGATCTTGGCTTTCTCGGCATAGGTGCCGGCGAGCTTGGCCAGCTCCTTGCGCCGTTCTTCGTTCAGATCGGGCATCGGCAGGCGAATGGTCTGCCCGTCGGTCATCGGGTTGAGGCCGAGATTGGCCTTGGTGATACCCTTCTCTACCGCGCTGACATTGCTCTTGTCCCACACCTGCACGCTGAGCATGCGCGGCTCGGGTGCAGAGACGGTGGCCACCTGATTGAGCGGCATCATCGAGCCATAGACTTCGGCCACAACCGGATCGAGCAGCGCGGTGTTGGCGCGGCCTGTGCGCAAACCGCCAAGATCGCCCTTCAGGCTCTCCACCGCGCCCGCCATGCGGCGTTCTACATCGGCCTTGTCATAACTCATGGTGTCAGTCCTTTTGTACTATCGTTTGCACGCCTTCGCCCGCCAGTACGCGCGCGACATTGCCCCGCTCCCGGATAGAGAACACCACGATGGGGATATCGTTGTCACGGCACAGTGCCACGGCGGAGGCGTCCATCACTCGCAGATTGTCGGCCAGCACCTTGTCATAGGAGACGGTGTCGAACCGTTTGGCGTGGGGATTGTTCTTGGGATCGGAATCGTAGACGCCATCGACGCTCGTGCCCTTGAGCAGCGCATCACAGCGCATCTCCGCAGCGCGCAGCGCAGCGCCGGAATCGGTGGTGAAATAGGGTGCGCCGACACCGGCAGCGAAAATCACGATGCGGCCTTTTTCGAGGTGTCGTTCCGCCCGGCGACGGATCACCGGCTCGCACACCTGATCCATCTGGATAGCGCTCTGCACGCGGGTATGGACGCCCAGCTTTTCCAGCGCACCCTGCATTGCCAGCGCGTTCATGACTGTCGCGAGCATGCCCATGTAATCGGCCTGCGCGCGGTCCATCCCCTGCGCCGCGCCCGCCATACCGCGGAAGATATTGCCGCCGCCGATGACGAG
>Ga0070726_10004931_pt1 | contig 10397 bp, 10 predicted proteins | sample tdAd471_FD_67275 | JGI IMG/M metagenome (GOLD analysis project Ga0070726, IMG submission 67275) | Marine sediment microbial communities from the Atlantic coast under amendment with organic carbon and nitrate - tdAd47.1 | ecosystem: Environmental > Aquatic > Marine > Coastal > Sediment | place...
CCGAAGCCCAATCCGAAAGCGAGTTTAGATGATTTGGACGTTTCGCACGCTAGACGTGCACGGTGAAAGGTAAGGTCGAGATAAGGGCAATAAAGAAATCCAAAGACACTCATCGGAATCAGCCAAATGATGTCGCTCGAAAAGGGCCGTTCAATGATGATGTCTGCGGTAGATGGTGTTATTGCTGGTCCGAAAGCGAATGTAAGCAGCAAGCCAGCTGAGATCGACCAGATCACCATCGCTGTGATATGAGTGCGAATGGCTGTCTTGGTCAACGGCAAGAGCACGAACAAAAATGCAACTGCTAAGAGCAAGAAATAGTCCGGCGGAATGTTGAACGAATGCGCAATGAGTGACCCAAGCCATACTGACCAATAGATGTGGAAGAAGAAAGTCACCAGCGAGAACAGCACCGCCGCCTGCCGGTGATCTTCAATCAGTCTCCTGCTCGATTCGGGTGACTTGAGCACCCAGCCCATCGCCGCTGCCCCGACGACGTTGGGCACGGCAAAGACTACGTAGCCCCAGAACCCGAGGTCTCGGATGAGCAGGGCGGGCAGGAACATCCCGATGCACCACGTCCACGAGCAGCCGAGGTAGACGGCCCATCCGGTGGGGCCCAGAGATCGGGAGGTGGTTTGGGGCATTGGGGGGCAGTCTAGGGGACCCGGCGGCCCGTGAAGGGGGTGAGAAGATGGGGAAGTCTCCTTGCGTGGGGGCCAAATTGTGCTAGGTTGAAGGGGCCGACGGATCCGTCGGATGTGTTCCAAGTCTGGTGTGTGGGTGGAGTTCCGAGTGGGTTTACGCACGAATACGTTTGGTATCGGTGTCCTCGGTCTGGCCTCATCGTTCCTCATCGGGGCGGGGGTGGCTTCGGGCCAGAATTACACCAAGAACATCCTCCTGACCGGCTACTGGCCCCAGACGAACAACATGCTCAGGGGCTTCTCGACGAACCCGGATCAGAACCCCGGCGGTTGGCTCGGGGAGAACTGGAACAACTCGGGCTACAACGTCTACGCCTTCTTCCCCGAGTTCCCGGGACAGACCGGTCCGAGCTGGGGCAAGGGCGAGGGCGACTTTGAGGTCGACTATCAGGACACCAGCGCCGACTGGGCGCGGATCTTGCCCGAGATCAATCCCGCGGCGATCATGACTTTCAGCCGGGGCGGCAACGGCAGCAACTGGGAGATCGAGGGCCAGCTGCAGATGCACGAGACCCGGCGCTGGCTTGCCGACTACGACGGCGACCGCCGCCCGTCGGAGGACATGCCGATCTTCCAGTCGCTCGTGCCCGACGAGTGGTACCAGAGCTCACTGCCGACCAATGCGATCATGGATGCGGTCGATGGCGCGGGCATCGGTGTGGATGCCTACATCGACGACACCGGCGGCGGGCGGTTCCTGTCCGAATTCATCGGGCTGCACGGCCTGATGCACAAGATGAACAACGACGGCCCGGACGCGGATTTCCGCACCTTCGCGGCCGGTCATATCCATGTCGGCATCGACACGACGCTCGAAGCTGCGGAAGCGGCGACCGAGATCACGCTTGGTGAACTGACCGGGTATCTCGATACTGTGATTCCGTCGCCGCCCGGGGGGGCGGTGTTCCTTGCACTGAGTGCGACGGCCATCGTGCGACGCCGACGATAACGGGCGTCAGCTTTTTATGTCGAAGGACCATGGCTTGGAGGAGGGCCGTGGTCCTTCGGCGTTTTTACTGCAATCAATTGGAGGTGGGGGCGGCGTCCCGCCGCCCATATTTGTTGCCATCATTCCAAATACCAGAAAATAAAATAGAGATAGAGAAGATGGGCGGCAAGATGCCGCCCCCACCGGAGCTGTAGTAGAACTTACGGCAGCCTTCCCCGGCTCTTCTGGTGGAGCTTTGGCGTGGCGTGGAAGATCGCTGTTGAGCGCCCGACGCGTTTCTCTTTCTCGACAACCTCTTCGATGTCGGGCTGTTCGAGTTTCTTCTTGCGCTTCTTGGGGTCGCGCGGGTCGGTGATGGCCTGGTAGATATCGAGCTGGACGGTGGCGTCGAACTCGCCGCCTTCTTTGACGAGGGCCGCGATGTCGGTTTTGGGGCGGATTTTGTAGATCGCGGGCCCGAGGCATGGGCGGAGGAATCGGTACTCGAGGTTCTTGCAGACGACGGTGTAGTCCCCGCCGCAGAACCCGAAGACGTACATCCCGCCGGCGATCTCGGAGTTGCCGAGCAGGGCGGCTCCGGCCATGGCGTTGTACCAGTTTTTGTTGATCTTGCGGAAGGGCAGGACGGCTTGGAAGGTGTCGCCGTCGAGACGTCGCATCGTGATGCCGCTGCGGAAGGCGTAGGGGAGGAAGATCATCGAGCAGACGCGGTGCCAGAAATTGTTGCGTGTGCTGAGCTTGCTGATGAAGGACTCGATCCGGTCCATGAACGAGGTTTTGGCGGGCTTGGCCTCGCCGGCGCGGACGTGTCCGGGCGCACGCGGAGCGAGCTTGTGGGGGTCGTCCTGTGGGACGCTGGGATCGGAATGAACAGCCTGTTCGCTCACGTCTTTGGGATCCTAGGGGATCTCACCAGCCCTGGCCCGTCAGCCCGGTCGGGGTGAGATCGAACCAGCCTTTCTCGCTCTGATGGGCTGTAAACACGGCTTGGCCCGGCTCGTGATCGAGGACGAGGTGCCAGTTGCCGGCCGCGGCCTCGCTCAGGAACCAGTGCTTGGTCAACATGCTCGTATACGGCTCCACGTCGTACCCGAGGCTGTAGGCCTGTCCGAGGTGGTAATGCGTGGGCATGACGTCGGGCGTGAAGACCATCGTTCGGCCCTCGGTGTCCTCGAACATGATCGCCTGCTGGCCCCAGGTGTGCCCGGGGACGAGGAAGACGAAGAGGCCGGGGGCGATCTCGGTCCGGCGGTTGCGGACGGGCGAGGTGGGCTTGTCGTTGCGATGAGGCCGTTGATCGTGGGGGAATGGGATCGGGCTCTCGATCAGGCGCAGTCGCGGCCGATCGCTTGAGAGCGGGATCTGCAGGGGGAGCAGGTGATCGCGGTAGTAGGTCCGCGTCATCACCGCGTCGTTAGCGATGGCGTCGTTCCATTCCTGACGCTGGGCGACGACCTCGGCATTGGGGAAGGTGAAACAGAGTTCGTTCTGATCGCCCGAGGCCTCGCCCTTGCCGGCGATCCAGTCGGGAGTTTCCGAGCCTCTGGCGCGTCGGGTCAGCCCGCCGGCGTGGTCGAAATGCAGGTGGCTAACGACGGCCATATTGACGTCGGCCGGGTCGACGCCGGCGTCCTGAACGGCGTGCTCGATGGTGCGCCCGTCAAGGCCGAAGATCTCGGACATTTTCGCGTCGAGCTTGTCGCCCGTGCCCGCTTCGATGAGGATGGTCCGGCCGCCGCCGCGCAGGAGCAGGGCGTTGTGGCTGAGCGTGACGCGGTTGCGTTCATCGGTCTCGACAGAGCGTGACCAGACGGTTCGTGGGATGATGCCGAACATGCCGCCGCCGTCGAGCAGGAATTGTCCGGCTCGGAGCAGGGTCCAGTCGTACCGTACCTTCGTGGCCATGCCTAAAGGGTAGTCGCCAATCGCCCAAGATGACGGAGATGACCGGTGCTGATGCCGCTTGAGATCGCAAGGATGGAAGAAGCCCGCCAAGCCCGCGCGATGACCGAACTCGGGGCGACCTACGAGCGGATCATGGGCGGCGTGATGGCGTACCTGGAGCCGGGCTCGTGGGCCAACCAGGCCTGCGGCATCGGACTTGAGGGCGAGGTCACGCAGGACGAGGTCGACCGCCTCGTGGCCTTCTACGAAAGCCGAGGCGTCGAGCCGCGGGCGGAGGTGGCGCAGTTCGCCGACGAGTCGCTTCTCGGCGCGATGGCCAGCCACGGCTTCGAGCTGCGCCAATTCGAAACGGTCCTCGTTCGGCTGCTGGAAGCGGGCGAGAAAGTCGATGCGGTCCCCGCCCAGGGTTGGCCGGTCGATGCCGATGGCAACGAGCTGGTCATCGAGGCAGTCGATGCGTCAGACGAGGCTCTCGTGCTCGAATCGTGGCGTGTCGCGATGAGCGGCTTCCTGCCCGAACCGCGCGAACCGACCGAGAAAGAACTCGCCATGCACCGCAAAATTTTGACGCACCCGCACAGCGAGTACCTCGTCGCGAAGTTTGGGGACACCATCGTCGGCGCAGGTGCCGCGGAGTATCCGCGGGGCGACGACATCCCGGTGGGTGTGCTGTTCGGTGTGAGTGTGCTGGAAGATTATCGCAAACGAGGCGTGCAGCAGGCGCTGATCCTGCACCGCGTCAGAGGGGCGCAGGAAAGAGGCGCGAAGATCGTGGTCATCCATTCGTTGCCTGGGGCATCGACGGATCGCAACTCGATGCGGCTCGGCTTTGGGCCTTGCTACACGAAAGCGATCATGGCGAAAAAGGGCGAGGGACTGGTCCCCTCGCCCTGAGTGGTTGCAGGTTTGATATGGCTTCGTTGATCAGGCCGTGGAAACGTGGTTGGCGTCAAAGTGCTTGAATGTATCTTTGACGGTTGATTCGCGATCCTTGTCGTCGCACTCGACACCGACCATCACTTGTCCCTTCCCGATCGCGTCTTCGTAGTGTTTGACCTCGTGCTCGGGGAATGCAGCGCCGATCAGGCCGCCGAGCACGCCGCCACCGGCGGCACCGGCACCAGCGCCTGCGAGTGCTGCCACGAGTGGCCCTGCTGCGAGCACACCAACGCCTCCCGTTGCGACCGCTCCGACTGCGGTGAGTCCCGCGACAAGGGCTGTGACGGCTCCGCCACCGGCTGCACCAATAGCGGCACCTTCGGCGAGCTTCGAGTGCGAATCGATCGTGAACGCGTCGCGGTCGACGCCATCGGAGGTGATAAGTGAGATCTGGCTGGGTGTGAACCCGCGAGCCTCAATCGTCTGGACAGCCTGCGCGGCCTTGTTCGGGGTGTCGAAGATTCCGGTGATGACCTTGCTCATTTCAATTCTCCATAATCCTGGTTTGGTTCTATCACAGTCTCATTTGTACTGGTTGAATCAAACAGAACCGTGAAGAGCACATAAGAAGGCCTTCATAAGGTCGAAAAACTTGGTGATTCACAAATACGGACACAAGTGCAAATCGCACGGCGCCTCTGGAGTACCTGAGAGTGGGGGTGATGCATTCGTCTTAGAAACCGAAAAAACTGCGTCCGCCTGGTAAAGACAATATGACTGTAAAGATAATCGCCATGATCATGATGAAGATGAGTAGATTCAGCGGCGTGATGAACTTCCACTCAGCGAGCTTTATCTTCTCGCGTTCGGGTCTGCTATTGACCTCGGCGATGGTCTCGTCTCCCGCGGATCCGACATCTACCTCGTCCCAGTCCAGGTCCACCGATTCCTCGCGGTTGGACTTGATGAGCTGGCGAGCCCGCTCAATATCCTCGCGCTTCACGTGGACGAGATACGGGTTGATGATCCGCGGCGCATCCCACTGGAGGGTCTGGTTGGCGGTGTCGAAAACGAACGCCTCGACGCCCGATTCGCGGAGCATGGAGGCGATGATGTGCGCCTCGGCGGGGCCGGCGGCGTCGGTGACGGGCACGAGGTCTTGCGGCGAAGCCATGCGGGCAGTGTACCATTTCCCCATGTGCGGGCGATACGCGTATTTCTATCTCCGGAGCCAGCTGGAACAGATCCTCGGCACGGGCCCCGAGGCCGCGGGGGAGTTCGAGAACGAGATCGGCGCCAACTACAACGTCGGCCCGATGCAGGAAGTCCCGATTCTCACGATCAATGACGGGCGATTGCAGCTGACGAGGAAGGTCTGGGGGCTCGTGCCGAGCTGGGCCAACGACCCGGCGGTGGGCGTCAAGATGTTCAACGCGCGGAGCGAGACCGTCCGCGAGAAGCCGGCCTACCGCGAGGCGTTCGAGAAACGCCGATGCGTCGTCCCGATCAGCGGCTTCTACGAGTGGCAATCGCTCAAAGAGCTCAAGCGCAAGAAGCCATACTTCGTCGCGCCAGAGGAAAGCCCGGTGATGCTGCTGGCCGGGTTGTGGGAGGAGTGGGGCGTCGGCGAAGAAACGCTGACCACGTTCACGATCATGACGACCCAGGCCCGCGGCCGGATGGCTGAGCTGCATGATCGCTCGCCCGTCATGCTGCGGGGCAAGGACTGGAGTGTGTGGCTATCCGGCAAGCCCGAAGAGGCAATCGCGCTGTGCGAGCCGACAGAGCCGGACGACCTGCGCTTCACGCCCGTGTCGAGCCGGGTGGGGAACATCAGGAACAACGACCCGTCACTCGTCGAGCGCGTCGAGCACGAGGCGGGGGATCAGCTCGGGTTGTTCTGAATCCTGCTCCCTCTCCCCTTGGGGGAGAGGGTTGGGGTGAGGGCGCATCTGATTCTTCGTGGCAACGCTTTGAAGGCCCCTCATCCGCCCGCTGCGCGGGCACCTTCTCCCAGAAGGGAGAAAAGGAATCAGCTCCGCGCCGGTGCGAGCAGTGACTCCGGGTTCTCGAGGAGCTTGATGATCTCGGCGAGCGCGAGGGCCGCGGTCGCGCCGTCGACCACTCTGTGGTCGCACGCGAGGCTCAAGGGGAGCAGCATGCCCACGCGGAACATGCCGTTCTTGACGACCATGCCCTCGCGTCCACGCCCGGCGGCGAGGATGCCGACCTCGGGGTAGTTGATGATTGGCGTGGCAAAGCGCCCCGCGTGGCTGCCCACGTTGCTGAGCGTGAACGTCGAGCCCATGAGCTCGTCCCGCCCGATCGAGCGGTCGCGAGCGGCCCGCGCCACACGCGCGACCTCGCGGCCGATCTCGAGGACGCCCAGCCCGTCGCAGTCCTTGATGACCGGGACCATGAGCCCGCTGTCGGTGTCGGCCGCGATGCCGAGGTGAACGGCCCGGTGCTGGACGATCTGCTCGTTGGCATCGTCGACGGTCGCGTTGAGGGCCCGGAATTCGTCGCGCGACATCACGTTGCAGATGGCGCTGGCGACGAAGGGCAGCGGGCTGACCTTCTCGCCCGAAGCGGCCGACAGCTTCTTGCGGAGGATGTTGAGTTCGGTGATGTCCGCCTCGTCCATGACGGTGAAGTGGACGGCGTTGTTGACCGAGTGGCGCAGGCGCTCGGCGATCTTGCGACGCACGCCGCGGAACGGGATCGCGACGGTTTCCTGGCCTGCGGGTATGGGCATGACCTCGCGCTTGGGCGCGGGGGCGGGTGTGTCGTAGACGGGCGTCGTCTCACGGCGAGCGGGGGCGGCGGGCTTTTTGGAAGCGCCCTTGCCAGCGGCTGCGTTCTCAATGTCCTTCTTGGTGACCCGGCCGCCAAGGCCCGTGCCGACGACGGTGTTGATGTCCAGGCCCGCGTCGCGCGCCATGCGGCGGACAGCGGGGGTGGCCAGTGCCTTGCCATCAGCGGAGGAAGCGCCGACGAGATCATCGCCAACCTTGCCGACGACGGTGCCCTGATCTTTTTCGTCGGCCGCGACATCGTCTGACGGTGGCTGGGGGTCGACGAGCTCGGCGTCCTGCTTGGAGTCAGCGTTCGCGGGCGCGCTGCCGCCCTCGTAGATGACGAACGGGTCGCCGACCTGGATCTTGTCGCCGGCGCTGCCGCGGAGTTCCTTGATCACGCCGTTGCGGGGCGAGGGGATCTCTGCGAGCGCCTTGTCGGTCTCGACCTCGGCCATGTCCTGGCCTTCTTCGACGGTGTCACCCACCGAGACGAGCCACTTGACGAGCTCGGCCTCTTGCAGGCCCTCGCCGATGTCGGGCAGGAGGAAGATATTGGGATCGGATGAGACTTTGCCGGCCATAGTAAGAGTCCTTCTTCGAAAGTCTGTCGGCTTAGTACGCCAGCGTTTCCTTGATCGCCATGCCAACACGCTTGGCGTTGACAAGGTACTCGTTCTCGAGCTTGTAGTAGGGCATGAGTGTGTCGAAACCCGTCACGCGCTGAACGGGCGCGAGCAAGTTGAGGAAGCACCGCTCCTGCACGCGGCTGGAGATCTCGGCGCCAAGCCCACACGTCATCGCGGCCTCGTGCACGACCACGCAGCGTCCGGTCTTCTCGACGCTGGCGGCGATCGTTTCCATATCGAACGGGTCGACGGTGCGCAGGTCGATCAGCTCGATCGAAACATCGTCGGGCGCGTTGTCGAGCGCCTCGATGCACTGGAAGAGGCTGGCGCCCCAGGTGACGACGGTCAGGTCGTCGCCCTCGGACACAACCTTGGCCTCGCCGATCGGGATGGTGTACTCGTCCTCGGGGACCTCTTCGCGGAAGCTGCGGTAGACGCGCTTGGGTTCGAAGAAAATCACCGGGTCGGGGTCACGGATCGCGCTGATCAGGAGTCCCTTGGCGTCGTAGGGGGTGGTCGGCATGACGACCTTGATGCCGGGCGAGTGGGCGTAGATGGCTTCAGGCGAATCGGAGTGGAGCTCGGGCGCGTGGATACCGCCGCCGACGGGCACGCGGATAGTCAGGGGCACCGTGATCGCGCCGCGGCTTCGGCTGCGCGAGCGAGCTGCATGGTTGACAATCTGGTCGTACGCCGGCCCGAGGAAGCCCTCGAACTGGATCTCGGGCACGGGGCGCAGCCCGTTCATCGCCATGCCGATGGCCGTGCCGATGATGCCCGACTCGGCCAGCGGCGTGTCGATGACTCGGTTGTCGCCGAACTGCGCGTGGAGTCCCTCGGTGACGCGGAACACGCCGCCGTTGGGTCCGACGTCCTCGCCGAGGATGATGACGCGGTCGTCCTTTGCCATCTCCTGCTGGAGGGCGAGGTTGATCGCTTGGACAAGGTTGAGTGTGGCCATGATGAATTCTCGGAGGGCACTAGGCACTTGGCACTAGGCACTGGGTTTGAATCGTCTGCTTTCTTTCTCCACTAGCGCCTAATGCCTAGTGCCCAATGCCTCGCTCTTGAGGCCGACCTGTTCCGGGTTCTTGCCCAGGCTGCTCGTCCGCATCGTCTCACGCTGCGTGACGAGTTCCTTGTGAGGCTCGGCGTACATCGCGTTGAAGATGCTGTCGACCTCGGGCTTACTCACACCCTCGGCGGTCGCGACGACTTCCTTGACGATCGTCTTGGCACGCTCCTGGAGCGTGTCGTCCTTGGACTGGTCCCAGATCTTCTTCGCTTCGAGGTACTTCCGCGTGCGGATGAGCGGGTCCCGGGCGATCCAGGCCTCGACCTCGGCCGGGTCGCGGTAGCGCCGCGCATCGTCGGCGGTCGTGTGGTCGCCGAGGCGGTACGTCACAGCCTCGATAAAGCTCGGCCCCTCGCCCGCGCGGGCACGCTTGACGGCTTCATCCATCGCGTACTTGACCGCGAAGATGTCATTCCCGTCGACGCGAACTGTGGGCATGCCGTAGGCCAGCGCCTTCTGCGCAACGGTCTCGGATGCCATCTGCTTGGCGCGGGGCACGCTGATCGCCCACGAGTTGTTCTGGTTGATGAAGATGACCGGCGACTTGAGCACGCTGGCGAAGTTCATCGCCTCGTGGAAGTCGCCCTCGCTGGTGGCGCCGTCTCCGAAGTAGGTCGCGACAACGTTCTTGGTGCCTCGGATCTTCTCGGCGTACCCGATGCCCGCGGCGTGGAGCATGTGCGTGCCGATGGGCACGGAGAGGGGCGTCATCTTGACACCCTCGGGGATCTGGCTGCCACGCTCGTCGCCCATCCAGTACTGGAGGACGTAATGCATGGGCAGGCCCATCATGAACAGGGCCGCGTTCTCGCGGTAGCTCGGCACGACCCAGTCCTTGCCGGGGTTCAGCGCCAAAGCCGTGCCGACGGCGGCGGCTTCCTGGCCCTTGTTCTGCGGGTAGGTGCCCATACGCCCCGAGCGCTGGAGCTTGAAGGCGAACTCGTCGAGCTGACGGCAGACGGTCATCCGCTCGTACAGGTCGAGCGCCTGCTCGTCGGTGATCAGCCCCTTGCCGAGCTTCTCATCGAAGTTGCCCTTCTCATCGAGGATGCTGACATACTCGATGGTGGCTGTGTATGCGGTTGTTTTCGGCATGACAGTGCTCTCTCGTTTCTGACGTGTGATCGAACGGGGTCAGGCGTGGGCGTGCTTGTCGCCGGGGAACTTCTTGATCGCTTCGCTGCGGGGCGTGCGGCCCTTGCCGCGCATGTCGGTGGGGGTCTTCTCGGGGATGATGAACCACTCCGTCGGCAGCGTCTGGTTATGTTTCATCGCGGCCTCGGCGGCGGCTTCCATCGTGTCGTCCGCGTTGCGGTAGCCCTCACGGAAGAACGCCTCGATGTCCAGTTCGGCAAGGTCGAAGAAGTGGATCGCCGCGGCCTTGTCGCGTGCGAACTCCTCGCCGCCGTTGCTGCCGTGCAGACGGATATCGCGGTCGAGCTTGCTGAGCGTGCAGGT
>Ga0070726_10004935_pt1 | contig 10392 bp, 11 predicted proteins | sample tdAd471_FD_67275 | JGI IMG/M metagenome (GOLD analysis project Ga0070726, IMG submission 67275) | Marine sediment microbial communities from the Atlantic coast under amendment with organic carbon and nitrate - tdAd47.1 | ecosystem: Environmental > Aquatic > Marine > Coastal > Sediment | place...
GCAGTGCATCGCCTCCAGGGTGCGCAGGGTATCCAGAAGGCTCTCGCCCTTGGTCGCCGACGACGTGCTCGCGTTGATGTTGAGCACGTCGGCGGAGAGGCGCTTGGCCGCGAGCTCGAACGTCGTACGCGTGCGGGTGCTCGGTTCGAAGAACAGATTGACGATGGTCTTACCGCGCAGCAGGGGTACCTTCTTCACCGCGCGCTCACCGACCCCGGCGAAGCCTTCCGCGGTGTCGAGTATGTTGACGAGCAGCTCGCGATCGAGACCGTCGATAGTCAGGAAATGCCTGAGTCTGCCATGGTCGTCGACTTGGAGTGTTTTGCCGTTGCTCGCCATGGCTGCCTTTTCGTATCAGGTCTTGCGGGTTATTTCCAGGGACAAGGGATCCGGCCCCCGGAGCTTCACGTACTCGTGGTCGGCGAGGTCCAGGCTTCTGCCGATGGCGTCGGCCTGCACCGGGATCTCGCGGCCGCTGCGCTCGACCAGCACGCCGAGAGTGACGCTCGCGGGCCGTCCGTAGTCGAATATCTCGTTCAGCGCGGCGCGGATGGTGCGCCCCGTCTGCAGGACGTCATCGATGAGCACCACGTGACGGTCGTCCACCCCGAAGAGATCCGACGGTGTCACCATGGGGTGCATGCCGATGCGGGTGAAGTCGTCCCGGTAGAAGTTGATGTTCAACGTCCCCAACGGCTCTTCGATGCCGAGCAGCGCGTGCACCTTCCGCGCGACCCAGACGCCGCCCGTGTGCACGCCGACCATCAGCGGTGCATCCCGGCCGCGGCGCGCGAGGCTCTCCCGCAGCGCGCCCGTGAGCTCTTCGATGAGTGCGTCGATGTCGACCGGGTCGTTCATGGGGAGGTCTTCTGCTGGTTGAGCCAGCTCTCGAGGATGATCTGTGCCGCTACCGGATGGTCGTCGTCGCCGGCGCGGCCCTCCGCCGCCAGGCGATCCCGCGCCTCCCGGGTCGTGAGCCGCTCGTCCACCAGATCGACGGGCAAACCGAGGCGTCCATGGAGCTGATTGGCGAAGCGCCGTGCCCGCTGCGTCACGTCCTGCTCCGTGCCGTCCATGTTCAACGGCAGCCCGACCACGAGGGTGTCCGGCTGCCAGGTCTTCACGATGCGCGAGATGGTTTCCCAGTCCGGGCGCGAGCCCTTGACGCGGATGGTCTCCAGGGGGTTGGCCGTGCCGGTCAGAGTCTGTCCGACCGCGACACCGATGTGTTTTTCGCCGTAGTCGAAAGCAATCAGGGTCTCTGCCCGCGCCGTCACGCGTGGCCAGCCTCGCCGGAGAGGCGATCGAGATCCACTCCGAGCAGGCGCGCGGCACTCTCGTAGCGCTTGTCGTAGGGCAGGTCGAAGATGATGCTGCTGTCGGCGGGTCCGCTCAGCCAGGCGTTCTGCTGCACTTCGCGCTCGAGCTGCCCGGCGCCCCATCCGGCGTAGCCGAGCGCCACCACGGCGCGCTCGGGCCCGTCGCCGTGGGCGACTGCGGTGAGGATGTCGCGGGAGGTCGCGATGGCGATGTCGTCGGTGACCGAGAGCACCGCGTCCCAGTGGCCGGCGGGCTCGTGAATGACGAATCCCCGGTCACGCTGCACCGGTCCTCCCTGCAGCACCGCCATTTCGTTGACGTCGTCGTTCTCGACCTCGATGGACATGTGATCGAGGACCTCGCCCAGATTGAGCTCCAGGGGCCGGTTGATGACGATGCCCATGGCGCCCTCGTCGTTGTGGGCGCAGAGATAGGTGACGGTACGATGGAAGTTCGGGTCCTGAAGGGACGGCATCGCGATCAAGAATTGATTCGTGAGGTCCATCGACTGCGATTATCGGCACTCGCGAATCGCTATACAAGCGCCAGACCGGCGCTCCGGCCAACAGTGTCGGGGGGCTGCGGGGGCTGCTGTCAGCGGCTGGAAAAACGATTCCCCGACAAAAACTGCCAGGTCCTCTCTACGTGCAAAATATCCGTCTCTTCGGCGATGGCCTTGGGAAAGCGGGCGAACGGCGCGGCCAGGTTGACGATGCGGATGGCGGCGTCGTCGAGAACCTTCTTGCCCGACGAGCGCCGCAGGATGACTTCCTGGACGCTGCCGTCCGGGCGCAGCGCCACGTCGAGAAGTAGATTCCCCGAAAGGTTCGCGCGCCGCGCTTCGTCCGGATAGTTGAGATTGCCCACCCGCTCCACCTTCTGGCGCCAGGCTTCCATGTACGCCGCGTACTTGTGCTCCTTGGTCCTGGCGGTGATCCACTTGCGTTTAGGGCGCTTGGCGTAGGCTTGCAGCCGGCGGTCGATCTCCGCGCTGAGGCTGGCCATGGCGAGGCTGCGATCGATGAGCGTCTGAGCGGTCAGGGTCTGGGTCGTCGGAGGCGGCGTCTCGGGCTGCGCCTGTGGTTCCGGTTGCGGCTGGGGCTTCTTCTCCGCCTGCCGCACCGTGCGCGAGTCGGGTGTCTCCGACGTTTTGGTGCTCGGCTCGCTCATGAACTTCTCCGGCGTCTCCTCCTCGTCCTGAGTGAGCACCGGGGCGGGGGGCGCGGTTGGGGTCAGGTCTTGCGCCGCGGCGGTCACCGTGCGCACCGGCTCGAGCTCCGTACTCAGCACCTCTTCGCGATACTCCGTGGGAGGGGACGCCATGGCGATATCGGGAATCGGACCCACGAAGGGCGCGCGCAACGGCGTTGCCGGGCGCTCCGCTTCTTCGCTCTCGCCGCCGCCGTCCTGGTTGGCCTGGGCGAGATAGTCGACGTCCTCTGGCGCCTCCTCGCTCCGATGCTGCACCAGCACGATGTCCAGCGTGCTCACGAGCTCCCGTGCCCGCTCGTGGGGCGCGAAGGTGACGCCGAGAACCACGATGGCGTGGGCCGCGACGGCGATGAACAGGGTGAATCCCAGTCGATCCGCAGATTCGACGGTCGGCGGGGCCGTGATGGCGTGCACTCAGACGAAACCCAGGCTGAAAACCCCTTGAATTATAGTCGCAAGGTGGCCGGGAGTGCCCGCCGGGCCGGCATCGAAATCTTCATCCGGCCAGGTCCACTTCCAGGGCCACTTCGATGGCGTCCATGAGCTGCCCGCCGATGTCGAGCCCGTAGATGGCATCCAGCTCGCGGATACAGGTGGGGCTGGTGACGTTGACCTCCGTGAGATGGTCACCGATGACGTCGAGGCCGACGAAGAGCAGACCCTTGTCCCTGACCACCGGGCCCACCTGGGAGGCGATCCAGCGTTCGCGATCGGAGAGCTCGACGCCGACGCCCTTCGCGCCCGCGGCGAGATTACCCCGCGCGTCGCCTTCCGCGGGCACGCGGGCGAGCGCGTAGGGCACGGGCTCGCCGTTGATCAACAGCACGCGCTTGTCGCCGTCCCGGATCTCCGGCAGGAAACGCTGTGCCATGATGAAGCGCCGCTCATGGCGCGTCATGGTCTCGAAGATGACGTTGGTGTTGGCGTCGCCCTCGGTGGCGCGAAAAATCGAAGCGCCGCCCATGCCGTCCAGCGGCTTGACGATGATGGTCTTCTCTACGCTGAGGAATTCGTAGAGGCGCGACATCTCCCGGGTGACCAGCGTCGGCGGACAGCACTGCGGGAACCAGGCCGTGTACATCTTCTCGTTGGCGTCGCGCAGGCTCTGGGGTTTGTTGATCACCAGAACGCCCGACTGCTCGGCACGCTCGAGAAGATAGGTCGCGTAGATGAACTCCATGTCGAAGGGCGGGTCCTTGCGCATCAGCACGACATCGAGCTCCGACAGCGGGCGCGTCTGCGCATCGCCGAGATCGAACCAGTCCTCCGGATCGTCGCGCACCGTCACCGGACGCATGCGCCCGTGACAGATGCCGTCGCTCAGGTAGAGATCCTTCATCTCCATGTACTCCAGCGACCAGCCCCGGGCCTGGGCCGCCAGCAACATGGCCAGCGTGCTGTCCTTCTTGACGGTGATCTCCGAGATCGGGTCCATGACGACCCCGAGTTTGACGGACATGGGCGTTCTCCGAAAAAGTTTGGCGCTCCCGCGAGTCTTCGATGATACACGGGGATGGTCGCGTGATGCCGGTGTTCGCCTCGATGTCACCAGCCCCACGCTGGCTTTCCCCCGGATCGTCGGTGAGAATGCGGCCGATGGAGACGCTTCGCATCGCAACCCGCAAGAGTCCGCTGGCGCTGTGGCAGGCGGAGCACGTGGCGGCGTTGTTGCGCAAGGCCCACGGGGATCTGCGGGTCGAGCTGGTGCCCATGTCGACCCGGGGCGACAAGCTGCTGGATGCGCCGCTGGCGAAAGTGGGAGGCAAGGGCCTCTTCATCAAGGAGCTGGAGAACGCGCTCCTCGATGGCCGCGCCGATATCGCGGTGCACTCCCTGAAGGATGTGCCCGTGGAGATCCCCGACGGATTCGCGCTGCCCGTCGTCATGGCTCGCGCCGATCCCCGCGACGGCCTCGTCAGCAATCACTACGATACCCTGGCAGGCCTGCCGTCGGGGGCCCGCGTCGGCACCTCGAGCCTGCGCCGCCAGTGTCAGCTGCTGGCAGTCAGGCCCGATCTCGACGTGCGTACCGTGCGCGGCGGCGTGCACACGCGGCTCGCCAAGCTCGACGCCGGCGAGTTCGATGCCCTGCTACTCGCCGTGGCCGGGTTGGAGCGCCTCGGCATGGGCGCTCGTGTGCGCGAAGCGCTGGAGCCGGAGGTGCTGCTGCCCGCCGTCGGCCAGGGCGTGCTCGGCATCGAGTGCCGTTGCGCCGACTCCGACGTCGAGGGACTCATCGCCGCGCTCGGGGATGCCGACAGCGCCGCCCGGGTGAGTGCGGAGCGGGCCATGAACGCGCGCCTGGGGGGAGGCTGCCAGGTGCCCGTGGCCGGCTACGCCGAGCTCGACGGCCGGGATCTGACCCTGCGCGCCCTGGTAGCCAGTGTCGATGGCAGCCGGATGCTGCGTGCACAGGGGCGCGCCCCGCGGGACGAGGGCGCGCAACTCGGGCAGCGCGTGGCGGAGGATCTCCTGAGCCAGGGTGCAGGGGACATCCTGGCCGAGGTGTATGACGCGGGTGAGACCGATGGCTGAGGCCCGGCCCGCACTTCGTTCCCTCGCGGGGCTGCGGGTGCTCGTCACCCGCCCGCGGCACCAGAGCGACGGACTGGTGTCCCTGATCGAAGCCCACGGCGGCGTCGCCATTCGTTTCCCTGTCATCGAGATTTTGCCGGTGCGCAACCCCGGGGCGGTGCGGGCGACCCGGGAGGTGCTGGCGTCCCTCTCAGACCGCGACATGACCATCTTCGTGAGCCCCAACGCTGTCGAGCACGGCCTCGCTGTCGTGGGCAGCCCGGCGGAGATCCGCGGGCGGATCGCCGCTGTGGGCGAGCGCACCGCCGCCGCCCTGGAGGCGGCGGGCGTCGGGCCGGTCCTGCGCCCCGCCGAGGGCGCGAGCAGCGAGGCGCTGCTGGCGCTCCCGGACCTCGCCGGAGAAGCGGTGGCGGGAACTCGGATAGTCATCGTCAGGGGCGCGGGCGGCCGGCCGCTGCTGGGGGATGCGCTGTCGAAGCGCGGTGCCCTGGTGGCGTATGCTGAGGTCTATCGACGCGAACTCCCCGAGAGTGATCCGGCGGGGATTGCGGAGCTCGGCGCCGGCGGCGGCATCGACGCCGTCATCGTCACGAGCGTCGAAGGATTCGAGAACCTGTTTTCCGCGCTCGGCGAGACGGCCGCACCGTGGCTGCGGGAGACCGGCTACGTGGTCGTCAGCCAGCGGCTGTTGGAACACGGGCGAGCGCTCGGTCTCGCGCAAACGCCGCTGGTGGCCGCGGGCGCCGACGACGAGGCAATGCTCGAGGCTCTGCTGCGCTGGCGCGGGAAACATCCGGGGACCGGGAGCTGAAATGGCCAATCGCGAGCTAACCATAGTCAACAAGCTCGGACTCCATGCCCGGGCCGCGGCCAAGCTGGTGACGCTCGCGTCGGGGTTCGAGAGCGACATCACCATCAAGCGCGGCAATCAGGAAGTGAACGCAAAGAGCATCATGGGCGTCATGATGCTGGCGGCAGCCAAGGGCGTGGAGATCGAGATCTGCGCCGACGGCAGCGACGCCGACGAGGCGCTCACCGAGATTTCGCAACTCGTGCAGAATCGTTTCGGCGAACCGGAGTAGTGGAAGCGAACCCATGACCTTCTCGCTGCATGGCATCGGGGCATCCAAGGGCATTGCCATCGGCAAAGTTCACGTCGTCACCCGTGGGATCATGGAGGTGCCCGAATACACCCTCGAGAAGTCTGCGGTCGACAAAGAGGTCAAGCGTTTCAAGAAGGCCATCGCCGGCGCGCGCGCGGATCTTGCCGCGATCAAGGGACAGATACCTCCGGACACAGCAACCGACATTGCGGCGTTCATCGATACCCATCTGCTGATGCTCGACGATTCCGCGATCACCAAGGCGCCCATCAAGATCATTCGCGAACAGAGACAGAACGCGGAATGGGCGCTGAAGGTGCAGCGCGACGCGCTGGTGAGTGTGTTCGAGGCGATGAACGACACCTACCTGCGCACGCGCAAAGACGATATCGATCACGTGGTCAACTCCGTGCAGCTGCGCCTTCTGCACACCGAAGGTCCGATGCCCCGCACGGACGACTCCTTCACCGGAAAGATCGTTTTCGCCGACGATCTGACGCCGGCGGACACGGTCCTCATGCAGCATCAGGGCGTCGCCGCATTCGTTACCGAGTTCGGCGGGCCGAACTCCCACACGGCGATTCTCGCTCGCAGTCTGCGGATCCCCGCCGTGGTCGGACTGCACAATGCCGGTCCGTATCTCCGCGAGCACGATTCGCTCATCATCGACGGCCGACAGGGCGTCGTACTCGTCGATCCCGACGAGCAGATGGTGGCTCACTACGAGAAGCTGCAGCGTGATATCGAGCGCATTCACGCGGCGCGGCGCAAGCTCCGCCATGCGCCGACGATCACCTCGGACGGCGAGTCCATCGTCCTGCAGGCGAACGTCGAGCTGCCCGCCGATCTCGAGACCGCGGTTCAGGTGGGTGCCCAGGGCGTCGGCCTGTACCGGACGGAGTACCTGTTCATGAATCGCCCCGCGCCGCCGGACGAGGACGAGCAGTACCAGGCCTATACCGAGGTGGTGCGTGCCGGGGAGGGCGCCCCGGTTACCATCCGCACCCTGGACCTCGGCGCCGACAAGCAGGTGGATGGGGCGCGGCCCGGCGCGCCATCGACCTCGAATCCCGCCCTTGGACTGCGCGCCGTGCGGCTTTGCCTGAAAGAGCCGGGGCTGTTCCGCCCGCAGCTGCGGGCGATTCTGCGCGCCTCGGCCCACAGCCCGGTGCGTATGATGATTCCGATGCTGTCGACGACGAGCGAGCTTGCGCAGGTGTTGGATTTGGTCAAGGGCTGTCGCAAGGAGCTCGACGACGAAGGCCAACCCTACGACCCTTCGATGCCCATCGGCGCGATGATCGAGGTGCCCGCGGCGGCGATTTGCGCCGACATCTTCGCTCGCGAGCTGGACTTTCTCTCCATCGGCACCAACGATTTGATTCAGTACACGATCGCCATCGATCGCGTGGATGACGAGGTCAACTATCTCTACGATCCGCTCCATCCCGCGGTGCTGCGTCTCATCCAGACGACGATTCAGGCCGGGCGCAAGGTGGGCATTCCCGTCGCCATGTGCGGAGAGATGGCCGGTGACGCGCGCTATACACGCCTCCTGCTGGGGATGGGTTTGAAGGAGTTCAGCGTCCACCCCAACGCACTTCTGGAAGTGAAGCAGGTGATCACCGAAAGCCACGTCGGCGAGAGCCGCAAATTCACGCAAAGGGTCATGCGGGTAATCAAGTCGACGACGAGGAGCGCGTTGCTCGAAGAGATGAATCGCCTCTGACGGGGCCCGGCCCCAATGCTGCCGTCTCGTCCCGAGCCTGCCTTCATAAAGCCTGCCTTCATAAAACGATACTGATAAACTCCCGCTGCGTCTTGCCCCCGGGCTGATCGGCGCGGCGCTTCGACCGCCGGCCGATCGGCTTCTCCGTCGAACCCAACAAATTCGGATGGTTCAGCCGATGACCCAGCATGCCGACGAAGACCAGCACCAGGAGAATCTCCGCCGCCTGAACGACGCGCTGGAACGCGAAGCCATCAGTGAGGTATACGCGCTGGTCCGCGAGCTTCACCCGGCCGACGTGGCGTTGCTTCTCGAATCGCTACCGGAAGGCGAGCGCGACATCGTCTGGTCCCAGCTGGACCCGGATTCCGTCGCCGAGGTGCTGGCGGAGGCGGACGATGCCGTGCGTGCCTCGCACATGCGACAGATGGAGACCCAGGCCCTGGCCGCGGTGGCCCAGGAGCTCGACGCGGACGACGCCGCCGACATCCTCCAGGACCTTCCGGAGCCGGTTGCCGACGAAGTGCTGCAGGCCATGGACGAGCTGCACCGCCAACGCCTGGAAGCCGTGCTCGCCTACCCGGAGGACAGCGCCGGCGGCCTGATGAACGTCGACGTGCTCACCGTTCGGGCCGACGTGACCCTGGAGACGGTGCTGCGCTACCTGCGCCGCCGCGGGGAGATCCCCGAGAAAACCAACCGGCTCTTTGTCGTCGACCGGGAAAACATCTACGTGGGCATGATGCGGCTCGCCGATCTATTGATCAGCGACCCGGAGGATAGTGTGCGGGAGCACATCATCGAGGCGCGAGACGCCATCCCGGCGAGCACCGACTCCCACGAGGTGGCGCGGCTCTTCGAGCAGCACAATCTCATCTCGGCGCCGGTGGTGGACGAGGAGGGGAAGCTCGTCGGGCGTATCACCATCGACGACGTGGTCGACGTCATCCGCGAGGAGGGCGATCAGGCGTTCATGCGCATGGCGGGTCTCGACGAGGAGGACGACATTTTCGCGTCCGTCTTCACGACGTCGCGGCAGCGGATGCTGTGGCTGGGGGTCAACCTGATGACGGCGCTTCTGGCGGCCTGGGTAATCGGTCTGTTCGAAGCGACCATCGAGAAGGTGGTGGCGCTGGCCGTCCTCATGCCGGTGGTGGCCAGCATGGGCGGCATCGCCGGCAGCCAGACCCTCACGATCGTTATTCGAGGCATGGCGCTGGGGCAGGTGGGTCAGAGCAACGCGGCGTGGCTCCTGAACCGCGAGGTCATGGTGGGTTTCATCAACAGTCTGCTCTGGGCCCTGGTCGTCGCGGTGATCGCCACCTACTGGTTCGGCCAGCCGGCCCTCGGGGTCATCGTGGGAGTGGCGCTCGTCATCAACCTGGTCATCGCCGCCATCGCGGGGACGGTACTGCCGCTCATCATGCGGCGCATGATGATCGATCCGGCGCTGGCGGGGGGGGTGGTGTTGACGACGGTTACGGACGTGGTGGGTTTTATGACGTTTCTGGGGCTCGGCGCGATATTCCTCGCCAACTGACGTCGGATGTTGGGCTTCGCTGCGCTCAGCCCAACCTACCAGCGAAAAATTACCCAGCCGGGGATCGCGAAGGGCGGGTAAAAATTATCGTACCGGGTATCCGTGAATCCGTCGCCGGTTGTGTCGACCAGCCAGTATGTCGGCCCCACCACCGGCTCCACCTTGATGCTCTGCACGCGCCCGTTGACGCGGTACTCGGTGACAGTCTTGCGGTCGTCCCGGCGAATGGTCACGTCCGGCTCCAGGGTCTCGCCGCTCTTTACCTGCGGCGGAACTTCCGGAGGCTCGGGAACCGCCTGGAGACCCGGCGGCTGATCGACGGAGGCGGTTACCGGCTCGGCGGTGGCTTGGGGCAAGGTAATCCATGCCGCCAAGGTCGCCAGGAGGATGGCTGATGGTTTTGACAAAAGCACTCAGTCTTTAATGGTGTATGGCATCGTTCGCGATCCCTGATGATAGCTTCGACTACTTGTCCGGTATTGTCTACCGATCGCAACGGATTCACCTCACCTGGACCGATGTTTCTCCGCCTCACCTGGATTCGGCGGAACCAATGAACTCCCTGTAGACTACCGTCACGGCGCTGCCACATACTCATTTCGTAGTCCACGGTCTCGTACTATGCCCAAGCCGAAGAAGCATCTGGTCCTGGTCGACGGATCCTCTTATCTCTACCGCGCATTCCACGCGATGCCGAGCCTGAGCAATTCCAAGGGCATGCCGACCGGCGCCGCCTATGGCATCACGAACATGTTGCGGAAGCTTTTGGCGGTCTACGATCCGACGCATCTGGCGGTGATCTTCGATGCCAAGGGAAAAACTTTCCGGGACGATCTGTACGCCGAGTACAAGGCCAATCGTCCGCCGATGCCGGACGATATGCGCAAGCAGCTGGACCCGATTCGAGCTTTGGTCAAGGCGCTCGGTATTCCGCTGCTCGAAGTGCCCGGCGT
>Ga0070726_10004945_pt1 | contig 10378 bp, 11 predicted proteins | sample tdAd471_FD_67275 | JGI IMG/M metagenome (GOLD analysis project Ga0070726, IMG submission 67275) | Marine sediment microbial communities from the Atlantic coast under amendment with organic carbon and nitrate - tdAd47.1 | ecosystem: Environmental > Aquatic > Marine > Coastal > Sediment | place...
TTCAATCCGGTCGTCTACCTGATTTCGGGATTTCGCTGGGCGTTCTTTGGCACGGCCGATGTTTCGATCGGCCTGAGCCTTGGGGCGATCGGGTTGTTTACATCGCTGTGTCTGGCAGTGATCTGGTGGATTTTCCGCACCGGCTGGCGGATCCGCCAATGACGGGCCGGACGGCAAAGAATATGCGTTGTGGGGCGGCTTGCGTCCCTTGTCGCGGGGCGAGTGACCGCCTAAGTGAGGCCCTATGAAACGTTATATCCCATTCGTGAAATCGCCGCCCTTCGTGGCTGTAATCCGCTTGCAGGGGCAAATCGCAACTGGCCCGCGTGGGTTGAACGATACGACCCTTGCGCCCGCGATTGAAAAAGCATTCGCCAGGGGCAAGCCCGCAGCCGTCGCGCTTGAGATCAACTCGCCCGGGGGGTCGGCTGTGCAATCGTCACTGATCGTCGCGCGTATTCGGCGGCTGGCAAAGGAAAAAGACATCCCCGTATTCGCCTTCGTCGAGGATGTCGCGGCGTCGGGTGGCTATTGGCTGGCGACGGCGGCTGACGAGATTTTCGTGGATCGCGGATCAATCGTTGGATCAATCGGCGTGATTTCAGCGGGTTTTGGGCTGACTGGTGCGATTGACAAAATTGGTGTCGAACGGCGTGTGCACACGGCCGGGAAATCCAAAAGCATGATGGACCCGTTCAAGCCGGAAAAACCCGCAGACGTGAAGCGCCTGAAAGGCATGCTGGATGATCTGCACATCTATTTCATTGACCACGTAAAACTACGGCGCGGCGCGCGGCTTGTTGATAACCCTGATCATTTTACCGGTGAAATCTGGGTGGGCGACAAGGCCGTTGAACAAGGTCTGGCCGACCAGATCGGTCATCTTGTGCCGGTCCTAAAGGAACGCTTTGGCGACAAGGTGAAACTGCGGCGTTATGGTGTAAGACGGTCGTTGTTTTCGCGTTTCGGGGCGCAGTTGATTGACGACACCCTGTCCTCGGTCGAAGAACGCGCGGCCTTTGCGCAGTTTGGCCTGTGACGTGATTTTCAAGATCGTCAGCCTCTTTCTGGTTGGCATGGCTGTGTTAGCCATGTTCGGCAAGATCAGGTTTCCCGGGCAGGGACGGCTGGCGGCGGCCAAATGCAAGGGCTGCGGACGCTACCGGATCGGCAAGGGACCATGTTCCTGCGGGAGGGGCCGCAAATGATCATGGACTGGGTGTATACCGGCCTTGGGCTGGTGATCCTTCTGCTTGCCGGTGACAGCCTCGTGAAGGGGGCTGTAAACATGTCTCTGCGGCTGGGTGTGCCTGCGTTGATCGTGTCCTTGACGGTTGTGGCCTTTGGCACGTCAGCACCGGAGTTGCTCATTTCGATCCAGGCGATCATTGAAGATGTGCCGGGGCTGGCCCTTGGAAATGTCGTGGGATCGAATACCGCAAACATCCTGCTGGTCTTGGGTGTGCCGGCCTTGCTGGCGGTGATGCACACCAGCGAATGTGACACCCGCAATAGCTACTTGCAGATGATTGCCGCGTCATTCCTGTTTATCGCGCTGGCGTATCGCGGCGTTTTCGATTGGGTTGCCGGGATCGTGCTGTTGGCTGCCTTGACGGCGATGCTGACGCATGCGGCGCGCGCCGCGCAAAACCACCGCAGGGCCGATCGCGCCGCCGCGGATGATCTTGAAGATGTGGAGGGCGCAGATCCTGATCTGCCCTGGGCCAAGATTATGTTCTATCTGGTTCTGGGTTTGATCGGTTTGCCGCTGGGCGCGAACCTCTTGGTGCATGGGTCCACCAATATCGCGCGCGATTTCGGTATTTCGGAAACGGTGATTGGCCTGACGCTGGTGGCCGTTGGCACATCGCTGCCGGAACTGGCGACAACCGTGATGGCGGCCCTGCGCCGTCAGGCAGATGTGGCGCTTGGGAACGTGATCGGCTCGAATATGTTTAACCTCTTGGGCATCATTGGTATCGCGTCGCTGGTTGGCCCGATCACCGTGGATCCGCAGTTCCTGCGTTTTGATCTGTGGGTGATGCTGGCCGCCTCGCTGATCCTGATCCCGTTTGTCTTCTTTCGGGTGGATATCAACCGCATCTGGGGTATCGCGCTCAGCGTGCTTTACGTCACTTATCTGTTGGTGGTGCTGTGATGCGGGCGCTTGTCACAGGTGCGGGCGCGCGCCTTGGGCGGGCGATGGCGCTTTATCTTGCGGAGCGTGGCTATGATGTTGCGGTGCATTATCATACCTCGGCGAAAGACGCAGATGCCGTGGTTGATGAAATTCGCGCCTATGGGCGGCAAGCCGCTGCAGTGCAGGCTGATCTGCTGGACGAAGATGCGACAGCGGGTCTTGTTGAAGCTGCCGCCAGCGTCTTGGGTGGTTCGCTGACCTGTCTGATCAACAACGCGTCGATTTTTGAAGATGACTCGATTGAAACCGCAACGCAGGAAAGCTGGAATCGCCACATCGGATCGAACCTGCGCGCGCCATTTGTCTTGACGCAGAAATTTGCCGCGCAAGCGCCCCACGCCGTTGCGGATGAGAATGGTGAACCCATCGCGCAGGCGCTGATCGTCAACATGATTGATCAGCGGGTGCGCAATCTGCGGCCCGACTATGCCAGCTATACAATCGCCAAGTCCGGCCTTTGGGTCATGACCCAGACCACGGCGCAGGCACTGGCCCCCCACGTGCGGGTGAACGCGATCGGGCCTGGGCCGACATTGCAGGGCGCGCACCAGACGGCGGCGCAGTTTCAGGCAGAGCGGTCCAAGACGCTGCTGAAGCGGGGCGTAGGCCTGACTGACATTACCGGTGCGCTTGGGTACTTCCTTGATTCACCGGCGATCACCGGGCAAATGCTGGCGGTAGACGGCGGACAGCACCTTTCCGGATAACCCCCTTGTCGCCCGAGATCGAGTGACCCAGCGACAAGTTGTGCACCGGAGCTGTTGTATGTCGTAAAACCTTTACAAAAGCTTAATGTTTTCAGTTGCTTGTCAGGCCGCATATAAAATATCCTTGTGAATCATATAGTTATGATAGTGCCCAAAAAATAGGCAAGGTAACGAAGTCATAATTAAACAAGGGAAAATTCTCGCCGAAACAGTTTTGCCCCCGTAGTTATCCACACAGAAAGTGGATAGGTTTCCACTTGCCCTCGCTGCGATATGGTTGCAGCCCAACGTAAGAATCAGAAACACTCTCATGAGCGACAAAACGATCAGTGAAACGCCGGACGTCCTGACAGGCCATACCCTGATTCAGTCCTATCTGCGCACGCTGGATTCCTCGCCGGGGGTGTACCGGATGCTCGACCATGAAAGTCGTGTTTTGTATGTGGGCAAGGCGCGCAATCTGCGCGCGCGGGTCAGCAACTATGCGCGCCTGACCGGACACAGCCAGCGCATCCAGCGCATGATCACTGAAACCCATGCGATGATGTTCTTGACCACGGTGACCGAAACCGAGGCGCTGTTGCTGGAACAGAACCTGATCAAGCAACTCAAGCCAAAATACAACGTGCTGTTGCGCGACGACAAGTCGTTCCCCAATATCCTTGTGACGGGGGATCACGCCTATCCCCAGATCAAGAAACATCGCGGCGCGAAAAAGGAAAAGGGTGATTATTATGGTCCCTTCGCCAGTGCGGGTGCGGTGAACCGGACGCTGAACCAGTTGCAGCGCGCCTTTTTGTTGCGCACGTGCACGGACAGCGATTTTGAAAGCCGTACGCGCCCTTGCCTGTTGCATCAGATCAAGCGCTGCGCGGCCCCATGTGCGGACAAGATATCGCAAGAGGATTATGGCCAGTTGGTGAAGGACGCACAGCGCTTCCTTGATGGTAAATCGACTGAAATGCAGGCTCAGCTTGCCGCCGATATGGCCGCCGCATCCGAGGAGATGGAGTTCGAGCGCGCCGCCGCCCTGCGCGACCGTATCCGCGCCCTGGCTCAGGTGCAGACCGCCCAGGGCATCAACCCCCAAGGCGTGCCCGAGGCCGATGTCATCGCCCTGCATACAGATGGCGGGCAGGCCTGTGTGCAGGTGTTCTTCATCCGCGCCAATCAAAACTGGGGTAACCGCGACTATTATCCGCGCATCAGCGGTGACGAGGATTTGGCCGAGGTCATGCAGGCCTTTGTCGGGCAGTTTTATTCTGATCGCGAACCGCCACGTATGTTGCTGCTGTCGCATGGATTGGACGACACGGATTTGATGTCTGCCGCCCTGTCGGAAAAGGCCAGGCGCAAGGTTGAGATCATCGTGCCTCAACGCGGCGAAAAGGCTGAAATCGTCTATGGTGCCGCGCGCAACGCCCGCGAAAGCCTTGCTCGCAAGATGTCAGAAACCGCCACCCAGGGAAAATTGCTGCAAGGCCTGGCCGATGCGTTTGATCTGATGGCCGCGCCCCGCCGGATCGAGGTTTATGACAACAGCCATATTCAGGGATCCCACGCGGTCGGGGCGATGATTGTCGCGGGGCCGGACGGGTTCGAGAAAAATCAATACCGCAAGTTTGACATCAAAGGCGAAGGGATCACTCCGGGCGATGATTTCGGCATGATGAAAGAGGTGCTGACGCGCCGTTTCAAACGCCTGCTGAAAGAAGACCCCGACCGGCAGTCCGGCACCTGGCCCGATTTGTTGTTGATCGACGGCGGTGCGGGGCAGGTAAGCGCGGTGCGCGAGATCATGACAGAACTGGGCGTCGGCGATGTGCCGATGGTTGGTGTGGCCAAGGGTCTTGATCGTGATGCGGGCAAAGAGGAATTTCACCGCACCGGTAAACGCATCATGGCCCTGCGCCATAATGATCCGGTCCTGTATTTCGTCCAGCGTCTGCGGGACGAGGCGCACCGCTTTGCCATTGGCGCGCACCGTGCCAAACGCAGCAAGGCATTTGGCGCGACTCCGCTTGATGATGTGCCCGGTGTCGGGGCGACCCGCAAACGAGCGTTACTGGCCCATTTCGGGAGCGCCAAGGCCGTGTCGCGCGCCGGTCTTGCCGATCTCAAGGCCGTCAACGGAATTTCCGACAACATGGCGCAGGGTATCTATGACTATTTTCATGAAAAAGGGTAGGTGGTGCGCAGGGCCAATCGGCGCTAGGACTATGATATGACTTGGAACCTGCCAAATATCCTGACCCTGTTGCGCTTGCTCGCGGCCCCGGGTGTTGCGATCATGTTCTTGTATTTCACGCGCCCCTGGGCGGATTGGTTCGCTTTGGTCCTGTTTGTCGTGGCGGCTACGACCGACTGGATCGACGGCTATCTGGCCCGCGCGTGGAACCAGCAAACCAAATTCGGTGCCATGCTTGATCCGATCGCCGACAAGGCGATGGTGGTGATCGCCCTGTTGGTAATTACCGGCTTTTCGGGAATGGACCCGTGGATTTTGCTGCCCGCGACCTTGATCATGTTCCGCGAGACCTTTGTCAGTGGCCTGCGCGAATTCCTGGGCGATACTGCGGGTACCTTGGCCGTGACAAAATTGGCAAAGTGGAAAACAGCGGCGCAGATGACAGCGATTGCCGTGCTGTTTTCAACCGGTGCGTTCGATACCTATTTCCAGATATCCACCGAGGGCATGGATGATGCGATGATCATCGCCGTGCTCGAAGGGATTGAGCCGGACTTGCAAGGTATCTTGTGGAAGCTGAATGGTGCTTTTTATAGCTGGTGGATTGGCATCGTGTTGCTTTGGGCGGCGATGGTTCTGACGGTGCTGACCGGCTTTGATTACTTTCGTAAATCGCTGCCCTATCTGAGAGAGACCGCATGATTGACGTTGTCTATTTCGCATGGGTCCGTGAACGGATTGGCTTGCCCCGCGAACAGGTGGCTACGCGGGCCGCGACCGTGAATGACCTGATCGCTGAACTGCGCGCGCGCGAGGAACGTTATGAATTGGCGTTTTCGGATATCAGTGCGCTACGGGTTGCCGTGGACCAGACCTTGACTGATTTCGACGCGCCCTTGGCTGGCGTGCGCGAAGTGGCGTTTTTCCCACCGATGACGGGTGGCTGATGGACATTCGCGTTCAAGACGGGGCGTTTGACGGCGGGGCCGAACTTAATGCGTTTACCGCCCGCGCGTCCGGTGCCGGTGCCATCGTCAGCTTTAGCGGGTTGGTGCGTGATGTAACGGACGGTTTGGTTGCGATGACCATCGAACACTATCCGGGCATGACCGAAAAGGCGCTGGAAGATATCGCGCAGCAGGCCGCGACGCGCTGGGCGCTTGCGGATGTGATGGTGATTCATCGCTATGGGCGGCTAGCGGTAGGTGAACCGATCATGATGGTAGCGACCGCCGCACCGCATCGCGCGGATGCCTTTTCGGCGGCAGAGTTTCTGATGGACTACCTGAAATCGCGCGCGCCCTTCTGGAAGAAGGAAGAAACCGACAACCGGGCCGATTGGGTCACGGCCAAAGACGCGGACGAGGATGCATTGAAGCGTTGGTAGCTATCGTGCCAGCGCTTTGCATGGCGCGTATTGTGGGCAAGTGACCAAATGGTCGTTGATCAGCCCACAGGCTTGCAGCCAGGCATAGACAATCGTCGGGCCGCAGAACTTGAAGCCCGCTTTTTTCAAATCCTTGGACATCTGCGTGGAAAGGGGGGTGGCCGCCGGAACCTCGGCCATAGTCGCCCAAGTGTTTTGGATCGGTTTGCCATCGGTATAGGCCCAGCACCACGCCGCGAAATCATCCATCTCCAGATAGGCGCGGGCATTGGAGATCGTCGCTTCGATCTTGCCGCGGTGGCGGATGATTCCGGGGTTATCAAGGCAAGCCAGCACTTCGGGCTCGCCCCACTGCGCGATTGTTTCGGGGTCGAAGCCGGCGAACGCCTCGCGAAAGTTGTCGCGCTTTTTCAGGATCGTGATCCAGCTTAGACCCGCCTGAAACCCGTCCAGAATCAGCTTTTCCCACAGGGCGCGGCTGTCGTATTCTGGCACGCCCCATTCGGTATCGTGATAGTCGGTATAGATTTTCTCGCTACCGGCCCAGCCACAACGCTCGCTCATATCGCCCTCCTGCAATCTGCCTACAATTCATCGCAAATCGTGATCCTTTACCAGCCGTTAAGTGCGGGGCGGGGATAACAGTGGCCGACCAGGGGACAACTGCAATGGCCACGTTTGATCTTTCACCGGGTGCGTTGGACGCACAAATGCCGATGGATCCGCTGCAATACGCTGTGGCCAGTCGTGACCGCGACGTGCTCTCGATCGTGCGTAATGCCCTTGAACGGGGCAACACCATGTTGGCGTTTCAACCTGTCGTGCGTGCGGACGATGCCAAACAAGTCGCATTTTATGAAGGGTTGATCAGGGTTCTGGACGAGGGTGGGCGCATCGTGCCAGCCGGGCAATTCATGGGCCAGATCGCCGAAAACGCGCTGGGCCGTGATGTGGATTGTGAAACGCTGCGCCACGGGTTGGACATGCTGCAAGCCAATCCCACACTGCGCTTATCGCTGAATGTCTCGGCCCGCTCGATCGGGGATGCGGCTTGGCGCCGCCGCCTTGACCAGCGGCTTGACCGGGATCCTGCGGTGGCGCACCGTTTGATCCTCGAGGTGGGTGAAACCTCGGCGATGCAACTGCATGAAATGGTCATTCGCTTTATGGAAGAAATGCAGCCCTGTGGCGTGGCCTTTGCGCTGGATGACTTTGGTGGCGGCATGACGGCGTTTCGCCACCTCAAGGATTTCTTCTTTGATATGGTGAAACTTGATCGCTGCTTTGTCAGCGGCATCAACCACTCTCCCGACAATCAGGTTTTGGCCGAGGCGCTGATCACAGTCGCGCATCAGTTTGAAATGTTCGCCGTGGCCCAAGGCGTTGAAACCGCGGCTGAAGCCGAGTTTCTTTCGTCCTTTGGTGTCGATTGCCTTCAGGGCTATCACATCGGTGTCCCGAAGTTCACGCTTTGACGCCTGCGCATGGCGGGTGCACGCCGATGCCGCTGTGAATCACGTTGCCCTGACGTCGCCCACGCCATATGAAAGTTTGCAACGGCGGGTGTGGGGCCCGCACGCTGTGTTGTGCATGCCTCCTCGTCGCCCCTTTGGGTCGCATTCAGGAGGAGTCATCCATGACCAACGTAGTTATCGCATCCGCAGCACGCACCGCCGTGGGCAGTTTTGGTGGGGCGTTTGCCAATACCCCCGCCCATGATCTTGGCACCGCAGTTCTGGCCGAGGTCGTGGCGCGCGCCGGCGTTGACCCATCCGAGGTCAGCGAGACAATTTTGGGTCAGGTGTTGACCGCCGCACAGGGCCAGAACCCGGCGCGCCAGGCACATATCAACGCAGGCTTCCCACAGGAAAGCGCGGCCTGGTCGATCAATCAGGTGTGCGGGTCCGGTCTGCGTGCCGTTGCGCTGGGCGCGCAGCATATCATGCTGGGAGATGCCAACATCGTCGCGGCCGGCGGTCAGGAAAACATGACGCTATCACCGCATGCGCAAAACATGCGCACCGGTCAAAAGATGGGCGATATGAAGCTGGTCGATACCATGATCAAGGACGGCCTTTGGGATGCGTTCAACAACTATCACATGGGCCAAACCGCTGAAAATGTTGCTGAGAAGTGGCAAATTTCCCGCGAGATGCAGGACGAATTCGCGGTTGCATCGCAAAACAAGGCCGAAGCTGCGCAGAAGGCAGGCAGGTTCGCTGATGAAATTGCGGCCTTTACCGTGAAGACTCGCAAGGGTGATATCGTGGTCGATCAGGACGAATACATCCGCCACGGCGCCAATATCGACGCGATGGCCAAAATGCGGCCTGCCTTCGCCAAAGAGGGGACCGTCACAGCAGCCAACGCATCCGGCCTGAACGATGGGGCTGCGGCCACATTGCTGATGTCCGCCGAGGAGGCCGAAAAGCGCGGCATCGAACCCTTGGCGCGGATCGCATCCTACGCGACAGCCGGTTTGGACCCGTCCATCATGGGTGTCGGCCCGATCTATGCATCGCGCAAGGCGCTGGACAAGGCCGGTTGGGCCGTCGGTGACCTTGATCTGGTCGAGGCCAATGAAGCCTTTGCGGCGCAGGCCTGTGCCGTCAACAAAGACATGGGCTGGGATCCGGCTATCGTGAACGTGAACGGCGGCGCGATCGCCATCGGCCACCCGATTGGCGCGTCGGGCTGCCGTGTGTTGAACACCTTGCTGTTCGAGATGAAGCGCCGCGATGCCAAGAAGGGCCTCGCAACGCTGTGTATCGGTGGCGGGATGGGCGTTGCCCTTTGTGTCGAACGCCCCTAACCACCGGGAGGACGCGGGGCCAAGTTTGGGAGGACTTGGCCCCGCAAACTCGTTTTTATCTACGCAATAAAGTTGCGCCCAAAGAATTCAACACATAACATCATTACGAACAGAATTGAGGAGAATACCATATGTCACGCGTTGCACTTGTTACCGGGGGATCGCGCGGAATCGGCGCGGCGATCTCAAAATCACTGGCCGCCGCGGGCTACACCGTCGCTGCGACCTACGCCGGGAACGATGAAAAAGCCGCCGCATTCACCAAGGAGACAGGTATTAAAACCTACAAATGGGATGTGGGCAATTACGAGGCCTGTCAGGCCGGAATCGCGCAGGTCGAGGCCGATCTTGGCCCGGTCGAAGTTTTGGTGAACAACGCTGGCATCACCCGGGATGCGCCGTTCCACCGTATGACCCCGCAGCAGTGGCAAGAGGTGATCGACACCAATCTTTCGGGCCTGTTCAATATGACCCACAATGTCTGGGGCGGTATGCGGGACCGCAAATTCGGGCGGGTGATCTCGATCAGTTCGATCAACGGTCAGAAAGGCCAGTTCGCTCAGGCAAACTATGCTGCTGCGAAGTCCGGCGATATCGGATTTTCCAAGGCCTTGGCCCAGGAAGGCGCGCGCGCAGGCATCACCGTCAATGTGATTTGCCCGGGCTACATCAACACCGAAATGATGAGCACGATCCCCGAAAAGGTGATGAACGAGGTGATCTTGCCGCAGATTCCGGTTGGTCGTCTTGGCGAACCTGATGAAATTGCGCGCGCGGTTGTCTTTTTGGCCTCCGACGACGCGGCCTTTATCACCGGCTCGACGATATCCGCAAACGGTGGCCAATATATGGCCTGATCGCGGATGCTTTGTTATTGAAAAGGTCGGCCCAATCGGGTCGGCCTTTTTTTGTGTTACCACCAGCGAAACATCTGGCGGATGAAGGCGCCGCGTGCGGCATGCGCTTTGGCATAGGCGTTGCGGGTGCGGTGACTGGATGTAATCTCGATCATTCTAGGCTCCTCGGGTTGTGTTTCACTTGCCCTAACATGGGCTGTGACCGCGTCGCTGACAAACGAGACTTC
>Ga0070726_10004946_pt1 | contig 10375 bp, 6 predicted proteins | sample tdAd471_FD_67275 | JGI IMG/M metagenome (GOLD analysis project Ga0070726, IMG submission 67275) | Marine sediment microbial communities from the Atlantic coast under amendment with organic carbon and nitrate - tdAd47.1 | ecosystem: Environmental > Aquatic > Marine > Coastal > Sediment | place...
AAGCGCCTGCGAATCAGCGACTTAGTGGGCAATCCAGATTCGCAGATGCGCGGGTCGCCCTGGGACGTGTCTTAGGTGTGCAGCCCGCCATGACCCACCCTCCGCTCGAGCGCGACCTCGAGGCGACCTTCGCCCGCCTCAGCCGGGGCCTGTTGGCCCAGGCGCTGGCGATCGTCGGCGACGCTGCCCTGGCCGAAGACGTGCTCCAGGACGCCTTCGTGCGCGTGTGGGGCCGTCGTGAGCGCCTGCGCGACAGGGGCCGCCTCGACGGCTACCTCTACGCCGCCGTGCGGAACCTCGCCCTGGACCAGCTCCGCCGACGGCGCACCCGCAGCGAGCACCAGGCGAAGCTCGCGGTCAAGATCGTGACCACGACGCCGACGGGCCCCGACGCCGAACGGATCGACCGCGCCCTCGCCGAGCTGCCCCCCGAGCAGCGCGAGGTCGTCGTGCTGCGCGTGCACCTCGGGCTGAGCTTCCCCGAGGTCGCCGAGCGCACGCAGAGCCCGTTGGGCACCGTGCACTCCCGCTACCGCTACGCCATGACCCAACTCCGCGAACGCCTCGTCCAGGAGCAGCCGCCAGGCGGTGCCTCATGACCCCCCCTGACCCCACCGACCTCGACCTCGACCTGGAGTCCTTCGACGACGTCGTCGACCTCCTCGCCCGCACGGAGCTCGCCATGCCCACGACCCTCACCGCTCCCCGCCCCGCTCGCTACGACGCGCCGCCCGCGCCGGTCGAGACCCTCGCCGCGGCGATTCGCCGCGACGCCGACGAGGCCTGGTCCCTGGCCGTGGCCTTCCTCGGTGACGAGGAGGCTGCTTGGGAGGCCGTGTGCGAGGGGTTCTTGCGGTTGGGGCGCGCGGGCAAGTCGCTGACCCGCGCGGACAGCTTGCACGCTCAGAGCGAAGCCCTGCTCGAGGTCGCCCGCTTGCTGTCCAAGAGCGGCTCGCTCCCGGAGGTCCGCGGCGGCAGCCTGCCCCCGGAGACCCGGCTGGCGCTCATGCTGCAGGCCGCTTTCCCCGGCGCCGAGCTCGGCGCGGCGGAGCCGGCGGTGTTGCGGCGAGCGTTGATCGCCGCTTACCCCCAGCCGGGGCACGCTCAGGGCGACGAGCTGTGCGCGCTGCTGGCCGACGAGGTCCTCGGCGGAGGAAGCCCGGGGGACGCCGACTCGCTGGCCAAGCTCCGCGCGAAGCACCCGGCCAGCGCGAAGCTGATCGAGGCGCGCTATCAGGAGACGGTCGAGGTCCCGCTGCTGGTGCTCCCTCGGGTCGACGAGCTGATCGCGCACGTCGAGGGGCAGCTTGCCCGCGCCGCGCGCCAGGCGGAAGCCGTCGGCGCGCTGCAGCTGCAGACCGCGGTCAACTGCTCCTACTGCCACGACCGCCTGCGACGCGCCGAGGCCGCGTTCTGCTCGAGCTGCTTGGCCCCGCACCACGCGGACTGCTTCACCAACCACGGTCGCTGCTGCGCCCCCGGCTGCGGCGAGACCCGGCTGGTGCAGCCGCGAGAGGCCTCGGGTCGCCGCCGGCGGTGGCTGCCGTGGCTGGCCGCGGGGCTCGTCGGTCTCGGGGCCGCGGCCTGGACCGGGGTGGAGATCAGCGGCCAGGGGCTCCTCGCCCAGGGTGAGCCCGTGCTGTCCGCGGAATACCAACCCGAGCCCGAGCCCCGGTTCGAAGTCGACCCCGAGCTCCTGCGCGAGGCGCTGGCGCTGTCCGAGGTAGCCCAGCGCGAGCGCGAGGCCCTCGAGCGCGAGCGCGCCGCGGTCCTCGCGCAGTTGGACTCGATCACGACGGACCTGCACTTCGAGGAGGAGCCCCTGCTCGAGTGCCTGGCCTACCTGCGCACCCTCAGCAACACCAACCTCGTGGTCAGCAGCTCCGCGCGCGAGCTGTGTGAGGACGAGATGCCGGTGGTCAGCCTGCGGCTGAAGCAGGTGTCCCTGCGCAACGCGTTGATCCTGATCCTCGACGCGGCCGGGGGTGGCCTCGGGTTTCGGGTCGACGCGGGGGTGATCGTGATCGAATCGGTCGACGACTACTCGGCGGGGGAGCTCGAGCTGCAGGCGTATCCGGTGCAGGATCTGTTGGACGGCACGGCCCAGGCCCAGGGCGGCGTTCGAGTCGCCGACGCCGAGCAGCTGATCGAGCTGCTCGAGAGCGCGCTCTACGACGGCGAGGGGAGCATCGAGTTCGGCTACGGAGCCCTCGTGGTGCGCAAGTCGGCTCGGGAGCACCGCGCGATCCAGGACCTGCTGCGCCTGCTAAGGACGGGGGAGTCGCCGCCCCGGGAGGTCCCGGCCTGGGAGCGCGAGCTGCGCGCCGCGCTCGAGCAGCCGGTCGCGCTCAACGCCCCTGAGAAGACCCTGAGGGAGGTCACGAACACGATCCAGGAGGCCGTGGGGCACCCGCTGGTCCTCGACTCCGCGATCGACCCCGAGGCCCGTGTTTCCCTCACGTTGAGCGCGACCCCGCTGAAGGACGTGCTGCGGCTGCTCGGAGAGCAGGCGGGGCTGACGTTTCGCTTGCGCAACGAGGCGATCGTGCTCGTGCACCCCAGAGACGCCGTCCGTCGCAGCGACTGCCGCTACGTCCTCTACGACACCCACGACCTGCAGAGCCTGCTCGAGGCCGACCACCTGGCCGAGGTCGTGACCAACTCCACCGGGGAGGAGCGCTGGGACGATCCCGCGCAGTTGACCGTGGTCGGCGAGCACCTGCTGGTGCTCCAGACCGAGGAGCTGCACCGGGCGGTGGCGACCGCCCTCGCCCAGCTGCGGGTCAGCCACATGGAGAACACCCCGCGGGAGAACCGCTAACGGGGCGGGTCGGCCTGCGGGCTGGCTTCCTCCGCGAGCTTCGCCTGGGCTTCCTCGCGCAGGGAGCGCACCCAGCCCAGGTCGCCGACCGCGACCCCGTCGGCGAGGGCGCGGTCGTAGTCGGCGATCGCTCGCTCGTAGTGCCCGAGGCGGTGCAAGGTCCGCCCGCGCCCGACCCAGGCGTAGATCAGGAAGGGGTCGAGCTCCAGCGCACGGTCGTAGTCGCTCAGCGCGTCCTCGTAGCGTTCGAGCCAGGCCTTGACCCCGGCGCGCCCGAACCACGAGCCGGCGAAGTCGGGCTGCAGCTCCAGCGAGCGGTCGAAGTCCGCCTCCGCCGCCGCGAACTCGCCCAGCCGCGAGTGGGTCTCGCCCCGCCAGGCGTAGGCCTCGGCGCTGCTGGGGTCGAGGGCGAGCGCCTGGTCGAAGAGCTCGACCGCCGCCGCGCTCCGCCCTTCTTGCAGGGCGAGGCCGCCCTCGCCGACCAATTCCTGGGCGCGCTGGCGGGCCTCCGCCGTGGGGCCCGCGGGCGCGGAGGGGGGCTCGGGTCGGGTTCGTAGGGGAGGTGGCGGCGGTGGATTCGGTGCTGGCGGTGGGCGGCACGCCAGCGCTCCGAGGACCCCGATCACAAGCGCGGCTCCGTGGCGTCCCTGCATGGGCTCAACCTAGCGTGACGCGAGACGATACGCCCGAGCGGCGAGACCGGCGCGCGGGGAGTGGGGCTTCAATGGCTCGGATCTCGAGCGTTCGCCTGGGGGGAGGCTCGGCTCTAGCCCCTGTGAACACTGGCTTCTGGGAGGCTCGCGCGGTGTCGGTGGCGGGGGTAGACTGCTCCTCGTGCTGTGAAAACTCACACTCACAAGCAGCACAGATCAAGGAGTATCGACATGAACCGTCCCGTAATGGCGGAGTACATTTGGCTCGACGGCGGCGTCAAGGAGTTCGGCTCGGACTATCCGAACCGCACTCAGAAGCTGCGGTCCAAGACGAAAATGCTGGACCCCAACCAGGACTACCAGGCCGGCGCGAACCTGGCCCTGTTCCCTGACTGGGGCTTCGACGGCTCGAGCACCGGGCAGGCCGAGGGCAGCTCGAGCGACTGTGTGCTCAAGCCCGTGTGCGCCGTCCCCGATCCGATCCGGCGCAAGGGCGAGAACTACCTCGTGATGTGCGAGGTCTACACCGCCGACGGCAGCCCCCACCCCACCAACCAGCGCGCGCGCCTCAAGGCGCTGTTCGAGAGGCACAGCGCCGAGGTGCCCCTGATCGGCTTCGAGCAGGAGTTCTGCCTGTTCAAGGGCGGGCGTCCCCTCGGTTGGCCGGAGAAGGGCTACCCCCCGGCTCAGGGTCCGTTCTACTGCGGCGTGGGCGCCGACGAGGTCGCCGGGCGTGCCATCTGCGAGCAGCACCTCGACGCCTGCCTCGACGCGGGGCTGTTCGTGGCCGGCTTCAACTTCGAGGTCATGCTCGGGCAGGCCGAGTTCCAGGTCGGCTACCGCGGCTTCGAGGACGAGAGCGTGGAGAACCTGCTCACCTGCTGCGACCACCTGTGGCTCGCGCGCTGGATCCTCTACCGCCTGGGCGAGAACATGGGGATCACCGCGACCCTGCACCCCAAGCCGATCAAGGGCGACTGGAACGGCTCCGGCATGCACACCAACTTCTCCACCAAGTCCATGCGGGCCGACGGAGGCATGAAGGCGATCGAGGCCGCTTGCGTGAAGATCGGCGAGCGGCGGAAGGAGCACCTCGACGAGTACGGCGAGGGCTACACGGACCGCCTGACCGGGAACCACGAGACCTGCTCCTATGCGCAGTTCAAGTTCGGGGTCTCCGACCGCACGGCGTCGATCCGGATTCCGCAGCCCGTAGCCGAGAAGGGCAAGGGCTACCTCGAGGATCGGCGCCCGAACGCCAACGCCGACCCCTACCGCGTGGCCTCGGTCATGCTCGAGACCATCTGCGGCTAGCCTCCCCCCACCAACGAGCCCCGCTGGCCTCTGGCCGCGGGGCTCGTTTCGTTTCTGGGCGGATCGCGGCCCCGCGAGACCGCTCCCCTGAGGCGTTCGGGACGCTGAGCCGGGGGGCGAAAGGTTTCCTGAGCGGAATGAAACGAACCTGACGCGCCTGGCTTTGGCCTGCGCTTTGCCATTGGCAGGGCGGAGGTTAAGGACATGACCCGCATTCGTTTTTGGAGCTTCTTGCTGATCGCCGCGCTGCCCACCCTGGGGGCCCAGGAGATCCCGGCCGCCGACCAGCGCCTGCTCGAGCGCCTGGTCCTCGCCGAGGCCGGCGGTGAGGGGCACCTGGGCATGGCCCTCGTCGCCCGCTCGGTGCTCAACCGCACCGCTCTCGTGCAGGAGCGGAAGGTCAACCACCGGACCTACCTTGCCAACGGGCGTAGCCTCAACGCGGTGATCAACGCGGACATGCAGTACGAGCCCGTCAGCAGCGGCTCGATCAATCGCTCCCGCACCTCCGGCGAGCTCGCCCGCGCTCGACGAGCGATCGAGCTCGCTCGCGACACCCCCGCCCTCGAACGCGCGCTCGCGGCCGAGGGGATCACCGGCCGCGACGCCGACCGCCTCGTGCGCGCCACGGGGTTCCGCACCCGCACGGCCTTTCGCGACGCGAGCCAGCAATACGACCGTCAGGGGTTCGGAAATCACGTGTTCAACGCCGATCGCTTCAGCCGGCGCCACGACGTTCGTGGCGTGTTCGAGAGGCGGTTCGGGCAGGGGAGTTCCCAGGCTGCTCACTCCGCTCAACGGTCTGGGGAGGTTGGGCCGGGTGCCCGCGGTGCGCGAGTCCAGGCGCTTCAGCGTCAGCTCAACGCCGCGGGCGCCCAGCTCGATCCTGACGGGATCTACGGGCCCCAGACCGAGGAGGCGCTGCTCGCCTTCCAGCGGGCTCGCGGGCTGCAGCTGACGGGCAAGTTCGACGAGGCCACCCAGAAGGCCCTCAGGAAGCAGGTCACGCCGGCGTCGTCCTTCGCCGGTCAGCTGCGTCGAATCATGCCCCGCCTGAGCGCTCGCCTCGCCGGGATCTACGCGCCGCACCTCGAGCGGGCCATGGCTCAGGCCGAGATCAACACCCCAGCGCGAAAGGCTGCGTTCCTCGCGACCCTGGCCTACGAGAGCCGCGAGCTCGCTGCCTTCGAGGAGGTCGGGTCGGGGCAGTGCAGCGCGGACAGCACCCTCAGCGACACCTTCGCCCAACACAACTACATTCAGCTGGCCAAGGGGATTGGCCTCGACCTGCTGCGCGCGCCGAGCGTGGCCGCCAGCCCCTCGACGGGGTTCAAGGTCGCCGCCGCCCACTGGCGAGAGCAGGACGCCAACTCCGCCGCCGACGCCGGCGACTTCCGCGAGGTCACCCGCGTCGCCAACTGGGGCCGTGAAGACTACGCCCAGCGGCTGAGCTACTACGTGCGCGCTCGCGCCGTCCTGGGAGGTCGCTAGGCAGCCGACCTAGGCTGCCCAACGATCCCCTTCGTTTCTGTGTTCGTTTCTCTGTTTTTTTTCCTTCTCTCCTTTTCTTCTGTCTTCTCTTCAACTGACCTCGCGGAGTCCGGGTGTTCCGGGCTCCGCGAGGTCGGCGTTTGAGACGTAAGATCGAGGCGTGAGCAGCGGACCGGCGATTCCCGGCTATCGAGACCTGCGCCCGATAGGCTCGGGCGCGTTCGCCGACGTCTACGCCGCTGAGGACGAGACGCTTCGCCGCGCGGTGGCGATCAAGATCCTCCGCCAGCGGACCCCGAGCCTGACCCAGGTCGACCGCTTCCGCCGCGAGCGCGAGGTGCTGGCGGGGTTGAGCCACCCGCACCTGCTGCGCGTGCACCGCGCCGGCAGCGCCAAGGGCCGACTGTTCGTGGTCATGGAGCTGCTCCCTGGGGGGACCCTCGCCGATCGGTTGAGCGCAGGGCTGCCACGGGCCGAGGGGGTCGACCTGGTGCTGCAGGCCGCCGACGGCGTGGCCGCCCTGCACCGGGCCGGGCTCGTGCACCGCGACGTCAAGCCCACGAACCTGCTGCTGGACGCCCACGGGCGAGTCAAGGTCGCCGACCTGGGCCTCGTCGCCGGCGCGGACCTCGACACCCTCACCAAGAGCAAGGAGCTCACGGGCACCCCGGCCTACCTCGCCCCGGAGCTGTTTCGCGGGGGGAGCCAGCGCGCGCCGACGAGCGACGTCTACTCCCTGGGCGTGCTCCTGTTCGAGGTGCTCACCGGTGAGCCGCCGCACTCTGGCGAGAACGTGCTGGCGTTGCTCCACGCGCGCCACGCCGAGCCGGACCCGGATCCTGCACGCCGCGTCGCGAACCTCCCCGGCCCGCTGGTCGCGGTGTGTCGCCAGGCCATGGCAGGTGACCCCGCCAAGCGCTTCCCCGACGCGGGGGCGTTCGCCGAGGCGCTGCGCGCTGCGGTCGCCGGTCGCGCGCCGCTGAGCGCTCCTGGTGCCCTGTCGGTCCTGGCGGCCCTCGCCCTCGCTGCGCTGGGGATCGCCGGGGGGTGGGCGCTCCGCGCTGGCGAGCCTCCGCCCCCCCAACCCGCGGTGGAAAACGAGACGCCCGTCGAGCTCTCCCCGGGACCGGTCGCGTGGCCCGACCCCGAAGCGCTCGCGGCGAAGTTGCTCGACGGGGACGCCCCCGCGCGGCGGGTCGCGGCCCGCTGGATCGCCGCGCACCCCGCCGAGGCCGAGCTCGTCGCGCGGCTCCGCGTCGCCGGTCGCCTCGGCGCGCTCCGCGCGCCGCCGCTGCGCCGGCTGGCGATGCGGAGGGAGCACCGCGCCCACCAGGCCCACGGGCTCGCGTGGGACCGCGAGCGCGTGACCTGGATCGAGCTCTGTCACCCCACCTGCACTGCGCGCCACCGGGGATCCACCGCGCTCGTGGAGTTCGTGGGTGCCGACCCCCAGGACCTCACGTGGCCGGGGGGGCGGGTGACCGCCGTCGCCGACGACCTGACCTGCTTCGCGGCGTCGTCGCTGGGGTCGTCCAGCGTCGTGTATCGGCTGCTGCCGGGTCGGGTCGAGGTGCTCGCCGAGCTGCCCTGGGCCAGGACGACCGCGGTGCGAGCGCAGGGGACGCGGCTGTTCGCTGGATCGGCCGAGGGGGAGGTCCTCGCCCTCGACCTGGACACCGGTCAGGTGCTGTGGCGGCGGGCCGCGCACCAGGACAGGGCCGTGGGGTTCGCCGTGCGGGGCACCGCCTTGCTCTCGGCCTCGAACGAGGGCCCGACTTCGGTTCGGCGACTGTCGCTGGCGGACGGCAGCGAGCTGCCCTGGGCCTACGAGCTCCCGCCGCTGGGGCCGGCCAAGTGGACCCTGGACCTGCGCGACCCGAGCGAGTGGATCGTGTGCCTCGACGTGACGAACCTCGTCCACGGGCTGCGCCACGACGGGAGCCGGTCGTTCTCGGGGACCCGGGACCTCGACCCCGACCCGCTGATGATGACCGGGCAGTGGTCGCCCGACAGCACCGTGGGTGCGCGCGCGGGGGTCTCCTGCGGCGACCTGCTCCTGCTCTTCGGCAGCCGCTGGACCGACGCGGGGCTCTACTCCCAGGCTCGCGCCTTCAGGCGCGACGACGCCCGGGAGGTGTTCGCCGTGGATCGCTACGGAGTTGGCTACTACACGGCAAACCTGGGGGAGACCGGGGTCCTGACCCTCGGCGGCAAGACCGAGCGCGACCTCGTCGTCGAGGTGCGGGAGCTCGAGCTGCCCGATCCCCGCTAGCCCTCGGTTCGCGCGGGGGCGCGGTAGATCGCGCCGCGGCCCTTGCCCTCCGCCACCAGCAACCCCGCCTTGGCCAGCCCCACGAGGTCGCGCCACGCCGTCGCGGGGGAGATCCCCCAGGAGGCGGCGTGGTCGGCGTTCTTGACCACCTGCCCGGGGGTGAGGGACTCCACCAGGTGCAGCTGCCGCGGGTTGAGCCGCAGGGGCGCTGCCTGGCCGCTCGCGCGGACCGGCGACTTGAAGCGCAGGTGCGACGCCTTGAGGGGCTCGGGGCCGGCCTCGACCAGCGCTCGCTCGAGGGTCGCCTGCAGCTCGCGGAGGTTCCCCGGCCAGCTGTGGCTCTGCAGCCGGGAGAGGGCCTTGGCGCTCAGCTCGCGCTCGGGAGCACCCAATCGCGCGAGCAGCTCACCCACGAGGCTGGGCAGCTCCGACATGCGGTCGCGCAAGGGAGGCAGGGTCACGTGCAGCACGCTGAGCCGGTAGTAGAGGTCCTGGCGCAGTCGACCCTGGCTCACACCGCGGGAAGGGTCACCGGAGTAGCTGGCGATCACGCGCACGTCGACGGACTCCACCTCGCCGCCGAGGGGGCGGATCTCGCCGCTCTCCACCGCGCGCAGCACCTCGGCCTGGAGCCGGGGGCTGGCGTCTTGCAGTCCGTCGAAGAACAGGACTCCGCCCTGGGCGCGTTGGAACACGCCCTCCCGACGGGCGTGCGCTCCGGTGAACGCGCCCTGCTCGTGCCCGAAGAGCTCGCTCTCCAGCAGCTCGTCGGCGATGGTGCCGCAGGAGACGACGACGAAGGGCCCCTGGGAGCGGGCCGAGCCGGCGTGGGCGGCGCGGGCGAAGTGCTCCTTGCCGACCCCGCTCTCGCCGCTGACCAGCACCGGCACGTCGGAGCCCCGCACCGACTCGAGGAGTTGGGTGGGGATCCAGGCGCTGGCCCCTCGCGGGGCCTGGCCGGCCGCGCGCAGCTGGGCGCGGAGGTCGTCTTCGAGCAGCGGCCCGAGGCGCGCGGCGAAGCCTGTGGCCACGGCGGCCTCGGCGGGGCCGAAGCGGCCGGCGGTGCCCGGGTCGTCGAGGTAGAGCACACCCAGGACCCGTCCGCGCTTGCCGAGCAGCGGGGCGGCGACCACCGAGCGCAGCCCCTTGGCGCCGACGCTCTCTCCGGCGGCGGCGGGCGGGCTCTCGCTCGCGTCCTCGAGGAGCAGGGGCCGCCCGGTGAGGACCACGTGCCGCAGCAGGCTGCGGCTGACGAAGGAGGCGCCCTCGCCGACCTCCAGCGAGGACGAGGAGCCGGCGTTCACCCGCAGGATCCGCCCGCGTGCCGCGCCCGTGGCTTCCCGCGCCAGCTGCAGCGCCAGCTCGAACAGCTGCGGACCTTCGAGGTCGCTCTCGACCAGGCGGTCGAGCAGGTGCAGCACCCGCTCCCCGGTGCCCGAGGTGCTGCAGAAGCGGTCGCCGACACGGAGCACGAGCTCGGCGGCCATGTCCCGCGCGGCGTCGGCTTCTCCGCCGGCGATCCCGGCGCGCAGTTGGCCCGCGCTGAGCACACGCTCGATCCGCTGCTCCGCGCCCGGGGGGCTCCAGACGCGCAGCTCGCCGACCTGGAGCTCGACCGCGCGGGCGCCCTGCAGGCGGCGGACGGCGTCGGCGGTGGCCGACCAGGGGTCGGCCTGGGGCGCCTCGCACACGGCGAGGATCGCCGCCACCGTCTGGCGCAGGGCCTCGGGGGGCAGGCGGTCGAGGCGCGCCTCGAGGCTGGGCGCGCTGAGCTCGGCTTGCAGGGCTTCGCAGCGCGCCCCCAGCAAGACCGCGTCGAGGCTG
>Ga0070726_10004948_pt1 | contig 10373 bp, 9 predicted proteins | sample tdAd471_FD_67275 | JGI IMG/M metagenome (GOLD analysis project Ga0070726, IMG submission 67275) | Marine sediment microbial communities from the Atlantic coast under amendment with organic carbon and nitrate - tdAd47.1 | ecosystem: Environmental > Aquatic > Marine > Coastal > Sediment | place...
AGAACGATGCCACCGGGCAAGGCGCTGACGATGGCAACGCCGGCGATTACCAGACTGAGAAAGAGGCCTCCCCAGAGATTGGTATCGACCGCTACAACGCTCCAGTCGTGCAGGAAAAAATAAACGATTGCGAACACGATGGCCGTGAAGCCGAGGATTGGCCACTTGTGCAGGCGCTCGTGCTTGTCGGCGAAGCCCGTCATGCCGACGATCCACTCTCCCAGCGTCCGTCCGGTGGCAAGGGTCAGAATGATGTGCAGCCAGTTGCTGATGAATCCGGTGATCGCGAGGATCACCATGAACTGCATGAACCAACCGCGCTCGCCGCCGGCAAACAGATAACCGCCGAGGAAGGGATACAGAGCCACGATAGCGATTCCGATTCCAATCTTGCCCTTCAACCCAGGGAACCAAAGCGGCGCCATCCAGAAAAACAGCAAGATGAAGCCCAGATTGACGCGCCACTGCTCGGCGTGGGTGTAGCGGCCGTAGATGATTCCGTTGAACCAGGCGATGATGCCCGCCCAGCAGGCTCCGTGAGGGCTCGTATCGAGACACTGGCGTCTCGATTCGGCCTCCCAGACGGCGTCGGCAACACCCCATTGATAGAGGCTGGCCAGGGTGGTGACAATCAAATAAAGCGCGGCGAAGGTAAGTACCGTGCTGAACCATGAATAGAACAGGTTGTTCCGGAACCAGCCGAGCACGCCGACCGTCGTCGGCGGTGGCGGCTTGCTCGCCTTCGGGGTGAAGACAATGACGTCGCCGGATGACGAATCCACGCTAGCCATGGTCAGCGCTCCTTGAGCTGCACGCGCTCGTTATAGTAATTCAACGCACCGGAGATAGTCAGGCTCACGGTGCTGTAGAACAGCATCACCATGGCCACGATCTCGATGGCGTGCCCCGACTGATTCAACGACGTCTGCATGTAGACCGCCACCAGATCCGGATACCCGATGGCAATCGCCAGCGAAGAGTTCTTCACCACTGTCATCCAGGTGCTGATCAACGGCGGCATGATGGCGCGCATCGCCTGGGGGATGATTATAAGCCTGAGTGTCCAACCGGGTTTGAGACCCAGGGAGCTGGACGCCTCCGTCTGTCCGTGACTTACCGACAAGATGCCGGCGCGCACGTTCTCACCGATATAAGACGCGTGATAAATGACCAGCGCGATGAACAACGCAAGGAATGCCGGCGGCAGGAAGGTGCCGCCCTGGAAATTGAATCCCTTGAGTTCCGGGATGCTCCACTCCAGCGGTGACCCCGTCACCAGGTACACCAGAATGGGCAGGCCGAAAAGAATACCGAGCGAAGTCCAGAAAACCGGGAAGCGCTCGCCCGTCGCAAGCTGGCGACGCTTGGCCCAGATGGCCATAAAGTAAACCACGGCTATCGCCACCAACATAGCCACCATGGTTATCCAGAACAGATCACCCGGCACGGGCTCGGGAAAATACAAGCCACGATTGTTGAGCTGGAAAAGCCCCATCGCCCCTAGATCGATGCTCTGCTTCGGTCGGGGCAGCACGCTGAACACCGCCAGATACCAGAACAGGATCTGCAGAAGCAGCGGCGTGTTGCGGAAAATTTCCACGTACCACGCGGCCATGGTGGAAATCAGCCAGTTGTGGGAAAGCCTGAGGACGCCGATGATGAAACCCAGGATCGTCGTCAGGACGATTGCCAGCAGGGACACGAGGAGAGTGTTAACGATTCCGACCAGATAGACGTAGCCGTAGGTGTCGGTGGGCGAATAGGGAATGATCGACCAGGCGATGCTGAAGCCGGCGGTCGAGCCCAGAAAACCGAAGCCGGAGGACATGCCCCGGGCTTCCAGGTTGGTGGCCGTGTTGGTGAAGAGATACCAGGCGAGCCAGGCGATAAAGCCGAACACCAGTATCTGGTAAAAGATCGACCGATTGCGCTCGTCGTTGACGATCTTCGCAAAGGTCGATCGCGAGTCTCGTGATTCCCGCTCGATTACTGCGGCCATCGCTCCGTGCCCCCTCCCCCGGTCGCCCTCACTCGAGCTGAGTCGCAACCAGGAAACACATCATGCCCGGCCGGAAACCCGGCCGGGCATGCTCGATTGCCTTACTACCGGAACGGCGGCGAGTACATCAACCCGCCTTCGGTCCAGAGTGCGTTGGCCGAGCCAGCACGGGGGATTCCGATCCCCTCTGGCGAGCCGTCGCCCATGTACTTGTCGTAGATCTCGCCGTAGTTGCCGACCTTCTTGACGATGTTGTAGGCCCAATCCTTGCTGAGACCAAGACCCTTGTTGAGGTCGCCTTCCACACCCAGGAAGCGAGCGTGCTCGGGTGACGGAGGACTGCTGCGCATCTGGTCGACGTTCCCGGAATTGATACCGAGCTCCTCGGCGCCGATCAAAGCGAACACCGTCCATTTGACCACGGCCATCCATTGGGAATCATTCTGGCGTACTGCAGGAGCCAGAGGCTCTTTGGAGATCGTCTCCGGCAGAACCAGGTGGGCACCAGGATTCGGGAAGCCAGCCTTATTTGACGCAAGACCGGACTTGTCGTTGGTCAGCGCGTCGCAGCCACCCTTCAGATAGGTGTCGTTACGGACGTTGTTGTCCTCGAACACCACCGGCTGGATATCCAGATTGTTGGCACGGCTGAAGTCGGCGAGATTGAGCTCCGTGGTCGTACCGGTCGCCACGCATACGGTGGCGCCCTTCAACTCGAAGGCGCTCTTGATGCCGGAGTCCTTCGGTACCATGAAGCCCTGGCCGTCGTAGAAGTTCACCGTGGTGAAATCCAGACCGAGCTGGGTATCGCGAAACGCCGTCCAGGTAGCGGTACGCGAGAGCATGTCGGATTCGCCGTTGGCGAGCGCCGTGAAACGCACCGCGCTGGTGACGGACTGGAACTCGACTTTGTTGGGATCGCCGAAGATGGCGGTAGCCACGGCACGACATACGGAGACGTCGCTACCGGACCAGGTGCCGTCGGCGCCCAGTTGATAGAAGCCGGGCGACGGAGTGCCGACCTGGCAGCGGAGATGGCCGCGCTTCTGCACGAGTTCGAGCGTGCTTTCAGCGAGGACGGGCGTGGCGGCCATCGACAATACGGCGAGAACGCCGGCGCCGAGACCTAATAGGCTGTACTTTTTCATTCTTGAACCCCCCTTGTCTTCTGGTTCACTGGTTCACTAAAAGGATCGGAGTGCCACCGATGCAAGGAGAGGCGTTATTTCATTATGCCTCTTAGCACCAGGGTCTCGGGGTGGAGAGTACCTGGAATGTCATCCGAAGGGCCCCCCGCCTCGCGACCGCGTACATTCCAACACTTGCCAAGGCGGTTGACAAGTGTCGCGTAAATTCAGGTGAGATCAGGTACTCCGGGGCCGTCGCAATCCCTGAAAGGCCCCTCCGAGGGGGGTATATCAAGAATGTGAGACCCGGTTCAGTGCCCCGCTGAAGGCACCCAGGGAAGTCCCTACAACTCAAAGGGTTATTGCAGCCGCCCCGAGCCCCCGGCGGTTGGGCCGAGGGTGCGAAGATCCCGGGAAAAACGGCGTGATCCGAGTCACATATTCCCGTTCGACCCTAATTACGAAGCGCCGGAACGCCGATATCAATCTGTAGCGGCCCCGGGATGGCCACCCTGGGAAGTGGTCCCGGGTCGGAGTCCCGCGATTGTGCGGGTCGATCCATCCCGGGATGACTGATGCGCCGCCGCGAATCGCCAGCTGATGACTGACCTACCCGAAAAAATCGGCAAATATCCGGTCGTCGGCGCCGCCGGCCGCGGCAATATGGGCATGGTCTATGTCGGCTATGACCCGTTCCACAACCGAGACGTGGCCATCAAGGTCTGCAAGCTGAGCCCGGGCATGGAAGAAGAGAACGCCCGGGTGGCGCGCAAGATGTTCTTCAACGAAGCGCACGCGGCCGGGGTGCTCGATCACCCGAATATCACCCGGGTGCTCGATGCCGGCGAGGAGAACGGAGAGCCCTATCTGGTGATGGAGTACGTGGACGGCGCCACCACCCTCGAATCCCATTGCAAATCCGAGCGGCTCCTGCCCGTCGCGACGGTGGCTCGGGCAATATTCGAGTGTGCCAAGGCGCTGGACTACGCCCATCGCCGTGGCGTCATCCATCGCGACATCAAGCCCTCGAATCTCATGCTCAACGAGGAAGGCGCCGTCAAGATCGGCGACTTCGGTGTCGCGCAGCTGCCTACGGAAGAGTCGACCTATGTGCTGGGCATCATGGGCTCGCCGCTGTATATGTCCCCGGAGCAACTTCAGGACTTGGAGCTGAGCGGGCGTACCGATCTCTATTCCCTGGGTGCCGTCATGTATGAGCTCCTGGCCGGCCAGCCGCCGTTCTCGGCAGGGAATTTTTCAACACTCGTCAGGATGATCGTGGGCGAGAACCCGCCGCCGCTCGACATCTTGCGCCCAGACCTCCCCGAAGACGTGGTGGGTATCGTCGGCAGGGCCATGGTGAAGAACCCGGAAAACCGTTATCCATCGGGTAGCGACTTCGCGTCGGACCTGATCACGGCATTTCCCTCCCTCGCCGGCGGCACCGCCGATCTGTCGGACGACGACAAGATGCCGATGGCGAGGAAAATCCCGATCTTCAACGACTTCTCCGACGAGGAGCTGGCGGAAGTGCTGCGGGTCGGGTCGTGGGAAAAATACGGCCCCGGCGAGACGATCATCAAGGAGGGTCTCGACGACTACTCGTTCTGCATCCTCATCTCCGGCGATGCCGTGGTGAGAAAGCGCGGGCAGGACCTGACGAATCTCAGGGCGGGCGACTGCTTCGGCGAGATGGGGTATCTCGCCCGCAGCCAGCGTACCGCGACGATTGCCGCGCTGAACGATGCCCGGATCCTGAGAATCAGCGAGGCGCAGATGGATCAGACCCGGGATTCGGTGCAGGCGCGCTTCAACAAGATGTTCCTGAAGACCCTCGTGCAGCGCCTCGAGAAGACCAGCGATGAATTGACCAACCAGGGCGAGAGCCACGTCGACGAGGCCAGGGAGGAGCCCGTCGACAAGCATCCGCCAGAGTTGCGCGTGTCCTGAGAGACCCGAGATATGAGTGCGAAAATTCGACTTCACCCCACCGCCACAGACCGAGCCGCGCCCGCCGAGAACGCGACGAACGAGGGCGCGGACTCCGCGCTCTCGTGCATCCGCCGGGTACTGGCCGATGCGCAGCAGATCTGCTCGGACGCCGCCGACATCGAGGACGCCCGCTTCATCGCCGAGAACATCGTCGATGCCTGTCGCCGCGCGCTGTCCGACGGACGTGCCACGATGCCCCTGTCGCCAACGGCACATCCGGCCAAGGGAAACCTCACACTCGCGGGTCCGCCTCCGGAGCGTCCCGATGGGGCGCGGAAGGCCGCGGCACGGGCGAGGCTCGGCAGCCTGTCCGCCCGTGAGCTCGAGATATTCACCCACCTCGCCGAAGGGCGGTCCGCCGCCGATATCGCCCTGGTGCTGTCGCGCAGCAGCAAGACCATCAACAACCACCGCACCCGTATCCTGCAGAAGCTCGGGTTGAAGAATGCGACGGAGCTCGTCCGACTGGCGGTTCACAGCGGTCTGGTTTCGGTCTGACCCCCCGATATGGACTCGGACAACACCTTTACGGTGGCCCTGTTCGGCATACCCGACTTCGAGCGGGAAATGGTAGATCGAATCTTTGCCCTGTCCGGGTCCCGGGACAACATCTACCGAAGCGTCGATCAGGCACAGAATCACACGGCCGATATCGCACTGGTGGACACGACCAGCGAGACCGGCACGGAAGAGCTCGAACGCTGCCACCCGGACCGGAAGGATTTTCCCTCAGTTGTCGTCGCGAACGAAGAAGATCCGAGCTCCGATTACCGCGTGAAGCGCCCGTTCACGGTGATGCGCATGCTCGGCGCGCTGGATCGGCTGGTGGAGGACCGGCTGAGCGGAGAGAACCGCCCGGTACGACAGGAGGCGCCCGCGAAGATAGCGGACGAAGCCGCCCCACCGCCTCCGATCGAACCCGTCCCGCCGACGGGGAAAACGTCGACAGAGCCGACGGTCGCCCCAGGCGTCTACAAGGCGTTGGTCGTCGATGACAGCCTGCCGGTGCGAAAGCAGGTAAGCGTCGCGTTGCGTCGCGCAGGCGTCACCGCGGAATTCGCGGAAGACGCCGAATCGGCCCTGCAGCTCATCGAAACCAGAAGTTACGACATCCTGTTTCTCGATGTCGTCCTGCCGGGCAAGGACGGGTATGAGATCTGCAAGGCCGTAAAAAAGAACAAGGAGAAGAAACACATCCCCGTGGTCATGCTGACCGGGAAGACATCCCGCTTCGATAGAGCGAAGGGGAGATTGTCCGGATGTGACGCGTACATGACCAAACCCGTCAGCCTCAAAGAATTCAACCGGACGCTGGGAAAATGGTTGAATCTGCCTCTGTCCTCCGAGTCCGCAGACGATGCCTGACCGGAGCACTCCCATGCACCCTGGTGAGGGTCCGGTGGAGGATCTGTCCTCGGCCGGCGCGAGCCCGGTGCTGTCGGCGTTGGCGTCCTGTCTGAGTACCTGGCAACACACGGACTCCTGGGAAGGTTTCATCGAGGCACTGGCACCCGTGGAAGCGGCCGCGGTGCAGGCCGGTCACCTCGCGCTGCACGACGTCTGCGTCATCCTGCGTCGACGCATCGTGGAGCTTTCCGAGACACAGGCGAGCCCGGACGAGGAACAGTGTGCGGTTCTCGCAACCTGGCCGTCGTTCGCGAGCGCCTGGGCGGAAGTCCCGGGTGAGACGCGATTGGGTGAGCTGCTGGTGCAGTTTCTGCAACACCCCATGTGGTTGCGGGCACTGACCGACGACGAGGCCGAGAATCTGCGCGTCTTACTCGGCGTGGAGTCAGGCGCTTACGGCACGGCGAGCCTCCTCGAGGTCGTCATCGAAGACATCAACGCTGATGACCAGGCCAACGACCGGGCCAACGACCAGGCCAACGACCGGGCGGATGAGCAGGCGAACGATCAGGCCAATGCTCGGGCCGACGATGGTCTCCCGGGATTTGACGGGCTCAGCGGGTACGCCAGAATCGGCAGCGGCAGCGGCAGCGGCAGGATTGTTCCCGACGTCCGCGCGCGCATGACCGGCGGCGACGGCGGCGCCGAGGCGGACGGCGACACCGAGGCCCCCGTCGAGCTGGCGGAGTCCGTCCACGAGATTCTCCGCCTGCTGATCGGGGAGGCATCGCAGATCGCCACCGCGCTGGCGGACATCATGCCGCTCGCGACCTCGGAGAGCGTGGACGATGACGCGCGGCGAGACGCCCTGGAGCACTTCACTGAGCAGGTGGAGCGCTTCAACGGCGCTGTCGAGCTGCTGGGCCTGGAAGGGCTCTACCGCGCCGGCCAGCGCTTCTACGAGAACATCGTCGCGTTATCCACCGCCGGCGCCGCGCTCACGCCGGAGGTGGCGGAGCTGGTGGTGCACACGTGCACCGCGGTCACGGAATACCTGGAGCGGCCGGCAGACAGGACAGCCGGCAAGGCGCTGACGTCATGGCTCACCCACGCCGCGTGGCCGCGACCGGCGGACGCCGCGTGGGCGGCCGAAGCCGATGCCCTGCTCGCCACACCGATCGCGGTTGTCGAAGAAGACGCGGGCGAGGTACGCGCCGTCGGAGCCCGGCCCGAGGACGTGTCCCTGGAGCTGCCCGACGACGTGGAGAAGGAGGTGCTCGACGATCTGCTGCGGGATCTGCCCGGTCGAACCGCGGAGCTCTCGAAGTCGATCGAGGCGCTCGTGACCGGCGGCACGTCGGCAGACCTGGAGGCGGCACAGCGCACCGCGCATTCCGTCAAAGGAGCCGCGAAGACCGTGGGCGTGACCGGAGTCGCCAACCTGACCCACCATCTCGAAGACATCCTGGTGTCACTGGGCAGGCACGGCGTGATGCCCGGACGGGACCTCGGCGAAGTGCTGATACTGGCCTCCGGGTGCCTGGATTCCATGGGACAGGCCCTGCTCGGGCTGGCGGCGCCGCCCTCTGACGCTCTCGATACGCTCCAGTCCGTCCTCGACTGGGCGAACACCATCGACAATGAGGGGGCAGCGGCGTTCGCCGGGGATACCGTGCCCACTGCCCCGGGAGCCAACGCGGACTCTGACATCCTCACCGGACAGATCCAGGATCGCCTCGGCGTGACGGCGCGCGCGGCCGAGACCCTGCGCGAGCAACAGGAATTCGTGCAGCGGCTCTGCCAGGAGATGGGTGAGCTCATCGAGCGCGAGGAACTGAGGGTGCCGCGGCAGCGTGTTGCGACCGGCGAGGCCGTCGATGCGCCGGAAGCCGACCGGCACAACGCGCTGCGCGGCTGCAGCCGGCGCCTGGTGGATGCCGCCGCCGATGCGCGAGTCATCTGCCAGAGCCTCGAGGACTACTTGAGCGCCTTGACCGACATGCTTTGCGAGCAGGACCACAGCCGCAAGGAGTAGCCGCAGGCCTTCGTTTCACGCCTGCAACCCAGCGCGCACCAGGCGCACCGCCGGTCGGGTAAGGCCCCGAGCCCCCTTCGCCCGTTATCCGTCCCCGCGCGCCGATATGCGCCATCGCGGCCCCGATCTGTCGGGAAACTTTACACTCCCGTGGGTGCCAATATCGGCCGCCCGCCTAAGCGCTTGTAATCCTGGCAAGTTTCCTTCCTGGCATGGCGCTTGCTTCTTTTCCCGTGAATCCAGAACAACGATCACGGCAGAAGAACATGGGGAATTTAAAGCATCCGCTGTATAGCACCTGGCTGAACATGGTGCGGCGCTGCCACGACGACGGGAGCCCCGGATACGAATGGTACGGCGCCCGCGGCATCAAGGTGTGCCGGCGCTGGCTCGTCTCCTTCGAGACCTTCGTACAAGACGTGGGCGACCGGCCTCCGGCCCACATGCTCGAGCGGCTCGACCCCTACGGTGACTACACGCCGGGCAATTGCCATTGGGTGGCCCTGCGCAAGCGTCCCCGCAAGGACCCGTTCACGGCCCTCGAGGTCAGCTGACCAGAGCCCTCAGCCCAGCTCCGTCTTCAGGAGCTCGATGAACTTGTCACCGTTGATGTGGTAGTCGTTGTAGGCGACGGTGCCGCCGGGCTCGATCACGATCATCCAGGGCGTACCGCCGGTACGATAGCTGAGCATCGTCGTCGGCAGGCGCTCACCATCCGGCGATCCGGGATCGTGGCCCATGGGAATGGGCAGCTCGTAGCGCAGCTGGAGCTCGCGCACGGCCTCCCGTGTGTTGCTGCCGAAACCCTCGAAGACCGTCTGCACAGCCGCCACCGAGACCCGGTCATCGCCGTCGAAAGCGTCCGCGACCTTTTTCAGGGTCGGGAACCCGTGCTTGTGGCAGCCGGGACACCAGTTCTGGAAGCACTTGAGAAAAATCCATTTCCCCCGGGCGGCGCCGATGGAGTACGTGGTGGGCTCGCCGTTCCGATCCAGCCAGTAGTCCACCTGGAGCTCCGGCGCCGCGCGATCGAGGATGCCGTACTCGAAGCCGCGGGCGGTCCCCGCCGCCGAGAGGCCCAAGCCACCAAACGAAAGCGCCGCCGCCCCGCCGAGGATTTGCCGACGGCCGATGCGCGTGATATCCGGGTGGCGGGACCTCATGTGTTCATTGACCGTCGCTACCGCCAAAAGGTTTCACGGCGCTCAAGGATAGATCTCGTTGATGAAGTACCGGTGGGTTCCCGGATACCGGGACAGCGTGCCCTGGCCGAACGCGATGACGCGATCGCCGCGCAGGATCACCTGGAAGTCGCTGCCGTAACGCAGCGCCGTGTAGTCCCCCGAGCTCTCCACCCTGTCCGGCTTCCCCTGAACCTGCTCCACCTGCGCCCGGGTCATGCCGGTGTCGAGCTGGGCGAGATGTATCGCGTCGGACGCGCAGCCGGAGAGCAGGCCCGCGAGTCCAAGTGCAACCAGGAAGTAGTGCTTTGACAGTCGCCGCATGAATGGGTGGCCTACTTCGCTACCGAAACCAGGGCATGGCGTCGAACGCGATGCAGATCCGTTGCTCGGTGGATTCGAATGGAATGGTCTCGTGGTAGAAGTAAGACGGAAACAATACGAGCATCCCCTCCTCCGGGCGTATCGTCCTGACCTCCGGCTCAAACGTACCCGTCAATTCCGGGAGCGGCCTGCCGAACTCGATCCATCCGCCCTCGGCATCCGACGCCGTCTGCATGACCTCGGGCAGCGCGACATAGTAGACGCCGCTGACCCATCCGTCCGGGTGCATGTGGGCGAGCTGGTGACCCTGGGAGCCCATCACCACGGACCACATCGTGTATTTGAGCTCGTCGGGCCGGCGGGCGAGA
>Ga0070726_10004950_pt1 | contig 10372 bp, 6 predicted proteins | sample tdAd471_FD_67275 | JGI IMG/M metagenome (GOLD analysis project Ga0070726, IMG submission 67275) | Marine sediment microbial communities from the Atlantic coast under amendment with organic carbon and nitrate - tdAd47.1 | ecosystem: Environmental > Aquatic > Marine > Coastal > Sediment | place...
CGGCCTGAAGTACTTGGTGCTGGCAGTCACGGTCGCGGGATCTGGGCTGCTGCTCGCAGTGTTCTTGTCCCGCTGGATGGGGTTTGCGCCCGGCACCAGTGCTGGTCTTCTGGCCGGCGGGCTAACCAGCTCACCTACGCTCGCTGCGGCCCAGGAAGCGGTTCGCGGCGGTACGGTGACTCCGCCGACGGGATGGTCGGCAGAACAACTGATAGGCAACATCACGACCGGCTACGCGATCACCTATATCTTCGGCCTCGTCGGCCTGATTCTAATCATCAAGTTGCTCCCCGCGCTGCTTGGAGTCGACCTGGCCGCCGACGCGTCGCGCTACGAGGCGCAGTCCGCGGCTCTGCTGGAGGAGGAAACCGCGCAGGTCGCCTTCCGGGTGTACAAGGTCACCAATCCGGAAATGACGGGAGTGCCGGTCAAGACATTTCGGCCGGTCTGGGACGGCTTTTCCTTGATACGGGTGCACCGCGAGGGACAGGTGATAGAGCCAGGGCCGGAAGGCCACCTCCGTCTGGGCGACGAGCTATCGGTCGTCGGCGATATCACCTTGACGAAGGAGCTTCAGCGCTTCGGCGAGGACGTGACCTATGCCCATGCCGAAATCCAGCAGACGGACTCGGCTCAGATCGTCGTGACTGCCCGCGAAGCGATGGGGCAGACGCTCGGCGAGCTGGATCTGGCGAGAAAGTTCGGCGTCTACGTGCAGCGCTGGCAGCGCTTGGGACATGACATCCCCCGAAATCTCGACGTCAAGCTGGAAAGGGGCGACGTCCTCGCCGTGATTGGGCCAAGCGGCAACATCGACGACGTCGCCGCCGCCCTGGGCAGCGCAGAGCGGCCCAGCGACACGACCGACATGTTGACCTTTGCCCTCGGCATCGCAGCCGGAGTGGTCCTGGGGTCGCTTTCGGTTACCGTGGCGGGCACGCCGATCGGGCTCGGTTCAGCTGGCGGCCTGTTGGTCGCTGGCATCACGGTCGGCTTCATTCGCAGCATACGCCCCACCTTCGGCCGAATGTCCGGCGGTGCGCGCTGGCTGCTGATGGAGCTGGGTCTGCTGATCTTCATGATCGGCGTCGGCCTGCGCGCCGGCGACGAGATCGTCGAGACGTTCCTCACGGCGGGGCCGAAGCTCATCGTTGCCGGAGCGCTCGTGACCACCCTGCCGCTCTTGCTCGGCTACTTCGTGGGCCGCAAGCTGCTGCGCCTGCCCCCGGTGATTCTGTTTGGCGCCATCCCCGGCGCGATGACCAGCGGGGCGGCTCTGAGCGTCGTCACGAGCGCCGCCAAGAGCGATGTCCCGGCGCTCGGCTATGCGGGCACCTACGCCTTTGCCAATGTGTTGTTGACGATCGCGGGCACGATCATCGTCGCGCTGACCTAAGGAGTACGGGCCATGTGTTCTGGTCGTCCTTGGGGGCGGAACCACAGCTGTCTATCCAGATTGCGTCAAGCGGACTCGCGTTTCGGCTTTGGAACACCGTCCCGCCTCCCGCGGAGGCCCATTCGTGCCTGCCGTTTCTGGGCTGGCGTAGTATCTTCGAGCTCCCCAACACGAGGAATCAGCATGACGTCGAAAGCGTGTCTCGTCTTGAATCGCAAAGCTGCCACCCGGCCCGTGGTCGAAGAGGCCGTGAAGCACGTCGAGAGCAAAGGCCTCGAGCTCCGCGTCCGGATTCCCTGGGACAAGGACGACGCTCCACGCGTCATCGAAGAGGCGTTGGCAAACGGCGCCGAACGCATCATAGCGGGCGGCGGGGACGGGACGGTCAACACCGTCGTCAACGTACTGGTTGGCGACGGGAAAGAGCGACCGCAGGCCGTGATGGGCGTGCTTCCGCTCGGGACCGCCAATGATTTCGCGCATGGTTGCGGCCTGCCTTGCGACGACCTGAAGCAGTGCCTGGAGATCGCCTGCACGTCGCCTGCACACGAGACGGACGTAGCTTGCGTTAACGGTCGTTACTTCATCAACGTCGCGAGCGGCGGTTACGGCGCTGAGATCACCGCCACCACGCCAGCTCCTTTGAAAAAAGCGCTCGGTGGCGGTGCCTATACCATCATGGGCCTAGTCAAGGCGTTGGGCGTCAAGCCCTATGAAGGCCGGCTCCTCGTTCCGGGGCATGAGCCGGCAAAAGGAAACATGGTGTTCATGGCTGTGGGGAACAACCGCTTGGCCGGCGGAGGCCACGAGGTTGCACCGAAGGCGCGCCTCGACGACGGCCTGCTGGATCTCGCCGTGGTCAGCGATGGGCCGGCGGCTGACGTCGCGCGGCTCCTTACCGAAATGAAGATGCCCGAGAATCCGGAGAACCGATTCTTCCACTATCGGCAACTGTCGGAGTTCACCATCGAGTCGGATCGAGACCTGCACATCAATCTCGACGGGGAACCCGTCAAAGACCGAAGGTTTGAGTTCTCGATCCTACCGAAGCACCTTCGCGTTGTTTGCTAGACCACCACGGCAGCCTAGGACTTCTGACTCGGCCGCACGGCGAGCGTCTCACTCGGGAGCACGCCAAACCGCTTGCGAAACTCCACTGAGAACCGTCCGAAGTTCGTAAGCCCGTTGCAAAGCGCAATCCTCGAAACCTTGTCCTCCGCCGGATCGGCCACAACCAGCTCGCGCCGCGCCGCGTCGAGCCGCACCGTCTTGAGGTAGTCGGTGATGGTCAGGTCGAAGTACTCGCGGAAGGAGCGCTGGAGGGTCCGCACCCCAACCCTGGCGAAGCGGCAGATGTCCTCGATTCGCACGACTTCGCGATAGTGCTCTTCGATGAACTCCTGGGCGAGCTTCGCGACGCGGGTGCGAACCGGGATGAAGGTGATGGTTCCAACGTGTCCGCCGTTGGAGGAGCTCCCCATCCAGGTGACCGTTGCCGCAATCAGATTCTCGACCTGCTCATCATCCGCGGGTCGCTCTGGATGCGCCATGAGTTCGAGCATCGCGTTTCGCAATCGGTCGAGCCCGGCGATATCGCCTCTGGTCACGGCCGTGCGTTCTGGGGCAACCGACGTCGGGCACAGGACTTCAACCATTTCCCTAAATCTGGTGTGCGGAATGGTGATGGCTTCAGAGCCGGACAAGTCGGAAGCGACAATGTCGGTGCCGCTGCCGTCTGGCAGAATCACCATCTTGTCGTTTGCAACGTTCTGTCCCGATGAACGAAATCTCTCGCGTGCGCTCCGCGGAAAGACCACACCCACCGTACCGCTCGGTGGCTCGAGGTACATCGTAAAGGCCTTGTTGAAGCGGTCGGCAAAGAAGTCTGCCTGCGGCGTGCTTCGGACCGCCATATCGCATCGGAACGTCCCCGTGCCCAGTTGCCGAATCTCTTGCGTCACGCCGAACGCGCGCATCGTCTCTTCGTTCTCTTCGACCGAGTTGAAGACGATGGTCTCACGCGGGGGCAGATCGGACGCGAAAGCTTGATAGTCCATGACTTCCAGCAGGTACAGTGACCCGGTAGCCGATCTTGTAACACGGGATTGACGCAATTTGGGTAGACAGTGTGTCGTTTGGGATCGAAATGAGGAGTCTACCAACGAAATGAGGTTCCCCATGTCGTCGTCCCGCCTTGGCGGTGGAAAACAAGTGAGGTGCTCAATGTTTTTATCCCGACCTTTCCTCACGGCGTCGCTCGTGCTGGCGCTCTGTTTCGCCGGTTGTGAGAAGAAGACCGATGCCCCCGCCGGAGAGAAGCCCACGGAGAAACCCACAAGCGAACCCAAGGCCGAGCCAGGGAAGATCGACCGGACCATGCTGCCGGTCCTGGAGCCCAAGCCGCCCACGTACACCGAGCTGGACGCGCGCAACCTCAAGGCGCCCCCACGATTCGAGGTCACGGCGCCCAACGGTGCACCCAACGTCGTGATCGTCCTGATCGACGACCTCGGCTTTGGCGCACCGAGCACGTTTGGGGGTCCGCTGAAGACACCCACCCTCGACAAGCTCGCGGAGGGCGGGCTCCGATACAACAATTTCCACACGACGGCGCTCTGTTCCCCGACGAGGATGGCGCTTAAGACGGGCCGCAACCATCACCAGGCCAACACCGGTTCCATCATGGAAAGCTCAACGGCATGGCCCGGCAATACGGGCGCCGTTCCGAATAGCGTGGCGCCCTTGGCGGAGATGCTTCGGCTGAACGGCTACAGCACCAGTGCGTTCGGCAAGTGGCACGAGACCGCGGCGTGGGAGACGAGCGTGTCCGGACCCTACGATCGCTGGCCGACCCATCAGGGCTTCGACAAGTTCTACGGCTTCATCGGAGGCGAAACGGATCAGTGGTATCCGTTGATCTACGATGGTGTGACGCGCGTGACGCCTCCGAAGACGGAGGGGTACCACTTCACGACAGACATGACCAACCAGGCGATCAACTGGGTCAAAGCGCAGCAGTCGATGACGCCCGACAGGCCGTTCTTCGTCTACTACGCGACCGGAGCCGTCCACGCACCGCACCACGTCCCAAAGAAGTGGGCGGACAAGTACAAGGGCCAGTTCGACGAGGGTTGGGACAAGGTCCGGGAGAAGTCGTTCGCTCGCCAGAAGGCGATGGGAGTGATTCCTGCGGACACCAAGCTGCCGCCGAAAGCGCGGGGCATCAAGGACTGGGACGCGCTCACGGCGAACGAAAAGAAGCTGTTCACGCGCCAGGCCGAAGTCTTTGCCGGGTTCGTGGAGCAGACGGACCACGAGATCGGTCGATTGGTCGCGGCGATCGAGGACATCGGCGAGATGGACAACACGCTGTTCATCTACATTGCGGGCGACAACGGCACCAGCGGTGAAGGCGGTACCGTCGGCATGTTCAACGAGATGACTTATTTCAACGGGGTGGTCGAGACCGCGGAAGATCTACTTCCGAAGCTCGACCAGTGGGGCGGCCCTTACACCTTCCCGCACATGGCTTCCGGCTGGGCGGTGGCCTTCGACTCGCCTTTCTCATGGATGAAGCAGGTGGCCTCCGACTTCGGCGGCTCGCGCAACGGCATGGTCGTTCACTGGCCCAAGGGCATCAAAGAGAAAGGCGGGCTTCGCAGCCAGTTTGGCCACGTCATCGACATCGCCCCGACCATTCTCGAGGCAGCGATGCTGCCTGAGCCGAAGAGCGTGAACGGAACGCCCCAGACGCCCATGGCGGGCACCAGCCTGCTCTACTCCTTCAACGACGCCAAGGCCACGGAGCGGCACACGACCCAGTACTTCGAGATCTTCGGCAATCGCGCAATGTATCACGATGGCTGGTTCGCCCGCGCGATCCATCGCGCGCCGTGGGAGACACGCGATCTGCCGCCGCTCGAGTCCGACACGTGGGACCTCTACAACGTCCGTGAGGATTTCAGCCTCGCAGACAATGTGGCCGATCAGAATCCGGAGAAGCTGAAGGAGCTCCAGGCGCTGTTCGATAGAGATGCGGAGCGCTTCAACGTGTACCCAATCGACGATCGCGTGATCGACCGGATGAATGCCGAGATCGCCGGTCGACCGGACCTGATGAAGGGTCGGACGTCGCTCACGCTCTACGACGGCATGAATGGGATGCTGGAGAACACCTTCATCAACGTGAAGAACAAGTCGAAGACGATCACGGCAGAAGTCGAGATCCCGAAGGGCGGGGCCAATGGCGTGATCCTGACGCAAGGTGGGCGATTCGGTGGCTGGTCGCTCTACATGAAGGATGGCAAGCCCGAGTACACCTACAACTACCTCGGCCTGTCGCGCGACACGGTGGCTGCAACCAAGCCGCTGGCAGCGGGGAAGGCGATCTTGGTGCTCGATTTCGCGTACGACGGCGACGGGTTGGGCAAAGGCGGCGTCGCGACGCTCAGCGTGAACGGAAAGCAGGTGGCGAGTGGACGAATCCAGAAGACCCAACCGCTATTGTTCTCTGCCGACGAGACCGCGGACGTCGGCCTCGACAACCAGACGCCCGTTGCCGAAGGCGTCGGCATCGGCCGCTACGAGACCCGCTTCACGGGCAAGATCGCGAAGGTCACAGTGAAAGTGAAATAGGTCTCGGCCTTCAATCAGAATCCAGGTGAAAAATGGGATCAACACTATGAAATCGAACTCAAGAATACTGACAAGCGTTACGATCACCCTGGCTGTTCTGTCACTCATGTTGGGCGGGGCTGCCTACGCGCAGACCGACAAGCCCAACATACTGGTTATCTGGGGTGATGATATCGGCGAGACGAATATCAGCGCCTACAGCCGCGGCCGGATGGGTTACATGACACCCAATATCGACCGCATCGCCAACGAAGGCGCTTTGTTCACCGACTACTACGCCGAGCAGAGTTGTACCGCCGGCCGCTCCGCGTTCATCACTGGCCAACTACCATTCCGTACTGGTTTGTCCAAGGTTGGCCTGCCGGGTGCCAAGCAGGGTCTGTTTCACGAAGACCCGACCATCGCCGAGCTGCTGAAGAACCATGGCTATGCGACGGGCCAGTTCGGAAAAAACCACCTCGGTGACCGCAACGAGTATCTACCGACGGTCCATGGATTCGACGAATTCTTCGGCAATCTCTATCACCTGAACGCGGAGGAAGAGCCGGAGAACGTTGACTACCCCGGTGACAAGGTGCTTGCCGACGGCCGGACTTTTCACGAGGCGTTCGGTCCACGTGGAGCGCTGCGCTGCAAGGCCACCGACAAGAAGGACAAGACGAAAGACCCCCGCTTTGGTGTGATCGGCAAGCAAACATGTGAGGATTCCGGTCCGCTGACCAAGAAGCGCATGGAGACCATAGACGAGGAGTTCCTCGAGGCATCGCTCGATTTCATCGACAGGGCGCACAAGGACAAGAAGCCCTTCTTCGTCTGGTTCAACTCTACGCGGATGCATGTCTGGACGCACCTGTCGCCGAAGTATGCTGACATGGTGGCCGAGAAGGGCCTCTACGGCGCCGGCATGACCCAGCTGGACGACATTACCGGCGTACTGCTCAAGAAGCTCGATGACCTTGGTATTACTGACAACACCATCGTTATCTTCTCAACCGACAACGGCGCTGAGGTAATGAGTTGGCCCGATGGCGGCGCCACCCCGTTCCGCGGAGAGAAGAACACCACCTGGGAAGGCGGCTTCCGCGTGCCCGCAATGGTGCGCTGGCCAGGCGTGGTGAAACCGGGCACGGTGATCAACGACATCTTTTCCCATCAGGACTGGCTGCCGACCCTTCTGGCCGCCGTCGGAGAGCCCGACGTCAAGCAGAAGCTCTTGAAGGGGCACAAGGCCGCTGGCAAGAAATTCAAGGTACACCTTGATGGATATAACCAGCTTGACCTGTTGAAAGGCAAGGGGCCGGGAGCGCGCAAGGAGATCTACTACATCACGGACGACGGCGATCTTTCTGCGATTCGTTACAACAAGTGGAAGATCATGTTCCTCGCACAGAAGGCTCAGGGTTTTGCCGTGTGGCAAGAGCCTTTGACCCCGTTGCGCTTGCCCCTCATCACCAACCTGCGAGCGGATCCGTTTGAACGTGCTGTGCAGTTTGGCTCCCCCCATGCCTTAAGCTACGAGTACCAAAAATGGCTGTCTGATCGCTTCTTCCTGATGGTTCCCACACAGGCGGTTTTAGGCCAATTTCTCGAGACGTTTAAGGAGTATCCGCCCCGGCAGAAGCCGGGCAAGTTCAGCGTCTCTGATGCGCTGAGCACGCTGGAAGCTGGAAGCACGAAGGGAAGATAGTGAAGGCAATGTAATGTGCTTTTGCGTGCTATGTGCTCATGCTGGCCAAGACTGCGTTGGGAAGCACCGTCAACGTCGCCGATGCGAGCTACACCAATACCATCGGCGATCCGCTGCTGACAGCGCACTCGGTCGACCCCGACTTCGATCCCGATCAACGGGCGTCCTACTACGTGCGCGTCATCGAGATCCCAAAACCGCGCTGGACCGCTTACGACGCCAAGTTCTTCAAGGTGAAGATGCTGGATCCCCGGCCGCACCATTCCACGAAGACGCATTCTTCTGCTTCCGCTTTTACGGCGCCAAGCCAGAGCTGTGGGAGAAGAAGTGGGTGCTCGGTGACCCGGAACTGGTGAAATAGATAGTAGGAGATAAAGAATGAAAACCAGCAAACTGACGAAATCAATTCTGGCCGTGGTCGCCATCGCGGCACTAGTTGTTGGGTGCGACAAAGCCGACGACCCCGAACTAAAGGCTCCAGCGGATACTGCCCAGGCAACCCACGCGCAGGAATCGGTTGAGGATCGGCTGATCGACTCAAAGGCGTTCGCCCAGCAAACTTCGATCCCAGCGTCCATCACGACGCCTGACAAAGTCGAATCGAAGATCGGTACGCTCCAATTCACAGATGGATACCCAACCGCGGAGACTGCTTCAAAGATTCGCGATGAACTTGACTACCTCCATGGCGTTGAAGCGTTTCTGAACTCCATGAGAGGTGTTGCGACTTTCGCCATGCACAAGAGCTTTGAGAGAGCCGGGGTCAACGACAATGACGTCCTGCTGTACACCGAACTGCTGGATTCCCAGTCGATGTTTCTGACGCCGAATGCGGACACGGTGTACTACCTCAGCTTTCTCAATCTCAGCAAGGGTCCGGTGATCTTCGAGGCCCCTCCGGACGCCCTTGGTTTCGTTGGTGATATGTGGGATCGCTGGGTGTCGGACTTCGGACTGCCAGGCGCTGAGCGGGGACAAGGTGGGAAGTATTTGTTCGTCGGACCGGGGTACAAGGGTCGGTTGCCGGAAGGAGGGTTCATTATCCGCAAGTCGCGGACCAACCGTATCCTCGTCGTCGGTCGCTCATTCCTGACAAATGACGATCCGGCGCCGACTGTCGCCGTCATCAAGAAGCATCTGAAGATCTATCCCTATTCTCCCGGTGGCGACGGAACGAGCATCGGCAGTCTTCTGCAAGGCAAAGTTCCGGCACTCGGTGCATTGCCCAAGCCCGCCAGTCCCCGATACGTGGAAGGCACGGGGCGGGCGATAAACACCATCTCCCCCAACGACTTCACCTACTACCGGCTACTGGACGAACTCGTGCAGTCAGAACCCCCGGAAGCCCTCGACCCCGAAACTGCCGGCCAGTTCGCGGCCATCGGTATCGTGAAGGGGAAGAAATTTTCCCCCGACGCCCGGATGCAAAAGATTCTCGAGCAGGCGGTGGCCGTCGGCAATGCGGCCTCGCGCACGCTGGGCATGGGAGCTCACCCGACCGAGCGCTACCGGTACTACGACAAGTCGGCCTGGTGGAGCATGATGTGGACGACCGGTTACAACTTCCGCAATCCGCCGCCAATGATCACGAAAGACGGCGTGAAACCCTTTCCCAACACCGGTGCGCGTACGCTGAATGGACGCACCTCGTACTTCTATTCTCTGATGGGGAACTCACCGGCGATGATCATGCGACTGCGCGGTGTCGGGTCGACGTACCTGATGGCCAATGTCGACACCGACGGCAAGCCATTCGACGGTTCCAAAACCTATAAGGTCGTCCTGCCTAAGGACATCCCGGCGGCGCGATTCTGGTCGCTGACCGTCTACGACAACCAGTCGCGCTCCATGCTGCGGACGCAGCAACCATACTCACGGGCCGGCAGCCAGGGTTACCCTTCGCCGGCAGCCGCGCCGAGTGCCGACGGCTCGATCACGGTTTACTTCAGTCCCAAACAGCCTGACGGCGTCGAACGAGGCAACTGGATCCAGACCGACCCCGAGAAAGGCTGGTTCACCATGATCCGTCTCTACAGTCCGCTTGAGTCGTTCTTCGATAAGTCCTGGCGGCCGGGAGAGGTCGAAATGGTCAATTAAGACAGAGCAAATGAAAACTGAATCGAGCTGAGACAAACAATGAGAATTAGCAAACTAACGAAAGCTATTCTGGCCGTGGTCGGCATCGCGACGATGGTCACTGGGTGCGCGACGACTCAACAGGCTTTCGAACCGGAATATATCGGCGGATATCCGACTGAGGAAACCGCAGAACGGATGTTCGAAGAGTACGACTATCAGGCGGCGACCCAGTTCTACGTGTGGGCCTATACCATGCTCAATACCATCGGGATGGACAAAGGCTACGCGAAGATGGGTGGTGACGAACGCTCAATCTATACGTTTGACAAGCGTATTCAGCCACAACACGTGGTCATGACGGCCAACACCGAGGTGATCTACAACTGGACTCGGTTAATCGATTTGTCCAAGGGACCGGTGGTGCTGGTAGCTCCGCCGAAAACTCGCGGCGCCATTTACGACATCAGTTGCCGCGGTCTGGGTGATACCGGTGATCAAGGTGCCGACAAAGGTCAGGGCGGCAAATACCTGGTGCTCCCTCATGACTACGATGGAGAGATTCCAGACGGCTATTT
>Ga0070726_10004951_pt1 | contig 10372 bp, 9 predicted proteins | sample tdAd471_FD_67275 | JGI IMG/M metagenome (GOLD analysis project Ga0070726, IMG submission 67275) | Marine sediment microbial communities from the Atlantic coast under amendment with organic carbon and nitrate - tdAd47.1 | ecosystem: Environmental > Aquatic > Marine > Coastal > Sediment | place...
CTACCTATCATATATAGGTATCAGACAGCCCTAATCAACTACGGCAACTTTTCGAAAAGGCTCAGACAATCTCAGCATTTCAATATGTGGGATGCCATCTTCTCAGTAGAGCTTAGAGACTGTCTTGAAATTAAAATCCGTATAGAATTTTTTCCAAGTGCAGTTGTGCAGAAATTCTGATTGCTTACCTAATCTTCAGAATTTCATAGAACTCAGGTTCACTTCTCATTTAAACAATACTCATACAATGAGCCGCAATATCACTTTAGGGGGCCAACCGCTCGACATTCCACTCGTGATTCGCCCCCAGTTGGTACCGAAACCTGTCATGTAACCGATTAGGGCCACCCTGCCAGAATTCTATTTCATGTGGGCGAATACAATACCCCCCCCAAAAAGAAGGCAGCGGCACCTCACCATGGGCAAACTTTTGTTTCACCTCTGCAAACTTCTGCTCCAACAACATGCGCGAAGACAACGGCTGACTTTGCTCGGACACCCAAGCGCCTAGCTGGCTATCCTTGGGCCGGGAAATAAAGTATTTCAGCACCTGAGCTGTCGATAATCTTTCCGCGACACCACAGATTTTTACCTGCCGCTCCAATGGTAACCAAGCAAAATGAAGGCTAACTTTAGCGTTAATCGCAATTTCTTTAGCTTTGCGACTGCCTAGGTTGGTATAGAAAACAAATCCTTTTGCATCGCACTGTTTGACCAGCACGATTCTTTGCGAAGGCTGCCCTGTACTATCCACCGTCGCTACCGTCATCGCTGTTGGATCCACCAATTCAGCATCAATAGCCTGCCTGAGCCAGCTTTGAAACTGGCTGATAGGATCTTTGTCCAGCTGCTCTCTATGTAATCCGCCAGCAAGGTATTCGCGCCGTATATGATCAATATCCATAGCTCAAGTACCCGTTACATTAAGATCTTTAATTTCAAAACTATGGCTAATTTCTACCCCGGCCCGTTCCAACATAATAGAGGCGGAACAGAATTTTTCCGCCGACAGAGACACCGCGCGCGCCACTGCGGCTTCCTTGAGTGAACGCCCAGAAACGACAAAATGAATCTTTATTTTGGTGAATACCGCAGGCACCTCTTCGGCGCGCTCCGCCTCCAGGTGAGCAACACAATCTACCACTTCTTGACGTGATTTCTTAAGAATACTCATCACATCGAAGGAAGTGCAGCCACCCAGCCCCATTAGAATTAGCTCCATCGGTCGCGCCCCGGCATTACGACCACCATGAGATTCCGGCCCATCAATAACCACCTGATGGCCACTGCCGGACTCCGCTAGAAAATTGACGTCATCTACCCATTTTATCGTTGCTTGCATAAACTACTCTTAAGTCCATTAATGGAGAGGCTGTATTATAAGGTTCCACAGGAAATTGAGAAATGAATCTTTTGCCTGATATCGAGTGCTGGTTATTACAACAAGGCCACCACGCCCCATTTAGAGCAACTGCCATCTCTGGCGGCAACATTTGTGATTCGTACCGACTAGAAACGGGTGACGGGAAGCGCTATTTTGTAAAACAAAAGAGCGCTGCACCGCCGTCTTTTTTTGCCGCTGAAGCGGCAGGGTTAAGAGCAATTGCCGCCACCAACACAATTAGCACGCCCAAGGTTTATCATTTTTCCAGCTCTTTCCTGCTGTTGGAATATTTACCTATCACGCCTCAACACCATGATTATTGGCAAACATTCGCCGAACAATTGGCCAACATGCACAAGATAGCCATGCCCTGTTTCGGTTTCAGTAGGGACAATTATTGTGGGAGCACTGCCCAACCAAATCCGAATAGCACAAACGGTCACGATTTTTTTGCCCGGCACCGCTTGCTGTATCAGAGCCAATTAGCCTACGGCCAGGGGCTTTTGACCGCTCAGGACATGATCTATGCCGAAAGACTTTGCTATCGTCTGGCCGACTTGATTCCAGCACAACCCGCCTGTTTAGTGCATGGCGACCTCTGGTCGGGCAATCATCATCCCGGGCAGCAAGGGCGAGCTACGTTGATCGACCCGGCCTGCTATTGGGGTTGGGCGGAAACAGACATTGCCATGACTAAATTATTCGGTGGGTTTCCAGAAATTTTTTATCAACACTACCACCAACACAACCCGTTTCAACCCAACTGGGAAGAACGCATGGATATTTATAATCTTTACCATTTACTAAACCACCTTAATTTATTCGGGCACAGTTATTATGCGCAAGTGGGCATCATATTAAAACGTTACCAATAGCTACAATTAGTAAAATCTAATTTATCCTAATTTTTACGGTGAAATTTATGATTCTTTTTGATTTATAGTGAAATTAATTCTGTATTCGGCTTGACAGCATCCATATCTAGGGCTATTCTTCACTACAAGTTGTGTTACTTTATTTCACACAAAGAAACACATGGTAACAATTTCCTCCCACACACCTATGTGTGATACTTACGGATGGCCCCCCGCCATCCGTTTTTTTATGCCCAGAAAACCTTGCTCATCGCCAGCACTCTCACTAAGCTAAGCAGAAAACATACCCTACCGGGAGTTATTGATTACCGACATGTTAGCTCTTATGCTTATGACTAAACTGCCGATAATCATTTAACTCAAACTTGATTCATCACCTAGCAATAAGCCCATGCCAGATCAGCCGCATAACAATAGCATCCTGAACAACCCTCATCCCCGAGCGGTTAACATTAAACAGCTTAAGGAAATCGTCTCCTACTTCCCGATAGGTGATCGTGTGAAGTACTTCCCTGAATATCAACCCGAGATGACGATGGAGTCCATCGTGCTAGGCTATGAAATCAATGGGCATCTAGTTTATACACAGAGCCGATTAGACATTTTGCACAATGCCGAAGATAAAGGCCGCATCACTCTTCATATTGATAATCAGGATTTAGAATTCACAAAGATTCACAGCTTTTGCGTTCTTTTACCAGGCAAAGCAGGGGAAGAATACAAGCTCAACTTTCTTAGCAAGGCCTCGCTCGGCAGCCGCGGCCAGTTTCGCAACGGCAACACCATTACGCTAATTGCTCGCTATCAGGAGCGCGGCGCGATAATGGTTGAAACCAGTGTCCGTGAATCCATTCTGCCTAAAGATGGCTATTACCGAAACCATCAGCTGGTGCTCCTGGAGGTGCTTGCGACTAGTTTGGAAATCAGTGAACAACGCACACATCACCGGCTCATGTGCAATATGCCGATCAAATTGGAGCTTACCGCCAACCAACAGATTTATAACTGTATTTTGGTCAATTTTTCAGAGGTCAGCACGCAGATTCGCTTTAACCCTGACATACCGGTATCCAATATACTAAAAGTCGGCGATCACCTGACGATGACATTAAAGCTGGATCAGCTGCATCGTACCTTTATCATCAGGGGCTGCGTTATGCGCTGCAGTAAAGACAACATAATCATGTTATTACAAGAAATCCTAGTCGACGGTGAATTTCAACCCTTTGAACTCATCCAAGCACTCGACGTGAAGTCCTCTCTGTTGCAATACCCAGGGATACTCTGATTTCGTACTACATAGCCAAAGCCGCCAATGCGCGTGAATTTAATTGTTATCCTCCCCTCCTGTTGCGTACAATACGGCTTCGAAATCGTGATAACTTGGAATACTGGATGACACAAAGACAGCAATCCTTTACAAAAGAAGAACTACTCAGCTGCGGACGCGGCGAAATGTTTGGCCCGGGTAATGCCCAATTACCCATTCCTAATATGCTCATGATCGATCGAATCACCGAAATATCAGTTGAAAGCGGCGAATACGGCAAAGGTGGAATTGTTGCTGAATTAGACATAGACCCCAGCCTGTGGTTTTTTGATTGCCATTTCCCCGGTGACCCGGTCATGCCTGGCTGCCTTGGGCTCGATGCTATGTGGCAATTAGTAGGTTTTTATCTGGGCTGGATGGGATACCCTGGGAAAGGCCGGGCACTGGGATGTGGAGAAGTAAAGTTTGCAGGCCAAATCCTGCCTAGCGCCAAAAAAATCACCTACCAGATTGATCTTAAACGCGTTATCACACGAAAGTTAATTCTAGGTATCGGCGATGGCAGATTATCTGTGGATGGCAAAGAGATTTATTTTGCTAAAGATTTGAGAGTTGGCCTGTTCAAGTCAACCGACAGCTTTTAAGGAGCTCTTATGAAACGTGTCGTAGTAACAGGCATGGGAATTGTTTCCTGCCTCGGCAATGATAAGGCCTCAGTTTTAGAATCACTGCAACAGGGACGTTCAGGAATCCGCTTCAAAGAAGAATATAAAGAACTGGGTTTGCGCAGCCATATCGCTGGCAGCATTAATATTGACATTGACAGCGCCATTGACCGTCGCCACCGTCGCTTCATGAGCGATGCCGCCGCGTTTGCTTACATTGCAATGCAAGAAGCAATTGATGACGCCGGTTTGACACAGGAACAGGTGTCCAATGTTCGTACTGGCTTAGTGGCCGGTTCAGGCGGACCTTCCCTCTCCAACGTTGTAGAAGTTGCGGATATTTTACGCAGTAAAGGTGTCAAGCGGATTGGGCCCTATCGAGTGCCCAAAACAATGAGCAGCACCGTATCTGCCTGTCTCGCCACACCCTACCAGATTAAAGGCGTGAACTATTCGATCACCTCTGCCTGCTCCACCAGCGCGCATTGTATCGGCAATGCCATGGAACTGATCCAACTCGGCAAACAGGACATCGTTTTTGCGGGCGGCGGCGAAGAGGAGCACTGGACCTTTACCGCACAATTTGACGCGATGGGCGCACTCTCCACTAAATATAATGAAACCCCTGAACTTGCTTCGCGCGCCTATGATGTGGGTCGAGACGGCTTTGTCATCGCTGGTGGCGGCGCTATGCTGGTCATCGAGAGCCTTGAGCACGCCCTCAAACGCGGCGCCAAGATATATGCCGAAATAACTGGCTACGGCGCTACTTCCGATGGCTTTGATATGGTCGCCCCGTCCGGCGAAGGTGCGGTGCGCTGCATGCGCCAAGCCCTCACCAACGTCAAGGAACCTGTTGACTACATTAATGCTCACGGCACCAGCACTCCAGTTGGCGACATTAAAGAACTCAATGCCGTACGTGAAGTTTTTACCGAGCACGTGCCCTATGTCACTTCCACCAAATCGCTGTCCGGACACTCCCTCGGCGCAGCTGGCGCTCATGAAGCAATTTATAGCCTGTTGATGATGGAAAATAATTTTATCGCAGCATCCGCTAACATAGAAAACCTGGACCCTGAAGCAAAAGGCGTTGCCATCGTTACCAAAAAAATAGATAACATTGAGCTAAATACGCTCATGTCCAATAGCTTTGGATTTGGCGGTACGAATGCTTCTCTCGTGTTTCAGAAATATCGTAGTTAAATCAGCACCTTGAAATACGGTCCCGCGTGGTTTCAATCCACTCCGTCGACTGCTGATAAATTTCGTTAACCGTGCGCCCCTTCGGATCAATGGGCGCACCTATCACCAGGTGTAAAACGCCAGAGTTTTTGATAAAGCCTCTAGCTGGCCAAATTTCTCCTGCGTTATGCGCAACCGGCACAACAGGCTTGCCGGTTTGCTCCGCCAACAGCGCCCCGGTTTTTGAAAACTTTCTTCGCTCACCAGGGCTGACGCGTGTCCCTTCGGGGAAAATAAGCACCCAAAAACCCTGTTTCAATTTTTCTGAGCCTTGCTGCAAAATCTGTTTTAATGCGCCAGTTCGTGATTTTCGATCAATTGCAATAGGTTTGATTAAGGCTAGCGCCCAACCAAAAAAAGGCATCCAAAGCAGCTCTTTTTTAAGTACTGTACAGAGTGGCGAAACCAGAATTTGAAAATAAAATGTCTCCCACTCGCTCTGATGATTACTGACCAAAATAGCAACGCCGTCTTGCGGTAAGTTCTCAACTCCTTCAATTTGATAGCGTACGCCGCAACAAAAGCCGAACCACCAAATAACAAAGCGGTTGAGCAAAATGGCAATTTTGAAGCGGTGCGGCACCGCCAACCAGGGCAGCAATACAATACAGACCATCGAGTGTAGCAAAGTCGCAAAACCAAAGACGACTAGAAACAGAGTCGATCTCACTAGCTTAATAAATTCTTTCACTAGAACTCTTTATAGTTTCTTAGCAAGGAAAAGAGGTGATACGGCGGCGACTGAAGACACTTACGATCTATTCCGATAAATTGAGATTTGACTGACAGCAGTATTTCACTACTTTTGCCATTTCCGGTCGCCAGGATCGCTGCTTAATACCGAAAGCTTCTAAAATCTTCTGGCAATTCAGCTGCGAATTTAATGGGCGCGCCGCTCGATAATCATATTCTGTCGTTTTTACCGCTTTGACTTGCGTCACATTAACCGGCGTATATTTACTCGTTTCAGCAACAATCTGTTCGGCGAAATCATGCCAATTAGTAGCGCCTTCGCTCGCATAGTGGTAGGTTCCCCATGCTTTTGAACCACAGTCATATTGTTGGGCCATTGCGATAAGGACTCTTGCTACATCCGTCGCAGAGGTTGGTGCGCCTATCTGATCATCGACTATCGACAATTCCTCACGTTCTTGGCAAACACGCGCAATCGTCTTAACAAAATTATTACCCACTTCACCAAAAACCCAACTGACTCGCAAAATAGCATAGCGGTTTAACAGTTTAGCTATCTCTTGTTCACCCGCTAATTTACTAGCCCCATAACAGTTGATTGGATTAGCGATATCTTCCTCAACATAACCTGATTTTTTTTTACCATCAAATACATAGCTAGTGGATATCTGCAACAAGGACGCGCCATAGCGGCTACAAGCCTTGGCCAAATAACGTGCACCATCGCGATTCACCGCGAAGCAGTGATCGGCTTCGTCTTCCGCCTGATCTACCGCTGTATAAGCAGCCGCATTAATCACACAGGTCGGCCGGTTTCTACGCATGACGCGCAGCACCTTGCTTTCTCTGGTGATATCGAGTTCAGCGGACGAATAGGCCTGATAATCGATATTTCCTGCTTCCGCTAACGCGCAGAGTGCACTACCTACTTGACCGGCGGATCCTGTAATGAGTAGTTTCACCGAATTAATTACACTGTACTGAGCTGCTTCAGGCCCAACTCACTAGAACGGAATATCGTCATCAAAATCATCAAAGCTGGCTGACGGGCTGTCATTGCTGCTTGCTGGAGATTTTGTGGCCGCAGCAGTAGATGAGCGAGACGGCGCCGGTGATTGGCCCGAGCTGGCATCGCTGCCTGAACGACTATCCAACATCTGCATGTCAGAGGCAACAATCTCGGTGGTGTAGCGTTTGACGCCATCCTTTTCCCACTGCCGCGTTCGTAATGAACCTTCAAGGTAAACCTTTGAGCCTTTATGCAGGTATTCTCCCGCAATTTCCGCTAACTTGTTGAAAAACACAATACGATGCCATTCGGTACGCTCTTGCTGTTGGCCACTTTGCTTATCTTTCCAGCTTTCGCTTGTAGCAACAGTGATATTAGTCACTGCCCCACCCGAAGGCAGATAACGAGTTTCTGGATCACTACCGCAGTTACCCACTAAAATTACTTTGTTCACCCCACGCGCCATGGTTTACCCCCTCTTATTCATCATCATTTTACCAACCCGTCTGCTCATCTTTTCGCTGAACCGAAGCTGCAAGATGGTAGCAGATAAACCGCTAACGATAAATCGATAAACCGACGGATGCTGTTAACAACACAAACTTCGTCAACACTCTATTGTTTAAGGGCTTAACTGCTATCTCAACAGAGATTTATAAATAAGCACCTTATATTTTGTCAGCGCTTCGACTTCCCTTATATAATGACTGGTTTTGGCGCTGTATAGGATATTATGAATTACATCCAACTGCGTGGTGTTCGCACGCACAATTTGAAAAATATCGATCTCGATATTCCCCGCGACAAGTTAGTGGTCATCACCGGCCTCTCCGGCTCAGGTAAGTCCTCTCTGGCATTCGATACGCTTTATGCGGAAGGTCAGCGGCGTTACGTGGAATCTCTCTCGACCTATGCCCGCCAATTCCTTTCCATGATGGAAAAGCCCGATTTGGATCATGTCGAAGGCTTATCGCCCGCAATTTCTATTGAGCAAAAGGCAACCTCCCATAACCCAAGATCTACCGTCGGCACTATCACCGAAATATACGATTATTTGCGCTTGCTGTTCGCCCGCGCAGGTGAGCCACGTTGCCCCGATCACGACGAACCACTAGAAGCTCAGGCCATTAGCCAGATGGTTGATCAGGTGCTGGCACTACCCGCTGACAGCAAATTGATGCTTTTGGCACCAGTGGTGCAGGGGCGTAAAGGTGAACATTTGCACCTGTTCAACGAGCTAAAGTCGCAGGGATTTATTCGCGCACGCATTAACGGTATTGTTACCGAGCTGGATGAAGTCCCCGCACTCGATAAAAATAAGAAGCATCATATTGAGGTGGTGATCGATCGCTTCAAAGTCCGCGATGATATTGCACTGCGTTTAGCTGAGTCCTTCGAAACCTGCTTATCACTCAGCAACGGCATCGCCAAAATCGTCCCCATGGAAGCCGACGAGTCGGGCGAATTACAAGAACTACTTTTTTCATCACTGTTCGCCTGCCCGGTCTGTGGTCACAGTATTTCAGAACTAGAACCACGCATGTTCTCCTTCAATAATCCGGCTGGCGCCTGCGCCACCTGCGATGGTCTTGGCGTCCACCAGTTTTTTGACCAAGACCGTATCGTGCATCAGCCAAGCCACAAGGTGGCCGAAGGCGCGATTAGGGGCTGGGACAGACGTAACGCCTACTACTATCAAATGCTGACCTGTGTCGCCAACCACTATGGGTTTGACCTAGACCTGCCCTTTGAAGAGCTGAGCGCAGAGGCCAAACAGGTCATCCTGCACGGCTCGGGGGAAGATAAAGTCGAGTTTAAGTACCTTACAGAACGTGGTGATATCATCATCAAGTCTCACCCTTTTGAGGGCGTACTGCCAAATATTTCACGACGCTATAAATCCACCGAATCGCAGATGGTACGCGAAGATTTATCCAAGTATCTGAGCGAGCAGCCCTGCCCTTCCTGTGGCGGCACTCGGCTGCGCCGTGAGTCTCGCCACGTCTTTATCGATGACAAAACCCTACCGGAACTTACCCAGTTACCCGTTGGCAAAGCCATGATATACGCACAACAACTCACCTTGCCTGGACGCCGTGGCGAAGTGGCTGAAAAAATTCTTAAGGAAATTCGCCTGCGTCTATCCTTTCTGGTCAATGTTGGACTGGAATATTTAACCCTCAGCCGTAGTGCCGAGACACTGTCTGGAGGCGAAGCTCAGCGTATTCGTCTTGCCAGCCAGATAGGCGCAGGTTTAATGGGCGTCATGTATATTCTTGATGAACCTTCCATTGGCCTGCATCAACGCGACAACGAACGCTTGCTGAAAACCCTCTTCCATCTACGCGATCTGGGCAATACCGTGATTGTGGTAGAACATGACGAGGAAGCCATCCGCAGTGCCGATTATGTGATCGATATCGGCCCCGGCGCGGGTGTTCACGGCGGTCAGATAGTGGCGCAAGGGACGCCTGAAGATATCCTGGCAAATCCCAACTCTATCACGGGTCAATATTTATCTGGCGCGCGCGAAATCAATATACCCGCGCACCGACACCCTTTCGATAAAAATAAAGTGTTACGCTTGGAAGGTGCCAGCTCTAACAACCTCAAGCAGGTCGACATTGAAATTCCATTAGGGTTGATGACCTGCGTTACCGGCGTGTCAGGGTCGGGAAAATCAACCTTGATCAACAATACTCTTTACCCTTTGGCAGCCACAGCGCTCAACAATGCCACCACATTAAAGGCCGCACCCTATAAAAAGATTACGGGCTTAGAACTTCTCGACAAGGTGGTCGATATTGACCAAAGCCCCATCGGTCGCACACCTCGCTCCAATCCTGCTACCTACACTGGCCTGTTTACGCCGATCCGAGAGCTATTTGCGGCGACGCAGGAAGCACGCTCACGGGGCTATAAGCCCGGACGCTTTAGCTTTAATGTCAAAGGTGGGCGCTGTGAAACCTGCCAGGGCGACGGCCTTATTAAAGTGGAAATGCATTTTCTACCCGATATTTACGTACCCTGCGATGTCTGTAAAGGCAAGAGGTACAACCGGGAGACACTAGATGTTAAGTACAAAGGGAAAAATATTCACGAAGTGCTGGATATGACCATTGAAGAATCCTTCGAGTTCTTCAGCGCGGTGCCAATGCTGGCGCGTAAAATTCAAACACTGATGGATGTTGGTCTCGCCTACATTCGACTAGGTCAGTCAGCCACCACACT
>Ga0070726_10004952_pt1 | contig 10370 bp, 8 predicted proteins | sample tdAd471_FD_67275 | JGI IMG/M metagenome (GOLD analysis project Ga0070726, IMG submission 67275) | Marine sediment microbial communities from the Atlantic coast under amendment with organic carbon and nitrate - tdAd47.1 | ecosystem: Environmental > Aquatic > Marine > Coastal > Sediment | place...
CACGTGATCAAGTCCCACCACAACGTGGCGGGGCTGCCGGAGCGCATGAACATGGAGCTCGTTGAGCCCCTGAGGGAGCTCTTCAAGGACGAGGTGCGCACCATCGGCGTGGAGCTCGGGCTGCCCTCGGAGCTCGTGTACCGACACCCCTTCCCGGGACCGGGGCTGGGCGTGCGCATCCTCGGCGAGGTGCGGAAGGACTACGCGGAAGTGCTGCGCCGGGCGGATGCCATCTTCATCGGGGAGCTGCGCGCCAACGATCTCTACGATCGCGTGAGCCAGGCCTTCGCGGTCTACCTTCCCGTGCGCTCTGTCGGCGTCATGGGCGACGCGCGCCGTTACGAGCACGTCATCGCGCTCCGGGCGGTGGAAACTATCGACTTCATGACGGCGCGCTGGGCCCATCTGCCCTACGAGTTTCTGGAGCTGGTCTCCAACCGCATCATCAACGAGGTGCCGGGGATCTCCCGGGTTGCCTACGATGTCTCCAGCAAGCCCCCGGCCACCATCGAGTGGGAATAGGGCGTGAGCGCTGACGCATCCGCGGTCGCCGGGGATCGCGACTGGATGCAGCGGGCGCTGGAACTTGCGGATCACGCCGCCGCCGTCGGCGAGGTGCCCGTGGGCGCGGTGCTGGTCCGCGACGGCGAAGAGCTCGGCGCCGGCTGGAACGCCCCGGTCGCCAGCAACGATCCCACGGCCCACGCCGAGGTCATGGCGCTGCGCGCCGCCGCCGCCGCGGCAGGCAACTACCGGCTGCCCGGCAGCACTCTCTATGCCACCATGGAGCCCTGCCCCATGTGCGCGGGCGCCATCGTCCAGGCGCGGGTGGCCCGGGTTGTCTACGCCGCGAAGGACGAACGCTGGGGAGCGGTGGAAAGTGTCTTCGACATCCTCGGATCCCGGCGCCTGAACCATCACGTGGAATGCGAGGGCGGACTGCTTGCCGATGAGTCGACGTGGCGACTAAAAGAGTTCTTCGCCGCCAGGCGATAGCATTGCCATGTAGGAGCGAGCTTGCTCGCGAATGAGGCCCCTGTATAGACATGGCGCGAGCAAGCTCGCTCCTACAGCGGGAAAGACCATGAGCCACGACAATGCTGACACCGACATCCACGCCCTAGCCGAGCGCGTCGGCAAGGCCCTCGCCGATCAAAACCTCACCCTCGCCACCGCCGAATCCTGCACCGGCGGCCTCATCGCCGCCGCCATCACCGCCATCCCCGGTAGCTCCGCCTGGTTCGATCGCGGCTTCGTCACCTATTCCAATCATGCCAAGGGGGAGATGCTGGGCGTGCACCCCGCGACCCTCGAATCCCACGGCGCTGTCAGCGAGGCCGTAGTGACGGAGATGGCGGAAGGCGCCATCTCCGCCAGTGACGCGGAGGTGAGCGTCGCCGTCAGCGGCGTCGCCGGGCCCGGCGGCGGCAGCGCGGCAAAGCCCGTGGGGCTCGTGTGCCTCGCCTGGGGGATGCAGCGCCGGGAGACCCGCGCGCGCTCCGTGCACTGCGAGGGGGGACGGGAGGAAGTACGGCGCCGGGCGGTCGTCCTGGCGCTGGAGGGAATCCTCGATATGTTGTCCGGACCGCCCGCGGGCCGGTGACAGTCCCAGGCCAGCCAGGCCGCCAGCGACTGTTCTTCGCCCTGTGGCCCGACGACGACACGCGCCGGGCGCTGGCGGCTCTCACGGGGAAGCACCTCCCGCCCGGGGCCGGCCGGCCGGTGGAAGCGCGATACCTGCATCTGACCCTGGCGTTCCTCGGCAGCGTGGACGGCGCCTTCCGCGCGTGCGCGGAACGGGCGGCGGCAACGGTCTCCGGCGCCCCCTTCGAGCTCGAGTTCCGGCGCATCGGCCATTGGCCGCGGCCCCGGGTGACGTGGTCGGCCCCGGAATCCACGCCCGGTGCGCTCATCGGTCTCGTCACGGCGCTGCGAAACGCCCTCATCCCATGCGGCCACGCGCCCGAGACGCGTCCGTACCGTGCGCATATCACCCTGGCTCGCAAGGTGCGAGGTCCCCTGCGCGACACCGATCACGAGCCGGTGCGCTGGCCCGTGACCGATTTCCACCTGGTGGCGTCGGAAACCCACCCGCGGGGCGCGCGTTATACGCCGCTCATGAGCTGGCCGCTGGGTCAGCCTTCTATGCCGGCATACCCATCTATGGGATAATTCCGCATTGGCTTCACCCCCCATCCGCACACGAGGAGACAACGTGGACGACAACCGCAAAAAGGCACTGGGAGCTGCGTTAACGCAGATCGAGCGACAGTTCGGCAAGGGCGCCATCATGCGCTTGGGAGACCCCAGCGTGATGCCCGGTATCGACGTTGTTTCCACCGGGTCGCTGCAACTGGATGTCGCGCTCGGCGTCGGCGGACTGCCCCGCGGGCGCGTGGTCGAAATCTATGGACCGGAGGCCTCCGGCAAGACCACGCTAACCCTGGAAGTCATCGCCCAGATGCAGAAAGCGGGCGGCAGCGCCGCATTCATCGACGCCGAGCACGCTCTGGATCCCCAGTATGCGGCCAAAATCGGCGTCGACGTGGAGGAATTACTGGTGTCGCAGCCCGACACCGGCGAGCAGGCCCTGGAGATCTGCGACATGATCGTGCGCTCGGGCGCCGTTGACGTGGTGGTCATCGACTCGGTAGCGGCACTGACACCGAAGGCGGAGCTCGAGGGCGATATGGGTGACGCCCACGTCGGCTTGCAGGCCCGCCTCATGTCCCAGGCGTTGCGCAAGCTCACCTCGAATATCAAACGCTCGAACACGCTGGTTATTTTCATCAACCAGATTCGCATGAAGATCGGCGTGATGTTCGGCAGCCCCGAGACCACTTCCGGCGGCAATGCGCTGAAGTTCTACTCCTCGGTGCGTCTGGACATCCGCCGCATCGGCGCGCTCAAGCGCGGCGACGAGGTGGTCGGCAACGAGACCCGCGTGAAGGTGGTCAAGAACAAGGTCGCGCCGCCGTTCAAGAAGGTCGAGTTCGACATCCTCTACGGTGAAGGTATCTCCCGGGAGGGCGAGCTCATCGATCTCGGCGTGGAGCACGGTCTCGTGGACAAGTCCGGCGCCTGGTACAGCTACAACGGCGATCGCATCGGCCAGGGCCGCGACAACGTGCGCGAGTACCTGAAGCAGAACCCGGAAAGCGCAGCCGCCATCGATCGCGCGCTGCGCGACAAGCTCCTGTCCCGGACGCCGGCCGCGGCCGAAGAGGTCGAGGAGGCGGAAGCCGCCGAGGAAGCGGAGGCCTGAACGAAGCGCGGAAAGCGATCCGCGACAAGGCGACCGCACTTCTGGCGCGCCGCGAGCACTCGCGCACCGAGCTCGGGCGCAAGCTCGCGGTGCGCGGATTCTCCGAAGATCTCATCGGCGACGCGCTGGATGCGCTGGAGGCCGAGAATCTGCTGTCCGATCGACGTTTCACGGAGAGCTTCGTACTCCAGCGGACGGCGCGCGGGCAGGGTCCACTGAAGATTCGTTACGAGCTGCGGGAACGAGGCGTCAGCGACGACCTCGCCGCGCAATACATCGAGGCGGACCGGCAGGGCTGGTGTGAAAGCGCGCTTGCCGCCCGCCACAAGCGATTCGGCGCGGAGCGGCCCGAGGATATAAAGGAACGATCGCGCCAGGCACGCTTCCTGGAGCGACGAGGATTCGAGCGGGAGCATATACGCTACGCGATGGGTGAACGAAGTCGTGATTGAGTCTGCGCATACGGTTCCGACTTGGTCCCCTCCCCCTCGTCTCGAGGGGGAGGGACAGGGTGGGGGTGTAGGCAAGGAGCGCATAATCGAAGTCCCCATTGAAGTAACTATTCTGTACGCCCTACTAACATGACCAGCACCAACGATCTTCGCCGGATATTTCTCGAATATTTTCGAGACCGCGGCCACGAAATCGTGCCGAGCAGCCCGCTCGTGCCGGCGAACGATCCCACGTTGCTGTTCACCAACGCGGGCATGGTGCAATTCAAGGACGTCTTTCTCGGCACCGACAAGCGTCCCTACAACCGCGCGACGACGGCGCAGCGATGCGTGCGCGCCGGCGGAAAGCACAACGATCTCGAGAACGTCGGCTACACGGCTCGGCACCACACCTTTTTCGAGATGCTCGGCAACTTCAGTTTCGGCGACTACTTCAAGCGCGAAGCCATCGAGTTCTGCTGGGAGCTGATGACGGAGAACCTCGCGTTTCCCGCCGAGCGGTTGTGGGTCACGGTATTCGAGGAAGACGACGAGGCCGCGGACATCTGGCTCAACGAGATCGGTGTCGATCCGAAACGCTTCTCCCGCTGCGGTGTGAAGGACAACTTCTGGTCCATGGGCGACACCGGCCCCTGCGGCCCCTGCTCGGAAGTCTTCTACGATCACGGTCCCGAGATTCCCGGCGGCCCACCGGGCAGCCCGGACGAGGACGGTGATCGCTATATCGAGCTGTGGAATCTCGTCTTCATGCAGTTCAATCGTGACGCCGAGGGCAACATGACGCCGTTGCCGAAGCCTTCCGTAGACACCGGCATGGGCATCGAGCGGGTCGCGGCGGTCCTGCAGGGCGTGCACAGCAACTACGACATCGATCTGTTTCGCCATCTCATCGAGGCGGCCGCCGAGGTCACCGGCGCGAGCAACCTCGAGGACAAGTCCCTGCGGGTGGTCGCGGATCACATCCGATCCTGCGCGTTCCTGGTTGCGGACGGCGTGGTGCCTTCCAACGAGGGCCGTGGGTACGTGCTGCGCCGGATCATCCGCCGCGCCATTCGCCACGGCCACAAGCTCGGCACGAAGGATCCCTTCTTCCACCGCCTGGTGCAGCCTCTCGAGGGTGAGATGGGGGGCGCCTACCCGGAACTGGTTGAACGGCGCGAGCTCATCGAGCGGGTCCTCGCCCAGGAAGAAGAGCGCTTCGCCGAGACCCTGGATCAGGGCATACGCTTGCTGGACCAGGCCATCGACGATCTCAGCGGCGAGCGCATTCCCGGCGAGACCGTCTTCAAGCTCTACGACACCTACGGGTTCCCGGTGGACCTCACCGCGGACGTCGCCCGCGAGCGGGGACTCTCCGTCGATCTCGAGGGATTCGAGGAACACATGGAGGCGCAACGGCGCAGGGCCCGTGATGCCAGCGCATTCGGCGCCATCACGGCGGAACGCCTGGAGGTTTCCGGCGCGTCGACGTTCACGGGGTACGACGGACTGACCGGGGAGGCCGAAGTGCTCGCCCTCTACTGCGACGGCAAGCCGGTAGACGTACTGCAGCCCGAGGATCAGGGCCTCGTCGTGCTGGATCAGACTCCGTTCTACAGCGAGTCCGGCGGTCAGGTGGGCGATCGAGGCATGCTCAAAGGAAGCGGTGTGTGCTTCGAGGTGCGCGATACCCAACGCCAGGGCGAGGTCTCCGCGCACATGGGCGTGCTGACCGACGGCGAGTTGCACACGGGAGACAAGGTCGAGGCGCAGGTGGACGGCAAGGCCCGGCGCGCCATCGCGCGCAACCATTCCGCGACCCATCTCCTGCACGCGGCGCTGCGCGCGGTGCTGGGCGATCACGTGCAGCAGAAGGGATCCCTGGTGGCCGCGGATCGGCTGCGCTTCGACTTCTCCCATTTCGAGCCCGTGGGCACCGAGCAGTTGCTGGCCATCGAGCGCCAGGTGAACGAGTGGGTGCTGGGCAACGACGGCGCGGTCACCCGCCTCATGCCGCTGGACGAGGCCATGCAGAGCGGCGCCGTCGCGCTCTTCGGCGAGAAGTACGAAGACCCCGTGCGCGTGCTGTCCATCGGCGATTTCTCTACCGAGCTCTGCGGTGGCACCCACGTCGAGCGCGCCGGCGACATCGGGCTCTTCAAGCTCACCTCCGAGACCGGCATCGCGGCGGGCGTGCGCCGGGTGGAAGCAGTCACCGGCGAGGGCGCACTCGACTGGCTGGCGGGCGCCGAGCGCCGGCTCAACGGCGTGGCGGAGCTGGTGAAGGGGGATCAGGAGTCGCTGGTGGACAAGGTCGGCCAGGTGGTCGCCCACAGCCGCGATCTGGAGAAGGATCTGGAGCGTCTGAAGTCCCGCCTGGCGGCCAGCCACGGCGAGGATCTGGCGGCCCAGGCCGTGGACGTGAACGGGCTCAAGGTGCTGGCCGCGCGGGTTGACGGGATCGACGCGAAGGGCCTGCGCGCCACGGTCGATCAGCTCAAGAACAAGCTCGGTTCGGCGGCCGTGGTGCTCGCCACCGTGGACGGCGAGAAGGTCAACCTGGTGGCCGGCGTGACCGCGGACTACGTCGACCGTATCGAGGCGGGGCCGCTGGCCAACTTCGTCGCCCAGCAGGTGGGTGGCCGCGGCGGCGGACGTCCCGACATGGCCCAGGCCGGCGGTAACGATCCGGCGCGCCTGGAGCAGGCCATCAAGGCCGTGCCCAACTGGATCCGGGAGCGCCTCGGGGCCTGAGGCCGCCCGTTCCCCGGCAAAGTCATGGCGCTGATCGTGCAGAAATACGGCGGCACCTCGGTGGGCGATCTGGAGCGCATCGAGGCCGTCGCCGATCGGGTCAAGGCGACCCGCGAGGCCGGCAACGACGTGGTGGTGGTGCTCTCCGCCATGGGCGGAGAGACGGATCGCTTGCTGGAGATGTCCCGCCAGGTGAGCGGCAATCCATCCCGGCGCGAGCTCGACGTGCTGCTCTCAACCGGCGAGCAGGTGAGCATCGCGCTGCTCTGCATGTTCCTCACCAGCAAGGGCTGCGCGGCACGCTCGTTCACCGGCGGACAGGCGCGGATCCGCACCGATACCAGCCACACCAGGGCGCGCATCCAGGACATCGACGTGGACGCCATCAACCGCGCGCTGGACGAGGCCCACATCGCGGTGGTGGCCGGCTTCCAGGGGGTCGACCAGGACGGCAACATCACGACCCTGGGCCGGGGCGGATCCGACACGACCGCGGTGGCTCTGGCCGCCGCCCTCGAGGCCGGGGAGTGTCAGATCTACACCGATGTGGACGGCGTCTACACCTCCGACCCCCGGGTCGTGCCCGACGCGAAACGCATGGACACGGTCACCTTCGAGGAGATGCTGGAGCTCTCGAGCCTCGGCGCCCGGGTGCTGCAGATCCGTGCCGTGGAGTTCGCCAGCAAGTACAACGTGACACTGCGCGTGCTCTCGTCCTTCGAGGAAGGGCAGGGCACCCTCATTACATCCGAGGATCCGACCATGGAACAGCCACTGATAGCCGGCGTGGCCTTCAATAAGGACGAGGCCAAGCTGACAGTCAAAGGAGTCCCCGATCGCCCGGGCATCGCCGCGCTGCTGCTGGGACCAATCGCCGAGGCCGAGATCGACGTCGACATGATCGTCCAGAACGTCTCCGAGGACAGCACCACGGACATGACCTTCACGGTCCAGCGCCACGATTACGACGCCGCCTTCGCGCTCCTGGAGCAATATTCCCGGGATATGGGGGCATCCGAAGTGACCGGGGACGATCGGATTGCTAAGATTTCACTGGTTGGGGTCGGAATGCGGTCCCATGCTGGCATTGCCAGCCGTATGTTTGAGACGCTTGCTGCCGAAAGCATCAACATACAGATGATCTCTACCTCCGAGATCAAGATCTCGGTGGTGGTGGATGAGAAGTATCTTGAGCTGGGCGTCCGGGCACTACACGCGGCCTTCGGGCTCGGAGACGAGTCGCCGCAGGATGAGTCCAACGCATAGAGGATTAAATCCTAAAGGTCACGCTCTGAAAGCACGATAACAAGCTCAGACGCTCAAATTCGGCCGAGTAGCCGCCACGCGCACCGTACTGCTACGGGCCCGTCGGCTCGAGGGATTCCGCCAGGACCGGCGGCCCGCTTCTGCATCCTCAAGGAAGAACCCGGGTCAGGTGCTCCGGCGCCCCCCAGGAGGATGGGTGGGAATGATGGCCAAGGAGTACTGAGATGCTGATTCTGACCCGACGAGTAGGCGAGTCGCTGATGATCGGGGACAACGTCACCGTGACGGTGCTGGGCGTGAAAGGCAACCAGGTCCGTATCGGCGTCAATGCCCCGAAAGAAGTCGCCGTCCACCGCGAGGAGATCTACGAGAAGATCCAGGCGGAGCGGAGCGACGACGATCCCCCGGAGACGGGCGAGCAGGGCGCCTGACCCCCTCAGACGCATACTTTGCCTGACCCCACCGGCTTCGGTATGCTTCCCGCTTCCCTCGGAGAGATGGCCGAGCGGCTGAAGGCGCTCCCCTGCTAAGGGAGTATGGGCTAATACCCCATCGAGGGTTCGAATCCCTCTCTCTCCGCCAACCAAAAAAAATAGGGGTCAGAGACCCATTATTTTGGTTTGCCGTTGGCAAACCAAAATAATGGGTCTCTGACCCCTATTTTTCACTTCCTTGACAGTCTTCCAAGCCCTCCAGATAATCCCCCCTCTTCAGCGCGCCCGTAGCTCAGTTGGATAGAGTACCTGGCTACGAACCAGGTGGTCGGGAGTTCGAATCTCTCCGGGCGCGCCAATCTCTTCTTGCCAATCTCTCGTTGGATTAGAGTTTTCCTGTCTCCACGCGTCTTCGAAGGTTCGCAATCCCTGCGCGCCTGAGGCCTCCGCACGCGATGATAGAATCGCAGGGGATGACGACACTTGCGTACATTCGGAGAAGAGGGAGAGAGGTAATCAAAAATGCTCGACGAGACGCAATCCATCATCGAATCGAGTCTCGCCTTTCTGGGAGACAATCATTTACTCGCAGCCATCCTGATCATCTTTTCGTCCTTCGTGATCGCGTGGCTGATGAGTCGTTACGTGATCACCCTTCTCGAAAAGCTGGCCTCGAAGACGAAATGGCATCTGGACGACAGACTTATCGGGGAATTGCGACGGCCTCTTTTCAACACCGTGCTCATTCTGGGACTTGCCAGCGCAACGGTGATACTGCGCCTCCCGGAGGGGGTTCAGTCGACCATCACTTCCGTGCTTCAGACGCTGGCCATCCTGGTGTGGACACTGTTCGCGCTGAGGTTCATTCCGGTGCTCATGCGCCGACTGGCCGTACCGGACCGGGCACCGGCAGTCGTGAATTCTCAGACCGTGCCGTTGTTTCAGAACGTCACCAACATCGCGGTGCTGGTCCTGTCCGTCTACTACATCTTCTCGTCCTGGCACGTGGACATGACGGCGTGGCTCGCCTCGGCCGGGATCATGGGGATCGCGGTCGCGTTTGCCGCCAAAGACACGTTGGCGAATCTCTTCTCCGGGGTGTTCATCCTCGCGGACAGGCCCTACGAGATCGGAAATTTCGTGGTGCTCGGCACCGGTGAGAGGGGAGAGGTTACCCATATCGGCATGCGCAGCACCCGGCTGCTGACCCGCGACGACATCGAGATCACGGTGCCGAATTCGATTATGGGGAACACCACCATCGTCAACGAAAGCGGAGGCCCACACGAAAAATTCCGCATTCGCGTTCAGGTGGGTGTCGCTTATGGCACGGACATCGATGAGGTTCGAGAGACATTGCTGGCGGTGGCAGCACGGGAGGAGTACGTGTGCGACGAGCCCGAGCCTCGGGTGCGATTTCGCCGCTTTGGCGCATCCGGCCTGGATTTCGAGCTGTTGTGCTGGATCGACGAGCCCGTGCTGAGTGGACGGGTCATCGATATCCTGAACTCGTCGGTGTACAAGCAGTTCCAGGCTTCCCGTATCGAGATTCCCTATGCCAAGCGGGATATCTACGTTAAGGAATTGCCACCGAGCTAGCTGGTTCCGGCACTCAACGCCCGGCTCCGCCTCCACCCTTGCCGCGGCTCCGCCAGTCCAGCCCGATCCGCTCGATGTCCCGGAATATGGCCTGGGCGTTCTTGGTCATGCCGGACTTGTTCTTCTTTACGAATGCCATCAGCCCGCCGGTGTCGGCATTCGAAGTCGCCAGGGCGTCCACACGCGGATTGACCCCGATGTGATCCACCGGATGTCCGAGGCCGATAGCGCTCTCGCGGATGTAGAGCACCAGTAGCTCGGGGCCTTCCAGATACCCGTTGTCGTTGGCCTTGGAGTCGTAGTACTCCGCCACCGGCTTCGCCGCATCGTAGATGACGTCGGTAACCGCGACCTTGGGGAAAGGCAGGGAATCGGTGAGGAAACCCGTCTCCGGCTCGAATCCCGTGAACACTTCGCCGAAACTGAGCTTCTTGCCATCGGACGTGGCGAGATAGAGCTCTTCCAGGCGCGCCGAAGTGATGTCTCCGACATAGGTCGTCGGTTGGGTGATGTCGGACGACGATCCGCAGCCCGTGACGAGCATGGCCGAGAGCAGGACGAGCGAGGCGCAAAACGCCCGGTTGCGGAACGATCGTGCGATCCAGGTTCTCTTTGATTCAA
>Ga0070726_10004954_pt1 | contig 10365 bp, 10 predicted proteins | sample tdAd471_FD_67275 | JGI IMG/M metagenome (GOLD analysis project Ga0070726, IMG submission 67275) | Marine sediment microbial communities from the Atlantic coast under amendment with organic carbon and nitrate - tdAd47.1 | ecosystem: Environmental > Aquatic > Marine > Coastal > Sediment | place...
CGCCTTCAAGCGCTTGTCGCGGATCCGGATCGACCCGATGCCGAACGAACAGGTCCCCGCGCGCACCGATCGGCTGAAGGCGCATAAGAACTGGATCGGGTTCGAGCAATAGGGTGGGGCATGCGCAGCCATCGCAGTCACGGGCCCATGAATACGGACCGGAAAATGCTCTAGGCCGGCGCCTTGCGGCCGATGCCGGAGAGGAGGGACCCGATTTCGCGGGCTGCGGCCTTGATGTCGTCGATGGCGGTTTCCGGTTGGAAGCGGTTGTCCGGCCCGACCAGGGAGAGGGAGAAGAGGCATTCGCCCTGTTCGCTCAAGACCGGCACGGCGATCACCGCGATCCCGGCAAGCGTCCTGCCGCCGCCGGAAACGGTATAACCCTGCTCCCGGATCTTGGCGCGTTTCTCCGGCGGGACAGTCTCGATGCCTTTCCCGTTCAGGTGTTCGGCAAGGCCGGGGGGGCCGAAGCTCGTCCAGATCTGACCCGACCCGCTTTCCACGAAAGACAGTTCCGAACCGACCCGCAGGTCGGCCCGCAGCATACCCCGGGATTCGACGCGCTGCGCGATCACGATGCGGTCGTTTTCGAGCGCGACGAGGGAGCTGGTTTCTCCGGTCCGTTCGGTGAGCTTTTCAAGGGCGGGCAGGGCGCGTTCGCCAAGTCCCGCCTGTTCCAGGGCGGTGTTGGCGAACCGGCAGGCGCGCAGCGACAGGCGGTAGGTGCCGTCCGACAGGCGTTCGACCCAGCCCGCGGTCGTAAGTGTCAAAAGACGTTGATAGGTGGTGGCGCGGGACTCGTCGCTTTCCCGGGCAAGGTCGGCAAGCCGCAAGGGACCGTTGGCCTGCGCGATCAGCTCGAGCAGGTCGAAACATTTCAACACGCTTGAAAGAGGTCTGGCGCTCATGCCCTGTCCGGAAAGTTCATTGTGTATTCTTATAGAATACATTGACAGTTATTAGAATACAAATTTATATGAGCGCAACAAGTTTCAAACTAATAATATGGCATGGATGGAAGCGCCGAAGAGATGAGCGTTGAGGGCAAGGCAAGGGTCGACGATCTGCCGCTGCAAGCGCCGGCAAGGGGCGGCGGGCAGGGCTTTTCGCATCTCTCCGGAACGGTCGTCATCGATTTGACGACCTCGGTCGCCGGTCCATATGCGACCATGCTTTTGGCCGATTTCGGCGCGACTGTGATCAAAATCGAACGCGTTGCCGGCGGCGATGATGCCCGCCATTGGGGTCCACCCTTCCTGGACGGCGAGTCTCTCTGGTTCCTGGCGATCAACCGAAACAAGAAGAGCGTCGCGCTCGACATCACCGACCCGGAGGGTTACGCGGTCCTGGCCGATCTCGTCGCCCGCGCCGATGTCGTCGTCACCAACCAACCCGCCGATATCCAGGCCAAGCTGAAAACCGATTTCTCGTCACTGGCGGCGCTCAACGATCGTTTGATCCATGCGTCGATCACCGGCTTCGGGTTGGAAGGCCACCGCGCGGCCTGGACCTGCTACGACCTGATCGCCGAAGGTTATTCCGGCGTCATGGATGTCACGGGGGCGGCCGGTTCCGCGCCGCAGAAGATCGGCACGCCGGCGGCCGACATGCTGGCCGGGCAGGATGCGGCCATGACCGTCATGGCCGCGCTCCTCAACCGTGACCGGCACCGGGGGGCGCAACAGATCGATATCGCGCTTGTCGAATCGATGACCCGCTTCCTGACTTGCCGCATCACGCCGTATTTGGGGTCGGGCGAGGTGCCGAAACGGTCCGGCGGCACGGACAGCGTCATTGCGATCTACCAGGCTTTCGAGACGGCGGACGATCCGATCACGCTGGGGCTTGGCACCGACGGTATCTTCAAGCGGTTCTGGAAAGCGGTCGGCAATCCGGACTATGCCGACAATCCCGAGTTCAAGAGCAATGCCGAGCGCCGCCGCCATCGCGCCCGGATCGTCGCAGACATCCAGGACGTCCTGTTTGAAAAGACCGCGGCGGACTGGCTTGAGATTTTCGCCGCCGCGCGCGTTCCCTCGGGGCCGATCAATTCGGTCGCCGATGTCGCGGGCGACCAGCACCTGCAGGACCGCGGCCTTTTCTTCACGCTGGAAGAGGACGGGCGCAGGGTGCCGCAGGTGGGGCTCGGCATTCACGCGAACGGCCGGGCCGCCGCGCCACGCTCTTTGCCGCCAAATCTCGGGGCCGATACCGCTTCCGTGTTGGACGAATTCCTCGGCTATGATGCCGCCAAGATCGCCGCCTTGCGCGGCTCGAATACCATTTCATAGGGAAAGATCATGACTTTCGAGACGATCCTCTACGAAGAAGACGGGCCGATCGGGACCATCACGCTGAACCGGCCGGATGACGGCAACATGTTCACCCCGGAAATGTGTCATGAGATCCGGGACTGCATCAACGCCATCCGGCGCGAGACGCGCACGCGGGTCATCGTGATCACCGGGGCGGGGGACAAGTTCTTCTGCATCGGCGGGCGCAAGGAGGGGATGGAGGATACCCAGCTCTATGCCGGTGTCCTCCCCACGCTGGAGATGTATGAGGCGATAGACCGGCTGCAAAAACCGGTCATCGCCAGCGTCAACGGTTTCGCGGTCGGCGGCGGCAATGTGCTGCAGGTCGTCTGCGATATGACGATCGCGAAGGAAAGCGCCGTTTTCCGACAGGTCGGGCCGATGATGGGGTCTTTCGATGCGGGCTATGGCACCTGGTATCTGGAGGACTTGGTGGGGAAGAAGAAGGCCAAGGAGATGTGGATGACCAATCCGAAGATCTCCGCCGCCGAGGCCGAGCGGATCGGCCTCATAAACCGTGTGGTGCCGGACGACCAGTTGAAGGAAAAAACCCGCGAATTCGCTTTGGAAGTCGCCGACCGCGGCTCTTTCGCGCTCGCATCCATCAAGGGGGCCTTCAATGCGCGGCACGGCGGGGTCAGCGGCTTGGCGCGGGTTGCCCATGATCTTCTGCTGCGGCCGTATCTGGACAGCGATGAAAGCCATGAATTGAGCGACGCCTTCCGCAACAAGCGCAAGCCCGATTCCAGCAAGTTCGGTCACTGACAACGCCCGTGTTCGCGCACAAGGGCGATTACCTGAAAGACGCACCGTGAAACCGTTCCTCACCCTGCACCACCCCCGCAACGCCATGGCCTATTACGATGCCGGGCATTGGACGTCTGATACCTCATACAGCCTGATCGAAAGATGGGCTTCCCAGTCGCCGGACGCTGTGGCGCTGCGCGATGGGCGCAAATCGGTGACCTGGCGCCAGTTGCGCGACTGGGTGAATGGCGTGGCCGCCCATTTCGAAGGGCTGGGTCTTACCGGCGGGGACCGTGTCTCGATCTGGATGTCGAACAGGGTCGAGGCTGTGGTCACCTTCCTCGCCGCTTCCAGGATAGGTCTTGCGTGCAATCCCTCGCTTCACCGCTCCTATACCTGCGCGGAGATCGGGACACTGTTGGCGCGTCTGAATACCCGCGTTCTGGTGACCGAGGCAGGCTGGGGCGCCGACCGCGCAACCGCCGATCTGGATGACGTGATTGCGGAAACTCCCTGCGTGAAGGCGGTCATCGACGCCGATGCCTTTCCCGGACCGGGCGCGGAACCCGCCAACCCGGTGTCCGATCCAGATGCGGTCGTCTACCTCGCCTTCACCTCCGGCACGACGGGCGCGCCGAAATGTGTCATGCATTCGACGAACACGCTGTTCGCGAATGCCCGCGATCTGGCGCGCGATTGGGCGCTGTCGCGGGATGCGCGGCTGCTGTCCCTCAGCCCGTTGTCGCACCACATCGCCTGGGTCGCGGTGGGACAATGGCTGTCTTCTGGCTGTCAGCTCATTACCGACGATCCGCCGGCCCGGACAAGCCGCCTCGACTGGATTGTCGGGACCGGGGCGACCTATGTCATGGGCGTTCCGACCCATGCTATGGACGTTCTCTCCGCGCTGGAGGCGGCCGGCCTGAAGAAGCTCGGTTCGGTGGAGGTTTTCTACATGGCGGGGGCCCCGATCCCGCCGGTCGTCGCCGAGCGGTTCGTCTCGCTCGGCATCAAGCCGCAGAACATCTACGGCATGACCGAAAACTCATCCCACCAATACACTCACCCGACCGACGATCCGGTCACCTGGACGACGAGTTGCGGGCGCGGCGGACCGGCCTATGAAGTGGCCATTTTCGATCCGGAAAACCGCGACCGCCGCCTGGGGCCCGGCGAGACGGGTGAAATCGGCGGGCGTGGGGCGGCCCTGATGCTTGGCTATTTCGACAATCAGGCCGCGACAGAGGGCAGCTTCAACACCGGCGGCTGGTTCCTGTCCGGCGACCTCGGCGTCTTGGATGAAGCGGGCAATCTGCGCATCAAAGGCCGATTGAAGGAACTCATCATCCGGGGCGGGCACAACATCCATCCCGGCCATATCGAAGCGCTGGCGCTGCGCCATGACAGGATTTCCAAGGCGGCGGCCTTTCCCATCGATGACGATCGTCTGGGTGAGAAAGTCTGCCTGGCGATCATCGGGTCTGTGCCGGGGGAAGAGGTGCTCCGGCATCTCGCCGCCGAAGGCCTGTCCAAATACGACATGCCGGAATGGTTCGCCGTGGTCGAGCAATTCCCGCTGACGCCGAGCGGCAAGATTTTGAAACGCGAACTTGTGGAGATGGTGCGCCGCGGCGCGCTGAAACCCGATCCGATCCGATATGCGGAAAAGGAGAAGACCTGATGGCGATTGACCTGATCCGGCAGGGCGAGGCGGCGATCCTGACGCTGAACCGGCCGGAAGCGTTGAACGCGCTTTCCTTCGCCATTCTGGGCGAACTTTCCGAAACGCTGGACAAGGTCGCCAAGTCCGACGCGCGGGTGCTGATCGTCACCGGCGCGGGCGGCAAGGCCTTCTGCGCCGGCGCGGATATCAAGGAACTGCGCAACCGCGACTTGATGCGCCAGAAGCGCGGCGCGGAACTGGGTCAGGCCGTGATGTCGAAGATCGCGGCGCTGCCGATGCCGTCGGTCGCCGTCATCAACGGGTATGCCTTCGGCGGCGGATTGGAGATCGCCTGCGCCTGCACCTTCCGTCTGGCGACACCCAACGCCAAGATGGGCCTGCCGGAAATCAAGCTGGGCTTGATCCCGGGCTATGGCGGGACGCAGCGCCTGCCGCGCATCATCGGGGAGGCCCGGGCGCTTGAGATCATCATGACGGGCCGGACCGTCGATGCGGACGAGGCGCTTGCGATCGGTCTGGTCAGCAAGCTCGTCGAGGGCGATGCGGTCGCAGCCGGTCTCGACTTCGCCAAGGGTTTCACGCGCTACAGCCTGCCGGTTCTGCACTTCGCGCGCGAAGCGGTGATGCGGGCTGGCGATACGCCGATTTCGGAGGGGCTGAAGATCGAGGCCGATCTCTCCACGCTCGCCTTTCGCACAGGCGATGCGGAGGAGGGCATGGCGGCCTTTGAGGAGAAGCGCAAGCCGGAGTTCAAGGATGCCTGATTCCACGGAACAAGCACGGGGCCGCATCATCGTCACCGGGGCCAGCAAGGGCATCGGCGCCTCCGTCGCCGCGGAACTGGTTTCGCGCGGCTATGCGGTCGTCTCCCTTTCCCGCTCGGGCGGCGGCGAGCATGGCGAGCAGGTCGCCTGCGACATGACGGACGAGGCGGATGTGCGCGCGGCCTTTGCCGCCATCGCGACGGCGGGGCCGATCACGGGTCTCGTCAACAATGCGGGCGTCCATCTCTCCTCGCCGACCGCCAGCCTGCCGACGGAAGAATACAGGCAGGTCATGGCGCTGAACGCGGACGCGTTGATGATCGCCTCCCGCGAAGCCTATCCGCATCTGGTCGCGGCGGGCGGCGGCACCATCGTCAATATAGGCTCCTTCTTCGACAAGATCGGCGTGCCGGCGAACCTCGCCTATTGCGCCTCCAAGGCGGCGGTCGCGGCGATGACGCGCTGCATGGCGTCCGAATGGGCGCGCGACGGCATCAGGGTCATGAATGTGGCGCCGGGTTATGTGGAGACGAACCTGAACCGCGACTTCCTGGCCCAGGAAAGCGTCCAGAAATGGCTGGCCAAGCGCGTGCCGATGGGCCGCGCAGGCAAGGCGGAGGAAGTGGCCCGTTTCGTCGCCTCGCTGTTCAGCGAGGATATCGCCTATCTGACCGGCGAGACCGTCTATCTGGACGGCGGCCACGGCATGAACCTATGACCGAAGGCACTAGCCAATGAAGATATTCGACCAGATGGCCCGAATGCGGAACTGGAGCGAGGACGAGCGCATCGTCCTGGATCAGGTGCGTCGCGTCGCCGAGGAGGTGATCGCGCCAAAGGCGGCGGACTACGACCGGACCGGCCAATTCCCCTGGGACAGCGTCAACGCGGTGAACGAGCTGGGCCTGAACGCGCTGTTCGTACCGGAAGCCTATGGCGGCGCGCTCAGCCGCTATGCGCTCTATATCGAATGCGTGAAGATCATCTCCGAAGCCTGCGCCTCGACCGGGATCATCTATGCCACCAACTTCCACGGCATGAAGCCGTTGATCGATTTCGGGACGGAGGAGCAGAAACAGCGCCTGCTGCCCATCATCGCCAATGGCGGGCTTGGCGCGCTGGCGATCACGGAACCCTCGGCCGGGTCGGACGCGACGGGGATGAAGACGCGCTTCACGCCGGACGGCGACGATATCGTCATCGACGGCGGCAAGATATTCATCACCAATGGCGATGTCGCGGACCTCACCCTGCTGTTTGGAAAATGGAGCGAGATCGAGGATGACAAGGCCTCCATCTCCGCCCTTATCCTGCCGAAGGACACGCCTGGTTTTTCGATCGTGCGCAAGGAGGAGAAGATGGGCCACCGCGCATCCTCCACCGCCGCGCTCGCCTTCGACGGCGCCCGCGTGCCGCGCGCCAATCTGCTGGGCGGGCCGGGCGACGGTCTGAACATCCTGCTCGCCTCTCTCAACAAGTCGCGGCCGTCGGTGGCGGCGCATGCCTTCGGCATCGCGCGGGCGGCCTTCAACGACATGATCGCATATACGAACGAGCGCGTGCAGTCGCGCAAGAAGATCATCGAATTCCAGGGCAACCAGTTTCTGATCGCAGATCTGGCGAGCGAACTGGCGCTGACCGAGACCTGGCTGGACTATGTCGCGGGCCTCGTCGATGCCGGGTCGACGGATTTCGGGATGGAAGCCTCGATCGCGAAGATGCGGGCCTCCGACCTCGCCATGCGGATGACGACCGAGAATGTGCAGATGCATGGCGGCTACGGCTATGTCTCCGAATACCGGGCCGAACGCCTGATGCGGGACGCCAAGATCACGCAGATCTGGGAAGGCACGAACCAGATTCACCGCCAGTTGATTGGAAGGAGTTTCAGACAGTGACGAGGGCAATCAAATGCGTCGGCGTCTGCGGCGCGGGCGGCACGATGGGGGCGGGTATCGCGATCGTCGCGGCCCGCGCGGGGTTCGAAACGGTCTGCTATGACCTGAAGCCCGAACCGCTTGAAAAGGCCTATCAGCAGAGCGCCGGTTTCTTCGCGAAATCAGTCGAACGCGGCAAGATGTCGGCGGAGGACCGCGATGCGGTCCTGGGTCGCCTGTCGCGGACCACGTCCCTGGAGGATCTCGCCGGTTGCGACATGGTCATCGAGGCGGTGTTCGAAGATCTGCAGACCAAGCGCGACCTGTTCGGCAAGCTGAACACGATCTGCCCGGCGGAGACGGTCTTCGCGTCCAATACCTCGACGCTTTCGATCACCGAAATCGCCTCCGGCTGCGGCCGGGAGGACAAGGTCGTCGGCATGCATTTCTGCCTGCCGGCGCAGTTGATGAAGCTGATCGAAATGTCGCCGGGCATCAACACCAGTGCCGAGACCTTCGACGCCGCCTGGGCCTGGACCGAGGCCGCGGGGCAGATCCCCGTCCGCACCCAGGACAAGCCGGGGTTCATCCTCAACGCGCTGCTGGTGCCCTTCAACAACGATTGTATCCGGGCGGTTGAAGCGGGCGTCGCCGAAGCGGCCGATATCGATCAGGCGATCAAGGCGGGGCTCGGCTATCGCATGGGGCCGCTGGAACTGATCGACTTGATCGGCCTGGATACCCAGGTGCGCCTGTGCGAGGCCTTCTACCCGATCACCCACGACCCGCGCGCGGCGACACCGCCCTTGCTGCGCCGGATGGTCGCCGCCGGCCATCTTGGACGGAAATCCGGCCGCGGTTTCTTCGATTACCAGGGCGCCGGCATGTACGGCGCGTGAGGGTGAGATATGACGATCAGTTATGAAATCCACAAATCCGGCGAAAGCCGGTCCTTCCCGGAAGGGGATGAATTCCTGGCGGGTGCTTCCGATAAGGGCGATGTCGCCGTCTATCTGGGCGTGCCGCACAAGGAGGACGCCGCCAAGGCGGCGATCCTGGTCGAACTGGGGACCGAATGCCTGGGCGTTCATACCGGCGAGAAGGCCGGTCTGGAAGGGTCCAACGTGCTCGGCTTCGCCCGCTACCGGAACGGCAGCGATGCACCGTCGCCCTTGATCGAACTGGTGCGCCAGCCGGCCACGCCGGAAACGGCAATCTCTTCTGCCAAGCAGGTTTTCGAAGCGGCCGGCTTCACGGTCAGCGTCTGCGCCGATCAGGCGGGCCGGATCATCGATCGCCTGACCCGCCCGAAATACAACGACGCGCTGCGCTTCCTGGATGAAGGCCTTGCAACGGCGGCGGATATGGATCTGACCTGCAAGATGGGGCTGGGCTATCCGGACGGGCCGGTTGAACGGCTGGAGCGCGGCGGGCTTGCCCATCACCACGACGTCACCAAGGCGCTGTTCGACGTTTATGGTACGCCGTCCTTCGCGCCCGGGCGGCGCGCCACGGTCGCGAAGATGCGGGAAGGGAACTGACGGTGAAGGGCGCGCTTGCGGGGATCAAGGTCCTCGATTTTTCGACATTGCTGCCGGGTCCGATGGCGACCCTGTTCCTCGCCGATGCGGGGGCGGAGGTCATCAAGATAGAACGCCCGGGACGGGGCGACGAAATGCGCAGCTACGACCCCAAATGGGGTGGGAGCGCGATCAACTTCGCGATGCTGAACCGCGGCAAGAAAAGCCTCGCCGTCGATTTGAAGGATCCTGCCGAAATCGAGCGTTTGGCGCCACTGTTCCGCGAGGCGGATATCGTCATGGAACAATTCCGCCCGGGCGTGATGGAGCGCCTCGGCATCGGATACGAGGCGCTGCGCAAACTGAATCCCGGCATCATCTACTGCGCGATTACGGGCTACGGCCAGACCGGCCCGAAGCATCTCGCCGCCGGGCATGACCTGAATTACATCGGGGATGCCGGATTGCTGTCGCTCAGCATGGGACCCCCGGAGCATCCCACCGTGCCGCCGGCCTTGATCGCCGATATCGCGGGCGGGGCCTATCCGGCGGTCGTCAATATCCTGCTCGCGTTGCGCGAGCGCGACCGAACGGGGGAAGGGACCTTCATCGATATTTCCATGAGCGACAGCCTTTTCCCGTTCCTGTATTGGGCGATGGGCGAAGGCATGGTCACCGGGAAATTCCCCGGCAATGGAGACAGCCTGGTGACCGGCGGCGGGCCGCGCTATCAACTGTATCCGACATCGGACGGGCGCATGGTCGCCGCCGCGCCGATCGAGCAGAAATTCTGGGAAACGTTCTGCGAAACCATCAATCTCGATCCGGACCTGCGCGACGATACGCGCGACGCGGCGAAGACGAAAAAGGCCGTCGCCGAAATCATCGCGGGCCGATCCGCCGAGTATTGGCGGGAAACCTTTGCCGCCGCGGATTGCTGCTGCACCATCGTCAAGACCGTGGACGAGGCGATGGCTGACCCGCATTTCAAGGCCAGGGGGCTTTTCGACCGCCGCATCACCGGTGGCGCCGGAGACGGCGTCACGGCCTTGCCGACGCCGATTGCCGCACCCTTGCGCGGCGACGCTTCGGAACGCCCCTATCCCGCCCTTGGATCCGACAATAAGGAGGTACTGCCATGAAGGCGGTTTTGGTTGAGGCCTATGGTCCCTATAGCGGCGCTGTTTTGAGAACGGTCGATGATCCGGCGCCGCAGCCGGGCATGGCCTTGGTGCGTCTTCTGGCGGCGGATGTGAACTTTCCCGATATTCTTGTCATGGAAGGGAACTATCAGGTGAAGCCGCCCTTGCCGTTCTCCCCGGGCAAGGCCGGCGCCGGCATTGTCGAAGCGGTGGGCGCGGGGGTCACGGGGCTCAAGCCCGGCGACCGCGTGGCGGTTCAGGTGGAATACGGCACCTATGCCCAGAAGGTCCTGGCCCCGGCGCAGACCTGTTACCC
>Ga0070726_10004955_pt1 | contig 10365 bp, 10 predicted proteins | sample tdAd471_FD_67275 | JGI IMG/M metagenome (GOLD analysis project Ga0070726, IMG submission 67275) | Marine sediment microbial communities from the Atlantic coast under amendment with organic carbon and nitrate - tdAd47.1 | ecosystem: Environmental > Aquatic > Marine > Coastal > Sediment | place...
TATCGGAACACTGCGAAACCCGGTCGTGAAAAAGGCCTGATCCATGGCGCGGGCCCTTAAATCATCGATTTCCACCGAGGGGGCGCAGGCCGCAGCGTCGCGCGCCCTATGGATGGGAACCGGCGTGAAGCAAAGTGATTTCGGCAAGCCGGTGATTGCGGTGGCAAACTCGTTTACGGAATTTGTTCCCGGCCATGTCCATCTGGCCGAGGTTGGCCGTGTGGTTTGTGACGCGATTTGGGAAGCCGGTGGCATCCCGCGTGAGTTCAACACAATCGCCGTTGATGACGGGATTGCCATGGGTCATGACGGCATGTTGTACAGCTTGCCGTCGCGGGATCTGATCGCGGACAGTATCGAATACATGGCCAATGGCCATGCGGTGGATGGGATGATTTGCATCTCCAATTGCGACAAGATCACGCCAGGGATGCTGATGGCGGGGCTGCGCCTGAATATCCCGACGATATATTGCTCTGGCGGGCCAATGGAGGCGGGACGGATCGTCACCCCCGACAAGATGACACGGGTTGATCCGATCCAGGCCTATATTGCCTCGGTCGATCCGAACCAAAGCGAGGCCAAAGCCCGCGAGATCGAGGCACAGGCCTGTCCGACCTGCGGGTCGTGTTCGGGCATGTTCACGGCCAATTCGATGAACTGCCTGGCCGAAGCGATTGGTCTGGCCCTGCCGGGCAACGGGTCGATGCTGGCCAGTCATACGGACCGCAAAGCCTTGTTTCTGAATGCCGCCAAGCGGATTGTCGAGATGACCCGTGCGCATTTCGAGGAAGAAGACGACACGGTTTTGCCCCTGTCCATTGCCACAAAAACAGCATTTGAAAATGCGATGAAAGTCGATATCGCGATGGGCGGATCGACCAACACGATTTTGCATATGCTGGCCATGGCACGTGAGGCGGATGTTGATTTCAAGATGGCGGATATTGACCGGCTGAGCCGCGAAATCCCGCATCTGTGCAAAGTGTCGCCGGCCAATAATCTCTACTATATGGAAGATGTTCACCGCGCCGGCGGGATCATGGGGATCATGGGCGAACTGGACCGGGCCGGGTTGATTGACACAAGTGTTCCGGTGATCATGGGCGGTTCAGTCGCCGATCAACTGGCGAAATGGGATGTCATGCAAAGCGGGGACCCGGAGGTCAGCCATTTCTTTCGGGCCGCCCCTGGCGGGCGCCAGTCGGTCAAGGCCTGGTCGCAGGATATGCGCTGGCAGGAATTGGATTTGAACCGTGAAACTGGCTGTATCCGCGCGCCGGAGCATGCCTATTCCAAGGATGGCGGGCTGGCAGTCCTCACGGGGAACCTTGCACCGGACGGCTGCGTGGTGAAAACCGGCGCCGTGTCCGAGCAGATGAAGCGCTGGGAAGGTGTCGCCCGCGTGTTCGAGCAGGAACTGACGGCGAAACACGCGATCAATAGCGGCGAGATTACACCCGGCACGGCTGTGATCATCCGCTATGAGGGGCCGAAGGGCGGTCCGGGCATGCAGGAAATGCTGATGCCGACCATGAGCCTGCAAGCCATGGGTCTGGATGACAGCTGTGCGTTGATCACCGACGGGCGCTATTCGGGGGCAACGTCAGGATTGTCCATTGGCCATGTCTCCCCCGAGGCCGCGGCAGGGGGTCCGATTGCCTTGATTGAAAATGGTGACCGGATTGCGATTGATATTCCGGGCCGGACAATTTCCCTCTTGGTCGCGGAAGACGTGCTGGACGCGCGTCGAGCGGCCTGTGAATACAAACCGGTGGAAGAGCGGACGCGAAAGATTACCGCCGCACTCAGATCCTATGCGGCGTTTGCGCTGTCGGCCGATAAAGGCGGGTTTCGCGACATCCCGGAGTGAGAGGGCCTTTCGAAAAGCCGTGGCGCGTGGATTTGAAAACCGCACGATGACAAGGCCGCACAGTGTTGCCCATAAAAAAACCGCGCCGAACGTGGCGCGGTTTTCGTTTTCTTTGTGGGTGGCTGGGGCTTACGCCTCGTCCTCGCCCTCATCGGTCTGATCTTCGGGAACGTCGACAATATCGGCGTCGCCGTCTGTCAGTTCGTCCAGCGCAGCGGAACCGATTTCGTCGAACAATTCGGCGATTTCGAACTCAGCTTCTGCTTCGGCCTCAGCCGCCAATTGCTGGATCGACTTGCCCGAAGCTTGCAGTTCGGCTTCTTCCGCCGAACGGGCCACGTTGATCTGGATCGTGCTTTCCACCTCAGGGTGGAGCGACACGGAAACATCATGCACACCCAGTTCCTTGATCGGCCGCGTCAGGATCACCTGCTTCTTGTCGACGGTGAAACCACCCTCGGTCGAGGCGTCAGCGATGTCGCGGGGATTGACCGAGCCGTACAGCGCGCCCGAATCAGAGGCCGAGCGAATCACAATGAATTGCTGACCTTCGAGCTTTGCTGCAACCGCTTCGGCTTCGCCCTTGGCTTCGAGGTTTTGCGCTTCGAGCTGAGCTTTCTGCGATTCGAAATGCGTGATGTTGCTTTCGGTGGCGCGCAGGGCTTTGCCCTGGGGCAGAAGAAAGTTGCGGGCATAGCCTTGCTTGACCGAGACCACATCGCCCATCTGACCCAACTTGGCCACGCGTTCCAGTAGGATAACGTCCATGAGATTTCTCCTTACTTCACAGCGTAGGGCAAGAGAGCCAGGAAGCGGGCACGTTTAATGGCGCGGGCCAGCTCACGCTGCTTCTTGGCCGAGACGGCGGTGATACGGCTGGGGACGATTTTGCCGCGCTCGGAAATATAGCGTTGCAGCAATTTGACGTCTTTGTAGTCGATCTTCGGCGCGTTGTCGCCCGAGAAGGGGCAGGACTTGCGGCGGCGGAAAAATGGTTTGTTTGCCATGGTTTAGCTTCCCTTTTCCGATTAAGTGCGACGCCGCGGACGTTCGTCGCGCGAGTTCTTGGCTTGCATGTAGGCCGAGGGGCCTTCTTCGTGTTCGTCGACCTTGATGGTCAGAACCCGCATCACGTCGTCATGCAGGCGCATCAGGCGTTCCATTTCCTGGACCGCCGGCGCCGGGGCGTCGGAGCGCAAAAAGGCGTAGTGGCCTTTGCGGTTCTTGTTGATCTTATAGGCCATGGTTTTCAGGCCCCAATACTCGCTATCGACAATCTTGCCGCCGTTATCTGCGAGGATTGCGCCGAAATGTTCGACCAGCCCTTCAGCCTGTGCGTTGGACAAATCCTGACGCGCGATCATGACATGCTCATAGAGCGCCATATCGTTTCCTTTTCATTAGCGTGCTTCAAAATATGACCCTTACTCTTCCGCCGGTCATATACGAGAGGCATCCGCGACAACATTGGATACGGAAGATGGCGCGTTATAGCGGTGTGTGTCGCTGGTTCAAGGGGAAATAGAGTGAATCCAGTGGGATTAGTGCCTCGATCACAGATTTGCCAAGATTTTGCCCCGTCGCTGACAGAGTGTTTAACCATGTTGATGCAACCAACGGATGTTTTTGAGCGGTCTTCCGCCGGTTGGTTGTGGAGAGAGGGTTATGACAAGCCTCAGAATTTCATGTCTGTTTCGCCGGGACGAAGAGGGTGCCGTTACGGTGGATGTTGCCGCGCTTCTGGGCGCGACTGTCGTTCTTGGTCTGTTGGCGGTCGAACCCATTCGCAATGGTCTTGAAAACCTTTCCAATGACGTTGAAGGCGAATTGAGTGGCTTGTCTGCGCTTGTTGCTGCCAACGACCGGAGCTGGTTCGACGAGGTGCGGAGTGCTTCTTCGGGTGTTTCTGACGGAGATGAAGAGGAAGACGTCGGGGACGACAACGATGGAGAAGAGGAAGACGTCGGGGTCGAGGACGATGGAGAAGAGGACGGCGTCGGGGACGGGGACGAAAACGAAGACGGCGAGGACGGCGAGGACGGCGATGGCGAGGATGAATCCACCGCTGAAAATGACGATGACGCCGATGACGGCAATTCCGACGAATCCGGCAACGATTCCGATAACGGCAACGATTCCGGTAACGGCAATGGAAACGGAAACGGCAATGGAAACGGCAACAGCAATGGCAACAATGGCCATGGCAACGATGCCGATGGCAACGATGATTCCAATCCCGGCAATTCGAATGATGCTGATGACGACACGGATGACGATGGTGCGCCAGGTAACCGCAATAATGGCAACGGGAACCGCCGCTAAGCCTCGGGCTATGCGATGATGTCACCTCATTCTACCTGTCTTCCCGGTGGTCAGGACGCCACTATCGCCTTTGGGTGACCTTCGAGGTTGCGCGCCATTTGAACTGGACGCCCCCCTATTGCCCGCGCTAGGTGTTGGGCGAACAAAATAACGCAGGATATGGGGGCAATATGGCGCGGGCATTCGTGTTTCCGGGACAGGGCGCACAGGCAATTGGAATGGGCAAGGATTTGGCGGATGCCTATCCGGCCGCCAAGGCAGTTTTCGATGAGGTGGATGAGGCATTGGGTCAGGATCTGTCGGGACTGATCTGGGCCGGAGATATTGCCGATCTGACATTGACGGAAAATGCCCAGCCAGCGTTGATGGCGACCTCGATGGCCGCGATGCGGGCGTTGCAGGCGGAAGGCGTTGACGTGTCGGCCGCAGATTACGTGGCCGGGCATTCGCTTGGCGAATATTCCGCTTTGTGTGCGGCGGGCGCAATTGGCGTGGCCGACACGGCGCGCTTGTTGAAAATCCGTGGTCGGGCGATGCAACAGGCTGTTCCGGTCGGGGTTGGTGCCATGGCTGCTCTTCTGGGGCTGGATTTTGCCGCCGCTGCCGAAGTGGCCGCCGAAGCCGCCGAGGGGCAGGTATGCCAGGCAGCGAATGACAATGATCCCGGACAAGTCGTGGTGTCGGGCCACAAAGAGGCCGTGGAACGGGCCGTCGAGATTGCCAAGGGAAAAGGGGCCAAACGAGCGGTTCTGTTGCCCGTCTCAGCGCCGTTTCATTGTGCCTTGATGCAACCTGCGGCCGACGCCATGGCCGAGGCGCTGGCCTCTGTCGAAGTTGTCGCCCCAAGCGTGCCTTTGGTTGCCAATGTGCGGGCCGAAGGGGTGACAGATGCCGACATGATCAAGGCACTGCTGGTTGAACAGGTCACAGGCTCGGTCCGCTGGCGCGAAAGCGTCGCCTGGATGTGTGACAAGGGTGTGGACAGTTTTTACGAAATTGGAGCGGGTAAGGCCCTGTCCGGAATGATCCGGCGCGTGAACCGCGAGGCCGCCTGCGCGGCTGTTGGCACATCGGAGCAGGTGGCCGCGGCTTTGGAAGGTTTGAAATAGAGGTGACTATGTTTGATCTGACGGGAAAAAATGCGCTTGTGACAGGCGCGAGCGGTGGCATTGGCGGGGCAATTGCCTCGGCGTTGCACGCGGCAGGCGCCACTGTTGGCCTGTCCGGGACACGGGTCGATCCCTTGAACGCGCTGGCCGCAGAGCTGGGCGAACGGGTCCATGTGCTGCCGTGCAACCTTAGCGATTCCGCCGCGGTGGACGCGTTGCCGAAACAGGCGGTGGAGGCGATGGGATCCTTGGACATCCTGGTCAATAATGCCGGGGTCACCAAGGACAATATCTTCATGCGTATGTCCGATGAAGACTGGCAAAGCGTGCTGGATATCAACCTGACATCGACGATGCGCCTGTGCCGCGCGTCGATCCGCGGGATGATGAAATCGCGTTGGGGGCGGATCATCAACATTTCCTCGGTGGTCGGCACCACCGGCAATCCGGGACAGGCGAATTACGCCGCCTCCAAGGCCGGAATGGTGGGGATGTCGAAATCCATCGCCTATGAGGTCGCAAGCCGTGGGATCACGGTCAACTGCGTCGCACCGGGTTTTATCGCAACTGCGATGACCGACAAGTTGAACGACGATCAGAAAGGGGCGATTCTTGGCCAAATTCCCGCAGGACGGATGGGATCATCCGAAGAAATCGCGTCTGCGGTCCTTTATCTTGCCTCGGCGGAAGGTGGCTATGTGACCGGTCAGACCTTGCATGTAAACGGCGGAATGGCCATGATCTGATGCAGGCGGGAAACCGTTTGCCAACGCCGTTCTTTGTGTTATAGCCCGCCACAGTTTGCCAAGGGGGGCTGTTCCGAGGCATTCGCACTGCCCGAACAGGGCCATGGACGATAAACGGGACACGCTCCCAGAACTATGAGGAAAAAATCATGAGCGACATCGCAGATCGCGTGAAGAAAATCGTTGTCGAGCACCTGGGTGTTGACGAAGATAAAGTGACCGAGAACGCCTCGTTCATCGACGATCTGGGCGCTGACAGCCTTGACACTGTCGAATTGGTCATGGCGTTCGAAGAAGAGTTCGGGATCGAAATTCCCGACGACGCGGCCGAGACCATCCAGTCCTTCGGTGACGCAGTCAAATTCATCACTGAGGCCTCCTGAGCCTCCGCGATCTTGTGTTTCGTGAAACGGGCGTCTCTTTTGGGGCGCCCTTTTTCGTTGGGCACAGCGGTTGAGACCGAAAATTTGGCATGAGGACCCGGTGCAAGAGCCGGCGGAGTGCTCTGAGGTCCGGGCCGTGTTTCTGAAGGGGTTTTCGGGCCGCACAACACCGCCGGTCTTGCCCATGTGGCAGGCTTGCGTGTATCAGGTGCCCAAGAGGCGGAAAGACTGCAGAAAGGGAACCTGATGCGGCGCGTAGTAGTTACTGGATTGGGCTTGGTCACACCGTTGGCCTGTGGCGTGGAAGAAACCTGGAGCCGTCTGATTGCGGGCGAAAGTGGGGCCGGTCCGATCACGCGTTTCGATCCGGCGGGACTTGCCACGACCTATGCCTGTGAAATTCCGATGGGTGACGGAAGCGACGGGACCTTCAATCCCGATGATTGGATGGCCCCGAAAGAGCGCCGCAAGGTGGATGACTTTATCCTTTACGGAATGGCGGCGGCCGCACAAGCGGTCGAGGACGCCGACTGGATGCCCGAAGCAGAAGAAGATCTGTTGCGCACCGGCGTCATGATCGGTTCGGGCATCGGTGGTCTGACCTCCATCGGCGAAGCGGCGATCACCCTGAAAGAACGCGGTGCGCGCCGGATTTCACCGTTTTTCATTCCCGGCTCGCTCATCAACCTGGTCTCAGGCCAGGTGTCGATCCGTTTTGGATTCAAAGGGCCCAATCATGCGGTTGTCACCGCCTGTTCTACCGGTGCGCATGCCATTGGGGACGCGGCACGACTGATCATGCTGGGCGATGCGGATGTGATGGTGGCCGGTGGCGCCGAGGCGCCGATCTGTGAACTTGGCATTGCCGGGTTCAACGCCTGCAAAGCCTTGTCTACGAGCCGTGCGGAGGATCCGAAATCAGCGTCGCGACCGTATGATGCGGATCGGGATGGGTTTGTGATGGGCGAGGGGGCCGGTGTTGTGGTCCTCGAAGAATATGAGCATGCCAAGGCCCGTGGCGCCCGGATCTATGCCGAGGTTGTCGGCTATGGCCTGTCGGGTGATGCCTATCACATCACCGCTCCGGCGGAAGATGGCGATGGTGGCTTCCGCTCGATGCAGGCGGCTCTGCGATCGGCCGGCGTCGAGCCGAACGACATTGATTATGTGAACGCACATGGCACCTCGACCATGGCAGACACGATCGAATTGGGCGCTGTGGAGCGATTGATGGGTGATGCAGCGGATACAGCGACCATGTCATCGACAAAATCTGCAATTGGGCATTTGCTTGGCGCGGCCGGTGCGGTTGAAGCGATCTTCTGTATTCTGGCGATCCGCGATCAGGTGGCGCCACCAACACTGAATCTTGATACGCCGGCTGTTGAACCTCGGCTCGACCTCGCGCCGAAAGTTGCAGTACGGCGCAAGATCGACGTCGCCCTGTCGAATTCCTTCGGTTTCGGCGGCACCAACGCGTCGGTCGTATTTCGCAAGTTGAACGGGTAAAAACATGTTTCGTCATATCGCGTCGAATGCGATCACATTACTGATCGTCGCCATGACCATGGCTGGCGGCATCATAGCCTGGGGCACGGCACAGATGCGCGCGCCGGGCCCCATTGCGGAAGACGTGGTTTTCGAGGTGAAGGCGGGCGACAGGTTCCAAGCTGTTTCGGAACGGCTGGAGGAGGTCGGGTTGATTTCCAGCGGCACGATCTTCCGGATCGCAGCCCGTAATTCCGGCGATGACGAAAAACTGAAATTTGGCGAGTATAAAGTGCCGGCCTATTCGTCGATGGAGGAGGTTCTGGCACTGATCACCAGCGGACGGGCCTTGGCGTATCAGGTAACGGTTCCGGAAGGATTGACCAGCTGGCAGGTGATCCAATTGCTGAAAGAAGAGCCTTTGCTGGTCGATGACTGGGATCAGCAGGAGCCGCCAGAAGGATCGCTGGCGCCCGATACATACTCGATCTCCAAGGGCGACGCGATTTCGTCGCTGGTCCGGCGCATGACGCTGGCCCAGCACAAGAACCTGACGGAAGCCTGGGAATTGCGGGCCGAGGGTCTGCCTCTGAAGTCGCCGGACGAGGCGCTGACACTTGCTTCGATCGTTGAAAAAGAAACCGGCATCGCCGAAGAACGGGGGATTGTCGCCTCGGTCTTTATCAACCGGCTGAACCGGGGAATGAAGCTTCAAACGGACCCGACGGTGATTTACGGGATCACAAAAGGCAAGGGTGTTTTGGGCCGCGGCCTGTATCTGAGCGAGTTGCGCAACAAGACGGAATATAACACCTATGTCATCGAAGGGCTGCCGCCGACGCCCATCGCCAATCCCGGCAAGGCGGCGATCCAAGCGGTGTTGAACCCGTCAGAAAGCAATTTCGTGTTCTTTGTCGCCGACGGGACCGGCGGACATGCCTTTGCCGAGACAATCAACGAACACAATAAAAATGTTCGTAATTGGCGGAAGATCGAGGCCGAACGGCGCAAGAAAAAGGCTGATAACTGAACTAGTTTAGTTATTTTACAATGGGTTGCCCGAAAATCGGATACAACCTATAAGAAAGTTCTTGACTTATCGAACGCTCTTAAGTATAAATCCATCAAGCTGGAAGAAATGGGCAAGCAGTCGACCGATGATCGGGACGGCTGCTTTTCTGTTTCTGCTCGTGCGGAGCACAAGAAGGCCGAGCATAAATGGATGATAATCGAACCCAACGGGGGGAGCCGGGCGAAGATTTGCTTTGCCAGGCAAAAGATCAATATAGGCGGATCCGGCAGGTTCTTGAGGACAGTCAGACCCGCATAAATTCAGACACAGTTATGGACGCAAAGCGGGTTTCGGACGCGCTGCGCGATCATTGGAAAGCGGTGCATCTGGTGCGGTCGCTGGAGAAAGATATTGAGGACGAAAAACGTAAACGCGACGGGATCGTCAATGAATACGGGCTTGATCTCGACACTGCCCGATTTGAGGTCTGGCGCCGCTTGTCTTGCCTCCAAGGATCGGACGGCGATTGAGGGGTTTCTGGCGGATCTGCCGAAGGATGCCTTGCTGGCATTGCCCTATTTGTTTGAGTTCTGGGCACTGGATCACCAATTGCCGCCGGAAGGCGACTGGAAGACATGGATCGTGATGGGGGGGCGTGGGGCCGGGAAAACCCGGGCTGGCGCTGAGTGGGTGCGGTCCGAGGTTGAGGGGGCACGCCCCCTCGACCCCGGCCGTTCAAAGCGGGTCGCTTTGATCGGCGAAACCTATGAGCAGGCGAGAGATATCATGGTCTTTGGCGACAGCGGTCTTCTGGCCTGTTCGCCACCTGACAGAAAACCTGTCTGGGAGGCTTCGCGCCGTCGGCTGGTTTGGGCCAATGGCGCGATTGCCCAGGTGTTCTCGGCCTTTGACCCGGAGGCCTTGCGCGGTCCTCAATTTGATGCGGCCTGGGTTGATGAATTGGCGAAATGGAAAAAAGGTGCGGCGGCCTGGGACATGCTGCAATTCGCGCTGCGCCTGGGGGAACATCCGCGCCAGGTGGTGACAACGACACCGCAGAATGTGGGCGTCCTGAAAGACATCCTTGAACGGGCTTCGACCGTTGTGACAAGCGCGCCGACCTCGGCCAATCGCGCCTATCTTGCTGCATCCTTCCTGGAGGAGGTAACAGCAAAATATGGCGGGACCCGGCTTGGGCGGCAGGAATTGGAGGGGGTCCTTCTGGAGGATGCCGAGGGCGCCCTTTGGACAAATGAAATGATTGAGGCCGTGCGGGTCGATGCAGCAGGCGAACTGAACCGGATCGTTGTGGCCGTCGACCCGCCGGTAACGGGGCATAGTGCTTCGGATGAGTGCGGGATCATCGTCGCCGGGGTCAGTCAGGCCGAGGCGATCGGAGATTGGCGTGCGGTGGTACTGGAGGATGCGAGTG
>Ga0070726_10004956_pt1 | contig 10364 bp, 11 predicted proteins | sample tdAd471_FD_67275 | JGI IMG/M metagenome (GOLD analysis project Ga0070726, IMG submission 67275) | Marine sediment microbial communities from the Atlantic coast under amendment with organic carbon and nitrate - tdAd47.1 | ecosystem: Environmental > Aquatic > Marine > Coastal > Sediment | place...
GATCCGTTTGGTTTCCGACAGCGGGTACGAAATGCTCCACGGCTCCACCGCACCTGGATTGACATCAACCGGTGATGGCGCCGATACGCCCCCCGCGATCTGTGCAAGCAGCTGGGCGACACGGTCTGCCCCGTTATGGCAAAACGAAGGATCGGCTCCCCGTTCGAATCGTTTCGACGCCTCACTCCGCAAGTCGAGTCGCTTTGATGACACGAGGATCGTCGCAGGATCCCAATACGCAGCTTCGATGAACACATCCGTAGTGCCTGCATGGACCTCCGTCGCGGCTCCGCCCATGACCCCGCCGATCGCAACTGGTCTGGCGCCATCCGTCACGACAAGGTCAGACGCGGTCAGCGTTCGGTCCCGGTCGTCAAGGGTCGTGATGGTCTCGCCTTCAGCAGCGAGCCGCACCGAGATTGTCGTTCCCAGCCGATCGACGTCGAAGGCGTGCGTCGGATACCCGTATTCGATCATGGCGTAGTTGGATGCATCGACAACGTTCGAGATCGGTCTGACCCCTGCCTGCAAGAGGCGCCATCGCAGCCAATGTGGCGAGGGACCGACGGTAATGCCGCGGACCCTTCGGCCAGCGAATCTCCCGCATAGCTCGGGGGCCTCAATGGTGACGGTCACGTCATTCGGTTCGCCGGCCTCGGCGACCGAGAAGTCCTTGTGCAGGAGAGGCACTTCGTAGAACGCAGCGAGATCTCGACACAGGCCGTACACCGAAAGGCAATCGGGTCGGTTTGGCGTCACATTGACTTCGTAATACACGTCAGGAAGTCCAACAACGTCAGCGAAGTTGCTCCCTATCGCTTCGCCTGCCGTCTGGTAATCATCGTTGAGCACCATGATGCCGTCGGACTCGTCACCGAGACCGAGTTCGATCTCAGAACAGATCATGCCGTGCGATGTGATGCCCCGGATGTCACGACGAGTTATCTCGAAATCCTCACCAAGGATCGCTCCGGGAACAGCCACGGGCACGACGGCACCTGCCTCGAAGTTCCACGCACCGCATATGATCTCGAGGATCTCATGCCCGACGTCAACCTTCGTCACCCGCACCTTGTCTGCGTTTGGATGTGGCGTTACCTCAAGCACTCGCCCGACGACCACACCTGTGAACGCCGGCTCTACGACATGCCACTCTTCGATCTCATGTCCAAGACTCTCGAAGGTCTCTACGAGTGCAGCCGGGTCTTCCGACGGGACCGTCACAAACTCATTGATCCAAGAACGTGTCAGCTTCATTTGTACTGCTCCAGAACTCGGCGGTCTGGGTCGAGAAGCGCTCGCAGGTCAGTGATGCCGTGCCTGACCATCGCCATCCGTTCCATGCCCATGCCAAATGCGAATCCTGTGTACCGAGCCGGGTCATAACCGACCTGCTCAAACACAGCCGGATTGACCATGCCACATCCGAGGAGTTCAATCCATTGCCCGTTGGTATATGCGTGCATCTCGGCAGATGGTTCGGTGAATGGGAAGTAGTGCGGGATGAACTTCACCTTGGTGTCGGTTCCGAAGAACTGTTTGGCGAACGCAGCGAGCGTCCCTTTGAGGTCGCCAAGCGTGATGTTCTCATCGACGGCGAGCCCTTCGAGTTGCGTGAAGACCGGTGAATGGGTGGCATCTACCGCGTCCGCGCGAAACACGCGCCCCGGCACTACCACGTACGTCGGTGGATCGTGCTCCTCCATATACCTCGCCTGCATGGGAGAGGTGTGCGTCCGCAACAGGACTTCATCCTGCTCATCCCCGTAGTCGAGATACAGCGTGTCGCTCTCAAGGCGAGACGGATGCGTAGCTGGGATATTCAGTGCCGTGAAGTTATAGAACTCGGTCTCGGCCTCGGGACCCGTCGCCACCGTGTATCCAAGCCCGACAAAGATGTCCACTATCTCGTCCATAGTCGACTGGATCAAGTGCAGCGTCCCCCGACGTGGGGCATGGCCTGGGAGCGTGACATCGACCGCGTCACTGGCCAGACGCACACTTGCCTCTTGGGCTTCGAGCGTCGTTCGTCGCGCATCCAACAACCCCTGGATCTCTAGGGCTACATCATTGATGGCCTTGCCCGTTGCGCCGCGTATTGCACCGTCAGCAATCTGACCGAGCCCGCGGCGCGCTTCGGCGACGGGCGACGTCCTTCCGACGAGGTCAGCCTCGAGTGCGTCGAGGTCGGCCACGCTCGTCGCTGCGGCGATGCGGGGCGGCGCTTCGGTGCGCAGTTGCTCTAGAACTTCCATTGAATCTGCGAGATTAGCGGTCATCGTTGCTGGTCCGTTTCATGGTCAATCCCCTGCCGAGGAATACGAAACGCCCGGGTCAGTAACCCGGGCGAGTGATCGGCACGAAAGGGGACGAGTCAGCTTGCCCGGGGGGAACCCGGAAAGAACTCGTCGGTAAATCGTACATGTGTGTTCATTGGCTCGACATCGTACCAGAGGGCGCAGTCCTGATAGATATCAGCAGAATTCGAACGTCCGGCACCACGAACATCAGCCTGGGTCGGTGGGAATTCGGACGACGCCTGTCGGCAGCAAGGCCACTGGAAGGCAGAATCGTCAACGGCGAGGCCTGGCCGATCAGTGGCGATATCCACCGTGCGTCATGGTGACAGGCAACGCCAGGAAGCGATGGCTGCTGCCAACCGCATGTGCGCCACACCAGCGGCCGTATTGCTGATACAATCCTCCTTTCTCCAATTGGAAACGACACATGCAAGGTCACCTCGTAATCGCGGATATCTCCGGGTACACGCAATTCCTCACCGACAGCGAACTCGAGCACGGCAACGGGGTTATCGCAGACCTTTTGAACTCGATCATTGACGCGACGACAGCGCCTTTGACCCTTTCAAGCATCGAGGGGGACGCGGTCTTTCTGTACGGCGAGATGACAGACGGCATGTACGGACAAACCATTCTCGAGTCGGTGGAATTGCTGTACTGCGCATTCGCAGATGCCCTCTCAGAGATGGTGGTCAACACCACATGTGACTGCAATGCGTGCGTGAATATCAACGGGCTTGGGCTCAAGATTGCAATGCACTGTGGCGAGTACGTCATATCCAATGTCGGCGGAATGAGCACACTGTCAGGACCAGACGTGATTGCCGTCCACCGTCTCATGAAGAACCACATCATCGAAGAGACCGGCATTGAGCACTACTTCCTGATTACGGACCAGTGTGTCAGAGCGCTTGAGGTGGAATCGGTGGTCGCATCGTGGACGCCGCATGTTGAGGAGTACGAGCACATCGGCGAGGTCGCCGGTTACGTCTCATCCCTTGAGGACGTATATGCAATGCTGCAGCTCCAGACCGAGGACAAAGTGCCGCAAGCCGGTGCGTGGAGCACGTCAAAGGGTCAGACCCTCGCACCACCTGCACTCGTTTGGGACTACATCATGGATCCACGGAAGCGTGTTTCATTCATCCCAGCGGCAGCCAAGATGAATCTTGAGGAGCTGGCAGATGGTCGGATCGCACCAGGAACCGAGTTCCACTGTGCACACGGTGACGGTGCCATCACGCTGTTCAAGGTCAAGGACATGCGGCCACACTCGTACATCACCATGACCGTGGAATTCGCCGAGGGCTCGTTGGTCAAATACACCTACTACCTCATTCCCAGCGGATCCGGCACGCGCATCTTCCAACACGCTGAAGCTCCGTCAATCGACGGTGTGCCCGTACCGGAACTGGCAGTCGATGACTACCGGACTGCCTGGTACGACATGATGCAGGAAAACATCGACATCCTGACGAAGCTCGCCGACGAGACGGTCAAAGAGTTCCAAAGCGTCTAGCCGGTACGGGCGCCCGCTCGTCTGGATCGAGACGTCCCCAGCCTCCTTTCTCCAGAAACGCCCGATGGGAGCAGTTGTTGACTCTGCATCAGGCAGATACGCGGAGTCGGACGAGATTGCCCTCTCAGTCACTGCGACGGGTGTCGCCAGCTGCAGTGCGATCGCCCTCGGCATCTTCGTCTGGAATTCTCCCTACCGCCGTCCGAATCACCCACGTGATCAGGATGAGCACCAAGGATCCGGCCACAATCAGAAGAATCGGCAGCGGCACATCAGAGAGCCACTCCACGATGGTCTCAATCACGTCCCAGGGTGCTTGCGAGACGGCAACGAGACCTGTGGCGAATGCGAGCGCAATTGAACCCCACAGGTGGAATCTACGCATCGGCGGTCTGAGATACCGACGACTGAACCAAGCGGCAAACGCCGCCACAGCACCGAATCCAACTGCGCGGGCTGCCTCCCATGTGGTCACATCGGCCGCCATCGCCACCAATTCAGTGAAGAAGCCGACCGTCGTGAGGATGATGACGGTCTGAGGCAGCCATCGCCTGACTCCAAAGATGGTCGCAATCAAGAACGCGAGCGCGATACCCGCAAGAATGCCGGCCTGGGCGCCAAAGAACTCGTCGCTCCGGTCGAGGACATCGGTGAGGAGCACGGTCGAGGTCGAGCCAAGGGCGACAATCATCGACCCAAGCCCTATCGAGAAGGTCAAAGATGAGCGGGTCCTCGCGTACGACAACGCAGATGCGAGGGTGACAACAGACGCGGTGATCGCGGTCCTTCCAGCGTCAGTGATCCACGTGGCATCCATCATTACGAGCCACGGCACCGCACCAGTCACGCCGATTGCGGCCGCTCTCGTCACGTGTGCGAGGCGCTCCGCTTCCCTGAAGAGAACGGTATTCAACCGAGCAGTTGAGAACCAGAGACCTGCAGCAAGAATCACCATGGCTGCGACGATGACCGTTCCAGGCAACGAGCCCACGATGTCTCCGAGGAGGAACCACAAACCTATGCCGACGGCTGCTGCGGCGACGTAGCCAATCGGCTCGACATTGCGGATCGTTGCCGGAAGCCAGCCCTTCGTGCTGAGAGAGGCGGCGTAGGTTTTTGCGAGTGACGGCCTCGCTGCGAAACGGCTCCTTGCGACTGGACGGAGTTCTCCACCTGGATGTGCGCCCCAGTAGCGGTAGTGGAAGCGATAGTACGGCTTGGCGCCGCGGTCGCCTTGAGGTGCGTGCACCCGCCACTCAAGGCCTTCGGCGTCGACTATGTGGACGTTCCCTGCCGCAGCCCTTGCGATAGATGTCTGCTCGGTTGTTCCAACCTCAATCGCCTCTGACAGTTCGTCCTGCGTGTCGCGGAACGCCTCATCGAGCCAGTCGAGATCTCGTCTGCCTTGTTCCACAACGCCACCTTTCGACAACTCTCCTTCCATTATGCACCCACGTGCCTGGGAAGTCAGTGTGGTCGTTTGAACCGTCGCGGTGCTTGGGCTATTGATCCAGGATGTACATAGCAACGCCCGCCGCCACCGCAGCATTCAAGGATTCAGCATCTCCTGCCATCGGTATCGACAACACGGCATGAGCTTCAGTCACGACCTCGGTATCCAGTCCGTGTGCTTCGTTGCCGACGAGCAGCGCGTAGGGGCCAGGCATAGGCGGCGAGACGACGTGCGGTCGTGGGAGGGTCGCGATGACGGTGTGTGTGTCGCCAAGTGTTGCGATGTCGGGTACGGACCAGATTCCGGTTGAGAAGTGAGCCCCAGCACCCGCTCGGAGTGTCTTTGGACCCCAGAGGTCAACTGTGTTCGGAGTTCTGGCTACATCCCATCCGAACGCGGCTGCCGTTCGGATGATGGTTCCGGCATTCCCAGGATCGGAGAGTCCGACGAGGATGACCGTGTTGGCTGGCCTCGGTACAGACTCCTCCGGAGCGACTGCAGACGCAACCGGTGAACGCGGGTGGTCGGCATCGGCTGCGGCCGATAGGACGCGATCTGATACGAGCGTCACTCGCTGGCCGAGCCTCCCCGCTCGTTGATGTGTGTCGAAATCGTCCTCAGTGGCGAGAATTGTCTCGAAACGGAGACCGGCGGACGCCGCTGCGGAGAACAGGTTTGGACCCTCCAGGAGGATGAGACCGCGCAAGCGACGCTCCTTTCGGTGTCGAAGTGCTGCGACCGAGCGAACTATCGGGTTCTTGGACGAGGTGATTGTGTTTGGCACATGGGCATCGTACGGCCAAGAACGCGACGAAGGGGCCGTCTGGCCCCTTCGCTTACGAATTGGATTGAGTGCTACTCGGCAGTCGCGCTCACAGCCACTTCTACGAGTGCGCTGAAAGCCTCAGGATCGCTAACAGCCATCTCAGCCAGCATCTTGCGATCGACCTCGATGTCAGCGGCCTTGAGACCCGCCATCATCCGCGAATATGTCGAACCGTTCAACCTTGCTGCAGCGTTGATCCTTTGGATCCACAGCCTGCGGAACTGCCCCTTGCGTGCACGACGGTGGTCGTACGAGTCCTGCATTGCATGCATGACCTGCTCACGCGCGGTGCGGTACCGCCGTGAACGTGCTCCGGTATACCCGGAGGCACGGTCCATTACCTTTTTGCGCTTCTTCCGCGCATTCACAGAACGCTTGACGCGAGCCATGGCTGCCTCCTATTTCCCGAGCATGCGGTCCATGCGCTTTTCGTCGCCGCCGCTCAATGTTCCAGTCCCTGCGGCACGACGCCACCTGGCTGCTGACTTCTTGTTCCTGTTGTGACCATGCCACGCTTTGCGGTGCTTGATCTTGCCGCTACCGGTTCGTTTGAACCGCTTCGCAGCGCCCTTGTGGGTCTTCATCTTTGGCATTGAAACTCCTACTGCTCTTCCGACTCATCAGCTTCGGTCGGCTCGACATCTTCATCCTCTGCTTCGTCGTCGGACTCGACAACGTCGACCCCGTCGGACGGTGCGTCCACTGCGTCAGCGCTCGGCTGCTCCACCACAGCCTCAATCGGTGCTTCGACCGCCTCAGCGCTTGCCTGCTCGACCACACCCTCGGTCGGTACATCGACCTCCTGCAAAACATCGGTCGTGTCGTACTCTGCGTCGGATGGGTCCTCGGCTGGCATGTCCTTCGATGGTCCGAGCACCATGGTCATGTTGCGACCATCGAGCCTCGGCATCGCTTCGATCTCGGCGTAATCCTCAACTGATTCATACAGGCGCTGCAGGATGTCACGGCCGAGTTCCGGGTGTGCGACTTCGCGACCGCGGAAGCGCATGGTGCATTTGATCTTGTCGCCCTGTCGGAGGAACTTGATGACTCGCTTCCGCTTCACCTCGAAGTCGCTCTTCCCGATCTTTGGTCGGAACTGAACTTCTTTGATGACGGTGCGGGTCTGGTTCTTCCGAGCTTCTCGCGCTTTCACCGATTGATCGTATTTGAATTTGCCGTAGTCCATCATCCGCACAACAGGCGGTCTGGCATCTGGGGCAACCTCTACAAGATCGAGACCGAGTTGGGCGGCTAGCCACCTGGCCTCATCGATGTCCTTCTCACCAATCTGCCCACCATCTGGTGCGATCAGTCGGACGCGCTTGACGCGGATGCGGTCGTTTACCCGTGGTTCTGCGATGGGAGTACCTCCTGTGCTCCGTCGGCGAGAATGTGCGCCCACATGAACACTGGCGACACGCGAGTGACGCTCAGAGGTTCAGACCCTGATGCACCTCACGCGGTGACAGGGTGGGAAGCAGGCGCCTCCTCTTGCTATCTGTGTACCGGAAGGGTAGCGAATCGGCGTGCATAGGTCACGGGATTCACTCTCCAGACGCCGCGGAAAGGGATGCAAGAGCTCGCACGGCCGCAACCGCCGCGATCGCAGCCTCCCTCCCCTTGTTGTGTTCATCGGGCCTTGATCGAGCGATGGCATGTGCTACCTCAGTGACCGTGAGCACACCGAACGCAACGGGAACACCAGTGTCGAGCTGAACACGCATCAAGCCCTCAGACGCTTGCGTTGCGACATGGGTGTAGTGATCGGTTTCCCCCTCGATGACCGCGCCGAGGCAGACGACGGCGTCATACCCAAGCGAAACGCAATGTTGCGCAAACAGAGGGAGTTCGAACGCACCCGGTGCCGCTGCGACGAGAATCTCCTCTGCGTTGGCTGTCTCGAGCCATGTGACTGCTCCGTCTTGCAGCCCCCCGGTTATCGACTCGTTGAACGTGCTTGTGATAACCGCTATCCGAAGACCGCGCGCATCGAGGTTGTCCTGCAGCGGTGCATCAACCCGCATCTGTTCGCTCCGGTGATGTGCCGGCCGAAAGGTGACCCATGCGTTCAGCCTTCGTGGCGAGATAGGACCGATTCTCGTCGGTTTCTCCCACCCAAAGTTCCTGTCTACCGCTGACCTGGACTCCGAATCGAGTCAGTTGCGCAATCTTGTCGGGATTGTTCGTGAGCAGAACCACACCGGCGATGCCGAGATCGTGGATGATCTGGGCATCGACTCCGTAGTGCCTGCTGTCGTCCGCGTGGCCGATTTCACGGTTGGCGTCGACCGTGTCGAGGCCCTCGTCTTGAAGGTGGTAGGCGGCAATCTTGTTGATGATTCCTATTCCCCTGCCCTCGTGAGATGTGTTGTACACAACGACACCCTCGCCTCGCTCTGCGATCAGCCGCATCGACTCTTCGAGCTGCGCTCCGCAGTCGCATCGAAGCGAACCAAAGGCGTCACCCGTCAGACACACTGAGTGAACCCTTGTCAGGACGTCGGTTTTGTCAGCCACATCCCCCATCACCAGAGCCACGTGCTGCGTCGAGCCAACCGAGGACTCATAACCGATCACATCGAACACGCCTTGGCGAACAGGCAACGAAGCCATTGGACCACGCTGCACAATGCCTTCAGTCCTCCATCGATAGGCGACAAGATCGTCAATCGAGATCATCACAATGCCGTGCCGCTCGGCGAACACCTCAAGGGCATCGCCTCTGGCCATGGTCCCGTCATCGTTGACGATCTCGCACAGGACACCAGCCGGCCGCAGCCCCGCCAGACGGGCAAGATCAACAGCAGCTTCCGTGTGCCCCGGCCTTACAAGAACGCCGCCCTCCTGATACCGCAAAGGGAAGATGTGGCCAGGTCGTGAAAAGTCTGACGCGCGTGCGCCATCAGCAACGATCGCTCTGATGGTTTCCGCCCTATCCGAGGCCGATATTCCGGTGGTTGTGCCCCGGGCATAGTCAACAGACACGGTGAATGCCGTGTGGTGCGTGTCCGTGTTTTCAAGGACCATCAGGGGCAACTCCAGCTCATCGAGCAGGGTTCCGACGGTGGGGAGACAGATCAGTCCAGAGGTGTAACGAACCATAAATGCGATGTCATCGGCGGTGACCTTCTCCGCCGCGATAATGAGGTCACCCTCGTTCTCGCGATGTTCGTTGTCGACGACCAGCACGAACTCGCCGGCGCCCATCGCCTTGATTGCTTCTTCAATCGTTCCCAGCTTCATGAACTCATCTCCGTCATCCGTTCGATGTACTTTGCGAATACGTCGACTTCGACGTTGATGCGATCCCCGACTGTTCGTTGCCCGAGTGTTGTGTTCTCGAGTGTGTGCGGAATCAGCACCACCTCGAGCCACGCGGATTCCCCAGAAGGAGACACCGCTGTGAGAGTCAGACTTACCCCGTCGAGGGCCACGGAACCCTTTTCGACAATGTAGCGAGCAAGCTGATCCGGTATCCGGAGTCGAAGGCGTCGTGCATCGTGTTCGGCGGCCACGGTTTCGACGATGCCAACCCCATCGACATGTCCTTGCACCACATGGCCGTCGAATCGGCCGGACGCCGCCATCGGACGCTCAAGGTTTACCCGGCTTCCCGTTGCGAGCTCTCCAAGGGCCGTACGGTCCATCGTTTCATCGACCGCCTCGCATCTGAAACCTCCGTCGACAAGATGGGTGACCGTAAGGCAGACCCCATTGACAGCCACGGAGTCGCCGACGGAGGCATCGAGGACCGTATTGGGGGCTTTTACAGAGATGCGGTGCAGTTCACTCCGGAGGTCGAACCCTGTGACGACGCCAACTTCCGAGATGATTCCCGTAAACATCAGTGGCCTCCCACCGGAATAGCCGTGATGCGAACGTCCCCGCCAAACATCGACACATCGGTGACCTCCACCTGCTTTGCATCGGCGATGGTCTCGAACACTCCGCTGACCGCGCTGCGCCCCACCCCGCCCGCGATGGATCCTGCCAAATACCACACGATCCGGTCGACGGCGCCTTCCCTCAGGAAGGACGAAGCCAAGCTGGGTCCTCCCTCGACCATTAGCGACACGATCCCTCGCGTGCCCAGGTCCTTGAGCATCGAACTGATATCCGCCTCGGAACCGTTGCCGCCGTAGATCAGGTGCTCTCGCTCCAGGATGGCGGCCTCAGGAGGAAGCGGCTCGGAGCCTTTGACGATCACAGGCAAGGGCTGTGGACCCTCATATCCGTCGAGGCGGATGGTGAGGTGCGGGTTGT
>Ga0070726_10004957_pt1 | contig 10360 bp, 9 predicted proteins | sample tdAd471_FD_67275 | JGI IMG/M metagenome (GOLD analysis project Ga0070726, IMG submission 67275) | Marine sediment microbial communities from the Atlantic coast under amendment with organic carbon and nitrate - tdAd47.1 | ecosystem: Environmental > Aquatic > Marine > Coastal > Sediment | place...
ACCTGCAACCTGAACTCCCGGATCTGGCCGAGGTAGAAATACGGGAAACATGTACCAGTGGCTGCAAATATACCGGGGACTAAATCCGGCAATTCTCAAAATTATATGTTTCGCAACTGCCAATCTACCGGCGCTAAACCATTGCGCTGAAGGTAGTCATTAGCCTGGGAAAAATGACGACTCCCCAAGAAACCACGCGCTGCTGCCAATGGCGAAGGGTGCGAAGAACGCAATACCAGATGCCTGCTTCTATCAATAAATTCGCCTTTCTTTTGTGCATAGCTGCCCCACAACAGGAACACTACGTGTTTTTTTTCTGTACTGATGGCTCGAATGACGCTGTCGGTAAATTGCTCCCAGCCTTTGCCCTGATGAGAGTTAGCCTTGCCCGCCTCAACCGTCAACACTGCATTCAGTAACAACACACCTTGTTCCGCCCATTCTGTCAGGCACCCGTGATTAGGTGGCTCTATACCAAGATCAGATCTGATTTCCTTGAATATATTCTGCAATGAGGGCGGGACACGAACACCCGGATTAACAGAAAAACACAGGCCATGGGCCTGATTCTCTCCGTGATAAGGATCCTGCCCAAGAATAACAACCTTAACTTTTTCAAATGGCGTTGAGTTCAAGGCATTAAATATCAACGCACCCGGCGGATAAATAACTTTCCCACGCTTCTTTTCACTATAAAGAAACTCACGCAGTGAACCAATATACGGCTTGCGAAATTCATCACTTAATCTACTTTCCCAGGAAGGTGTGAGTTTTACTTTCGGGACAGAATTCTCAGGCATAATAGATATAATTCTGACAGCTATGTTTCCAGCGTTTAATCACCGGGCCCCAAAGGTCGCATGTGAGGAAAAAGCAGCACATCCTTTATTGAAGGTGAGTCGGTGAATAACATAACCAGCCGATCAACACCAACTCCCTCCCCTGCAGTCGGTGGCATTCCATATTCGAGTGCCGTAATATAGTCATCATCATAATGCATTGCCTCATGGTCACCAGCATCCTTCTGCTGAGCTTGAGCTTTGAATCTTGCAGCTTGATCTTCCGGATCATTCAGCTCCGAGAATCCATTTGCCAACTCCCTGCCGCCGATAATCAATTCAAATCTGTCCGTCACTTCCGGGTCGTTGTCATTACGACGAGCTAGAGGAGAAACCTCCGTGGGGTAAGCCGTGACAAACGTTGGCGCACTGAGCCTGGGCTCCACTTTCTCTTCGAAAATCTCCATCAGCAACTTACCCTTACCCATTTCGGGGGTTACCTTAACTCCATAACTTTCCGCAATTGCTGCTAGAGCGTTCCTGTCCTGCAAGGCATCTGTCGCAATATCAGGGCAAAATTTGCACACTCCCTCTGTTACGGTCATGCGTTCAAAGGGCTTGGAAAAATCATACTCTGTGCCCTGATAACTGATTGCAGGAGAACCCATTACATCAATTGCTATATGCCGGAATAAGTCTTCCGTTAAATTCATAAGATCCTGGTAATCTGCATATGCCTGATAAAATTCCAGCATAGTGAATTCCGGGTTGTGTCGTGTTGACAAACCTTCATTACGAAAATTACGGTTTATTTCGTAAACCTTCTCGAAGCCTCCTACCACCAGTCGTTTTAAAAACAATTCTGGTGCCACCCGTAAATACATTTCCTGATCGAGAGCATTGTGGTGAGTAATAAATGGCCGGGCTGTCGCGCCACCGGGAATCACCTGCATCATTGGAGTTTCCACTTCAATGAAACCCTTGCTGTCAAAATATTCTCTTAAGAAGGCGACAATTTTGGACCTGGTGAAAAAAACCTGTCTTGAGTCTTGGTTAGCTATTAGATCCACGTACCGCTGACGGTACCTGACTTCGGTGTCAGACAATCCACGATATTTGTCAGGCAAGGGACGTAATGATTTGACCAACAATGAAAAGCTGTCAATTCTTAATGTCAGCTCTCCTTTTCCAGTACGAAACACGCTCCCTTCGCCACCGATTATGTCCCCTAGATCAAGCAACTTGAATTGTTCCAATTGTTTTTCGGGTAAAGTCTTATTGTTCATATACAGTTGAATAAGCCCACTGCTATCCTGCAACACGAGAAATGGACCTCGCATTCTAATAATTCTTCCCGCTACAATTGCCCGGTGATTAATAGCCTCCAGTTGATCCTTGCTTTTATCCGCGAACTGTATTTCAAGCTCCGAGGCTAAAGTGTCGCGTCTGAAATCGTTAGGAAATGCGTCGCCGCGCTCACGCATTGTGGTAAGCTTTTCCCGCCGTTGTGAAATAAGCTTATTCTCTTCACCTGGCGCATCCATATTCTGTGTCATACCCGGAGCCTATAGTCCCATTTTCAAACTTGCTTCGATAAATTTATCCAGATCGCCATCCAAAACCGAGCCGGTGTTAGTTACTTCAACACCAGTACGTAGATCCTTGATACGTGATTGATCCAACACATAGGAACGAATCTGACTGCCCCAGCCGATATCAGATTTGGAATCTTCAATATTCTGCTGTACTTCATTACGTTTAAGCTCTTCCATTTCGTACAGCTTGGCTTTCAACTGCTTGATAGCCATATCCTTGTTCTTATGCTGGGAACGCTGGTTTTGACATTGCACAACTATCCCGCTTGGTTCATGGGTCAGTCTGATAGCAGAATCAGTCTTATTGACATGTTGACCGCCGGCACCACTGGACCTGTAAGTGTCGATCCTGACATCGGACATATCAAGATCAACTTCTATGTTGTCGTCAACTTCCGGAGACACAAATACCGATGCAAACGACGTATGCCGGCGACTGCCCGAATCGAAGGGTGATTTTCGCACCAGTCGGTGTACACCGGTTTCTGTTCGCAGCCAGCCAAAAGCATATTCTCCCTGAATGTGGATTGTCGCACTTTTGATTCCGGCCACCTCTCCGGCGGAAACTTCAATGAGATCGGTATGGTATCCCTTGCTTTCACCCCAGCGTAGATACATTCGCAACAGCATCTCAGCCCAATCCTGAGCTTCAGTTCCTCCAGACCCTGCCTGAATGTCCAGGTAAGCATTGGCGGCATCATGTTCGCCAGAGAACATGCGCCGAAATTCCAGCTTCCCTAATTCACGGCTTAAAGCATCAAGGTCGTGAAGTGCCTCCTGGTAAAGGTCGCTGTCTATTTCTTCCTGTGCCAGGTTAAATAATTCCTCAGTCTCTTTCAGGCCATTTTCCAGATGATTGATAGTGTTAACTACCAGTTCCAGGGCTGCCCTTTCCCGACCAAGAGCCTGGGCATTTTGAGGATCATCCCAGATTGATGGATCGCCCAGTTCTAATTCAACCTCGGTCAGCCTGTCCTTCTTTTCCTGATAGTCAAAGGTACCCCCTGAGTATTTCGGTACGCGACAAGTATTCCCGGATCTGTGCCAGTTGGGTATTTATTTCCATAACAACTAAAATTCCCCTGTTGCTTACATCTAATATGGCTATCAAAGCCGGCATTGTACCGTATACGACGATATAATCTACTTTTGCGCCGAGTGTTATCTGGCAAAATATTGTCGATCAATTAGAGTCTCCTACAGTCCTTGCATGTGTGTTTGTAGTCAGGCTAAAAATCCTTGCTTAGAATTTTTGGAGCAACATGGCTGAATCACAAAATAATCTGCAATATGCCGATGTCAGCTGGCTGCCATCAGGTGCGCCCTACTCTAATCAATTTGATGATATATATTTTTCCCGCCAGGGAGGAATTGAAGAAAGCCAGCAGGTGTTTATAGAGGCCAATGACTTACTCAATCGATGGCAACATACTGAGTCCGATAATTACTGCTTCACTGTTGCCGAGTTGGGCTTTGGAACCGGGCTTAATTTTCTTCTTACCTGGAAACTGTGGCACACCAGTTCTCCTAAACAAAGGAAGCTGTATTATCTAGCCTTCGAAAAACATCCCTTACACCCCGACGACTTGCTAAAAGCACACACTCTGTGGCCAGAGTTACAGTATCTAGCTAAAGAACTGCATCGAAGCTATTCGCTTCTACTCCCTGGTCTGCAAAGAATATTTATTGGCGACAATGTAATTCTTGACTTGTATCTGGGTGAGGCTGTCAATGGCCTGCTCGACCGAATTGTCTTAGCGAACAACAGGATAGATTGCTGGTATTTAGATGGATTTTCACCACGCACGAATCCTGCCATGTGGAACCCGGACTTATTTAGATTGATGCGCCAGCACAGTCATTCCAAAACCACGCTCAGTACCTACAGCGTAGCTGGCGAGGTCAGGCGAAACCTGCAAACATGTGGTTTCACTGTCAAGAAGTTACCCGGACCGGGAATAAAGCGAGAAATTTTAACCGGCATAGCCAGATCGACCAGCACAAACCCTAAAGAGCAAACACAGCCCCCCCGGAAAACCAACCGCTGGTTCAATCTGCGGCCCGCCAAGCCCCCTGCACAACATGCCATAGTGATTGGTGCGGGTCTGGCTGGATGCAGTCTAGCTTATAGCTTAAGTCGGCGAGGGTGGCAGGTCTCATTACTAGAGCAATCAGGAGAAATCGCTTCAGGGGGTTCTGGCAACCAACAGGCTGTCCTACAACTCCGATTAGAAAATCCTGAAACAGTGCGCGGCAATTTCCTTGCTCAGGCCTATCTTTACAGCCTCAGGCTGGTCAAACAGATTCAATCCGCTTATGACATAGATTGGCAACCTTGCGGTGTAATGCGAGTCTTTTCTGAAGATTCCAGAATACCAGCATTTTTAACCAAAGACGGACTAGGCTCGCCTGACAGCCTTGTTTCAGCCATCGCAACCGCTCATGCCAGTGAAATATGCGGCCTTGAGATAGCTGGAAACTCATTTTGGATGCCTTCCGGGGGCTGGCTGTCGCCAGTAAAGCTCTGCCAGGCCTTTATCAATCTGTGCCCGGAGTCCCTTCTGAGCCTCCATACAAACCGCAGAGTTTCAAAACTTGAGCGTGTGGAAGAATTCTGGCAAGTCAGTGACGAAGACGGTTACTTCGCACGTGCACCGGTAGTAGTCATTGCTAATGCCACTGCGGCCGCACAATTTGAACAAACCGAATTTCTGGCGCTTCAGGCAATCAACGGACAAGTCAGCGCGATAAAAAGCGAGCCCGCTGAATCAAATTTACGCTGCGTCGTGGCTGGTGAGAGATTTATATGCCCGCCGAAAGACCAGCAACTGACCATAGGTGCCAGTTATCGCCACTTAAGTTCAGAGATGTGCACCAGCGAAACCGAAGACTATGAAAACCTGGCTGGAGTGCAACAATCCTTTGTAACCTTACTCAATGCGAAACTGCTAACTGAAGCCTCCCGAGTCGCGTACAGATGCAACGCCGTAGACAGGTTCCCGGTAGTTGGTGCAGTTCCGGACTTTACAAAATTTGTGCATGAGCATGGAGTTTTAAGAAAGAACGCCAAGGCTAAGCCTCTGCAAATTGGTAGTTACCTGGATGGACTGTTCGTTAATACAGCGCATGGTTCATATGGATTGAGTACCTGTCCGTTCAGCGCTGAATTCCTAGCCAGTCTTATCCAGCAGAATGCATTACCAATTGGTAACAACACCATAGGCGAACTAAGCCCGGCCCGGTTCATAATCCGTGGTTTAAAAAAACAGCAGATTGATCAGGCCTGAACCCTGCGGTCAAAAAACGCAGTAACGACATTTGTCAGATCAGATGCATCGCGGGAACCAGCAAGTTCCCTTATTGAATGCATGGCAAACGTAGGTACTCCCACATCGACGGTAGCCATGCCGATTTGAGCAGATGTGAGGGGTCCTATGGTGCTGCCACAGGCCATGTCACTGCGCATCACGAATGACTGGCTATTGACTCCCACAACCTCGCAGTAGGCGGTGAAATTAGCCACTGTTTCGCTATCACTGGCATATCGCTGATTGGCATTGATTTTTATTACCGGACCTTCATTTAGTACAGGGCCGTGCTGCGGGTCATGCTTATCCGCAAAATTAGGATGTACGCCGTGGGCGTTGTCGATGGACAACATCATGGAACGCCTTAGCACCCGCTCCACAGCATCTGCTGCTGCTGACTCAGACGCGATCAAGCGGGACAATGTGGAGGATAAAAAAGGACCTTGAGCGCCCGTTGTTGACATGCTGCCAACCTCTTCGTGGTCATTACACACAATCAAACTGGTATCGGCTCCATTACTATCGATCAAACTTTTGGCTATCAAATAGCAGCTCAATAGATTATCCAATCGGGCGCCAGCGATGAATTCCTTCTCCAGGCCAATCAGCGCGGGCGGCTGAGCGTCGTATAGACAAAGATCATGGGACAGGATCGTCACTGCATCGGTAATCTGGTGCTTAGACTCCAGGTGTTGCAACAACAGATCGTTAAGGCTTATAGGTGAATCGTTTTTGCGCAGGCTTATAATTGCCTGCAGGTGCTCCTGGGCATTAATCGAGCGATTGTTATTCGCTTCTCGATCAAGGTGAATCGCTAAACTTGGAATTACTGCCACAGGCTCTTCGAAGTCAATGAGACATGCACGAATGCTATTGTCAGAAGCGCGATAAATCACCTTACCTGCAATGGAAAGGTCACGATCGAACCAGGGATTCAGCAATGCTCCCCCATAAACCTCCACGCCCAACTGCCAATACCTGGATTTGCTAATCAGCGCCTGTGGCTTAACTTTTAAACACGGGCTGTCCGTATGGGCACCAGCCACATGAATACCATGCTGCAAGCTACCACCCTGACCAAAGCGAAAAGCGATTACAGAACCACCGCGTTTGACAAAATATCCGCACCCTCTGACCAATTCCCAGGGCTCGGCCTCGTCAAGAGGCTTAAATCCTGCCTGTGACAGCATGGCAGTCAAGCACTCAACAGCGTGGAAGGGTGTCGGCGAGCACCGGATAAAATCCAGCAGTGCTGTGTTGAAATGACTTTCAGTCATAACGGCAAGTTACAAATCTTGTCCCATTCTAGAGAATTTCCAGCAGCTCCACGTCAAATACCAACGTCGAAAAAGGCGGAATTACCGGTGGCGAACCAGTTTCACCGTAGCCGAGGCTATAAGGAATAAATAGCCGCCACTTATCACCAACTTTCATCAATTGTAAGGCTTCTGTCCAGCCAGCTATCACCTGCGTAACTCCGAACTGCGCCGGCTCGCCGCGCTCTACTGAACTGTCAAATACTGTGCCGTCGGTAAATGTCCCATGATAATGGGCCAACACAGAATCTGATGTAGTAGGAGACGGAGCAGCATTTTCACCCGACTCTAGAACCATGTACTGCAAACCGGAGTCCAGCACAACCACGTCGTCGTTTTCGGCGTTAGTTGCCAGGAATTCTTCTCCACTCTGCCTGGCAGCATCGACTTCTTGCTGCTGCTGAGCCATCATTCGTTGCTGGAAGATCTGGATTGCGGCTTGCATCTCTTCCATACTTAACTGTGGCTGTCCCGAGACTTGATCCCTCATCCCGCCAACAAATGCTTCGAAATCGATGTTATCCAGCAGCCCCTGTTGAATCAGGCTCTGGCCTATATTGACGCCGATGCTGTACGCAATTCGGCTATCCTCATCCTGTAAATCAAGATCCTGGGCCTGCACTGTATTGGCGACACCCAACCCCAAAGTTACCAGGCTAATCGTTCCAGCTAACATTAAGATTTTCATAATTTTTCCCTTGCCCTTTCGGGGTTTATGTCAATTAGCGAATTTGCATCGCTGACGCGGCATACTAACCGTCCTGCCATAGAAATTCCAGCCAAGCACGTCACAGATTATTGGCGGCCACAAACTATGAGGTCCAGAGTAATTGAGCTACCATTAAGGAAATTTTCCTCAGGTATATCGTCATTGTACGCACTGCGAACGCAATACTTAGTCATCCTTCTATGCGGCTTATTCAGCCTGACATTCTGTTCCACCCAATTTGCGGTAACCGTCAACCAACAGACTGTCTATGACCCGCGAATACCAGCAGGTTCGGTGACCGTAGCTGACGCTAATCTACAGGGCTGCATCAATCTGGCGTTGAGCCAGCAAGACATTAGCAATGCTACAGAGCTTACCGTCATTTCATGCCCGGGCTCCGGGGTGGAGTCACTGGAGGGCATATCACAATTAACAGAATTACGCTTCATAGACCTGGCAGATAATCTGATAATTGATCTAAAACCATTATCCGGGCTAGAGAGGCTTAGTGGCTTCAGCATCCCCAACAACAGAGTTAGAGATATTTCTCCACTTTTCGCAATGCAATCACTGTCGGCGGTTATTCTTACGGGCAACAGCGAAATCCCCTGCGGGCAGCTGAATTTGCTGGAAGCAACACTGGGTAATAACCTTACCAGGTCTGAGCAGTGCCAAAATTAACCCCGTCTGCCCTTGATTACCCTTTAACACGCCTCATATAACTGCTACATTCCCTAGGGTATGCGCCAATACCAGACTCTTGGCGACTTCGTAGTAATTTAGGAGAAACAGCAGCATGATTTTTGCCTCGGGTCATAGCATTTTCTGGCGCCTCAGCGATGAAACCGGTGCAGGACATGACGTCGTGAGCGTGGTCCTGGCAGATCAGAAAGCCGACGAGATAGCCGAAGTAGAAATTGAAACTGAAATTACTTCTCCACTGCAATCCGCTGACAAGAGCGAACCTCACGTGGATATTGAGTGGAACAAGAAGGACCTTGAACTGTTTCTAAGCCTGTTGCACAACACCTTTGATATTGACAATAACAAGGAACAGGTGGAGCAGATCGAATTAGATCTTACGGACGAAACCGTACTTAAAATCATGCATATTGTGGCAGCAGCCAGGTTTTCGAAGCCCTATCCTGGCGAGACAATTTTGCGTCCAATGTGGTCATTACCTTCTGAGCCAGTACGATTCAAGGTTGGGGAGAAGGTCAGTTTTAACACCATCGACGGCTTTAAGCCCGGTATTATTGTATCGAAGGATGGTGAGGAACTTGTTTGTGTCTTGCTTGAAGACGTTACCAGTCCGAAAGGTGACAATATTCAGTACGAACGTCATGACCTCCTTACATTGAGCAAAGGCCAGATATTTCCTGCGTCATTCAGTGTGCTCCATGCGAATGAAGGTGTGACATTTCACTAGGCACGCCACTATGAAATCTGTAGTTCGGGTCCGGGCTTAAGATAAGCTCTTTTTCTACTCCGGCGAAAAACGCCAGCCGTTCAGTAATATCCTCCTCACTGTATTTTTGTGCCAGCATCAGGTATTCCTGAAAATGGCGAGACTCGGCTTGGAGTAAGCGTTTGTAAAATTTGCCTAATTGTTGATCTAATACGGGCACCAGGCTAGCAAATCTTTCACAGGACCTAGCCTCCACAAAAGCCCCAATTATGAGAATGTCCGCCAGACTACCCAGGGGCTCCTGCCGAATATGCCGCCGTAAACCTGATGCATACCTGGAGGGACTAAGCCTTATATAGGGAATATTACGCTGCTCCAACACCTCCACAACCTGACGAAAGTGAGTCAATTCTTCCCGCGCTAGACGTGACATTTTCTTCAGCAAGTCGGCGTGTTGTACATGACGATACATAAGGGTCATGGCGGAAGATGCTGCTTTCTTTTCACAATTGGCATGATCTATCAGCAGCAAGTCCAGGTTATCTGTGGCATGCTCTATCCATGCGCTAGGGGTAGTGCACGGTAAAAAATCCAGAATTGCCCTGTCAATCAATGTGGTTCTCCGCTTCCAGGCTTGTCAGCCATGGGAATCTCGGGCAGCACATCCTGCTGCATTTCCAGGTCAGCGGAGGCTAATAATTCTTCATCGTGGCGCTTTGAGGTTTTTGCCCCCAGGACTCGCAATTTCTCCGCGCGAGAAATCAGATTGCCACGGCCCGAAATCAGCTTATTTTTTGCCTTGTCATAACTACTTTGCGTCGATTCCAATCTGTTGCCTACTTCCTCAAGATCTTCCACAAACGCAACAAACTTGTCATGTAAAGCTCCAGCCCTGGAGGCTATTTCCAGAGCATTTTTATTCTGCTGAGCAAGTCGCCAGATGTTCTGTACAGTTCTTAACGTAGTGAGCAATGTTGAGGGCCCCACAATGATGATATTTTTCTCAAATGCACTAATAAACAGCGCAGTATCTTCCTGGGCAGCCACAGAAAAAGCCGCTTCAACCGGCATAAAAAGCAGAATGAAGTCCAGTGAGTTATTTCCCGTTAGATTCTGATAATCCTTAGCGGCGAGGGACTTGACATGATTCCTGATGGATTGAATATGCTGGCGCAATAGATCGGCCTTCTTCTCAGGTTGCTCTTCGCAACAAAAAGCCTCGTATGCCTTTAAAGAAACCTTGGC
>Ga0070726_10004959_pt1 | contig 10356 bp, 8 predicted proteins | sample tdAd471_FD_67275 | JGI IMG/M metagenome (GOLD analysis project Ga0070726, IMG submission 67275) | Marine sediment microbial communities from the Atlantic coast under amendment with organic carbon and nitrate - tdAd47.1 | ecosystem: Environmental > Aquatic > Marine > Coastal > Sediment | place...
AATAGAACGTAGATAGGATACGCGGGGGTCTGCGCTACGGGTTTCCGATAGTTTTTTGAGTTCCTGTGTGGTTTCATTATCTCTACCAAGGTCGAGCAATAGGCTTACCTTGGCAATGCGAGCTTCACTGCGCTCTGGGTCCAAGGAAAGGGCTAGGTCATAGTTTTTAAGTGCACTTTCCGGATCTCCTTGAAGTTGCTTGAGTGATGCTTGAGCAATCCAACTGTCTGGGCTGCGTGGATAAAGGTCGAGCAATCTATCAATGATTTTTTCCGCTTCAGTAAGCTCACCTAACTGCATCGACCGAGTGGCCTTTGTGGCAAGTAGTTCGGTAGCATTAGGATCTATATTTTCCGCATCGTTCAAGGCGTCCAGAAACGCCTTATCATTACCAATTTCTAGTGCGGCTTGAGCGCGTAATACGAGCAGTTCGGCAAGTATTTTTTTCGGTAGTTTAGGTAGCGACTGAGCTAAAAAAATATCATGCTTAAACTGCGCCATGTAGCTTTTTGCCAGAGGTATGGCTAATAGGGAGGGATCTGCTCCTAATTCGCCGGCGTCTTTAAGTGTTGTTTCGGCCGCAGCGTAGTTACCGGCTTTTAGATGAGCTTGTCCCAGAAGGACTAGGGCAGGGAGTAAGCGTGGGTTTTTTTGTAATGCATTCTTAAGCTGAATAATGGCCGCTTCATATTTTTGTTCATTAAATTGTGTTACAGCGTCTTCATAGAAACTACTTGCCGCTTTGTCGTCATCGGCAAATACAGGCACGATCAAAAAAATTGTGATGATGGCAGGTATTATCTGACGAATCAGAGTACGAAGACCTAAGGGTAAAGATATTATCATTCGATTTACAATCCTGGTGCGGTAAAGCTTTAGGCTGAAAGTATAGGACTAAGCTGAAGTTTCTTCCATTGAGGTATTTGAATTAGTCGGAGGTTCTTAACCACTATTTCGGTAAACTCTTTTTAAAACGAGTCTTTATTGCTTTTGATCACGGGAATAGCGGGCTTGGAATCTTGGTTTGTTACTGAGCTGTTGAAAAATCGTGAGATCGCACAAAAAACCTTTTTAACCCCAGCCCATATTTTTGGCAGCAGCCAAATGAGAAGAATGAGAAAAGCAAGCAACAACACTAGAAATATCCACGGATGTTGAATAGCTGTCCATAATCCTATAAATACCGCGATATCCTCCCCCAACGAAACCAGCCAATTGCTAAAGGGTTCGGGAGAAGTATTGACGATGATTCTACTGCCCGCTTTAGCGGCATGCGAGGCTGTAGCCAGACTCCCGCCAACGATAGCCGCCGCTAGCTCAATAGCGGGACTAGTGTCGCCAATTACCGTTGCCGCCAATACAGCGCCAGCTGGGATACGGATAAAACTGTGGATGCTATCCCAGCCCGTATCGACGCCAGGGATCTTGTCGGCGGTAAATTCAACCATGTACATTAGGCCCGCTGCCGACATCACCAAAGGATCAGCTAGTATGTCAAGATTTGCTGGTAAGGCAATATGGCCGGTGTTGGCCATGATACCGAGCATCAGTAGGGTGGCGTATAGGTTGATACCGCTGGCCCAGCCGACTCCCATGGTAATTGCAAGTATGGCTATAATGTGATCCAGTTGTTCCATCTTTTACAGTCCTATATCATGCGTGTTCGTTATTAGCAGAGCACCCGGAATGTTATCCAGAGTCTACAGTAAACTGATTCGTTTAAGTTGCTTAATTGCTTGTTTGATAGCGATTTCCAGTTGTGGTTCCAATTCAGGGCTTATTCAAAATCTGGCGAAGTCCGATATCAATATGGTGGGTGATAGCCATATTCAACAAACCAATATGTTACTCAAGCGTTTGGTGTACAAGCTCTATAAACGAAACCCTAGAGAATTGCAAAAAAATGGTATGCACACTATTGCCGAGCGTACCGAACAAATTTTTTCTGATCCTAAAAATTTGCGCTTTGCCGAGCTGAATTACCGGGAAAGTATCGACGCGATGTTGCTCAGTTTTGACGATAATTTTGAAGGAGACCGTGTGTTTGCCTTAGGTGTTGGTCTCAGAGGGATGTTTTATCGTGCCTATAACGAAAATGCGGAACTCTTTATGCTCGACAAATTGGATTCGCAAAAGCTATACAACTGCGCCAGGAATATAGAAATCGTTGCTTGGCGCTTAGCGCATCGCCGTGACGCCAGCGGGGAGCTTTATTTATTGACGAATAGTGTGGACGAACCGGTCAATTTGAGCTTTGAACGGTTGTTTGGCAAGCTCATCATGTTGCAGGACATGATAGCTAAAATTACGGCTGATCGCACCGAGCGCACTATTAATAAAATTGTACATCGCATCGCCACTGCGGTGTTCCTTCCGGTGGGGTGATTGGTTCGAATGCTCTCAGCTGATCTTAAAAATGCTATTCAGGATGCTTACCGGTTAGTGCTAAAAAATAAAGGGTTTAAGCCGCGTACGGGGCAGCGGCTGATGATTGCTGAAATTGCGAGAACACTGGGCTGCATTCAGGAGGATGCAACCGGGGTGCGGTTGGGGGAGTCTCATATCTGTGTTATCGAGGCGGGCACGGGGACGGGTAAAACCTTGTCCTATATGCTGTCCGCTTTGCCGGTCGCGCTGGCCAAAGAAAAGAAGCTGGTGGTTTCTACAGCAACGGTATTGCTGCAAGAACAACTGGTGCAGAAAGACCTACCGGATTTACTTCGACATAGCGGTTTGTCCTTCAGTTTCGCGATCGCGAAGGGGAGAGGGAGGTACATTTGCCGCTCGAAGTTAGATATTCTTCTTGATATCAATGCCTCACTCGGCCCAGAACTAACACTGTTTGAGGATGAATTGGCTGCAAAGCTGGATGAGCCGACGCTAAAGCTCTATCAACAGATGCTTGCCGCCATTGAGGAAAATACCTGGAATGGTGATCGAGACGGCTGGCGTGAAGCACTTAGTGGTAAGCAATGGCAACCCGTGACGACAGATCACCGCCAATGCACCAACAGGCAATGTAGCTACTTTAAAGAATGCAGTTATTTTTCAGCACGTAAAGAAATTGTTGAAGCGGATGTGATTGTGGCGAATCACGACTTAGTGCTTTCGGATTTAGCGCTGGGTGGAGGTGCGTTGCTTTCAGTACCGGCGGAAACCATTTATGTCTTTGACGAAGCGCACCATTTGCCGGATAAAGCACTATCCCATTTTAATTATCAGGTTCGCATCAAAGCCAGCAAACAGTGGTTGGAACAAATCCCCAAACTTTTGGCTCAACTGATGGGGCAAGTTGGTTATTCCGCAGAATTAGATGAGCAGCTGAAAAAACTACCGGAGACGCAAAAAGCAATTGAAGAAAATCTTATTTTTGCTTTGGAAATAGTCAGCAGTATCGTCGAAAATTCAGATGCAATAGATAATCTGCAATGGCGTTTTAAACGGGGCGAGGTGCCTGATGGATTACGGATAATAGCGAAAAATCTGGCGCTTCAATATGGGAGAGTATGTGTTGCCTTGGAAGCGGTCAGTGATTGTCTGTTGGAAAAAAGTAAGAACGATCTAGAGATCAGGTCGGTAGTCGATCGCCAGTATCCACGTTTAGCACTTATGTTGGGGCGCTGCCATGCCGCCAATATGCTTTGGCAATCCTACGCGCAGGATGAGAGTGCGGTGACATCCGCGACAGCCCCCACAGCTCGCTGGATTATGAAAGTGGATACTCTGGGGCAACCAGATTATGAGCTTTGGAGTAGTCCAATTATGGCCGCGGATCTATTGTCAAACATGCTGTGGTCCGCCTGTTTTGGCGCAGTACTGACTTCCGCAACACTGACTTCTGTAGATCAGTTTGAACGTACCAAAATGCGGATGGGCTTACCAGCAGGAACCCGCTATAAAATAGTACCAAGCCCATTTTACTATAATCAGAATGCTACCTTTGAGGTGCCGCAAGGTGCAGCTGACCCTCGGGATGCAGAGCAATTCACGCAAGTCTTAGTTGAGCAGCTCAATCAACTCATTGAACCGCAAAAAGCAACGCTGGTTATTTTTACAGCCAGACAGCAAATGCATGCCGTTCACAAGGCGTTGGATGAATCGCTCAAGTCACTGGTAATTATGCAGGATGATTATTCCAAACAGATGCTGGTTAGGCGTCATTGCGAAAAAATCGATGCGGGGAGAGGCAGCATTATCTTTGGTTTAGCGAGTCTTACTGAAGGTATCGATTTGCCGGGAAATTATCTAAGCCACGTCATTATCGCTAAACTGCCTTTCACCGTTCCTAGTGACCCGGTCGAAGCAGCACTAAACGAATGGCTAACAGATCTGGGGCGTAATCCGTTCTGGGAAATCAGTGTGCCTGACGCCGCCATACGCCTGAAGCAGGCCTGTGGACGCTTGCTGCGCTCAGAAGGAGACAAAGGAAGGATTACACTATTAGACAAGCGCATACTAACGAAAAGTTATGGCAAAGCAATGTTGGATGCATTACCTGATTTTCAAAGAGTGATTGGCTGAGTTGGCAAGAGCCGACGCGCGGTCGTTTAGTCTTGTAGCACTGTATAACAGTGCTATTTATGGCAGTGCTTGGCTAAAACTTTTTCAGATAAGATATACCGTGGTTGTTGAGTCCGTAATAGTGGCTGCCGCGGTCAACAACCAGTCCGACTCCCCACTTTTTGCCAATCTTTGCTTGCCCAAAATATACATTTTGGCTAATTTCCCAACCGCGAATACGCAGAGTTTTGTCAGCTTTAAAGCGTACTAACCCAAACGCATAGTGTCTATTTGATTGAATGGCAGGGCTTGGTTTATTGGCGTACAAGGACATATAGTCATCTGAGGCGTAACTATTCAAAATTGGCGGGAGTATTGGGCTGGGAGCTATGTGTAAATTAAGGTTGAGCTTTTCATCTTCCCCTGCGTAACACGGAAATGAAAACAAAGATGCTCCGGCTAAAAACATCATAATACTGGAGAATAAATGTACCCTTGCTCTTATCGACATGGTCTTTTGTACCTCTCCATGTTCAAGGAGGAAGCTTTCCTGAACAGTTAGCACTTATATAACTCGATCATTAAATTAATACAAATTCATACTTCACGATGCTTTATTAGAAAGTTTTATAAGCCCATGAATTATTGGAAGATGTTATCTTTAGTCTAAATATCTATTACAGATATTCTTTTTAGAAGCAGCGGTTTTTTAGAATTAGCTAAAGTGTGAAATTTTCAAAGTTTTCAATCGGTTGCCGTCAATCATTAGAGGATCAAAAAAAGGCAATGCGCAAAAGCCTCTAATCCGCTAAACTCGGTCTATTTTTAGGGGCGTGAGGTTCGGGTGCCACAAGATTTCGTCGGGAAAAACGTTGAATAAAAAGTTAAAACAAGCCGAGAAAGAAAAACTAAAAGAGAGTCAGTTTTCAACTCATTTAGCTCATGGCTTAAAAGAGGGGGCGTTAATTGGCTCGGTGGCGCTTTGTGCTTATTTGCTGTTAGCACTTTTTAGTTACAACCCCCAAGACCCGGGTTGGACCTATACTGGCGTTGTGGACGCGCAAGTGATGAATAATGCGGGTCGAATAGGCGCCTGGTTTGCTGATGTGCTTTTATCTACTTTAGGCTATCTTGCCTATTTGTTCCCCGTGATGCTTGCCTATCGCGCCTGGTTAATTTTTCGCGAAAGCAGACAAGATAAACCATGGAACTGGCCGTTGTTCGGCTTACATAGTCTGGGTTTTGTTTTGGTTATGATCGCAGGAACCGGGCTGGCGAGCTTTCATTTTAATGAATATGTCTGGGAGCTGCCTGAAACGTCCGGTGGAATTCTTGGGCAGCTTGTGCAAAGTCTGTTTTTAGGAGGGTTTAATGAGGCAGGCAGTACCCTGCTGTTGCTCTCTCTATTCCTTATTGGGCTAACTATTTTTACGGGTATTTCTTGGCTCAGAATGATGGATGGGATCGGTCTGTTTGTGTTAAAGACTTTTGATTTCCTGGTTTCTTCAATACGCCGTATTCGCAAATACTTTGAGGAGAGGAAAACTACCCAAAAAGTACAGGAAGTGCGCAAGCGTGCGTTTGAAGTGCATATCGAAAAGGAAGTTAAACGTGAGCCACCCAAAATAACGGCGTTGCTTCAAAAGCAGGAACCCAGTAAGCGTGTACAAGAGGAACGCCAGACGAACCTCTTTGAAGCAGAAGTAACTGGTACGCTACCACCTTTGTCTTTATTGGATAAACCAGATACCAGCAAGCATAAGGGTTATTCCAAGGAAACATTGGAAGCCATGTCGCGGCTGTTAGAAATCAAACTCAAAGATTTTGGTGTTGAAATTGAGGTGGTGGCGGTACAACCCGGGCCGGTTATTACGCGTTTTGAAATTCAGCCGGCTCCTGGTGTAAAGGTGAGCCGAATTAGTAATTTGGTCAAGGATTTAGCGCGTTCGCTAGCAGTGATTAGCGTGCGAGTGGTTGAAGTGATCCCCGGCAAATCTGTGGTAGGAATTGAGATACCCAATGAAGACCGTCAAATTGTCCGCTTGGGGGAGGTGCTGTCGTCATCGCAATATGACTCCCGTTCATCCCCGCTGACCTTAGCACTAGGGCATGATATTGGGGGCGTTCCCGTCGTCGCGGATTTGGCGAAAATGCCCCATTTGCTGGTGGCTGGAACCACCGGTTCAGGTAAATCCGTGGGCGTTAATGCGATGTTGCTGAGCTTGCTCTATAAAGCCACGCCGGAAGACGTTCGGCTCATCATGATTGACCCCAAAATGCTGGAATTGTCGGTATATGATGGTATTCCCCATTTGCTGGCTCCTGTTATTACCGATATGAAGGAAGCGGCAAATGGGCTGCGCTGGTGTGTCGCTGAAATGGAGCGTCGTTACCGTTTAATGGCGACTTTAGGTGTGCGCAACCTAGGTGGTTACAACCGTAAGGTGAAAGATGCTGAGAAAGCGGGGACGCCATTGCCGGACCCGCTGTGGAAACCGGAAGATGATTTATTAGTCGAGGAACGTCCTAATTTGTCGACCTTGCCCTATATTGTGGTGGTGATTGATGAGTTCGCCGACATGATGATGATTGTCGGTAAAAAGGTCGAAGAGCTAATTGCTCGTATCGCACAAAAGGCTCGGGCTGCAGGTATTCATATGATCTTGGCGACGCAGCGCCCATCTGTAGATGTGATTACCGGGTTGATTAAGGCTAATGTACCGACGCGTATAGCATTCCAAGTATCCTCAAAAATTGATTCACGTACGATACTTGATCAGGGCGGCGCGGAACAATTATTAGGGCATGGCGACATGCTTTATCTACCGCCAGGTTCGGGTGTGCCTATCCGCGTGCATGGTGCTTTCGTTGCTGATGACGAGGTACACCGCGTGGTGAAAGATCTGGTCAGAAGGGGTGAACCGCAATACATCCATGAAGTCTTAGAAGGGCCACCGGAGTCGGCGCTAATGCCAGGTTCGAACAACGGCGGCGATGATGCGGAGCAGGATGAGCTTTATGATGAGGCCGTGCAATTTGTCACGCAATCACGACGGGCTTCTATTTCAGCGGTGCAGCGTAAATTAAAAATAGGCTATAACCGAGCAGCACGCATGATTGAGGCGATGGAAATAGCAGGAGTGGTGACAGAAATGTGCTCCAATGGTAGCCGCGAAGTGATAGCGCCCCCGCCTGTTGAGAATTAAATTTTATTGTCTATTTTTATTTTATTTCAGTTAGATACGTAATTTGCTTAAGAGTTTTTCTGAGATTAGTTAGGGATGTTTATGAAGAATACAGGTCATCTTAAGCGGCTGTTGATCGGTTTTTTTGTTATTTGGCTAGTTTGTATGGAAGCCACCTTTGCCGCAGAAAATAGCACAGAAAAACTGACTAAACTACTGGTTGATATGCAGTCTTTCGAAGCAAAATTTAAGCAAATTACACTTGATGGTAGTGGCAATAGCATTCAGGAAATGGAAGGTGAGTTAGCCGTACAACGGCCGGGAATGTTGTATTGGAAAACCAACCCACCGTTCGAGCAGTTGGTGATTTCCGATGGCCATCAACTTTGGTTCTACGATCCTGATCTTGAACAGGTAACCGTACAGAAACTAGATCCGCGCATTACACAAACGCCTGCACTTTTGCTCAGTGGTGAGGTGTCGACTCTTCAGACTTCCTATCAAATCAGCGGAGAGCAAATAAATAATTTATGGGTGTTTGTGTTAATCCCTAAGGAGCCTGAAAGCCTTTTTGAGCAGCTTAAGCTTACCTTCTTAGAGGGTGAGCTGACGCAAATGCATATAAAAGATTCTCTTGGTCAACGTTCCAGCTTTGAGTTCTTTGAAACACTGACTAATATTGATATTGCCCCAGAACTGTTTCATTTTAAGCCGCCGGTAGGCGTCGATGTTATTACGCAGTAGTTCTAGTCGAGATGCCTGATTTATTTGAAGCAAAAAGCTATCAGCCTCTGGCGGCACGCATGCGCCCTAGAAGGCTAATAGATTTTGTTGGGCAAACGCATATTTTGGGAGAGGGTAAAGCCCTACGCTCGGCAATAGAAGAGGGTGCACCCCATTCGATGGTGCTATGGGGGCCGCCAGGTGTCGGCAAGACAACTTTAGCGAGGCTGATAGCCGAGCTGTCACAGGCGGATTTTCAAGCGCTCTCAGCGGTTATGTCTGGGGTGAAGGATATTCGTGCGGCGATTGAACGGGCTAAACAGTCGCAGGCGCAGCATAATCGCAAAACCATTCTCTTTATCGATGAAGTGCATCGCTTTAATAAGGCACAGCAGGATGCGTTTTTGCCCTTTGTCGAAGATGGCACGGTTATTTTCATTGGTGCCACTACGGAAAACCCCTCGTTTGAACTGAACAATGCGTTGTTGTCCAGGGTGAGGGTTTATGTTTTGCGAGCATTGTTGGAAGAAGATCTATTGGGGCTACTAAAACGTGCTTTATCCAATGATCAAAATGGCTATGGCAAAGATCAGGTGGTGATTAGTGAAGCGATGCAACAGAAGATTGCGCGCGCCGCTGATGGAGATGCCCGTCGGGCGTTGAATATACTCGAAATTGCAATTGATTTGGGTGAACCGCAAGGGCAACAAATTCATGTTTCGGAAACTACCTTGGATGAGGTTCTGCAAGAAAGCAGCCGTCGTTTCGATAAAGGCGGCGATTTGTTTTACGAGCAGATATCGGCGCTGCATAAGGCGGTTAGAGGTTCGGCACCGGATGCCGCCATATACTGGCTGATGCGCATGCTTGATGGTGGTTGCGACCCTCTTTATATTGCGCGGAGGGTGGTACGTATGGCGAGTGAAGATATTGGTAATGCCGACCCGCGCGCGCTGGAAATTGCGCTTAACGCTTGGCATGCCTTCGAACGTTTGGGTAGCCCTGAAGGTGAACTGGCCATTGGACAAGCCGTTTTGTATCTCGCCTGTGCGGCCAAAAGCAATGCCGTGTACAAAGCTTTTAATTCGGTAAAAGCCGATATTCAGAGTAGTCCGAGCTTTGATGTGCCGATACATATCCGCAATGCGCCGACACAACTGATGAAAGACATGGCGTATGGTGCTGAATATCGCTATGCTCACGACGAGTCCGAAGGCTTTTCGGCGGGAGAAAACTATCTGCCGGAGGCGCTAAAGGATCGACGCTATTATTATCCAGTTGAGCGTGGGTTAGAGGTTAAAATTAAGGAAAAACTAGATTATTTGGAAGGCTTAAATAAAAGTGCGGCGAACAAACGCTACCAATAGAGGCTGCCAATAAACAAAGATGAATTATGACTAAGATATTAGCAATTGCCGTCGGCGGTGCGTTGGGTGCACTATCGCGTTATTGGGTGGTCGGTGTGATTACCAGTCTGTTTGAGCGTAGCTTTCCATTTGGTACCCTCGTGGTTAATATTCTCGGCTCGCTGCTAATCGGCATTCTTTATGTGCTTATTATTGAAAAACTGGATGTTGCGGCAGAATGGCACGCGATCCTAATGGTTGGTTTTATCGGCGCATTTACGACGTTTTCCACCTTTTCGCTGGAGACCTTAATCTTGCTACAGGAAGGTCGAACGGTTGCTGCATTAACCTATATTTTTACCAGTGTCTGTGTCTGCCTGTTAGCGGTAGCTTGCGGGATGTGGGGCACGAAACAGTTATTTTGAATTAATGGCTTGAATGAAGAGGAGTATTTAGGTTCGATGTTGGATCCCAAATTAGTTCGCCAAAATCCACAGGAAATTGCCGACAAGTTATTAAAGAAAGGCTATCGCCTGGACGTGGCACAATTAAATGAGTTGGAGGCACAGCGCAAGCAGATACAGGTAGAGACGGAGCAGCTA
>Ga0070726_10004962_pt1 | contig 10353 bp, 5 predicted proteins | sample tdAd471_FD_67275 | JGI IMG/M metagenome (GOLD analysis project Ga0070726, IMG submission 67275) | Marine sediment microbial communities from the Atlantic coast under amendment with organic carbon and nitrate - tdAd47.1 | ecosystem: Environmental > Aquatic > Marine > Coastal > Sediment | place...
CACAAGGCGGCCGGATCATCAACAACGGCTCGATCTCCGCTCATGTACCCCGGCCATTGTCGGCACCTTATACGGCAACCAAACACGCGATGACCGGATTGACCCGGTCGACGTCCCTGGATGGCCGGGCCTACAATATCGCCGTTGGGCAGATCGATATCGGCAATGCCGCCACAATGATGACCGAGCGCATGACCGACGGCGTCCTGCAGGCCGATGGCAGCACACAGCCGGAGCCCCGCATGGATGTCGAGAAAGTCGCCGACGCCGTTGTCCACATGGCGGCGCTGCCGTTGGATGCAAATATCCAGTTCATGACCATCATGGCAACCAGGATGCCCTATATCGGCCGCGGTTGAAGGGTCCGTGCGGCGGCAAAATCACCCCTTGTCCCGCACGCCCGGTCAGCGTATAAACCGAGCCCTCAGCACCCGTAGCTCAGCTGGATAGAGCGCTGCCCTCCGAAGGCAGAGGTCAGAGGTTCGAATCCTCTCGGGTGCGCCAATGATTTCAATGGGTTAGCGTAACGCAAGACTACCAGCGGCATTAGTTTGGCCGCAGTTTGTCCGCGCTATCATCATTTCAGCATTCAAAAATACTCATCTTCAGGTTTCGCGTATTCAATCAGGCCTGTTTTTTCGGTTCCGAAAAGTCATGGGGTTTACCTGGTCTACTTCTCGACTTTCGCTTGAATTAATTGAGTAACTTGCGGGATGACAAAATTCGGTCCATGGCGATGACTGTTGAACGCATGCATCGTATCTTGAATGATTTTGTTCAACACATCCTCACCCTTGGCCAATATTTCTGATGCAACGGCAAGCCCAAGCAATTCGTCGCGAATTGCATTTTCGTTTGCCGGCATTACCCGCTTGATGGTGAAGTTTTCTACCGCGATGTCAGTAAATCCGCTTATTTCCATCATCGGCAGCAAAGCCGCGCCATCATAGGCATATGGCGCTAGGGATTTTTCCGCAACCGCACCATCCACATATCGTTCCAGTGCATTTGCGATCGGCAGGATGAATTCGCTGGCTCCATTCCACACGGTCCAAGCCAGGCGCCCTGCCGGGCGCAGCACACGATAGACTTCTGAAATCACACGCTCTTTATCTGGGATGAATTGAATACCCTGCTGACAGAAGGCGATCGAAAACGCATTATCCTCAAACGGCAAATCCGTCGCATCGGCGACTTCCCATTCACATGAACGAGAGTGTTTATCAGTTAGGTTGCGCGCAATTTCGATCATGCCCACATTGAGATCAGCGCCAACAATTCGGGCTCCAGGGCCAATCACTTCACGCACTTTTCGCGATACTATCCCGGTCCCGCAAGCAATATCCAGGACCGCGTCATCTGAGTTCAATTCGACCTTCTTCAACGTTGCATCAGCCAACGGCGCAAACATTGCCGGGACTTTCTGACTTTCATAGAGCGCTGCAGCATTGCCAGTTAGCTGAAAACCACTTTCCGTCATCTGCCCATTTCCCCCGTTTGGCATTATATTGCCATTAGGCAGAGTTTGGCATTGCATTCGATGATTTGCCAGTGATTGCTTTGACCAAAGTTGAGGAAGGCAGTGAAATGTCTGATGACTACTCGGGGTCAAAAGCAGACGTAATCACCACCGAGAACTGACGGCTGCTTTGTGCCAGGAGCAGCCATGGGTTTTTGGCGATTAGTCGGTAAGTTTGTTCAGTAAGGCTTGGGCGATAGCCTTGTCTTTTGGGCAATCCCCATCGGCGATGCTGTCATAGATTGGCTGTAGCAGAGCGATAGCCTCTGTCGTACGGCTCTGTTCCTGATAGAGCCGGGCAAGGTCAATACTAGCGCGCAACTGCGGTAGTTTTGCGCCTTGTTCGATGGTTGTTTCAATTGCGTTGCTCAAATTATGCTCAGCGGCATACATGTCCCCTTCCGCGACAGACAAGGCTGCTTTCAGACAGTGCAGATCCGCCAAAGCGAAGGCCTCACCGGTATCAACCATCATCTCTTCTGCCATCGTAGCCAGGTGGCGGGCCTGCTCCAAATTTCCGAGTTCAAGTGCGCGGCGGCCAGCTTCAGTCCGTAACCAGCCGATGAGCATTATGCTTTTCGTTTTGACAATAATTTCATCTGCAATCAGATAATCCGCAATGGCGGTCAAATCTCCCTTGCCGGCGCGCAACAGCGCTTCAATTATCGAGGAAAGATCGTGGAACCAGACCAGAATATGCTCCGTAGCCAAGGAAGCCGTCACACCCAAATGTCGCTCAAGTTCGACCTCATCGCGGTTTTGCAATGATATAAACATGCCGACCATATGCATGTAGCAGATCGAACCGATATGACTGGAGGAATCCGCATAGCGCTCAGCATCACGAAGATGTTTCTGCGCCCGCTGGCTTTCGCCAAGATAGGTCAAATTAGATGCGATAAAACAATTGCTGGCGACACCAAGGTCCTGACCATACTGTATTTCCAGGCCCATATGCTGTTCAGGATCGAAGAGATCGAACGCCCGATCTAAATGTTCTTGCGCTTCGATAAACCGGCCGACCAACATCAATGTTATGCCGAAGGATCGGTTGGCCACAACGGCAGGTGCTGTCACAGGCGCGTTCTCGGCCAACTGGACAAACGCCTCACCGTGCCGTACCGCTTCAGCGTTTTCCGCACGGAGATAACGGCCGGTCATCAGGCCATAAAGAATGGAAAATCGTAGGGGCGTCTCGCCAATCTTGTCAGCAAGGATTAAAGCATTTTCGAAGGCAGTTTTGGTTTCGTCCGCACCCCACCCCATGCGCGCCATCGACGCGACACCAAGTTGAACCTGGAGGTCTAAGCTTCTGTCCAGCGCATCCGCCAAGTTCATTTCAACCTGCGGCACCAGTATCGCAATAGCTCTTCTTAGATGGGCGAGGCCTTCGTCATAAGCTGGACGGGCGATGGCCGCCTTGCTGGCCGCTTCCCAAAGGTCGACTGCGCGGTCGGTGAGGTCAGCCGCTTCAGCATGGACAGCCAGTACTTCCGGGGAAATATCCGGTTCGTTTTCAAGCACCGTCAAGATCACGGTATGGATGCCCTTTCGACGCTCCTTCAACAAACTTTCATACGCTGCATCGCGAACCAATGCGTGTTTAAACAGATATGTTGCATCAGGTGCCAGGCCGCGCCGGTAAACAAGCTCCGCCTTGATAAGCCCGTCGAGGGCAGAGTTGAGTTCTGTATCAGACAAAGGTGATATTTTTGCCAATAGATTATGTTCAAATTCCCGGCCAATGCAGGCCGCTGTTTGAGCAACTTCCTTGATCGGCTGCAAGCGGTCCAATCGTGCCATCAAACTATCGTGCAAGGTGCTGGGGATTGCCAGCGCATTGAGCGGTCCACGGAGAACAAGTCGGTCCCCGTCAACTTTCAGCACACCGAATTCCAGGATCGTCTTGGTCAACTCCTCGACAAACAGTGGGACACCGTCTGTACGGTCAGATATGATCTGCAGGACCTCATCCGGCAGCGTCTTGCCGTCGGTGAGTTTGTTGATGATTGACAGGATCTGATCCCGCCCAAGCCGATTGAGAGCAAAGCGGGTAACGAGCGGGTGGCCGCCGAAGCCGTGCTCAAAGGTGGGGCGGGCAGTTCCGAGAATAAGGATTTTTTCATCTGCGATCGCGTCAAGTGTGAGGTCGAGGGCTTCCAATGTTGTCGGATCGACCCAATGCAAATCTTCAAAAACCACCAACAGCGGCTTTGTCTCCGCCCGCTTTATCAAAAGTCGAACGAGAAGCCCTATCGTGCGGCTTCTGATTTGAGCCGGGGTTAAAGCAAGCGTGCCATACCGAGCGCTGCCATCTAGTCCGAGCAAATGCGCCAACAGCGGCGCGTTATCCTGATCCACACCATCCAACGCCTCCAGTTTGTCGAGACGTGTGTCTATGTCATCTATCGGATTAATCCCAGTGACAAATGTCAGCTGCTGGATAATGGGATGAAAGGCGCTTTTACTATGATAGGGCGAGCATTGATAAGTGATGCGGGCATGGTCTTGTTGGGCGATCTCATCGATCGCAGCCTGGGTAATGCGTGACTTCCCAATCCCGGCCTCGCCCGTGACAATGATCATCTGGCCGCTGCCGGAAGCAGCTTTTGCCCAGCAATCCCGCAACAGACCGAGTTCCTGTTCGCGTCCGACGATAGGGGTGAGCAAGCCCGATTGGCGTGCCGCAAACCGACTTTCGCGTGTTGTCTCGCCGATCACAGCAAAAGCTTCAACCGGTTGGGCAATTCCCTTGAGTTTGTGCCCTCCCATTGGTTTCACTTCAAAGACATCACCGAGCAGGTTCAGAGTTTCGTTCGGCAGGACAAGTTGGTTGGGCTGTGCCAGACCCTGTAGACGAGCCGCCAGATTGGGCGTCTCGCCTACCACGGCGGCTTCCTGAGTTGCGCCACTGCCGATAATATCGCCGACAATCACCAGCCCGGTTGCAATCCCCACCCGCGTCGAAAGGGGCAGACCATCCGGGCCGGATGTTTCGCCAATGGCTGCAATCATCGCCAATCCAGCCCGCACCGCGCGCTCAGCGTCGTCCTCATTGGCGCGGGGCCAGCCGAAATAGCACAGCACCCCGTCACCCATGAATTTGGCAACGAAACCTTCAAAACGGGTCACGATGCCTGCAATGGTGTTCTGATATGCGGTTATCACGCCGCGCATGTCTTCCGGGTCGATCTTGGTCGCCATTTCCGTCGAACCGACCAAGTCGACAAACATCACTGTCAGATGACGGCGTTCCGCGTCAGATGCGGCGGCAGGTTCCGAGGTCGCTGTTTCCGGTGGGGCCGTGGTATCTGAACTTTCTCCGGCCACAGCGGGCGCAGCGATCAAACGCTTGATGGCGCCCCAGACCTTCCGACGCGGACCCAACGGCAAGCCAAGTTCTTTAAGATCTTCCTCAGCCAACTCTGGCAAGGTTTCAAAATCTATCTCAGCGTCCGCAAACGCGGAAGCGTACTTTTCCAATCCAAGATCGGAAAGCCAACGTGAAATATCTGACAACTCTTTGTCCCCGATATAGAACTTCAGCAGCCGTATGGCGCTTATCCACACTTTCCCTTGTTATGGACTCTAGCAAAAAAGATATCGCTAGCATATCCCGTTCAAACGGTCAGATGCTTCGCATTGAATAATTGGGCAACCCGCCCCTTAGATCGCGGGAATTAACCGCGGAAAAGCTAAGTTGGCTGTCTTTCTTGCCGCTCTTCGGAAGCGGCAGCCATCCTTCCATGATCTTATGTTGACCGGTAATTTTTCTATTTGGGAGCGTTCTGGTCGGCATGAAATTTAGATCATTGTTTAGATCATTGTATAGTCGATTTACCCGATCTCCGCTTGGCCTCTAACTTTAGGCGTTTTCGCAGATTTCTCGCACCAACGGAAGGCGCCGTGACCGGACGATTTGCTGATCCTAGCAAGCCGACCCGGGAGGGTTTTTAGTAAACCATTCAACGATATTCGGCATATCGTCCTCAAATCCCGCCGGCACACCAAAATTCAATGCACCCGCCCGCGAAACACTTCGATTTTCGAAGGTATGCTGAACATCGCCTGGAACCAGTATGAAGGAACCTTTTGGTGCTTCTATCCATTTGTCATCCAATAGAAAATGGATGCTTCCTTCAATCACATAAAAGACGTCATCCTCAGGGTGGGAGTGAATCGGTGGCCCTTTGGTATTCGGCTCAAGCCACCATTCGGAGATATTGTAGCTGCCAGCGGATTCTTTGCGATCAGCCTTGAAGACGGCTGTCATGCCGCCCATTGAGTAGCGCCTTCCTTGGCCTGGAAGCAAAACGACGCCTTCGCGTTTGCTTTTGCTGTCGGTCATAGGCAACTCCCCTTTCTCACGGCAAATAGAAGTCATCGTCCTTCAGTAGTAAACCGCGCATCCCATTGGGAAGCTTATGGCATGGAGTGAAACTTGTTAAGTCGGAAGTCTGCTCGGGGTCAAAACCGGGATTCTGAGCGGCTGATAATGATGTCGCCTTCGCCCCCACCACCGCAACCGACTTTATCAACACAATCGACGTCTTCGTTTCATCAAAACACTCCATCTTTCAATCAAAGATTAAAGTGTTGCGTCGACCTGTTGAGACCACCCCCCGATACCGGACATAATTTGATGAAAAGTGGAATTCGTAATTCGGATGACTGCTTCCCAATCCCACGTCGTGGCATGGCAATCCCGCAGCCTCGAAAAGCGGTTGGTTATCCCGCAACAGGACTTTCAAGGCGTACCGGAGCAGCTTTCGATCCCGATCCTCGTTGCGGTACCTTTGCCAAAGCAAATCCCTGTTGATGGCAAATCCAGGTGACCAGGGCGAATTTCCAGACTACGCCACCGGCAACCGCCAGAATGCCAGCCAATAACCCGCAAACCGGCACGAATGGCGCCAGCACGAATAATCCGACCGGCAACAGCAGTCCGCCGCCAACCACCAGCGGCAGCAAGACACCGATCCTGCTTAAGGAAAGCGGTTGGATGCCGCGGGTTTTTCCAGTCGCCTGATAGGCAAGCCAGAGCCCTATATTAATGAGAGCCAGGCAGATCGCGACGATGGGGATCCAGCCGGGGAACAACGTGAAGCTATCAACTGGAAAAATGAAGACGCTGTAAAGACCCAAACCTTCAAACAGACCGCTAAAGATCATCATCCAAGGCACCAGGGGCGCCCGCCAGGCCGGGATGCCTTTCGACGCATGGAGGATGCGGGCCTGGCATATCAGGAACCCCGCCGCTGCTGCGGCGCTCAGGGCATATAATGCTGGATGCTGCCATATCAGGCCCGCCGCAACCGCTGGATAAAAGAGCGCCACGCAATAAGTTTCGCGGGTCATCCAGGAGCTCTGAGGTCGCAACAATACATAGAGGAAACGGAGCTTGCGTCCTAGTTTCAGAAACACGAAAAACAAGCCGACCGCCATGATCGCCGCTGCTGTCATATTGACAACGCCGAGGGTAATCGCGTCCAACTCGCCCAGGACAAAGGCGAACCAGGCTATTATTGTCAGACCCGTCGCCAGGCCGCCCAGGGCAAAATTGGCGGCGGCGCGATAATCCCAAAAGGTCTGTGGTTTTCCAACCAGTGGATTGCCGGGATCGGAAAGCCACTCATCGTTCAGATCGCCGCTCGGCACCTCGCGCCCTGGCATGCTGTCGGGAATTTCATAGAGATAGCGAACCCGGGGATTAGTTCCCAGTTCCGCATGCATTTGAAAGTTGTTGTTGTTTTCGATCAGCTTGGAAACCGGGCTATTCGGATTGTCGAGGTCGCCGAATTGGATGGCTTGTGCGATGCAGGTGGCCGCGCAGGCCGGCGTTGCGTCCATATCGATGCCGGGCGTCAGCCCTTTGGCCAGGCCGTTGTCAATGCGGTCCATGCAAAAAGTGCATTTGGTGGCGACGCCAATGCGTTCTTCCTGCGGCCATCGCTGCTCCGGCAGGGTTTCCTGGCTGCCGAAATACGGTTCGTTTTTTTGGCTGATCGTGCGCGCCTGATAGGGACAGGCCACGACACAGGAAGCACAGCCGATGCACCGGTCATAGTCGATGGTGACGAGGCCGTCTTGGCGTCGTTGGGTGGCGCCGGTCGGGCAAACCGGTACGCAAGGCGGGTTCTCGCAATGCTGACAGCCGGTAACCACGAACAAGCGCTCAACGTTGGGAAAACTGCCATATTCCACATCAATGACCCGGCGCCACAGCACCCCCTTGGGCGTATCATTTGCCTGCTTGCAGGCAATGCTGCAAGTCTGGCAGCCAACACAGCGGTTCAAGTCGATGGTCATACCCCAACGGCTCATGCGGAAGTCCCCGCAACATCCCAATCGCCGGGGTGAACCGCGACCCGCATGACGTCGGCGCCGCTGCCGGTGGCATCGGTCAGGGAAAGCGACAGCGCCGTCACCGAATTCAAACTGGCAAGTCCGTAATCCTTGGCGACCGGTGTTGCCCAGTGATCGAACTGGCCCACCATTACGATGGTGTCAGGACGAATGCCTTCACGTAATTGAGCACGCCCGCGTGTGATGCCGGCGGCGGATTCAATAGTGATCGGATCGCCATCATTAATGCCCAGTTTGCGTGCTGCCGTCCGATTCATGATAACGCCGTCATGGCCGGCAACGTTTTGCGCCATTTCGTGGATTACCGGTAAGCCCACATTGGCGCCCCAGGAAAACTGCATGCTGCGGCTACTTAAGGCCCAGAAAGGAAACTCCGCAGGTTCGCGGCCGACTTCCTTGGCATAGTTGATCCAGATATCTGAAAAGCGTTCGTACTTCGGTAGGGGCTCATATTCGGTTAATTGATGATCCCACCATTCGATGCCGGTCTCGTGCAGGCGCCGCTTCAGTTGCTCGCCGTGCCGCTTAATCCGTTCCTGATACGGCAATTCAAAACGCAGACCACGTTTTTTAACCCGATGTTGCAGGTACCATTCCAATTGCGAGAAAGGCCGCAACAGCACACCATTTTCCTTAAACCAATCGATCCCGACGACTTCTTCGCCGTCGGTCAGCTCATGGCTCGCCGCCTTGGCGACGGCCTCCCAAATCTCTTCGCAGCTATGACGCTCTTCCGGGTCCAGGGAATAATCGAAATCCTTGCCCGACAGGCCCGCGCCGGCGGCACCTCGGTTGATGGCGGCGTTGTATTGCGGCAAAACGCCGGTCCTTATCGCCAGCTCGGTCGCCACGTCGGTCATGTCGCGGCATTCGCCTGGCGGTTCGATGGCCGCTTGGCGAACCGCCCAACCGTGATGTCGCCAGGAATTCTCGCCCGATCCCGTAGCGCCGACGCCGCTTAACTGCAGGCTTTCAATGTCGGTGGCGTCAGGCAACAAGATATCGGCCATGTAGTTGGTTTCATCCAGCGTATATGCAAAGGCGACCGTGAAAGGAAATTCGGCGATGCGTTCCGCGACCTCGGGGGCATTCCAGGAGGAAATTGCTGGATTGGTCCGATAACAAAGCCACATTTCCGGCAGAGTCTGGCGCGGCCAGGGATCGGGCTGTTTTTGTTGGAACAACCATGGCAAATGAGCCGGCCCCAACGCCGCCGACCAGGGCGAATTACCGGCTAGCGGAACCAGTGTTTCAAAGCCGTTTCGGATCCCTGGTTCACGACGCCAGTTTTCCTTGTCCGTGGCATTGAAGGGATAGGACATGAAACCATCTTCCCCCGGCTGCACGCTGTCCAGGCGATTTCGCGCCGGGCGATTGATCCGCACCTTCGATCCAAGAGTGCCGCCGGGCACTTCCAGGGCGCCGACCAGACAGGCCAGCATGGTCCGTCCCCAAACCATGTGATACCCGCCCCAGCCGTTGTTGATGCCCTTGCCCAACATGATGCCGACTGGCCGTAACGGCAGGATTTCGCCGTCAATCTCAATGGTCTCGCCAACCCGGGCATGGGCGACAAACTCATCGGCGATGCGGCGGATGATTTCGGCGGCGACATCGCATTCATTTTCCGCCCATTCCGGCGTGTAGTCCGCCATATGTTCGATCAGCAGTTGGAAGGCAGGCTTGGCCGCAACCGCGTCGTGGTGCCAAACTTCGCCGTCGGCGCCTTCTTCCAATCCGGTAACTTGAAAGTCGCCCTCCAACGCCGGGTCGATGATATCGGCGTCATGAGGTTTGGCGCATTTGTCACCTGCATCCCAGATCAACGGCTTGCGGCTTTCCGGATCGCGCAAGTAAAAGCCGTTCGGGCCGACCAGATAAGGCGAATTGGTTTCCCGACCCAGGAACGGGATGTCGCAAATCTGCCGCCAATCGCGCTCGCAAATAACCCGATGGATCACTGCAAACAAAAAGGCCGGATCGGATTTCGGTTTAATCGGCACCCACTCCGCCGAGGTGGCACCGGTAATCGACAGGTGCGGTTCGATCTGCACCCGCTTCAGGCCGCGCACCCGGGCATTGGCTTGCCGCCAGACCGCGCAAGGACCGCCGGAGGCTTCCATATTATGGCCGAAATTGAGAATGTAGTCGCAGTTCTGGCTGTCGACAATGACAGTAAAGGCGCGGTGCCAAAGTTCACCATAAAGGTGTTCGGAATGATAGCACTTGGCGCCCTGGCCGCTGCCAAAACCAAAATCCGCCGGTCCGACGGCGGAAAGAAATGCCGGAAAGGAGCCCATGTAACGGGCCGGTGTGCCGCCGCCGCCGAAAGACACTGCCAACTTCGGATAGCCCTGCTCATCGCGAACGCCACTGGCCTTGATCGCCTTCAGTTTATCAGCAACCCGATCCAACGCTTCATCCCAGGTGATCGCCACGAAACCCGGGTCCTGATCGCGGCCTTTCTT
>Ga0070726_10004966_pt1 | contig 10348 bp, 21 predicted proteins | sample tdAd471_FD_67275 | JGI IMG/M metagenome (GOLD analysis project Ga0070726, IMG submission 67275) | Marine sediment microbial communities from the Atlantic coast under amendment with organic carbon and nitrate - tdAd47.1 | ecosystem: Environmental > Aquatic > Marine > Coastal > Sediment | place...
TGAACATCGCCCCGGTAACCAGGGAAATAATGGCAGTGATATTGAATGCCAGACCCGGCGCATACGCCATCGGTGAAAGTACGCCAACGGTCATGCCGGAGCCCTGCACCAGGGCCAGGCCCAAAGCCCCGTACCGGGTATACTGGGTAATTTTTCGACGCCCGGACTCACCCTCTTTCTTCAGCTGATCCAGCTGGGGGCTTACCGCGGTCAACAACTGCATGATAATCGAGGCCGATATGTAGGGCATGATGCCCAGCGCCAGAATACTCATGCGTTCCAGTGCGCCACCGCCAAACATGTTGATCATACCGGCAAAGGTGTTTTCATTGCGGTCAAAAAACAGCGAGAGCTGTATGGGATCGATTCCCGGTACCGGGATATGAGTACCTATGCGGTAAATGAAAATGGCGAGCAGCAGGAACAGCAGCCTGGATTTCAGTTCACCCAGACCGGCGCCTATGTTTTCCGGATTGATGTTCGGTTTAGTTGCCATGATCGCCTTTATTACCTGTCAGCCACGTTCAGTCCCGGAATTTACCGGGCAATCACGTAGACCTGAATGATTCCTGCAACGGTTCGGCTTACCCGTCACCCCGTGGACGACAGCGGCAAACCTGGTCGGCGGGCTGTCTACTGGACTTCGCCGCCTGCCGCCTCGATTGCCGCCTTTGCTCCCTTCGTTACGCTGATACCCTTCAGCTTGACTGCCCTGGTGATGTCGCCGGACAGCATGACCTTCACTCGCGTGACATTGGAGGAAATGAGATTCGCCTTGCGCAGCGCCTCGACGGTGATTTCCTCGGCATCCACCTTGTTCAGTTCACTGGTTCTCACTTCCGCCGTGGAGCGACCGATGCGTGAGTTGAAACCGAATTTGGGCAGGCGCATGTGCAGGGGCATCTGACCGCCTTCGAACGCGGGGCTGATTGAAACTCCGCTGCGGGACTTCTGACCTTTGTGTCCGCTGCCGCAGGTTTTACCCGAGCCACTGCCGATCCCGCGGCCGACACGCTTTCGCGCCTTAATACTACCTGGGGCGGGACTCAATGAATTCAATCGCATCAGTCTTTCCTCGTTAACCGTTCGTCTCGCCTACTCGCCGTCAACGGCCAGCAGGTAACGCACCTTATTGATCAGCCCGCGTACGGCTGGCGTATCTTCCACTTCGACAGTCTGGTGCATCCGCCGCAGGCCAAGACCACGAACGCATTCTCGATGATTCGCCATCTGTCCCGCCGGACTGCGTACCAATGTCACTTTGATTTTGTTGCTGGCCATAACTCTAGTCCAAAATTTCTTCAACAGTTTTACCGCGCTTGGCAGCAATCTCTTCGGGAGCACGCATGTGCTTGAGACCCTCGAATGTTGCGCGGACCACGTTTACCGGGTTGGTGGACCCATAACACTTGGCCAGAACGTTCTGTACACCGGCTAATTCCAGGATAGCGCGCATGGCGCCGCCGGCAATTACACCGGTACCTTCCGATGCCGGCTGCATGTAAACCCGGGACGCTCCATGACGAGCCTTGATCGGGTACTGCAACGTATGGCCATCCAGGGTGACGGTAATCATATTGCGTCGCGCCGATTCCATGGCCTTCTGGATTGCCAGGGGCACTTCACGTGCCTTGCCCCTGCCGAAGCCCACGCGGCCGTTACCGTCGCCTACCGCAGTCAGTGCAGTAAAACCGAAGATCCGGCCCCCTTTTACCACCTTGGCCACACGGTTAACCTGGATCAGCTTTTCCTGCAGACCCTCTTCATTTCTGTTCGGCTCGTCTTTAAATGCCATATCTCAAACCCTTAGAATTCCAGACCACCTTCACGTGCCGCTTCTGCAAGTGCCTTGACCCGTCCGTGGTAGTTGTAGCCACTACGGTCAAAAGCCACCTTGCTGACTCCGGCAGCCTTGGCGCGCTCGGCGATTAATTCACCAATTTTCTTTGCTGCCTCAACGTTGCCGGTCTTACCTCCACGCAGAGACTTGTCCAGCGTCGATGCACTGGCAAGCACCTGGTCGCCAGTAGGCGCGATTATTTGCGCATAGATATGTCGCGGTGTACGGTAAACGCACAGGCGATTGGCTCTCAGCCCGCTGATCTTTGCCCTCGCGCGACGAGCGCGCCGCAACCGGGCCTGTTTTTTCACGTTCATAATCTCTAGCCCTATTTTTTCTTCGCTTCTTTACGGTAAACCCGCTCATCTGCGAAGCGAATACCCTTGCCCTTGTACGGTTCCGGTGGTCGGAATTCACGGAGCTCTGCGGCAACCTGGCCCACCTGCTGCTTGTCGGCACCACTGATAACGATTTCCGTCTGCGAAGGCGTCTCGGCGGTAACACCGTCAGGCAACTGATAATCAATCTGGTGGGAATAGCCCACCGTCAGGTTTACCGTCTTGCCCTGAGCCTTGGCACGATACCCTACTCCCTGCAGCTCCAGTTTTTTCTGAAACCCCTCACTGACCCCTACAACCATGTTATTGATGAGAGCCCGGTATGTGCCAGCCATGGCATTTGCCTTTCGCCCACCCATACGCGAGGAAACTTTCAGTGAATCTCCATCCTGTTCCACTGCAATCCACTCATGCAGCGCCAGGTTGAGGTTGCCCTTGGCGCCTTTCACCGCAATACCGTCGCCACTGAGTTTTGCTTCAACTCCCTTGGGCAGTTCAACCGGTGCATTTGCTATTCTGGACATAGTTAATCTCTTTTTACTCTAACTGGCTGATAACTGCTCTTTAGAATACAGTGCAAAGTATTTCGCCGCCGATGCCGGCCGCGTGTGCCTGCTTGTCGGTCATCAGGCCCCTGTTGGTTGACAAGATGGAAATACCCAGTCCGGCGCGGTTTTTGGGCAGATCGTCCTTGCCGCGGTAAAAGCGCAGACCCGGACGACTGGCCCGCTTGATCTCCTCGATCACCGGTCTGCCCTGAAAGTATTTCAGTTCCACATTCAGCACCGGCTTGCCATCGTTCGCGTCAACTGAATGTCCGGCGACATAGCCTTCCTCTTCGAGCACCTTGCAAATGGCCACCTTGATTTTCGATGACGGGCAGGAAACGGTCTTCAGACCGGCCAGCTGCGCGTTACGAACTCGGGTCAGAAAATCTGCTATAGGATCCGACATACTCATAAACTTACTCCAGCTTACCAACTTGCCTTATGCAGGCCGGGAACATCGCCGCGCATGGCCGCTTCCCGCAGCTTGTTTCGACAAAGTCCGAATTTACGATACACACCATGTGGCCGGCCTGTGACCTGGCATCGGCGCTGCTTACGCACCGGGCTGGCATCACGGGGCAGCTTCTGCAGCTTTACCTGGGCCGCCCATTTTTCGTCATCGCTGACCTTGGGATCGGCGATAATTGCTTTCAGCGACTGACGCTTTTCGGCGTACTTCGCTACCATCTTGGCCCGCTTGACTTCACGTGCAATCATTGATGCCTTAGCCATCGGCAGACTCCTCTGCTTTCGCGTCTTTCTTGATGTTCATTCCACGGAATGGAAAGTTCAATGCCGCCAGCAATGCCCGGCCCTCGTCATCGGATTCCGCCGTTGTCGTAATGGTAATATCCAGGCCTCGCAGGGCATCAATCTTGTCGTAGTCGATTTCGGGAAAAATAATCTGCTCGTTAACACCCATCGCGTAATTGCCACGCCCGTCGAAGGACTTGGGGTTAAGTCCGCGAAAATCCCGGATTCGCGGAATAGCAATACCTACCAGTCGGTCCAGAAAGTCGTACATGCGCCTGCCGCGCAGGGTCACCTTGCAGCCAACAGGCCAGCCTTCCCTGATCTTGAAGCCGGCAATGGATTTGCTTGCCTTGGTGATAACCACTTTCTGACCACTGATCATGGCAAGATCGCTGGCTGCACTTTCCAGCACCTTCTTGTCCGCAACCGCCTCTCCCAGGCCCATATTAAGAACAACCTTGGTGATCTTGGGCACACTCATAGGATTGTCGTAACCGAACTGCTGGGTAAGCGCCGGTATCACTTCGTTCTGATATTTCTCTTTAAGAGCCATCTTGATAACTCGTCAGCCTGTAGCTAATCAATTTCCTGATCGTTTGATTTGAAGATGCGTGATTTTCCACCATCTTCCGATATCTTGATTCCCACCCGATCAGCCTTATTAGTCTGCGGATTGAAAATAGCGATATTCGAAATGTCGATCGCCGCCTCTCGTTCCACGATTCCACCCGGTTGTCCCATATTGGGATTGGGCTTGGTATGACGCTTGACCATGTTTACGCCGGATACGATCACCTTACGGTCACCGACAAGACGCGTTACAGTCCCTCTTTTGCCCTTGTCCTTACCGGCTATCACGATTACTTCGTCGTTGCTTCTTAACTTGCGCATTTTTGCCTCTGCCTGATTCTCGAACCGCCGGCCTTCGGACTAAAGTACTTCCGGGGCCAGTGAAATAATTCGCATAAACTTCTCGTTGCGCAATTCACGGGTCACCGGGCCGAATACTCGAGTACCGATTGGAGCCTCCTGGTTATTGAGCAGGATTGCCGCGTTATCGTCGAATCGGATCAACGACCCGTCTCCGCGTCTGACTCCCTGCTTGGTGCGCACGACCAATGCCGTCAACACCTGACCTTTTTTTACCTTTCCTCGAGGGATCGCTTCTTTCACGGTGACCTTGATGATGTCACCGATGCGCGCGTATCGACGATGGGAACCGCCCAACACCTTGATACACATAACGCGACGGGCACCACTGTTATCCGCCACATCTAAATACGACTGTACCTGAATCATCGATCCTCTCCATGTGTAGCCGTGGGTCTACAGGCATTTATCCCGGCCGACGACTACCAAAAACCCTTGTCAATTTGCTAAAGCCCTGTCGCGCCTGTTAAACCTGCTCGGCCCTTTCGTCGATAGACACCAGCGACCAGGATTTTGTCTTTGAAATCGGTGCGACTTCCTGAATCGTGACTTCGTCACCGGGCAGACAGTCGTTGTTCGCATCATGTGCATGGATCTTGGTTGAACGCTTGATGTATTTCCCATACACCGGGTGTTTCACCTGGCGCTCAACCAGCACCACGATGGATTTATCCATCTTGTTGCTGATCACTTTGCCCGAAGCAGTCCGTGCAACTTTGTTGGTGTTTGTTTCCGACATAATCAAGATCCACTCTTCTGCTTTTCGGAGATAATGGTTTTCACCCGGGCTATATCGCGCCGCACTGTCTTCAGCAGGTGCAGCTGTCCCAGCTGTCCGGTCTCTTTCTGCATCCGGTAGTTAAACTGGTCTTTTCGCAGTTCACCCAGCTGCTGCTGCAGCTCGTCGACGGATTTTTCCCTCAGCTCGACTGTATTCATTACATCACCGTCCGTTTAACGAAAGTCGTTTCGAAGGGCAGCTTGGAAGACGCCAATCGGAACGCTTCCCGGGCCAGCTCTTCGTCCACGCCCTCAATTTCAAACATCACCCGACCCGGCTGGATCTGCGCCACCCAGTATTCAACACTGCCCTTGCCCTTGCCCTGACGTACTTCCAGGGGCTTCTGGGTGATTGGCTTGTCAGGGAACACCCGGATCCAGATTTTCCCGCCACGCTTGATATGCCGTGTCATGGCTCGACGCGCCGCTTCGATCTGTCGTGCAGTCAATCTGCCCCTGGTAATCGCTTTCAGTCCGTACTCACCGAAATCCACCTTGCTGGCTCGATGTGACAGGCCGCGGTTGCGGCCTTTCATCATCTTGCGATATTTGGTGCGCTTGGGTTGTAACATCTAACTATCCCCTTACTTGCCCGGCGTCGCCGCGGTCGCGTCATTCAGGTCCAGGATTTCGCCTTTGAATATCCAGACCTTGATTCCGATCAGTCCATAAGTCGTGCTCGCCTCGGACGTTGCGTAGTCAATATCCGCACGCAGGGTATGCAGAGGTACCCGTCCTTCCCGGTACCACTCCGTCCGGGCAATCTCGGCACCACCGAGTCGACCGCTGACCTGTACCTTGATACCTTCCGCGCCTTGACGCATGGCATTCTGCACAACCCGTTTCATGGCCCTTCTGAACATCACTCGTCGCTCCAACTGCTGAGCCACGCTATCCGCCACCAATTGGGCGTCAAGATCAGGTTTACGTATCTCTTCGATGTTTATATGAACGGGCACGCCCATTTTTTCAGTAAGCACACCGCGCAAGGCTTCCACGTCTTCGCCTTTCTTGCCGATCACAATACCTGGCCGGGCCGTGTAAATGGTGATCTTGGCGGTCTGCGCAGGACGCTCGATATCCACTCTCGCCACCGAGGCATTTGCCAGTCGCTTCTTGATGTAATCGCGCACCTGCAGATCAATCAACAGTTGATCAGCATATTTCTGCCCGTCGGCATACCACACCGAGGTGTGCTTCTTGACTATTCCAAGCCGAATTCCGGTTGGATGTACTTTTTGACCCATCCGTTACTCCTAGCTGTCAGCGACGGTGATAGTTATGTGGCATGAGCGTTTCAAAATCCGGTCTGCCCGGCCCTTGGCACGAGGCATAATACGCTTCATGGTCATTCCTTCGTCGACGCAGATGGTCGACACTTTCAGTTCGTCTACATCTGCGCCTTCGTTGTGTTCAGCATTCGCGATCGCGGAATTCAGCACTTTCTTGATGATCGCAGCACCTTTCCGGGGGCTGAAAGTCAAGATCTCCAGCGCGTCTTCAACGCCCTTGCCGCGAATCTGGTCAGCTACCAGCCTGGCCTTCTGCGCCGAAATGCGCGCACCTTTCAGTTTTGCTATCACTTCCATTGCAAATTCCTCTTAGCGCGCCTTCTTGTCCCCGACATGGCCACGGTAAGTTCGGGTTACCGCGAACTCACCCAGCTTGTGCCCGACCATATCTTCACTGATAAATACCGGCACGTGCTGCCGACCGTTGTGTACGGCGATGGTCAGGCCCAGCATGTCCGGTGAAATCATTGATCGACGCGACCAGGTCTTGATTGGCCGCTTGTCGTTCTTTTCAGCAGCTGTCTGGACTTTCTTCATCAGATGAAGGTCTATAAAAGGTCCTTTCTTCAGCGAACGTGGCACTGTCTATTCCTCTCTTTACCTAGCGGCTCGATTTTCTACGGCGAACAATCATGTTGTTGGTTCGCTTGTTGGTCCTGGTCTTGGCACCCTTGGTTGGCGTCCCCCATGGAGATACCGGATGACGCCCGCCGGAAGTCCTGCCCTCGCCACCGCCGTGGGGGTGGTCCACCGGGTTCATGGCAACACCCCGGACCGTCGGCCGGATGCCGCGCCAGCGCGCCGCGCCGGCCTTGCCCAGTGAGCGCAGGCTGTGTTCAGAATTGGACACGGCCCCCAGGGTCGCCCTGCAGTCTGCCAGCACCCGGCGCATCTCGCCTGAACGCAGGCGCAGTGTGGCGTATTCGCCTTCCCGGGCTACCAGTTGCAACATGGTGCCGGCACTTCGCGCAATCTGGGCACCCTTGCCTGGCTTCATTTCCACGCAATGTACGGTGCTGCCCACCGGGATCTTGCGCAATGGCAGGCAATTACCCACCTTGATCGGTGCATCCTCTCCGGAAATTACCGTGTCACCGGCGCTGACCCTGGCCGGGGCGATGATGTAGCGCCGTTCGCCATCCGCGTAAAGCAGCAGGGCGATGTAGGCCGATCGGTTGGGATCATACTCGATGCGCTCAACCCTGGCCTCGATACCGTCCTTGTTGCGACGGAAATCGATTATCCGGTATTTCTGCTTGTGCCCTCCGCCGGCATGACGGCGAGTGATCCGACCCTGACTGTTACGCCCGCCGGTTTTCGCTTTCACATCCAGCAGAGGCGCATAAGGTGCACCCTTATACAGATCGGGATTGACAACCTTGATGACAAAGCGGCGGCCGGGCGAAGTGGGCTTACACTTGATTACTGGCATTACTGATACTCCCCCTTAACCCAGGTCGGCAAAGTCAATTTCATGACCTGCCTCCAACCTGACGTAGGCTTTCTTCCAATCGGACCGACGTCGGACCTTGCCGCGACCGGTGCGCTTGGTCTTGCCTTTCACATTCAACACCTGCAGCTCCTCAACGACTACGTTGAAGATCTTTTCCACCGCCTGTTTGATCTCCGGCTTACTGGCGTCAAGGGCAACCTTGAACGCGTACTGGTTGTTCATCTCGCCCATGATGGTTGATTTCTCAGAGACATGGGGACCAAGAATCACCGAATACATTCTTTCTACATTCATGCCAGCACCTCTTCGACTTTTTTCAGTGCCGGCACGGTGATCAGCACCTTTTCGAAACCGATCAGGCTCACCGGGTCCAGGCCTGACACATCAAGCACGTCAACCGTGTGCAGGTTTCGCGCGGCGAGATAGAGATTTTCAGCTACCTCTTCAGCCACTATTAACACGTTCTCCAGGTTGAATTCCCTGAGCTTGTTAACCAGGCCCTTGGTCTTGTGACTGTCGAGCTCGAAATTATCGACCACCAGCAGGCGATCCTGGCGAATCAGCTCAGACAGGATGCACTTCATGGCGCCGCGATACATTTTCTTGTTCAGCTTCTTGGTGTAGTCACGGGGCCGGGCTGCGAATGTGGTGCCACCGGAACGCCACAACGGGCTGCGTATGGTTCCTGCCCTGGCCCTGCCGGTCCCTTTCTGACGCCATGGCTTGCGACCACCGCCCCTGACTTCCGAGCGATTTTTCTGCTTCACCGAACCCTGACGGGCGCCGGCAAGATAGGAAATAACGGTCTGGTGAACCAGGGGTTCATTAAACTCGCGGCCAAAGGTATCGTCTGACAGCGAAATTTTCTCGTTACCCGCGCTGTCCCCGGGCGTTGCAAGATTCAGTTCCACTGCTCTCTTACCCCCTGGCCTTGGTTGCTGGACGGACAATAACGCTGGAGCCGGTTGCGCCGGGCAGGGCACCCTTGATCAACAGCAGGTTGTTCTCGGTATCTACCTGCACCACTTCCAGGCTCTGGGTGGTTTTTTTCACGTTCCCCATCTGACCGGCCATTTTCTTGCCTTTCCAGACCCGTCCCGGTGTCTGGCACTGACCGATGGAACCCGGTGCCCGGTGGGAAAGCGAGTTGCCGTGGGTAGCATCCTGCATGCTGAAATTGTGGCGCTTTACGCCACCCTGGAAGCCCTTGCCCTTGGACGTACCGGTGACGTCCACCTTCTGACCGGGCTCGAAGCGGTCAACACGGATTTCGCTGCCCGCGGTAATTTCGCCCAGGTCCTCGCCCTCAGTGCGGAATTCCCACAGACCGTCGCCGGCTTCCACACCCGCCTTGGAGAAATGACCTGCCTCGGATTTTTTCAGCAGAGATGCTTTTCGTGAACCGGCAGTGACCTGAATGGCATCATACCCGTCAGTGTCTACCGTCTTGATCTGCGTAACCCGGTTGGGTTGCACTTCCACAACAGTTACCGGAATTGATACGCCTTCTTCGGTGAATACGCGGGTCATACCGCTCTTTCGACCGACTAGTCCAATCGACATTGTCTAAACCTCATCGTGTACGGGGCTCTAACCCACTATGGCCGCGGTGGAAACCGTTCATTTCCGGTGCGTTACACCATGTTTGCCACCCGTTTCCGCCAAAAACCGAAATGGTGAGTGGCCCTGAGCCAGCGCTGTCTGCCAGGCTGGTTTGTAAATTCTGTACTTCCTGCTAAAAGTTAAACGGACTGTTAGCACCGGCGCCGGACCGCGGGTCTGCACCGGTCTACTGCTTGGCCTGATTGTTATCCCAGGCTTATCTGCACTTCAACACCGGCTGCCAGGTCCAGCTTCATCAGCGCTTCAACCGTCTTCTCCGTGGGCTCTACGATATCCAGCAGCCGCTTGTGGGTGCGGATTTCATATTGATCCCTGGCGTCCTTGTTGACGTGGGGAGATATCAATACCGTAAACCGTTCCTTGTTGGTGGGCAGCGGAATCGGGCCCTTGACGTGGGCACCGGTGCGCTTCACCGTGTCGACAATTTCCTGGGTAGACTGATCAATCAACTTGTGATCGAAGGCCTTAAGCCGGATTCTGATTCGTTGATTTTGCATCTAGCCTAAACTCCAAAAACTCATTAAAAAACAAGGAATTACAGTATATTCCTGTAGTCCTCAAGCAGTTTCCGGCAAGCCCGGAAAAAACGGAGCCGAAAGTCTAAGGCCGCACCCTTCCAGTGTCAAGGAAAACTCCGGCTTCCGGCGAAAAAATCAGGGCCGGATTCGATCGCTGCCGAACCTGGCCCTGCGGCGCTATTCGATGATCTTTGCAACCACGCCGGCGCCCACTGTGCGTCCGCCTTCCCGGATCGCAAAGCGCAGGCCGTCGTCCATCGCAATCGGTGCTAT
>Ga0070726_10004968_pt1 | contig 10342 bp, 9 predicted proteins | sample tdAd471_FD_67275 | JGI IMG/M metagenome (GOLD analysis project Ga0070726, IMG submission 67275) | Marine sediment microbial communities from the Atlantic coast under amendment with organic carbon and nitrate - tdAd47.1 | ecosystem: Environmental > Aquatic > Marine > Coastal > Sediment | place...
CAGCAGTCGCTTCACACCTAAGAAGCCTAGCAGGGCTACTCCGCTGGGGCCGGTGTAAGTTGGAGCGACTCGATCAGAGCGCGCAACGCCTCGAAGCGGAATGGTTTGGCCAGGTAGGCGCTCACGTCGGTCGAGCGCTCGTCGGTGATGGGCTCCGGGGCTTGATCACCCATCAAAATCACCAGCAGGTCCGGGTTCCACTCTCGGAGCCGCCGGGCCACTTCCACGCCGCTGGTTCCTGGGAGGCTCGACGCGACCAGGGCCAGATCCGCGTCCCACTGCTCGATCACGGTGAGAGCGCCGTCCCCCGAGCTGGTGCCGACGACGCGGTTGCCGTTGACGGTCAGCATACGTGCGAGGCTCCACTGAAGGTCTGGATCGCTCTCGACGAGAAGCACGCTGCGGTGTCGCGGACGACTCTCCGCGATCGTTCTCGCTGCGCTTTCCAGCTTTTGTGCCCTTGCCTCGGTTGCCATCTTCGGTGCCCAGTCGCGCTTTGACGGAGACAACCAACCAACGCCCATCGTGCATCAGTTGTTCCGGCCTCCCCGACCGAAACCCATCATAGGGAGGTCCGGCCTTCAACGCAATCGACGCCTTCACGTATCCGGGAATCAGCGGATACCCCGGGGAAATCGAGTACTAAGCGGTTGCTCGAGACGCGCTTTGGGCGCTGTTTCCGCGTGACTGGCCCGGCTGGACCGGATCGGCGCCGTAGAAGGTCTGGCCGCTCCGGGCGATCTCTTCGAGCACCGGCGCCGGCGAGAATCGGGGCCCCAGCTGCTTTTCGAGCTCGCGGAGGCGTCCCAGGATCTCCTTGGCGCCGACCTGGTCGACAAACCGGAACGGACCTCCGCGGAAGGGCGGGAAGCCGAGCCCGAAAACCGCGCCGACGTCGCCGTCGCGCGCGCTCCGAAGGATGCCTTCGCCGAAGCACCGGCACGCCTCGTTGACGAACTGAAGGGCGCAGCGCCAGGCGATGTCCTCGCTAGAGATGCTCTTGTTGGTCGGGGTGACGCCGAGGAGCTCGTAGACCGACTCGTCGACCCCCTTCTTTTTCTTGTCGCCGTAGAGGTAGAACCCGCGGCCGTTCTTTCGACCGTAGCGCTCGTCAGCCATGAGCTTCTGCATCCCCTCCGGGGGGCTCATGCGCTCGCCGAAGGCGTCGAGCATGATCTTGCCGACCTTGGCGCCAACGTCGATGCCGACCTCGTCGGTCAGCTTGATCGGGCCCACAGGGAAACCCCAGTTGAGCATGGTCGTGTCGATCTTTTCGATCGGCACCCCTTCCGCGACGAGGTGGGCGGCCTCGTTCATCATCGGTGCAAGCACGCGGCTCGTGTAGAAGCCGACGCCGTCCTTCACGACGATGACGTGCTTGCCCTGACGCTTGCCGAGGTCGACACAGGTTGCGGTGACCCAGTTTGCGGTCTTGTCGGTGACGATGATCTCGAGGAGCGGCATTTTGTGGACCGGGGAGAAGTAGTGCATCCCGATCACGGTCTCGGGGTGTTTGCTGGCCGCCGCGATCTGCGTGATCGGTAGCGAGGAGGTGTTGGACGCGAAAATCACGTCATTTTTGCCCGCTTCCTCCACGTCCCGGACCATCTGCTCCTTGAGCGAAAGGTCCTCGAAAACCGCCTCGATCACGACATCGGTGTCCTGAAAGCCCGCATAGGTCGTCGTCCCCGTGGTTTGCAGCGTGAGGTGGTTGGCCTGCTGCTCGGTGAGCCGCTTTCGCTTCACGCGGCCGTCGATGATGCCGCGGATGTAGCGGAGGCCGGCCATCACGCCGTCGGCGTCCCGGTCTTTCAAACGGACGGGGATCTTGGCCACAGAGGTGGTGACGTAGGCGATGCCAGCCCCCATGAGGCCCGCGCCCAGCATGCCGACCTTCTTGATCGGTCGTGGCCTCACGCTCGGGTCATCGACGCCCGAGTCCTTCTTCAGCGCGGTCGTCGCGAAGAAGATGCTCATGAGGTTGGCGGCCTCCGGCGTGGTGAGCAGGTGGCCGAACGCGCGCGCCTCCGCTGCGAGGCCCGCTTCGAAGCCTCCCTCGAGGCCGGCCTTCACGACGTCGATGATCAAGTCTTGGGCGGGGTAGTTGCCGCGGGTCTGTTTGTGCAGCTGCTTGCGTGCCTGGTCGAAGAGGATCTTCCGGCCGACCGGGTTCTTCGCAAGCGCAAACTCCGTGACGGCCTCTTTGTCGCGCAGCTGCTCGATGAAGCTATCGCGCTTGGGCACGTGGTCGACTCGGGAGAGCGCGAGCTCGGCTGCGGTTTCGATCAGAATCGAGGGTGGAACCACGTCCTCGACCAGGCCGAGCTTGCGGGCCTTCTTGGGGTCGACCTGCTTGCCGGTCAGCATCATGTCGAGCGCGGGCTGCACACCGATGAGCCGGGGAAGCCGCTGCGTGCCGCCGGCGCCGGGAAGCAGGCCGAGCTGCGATTCGGGAAGACCGAGCTTGGTCTTCTTGCTGTCGGTCACGACGCGCGCGTGACAGGCGAGGGCAACCTCGAGGCCGCCGCCGAGCGCGACACCGTGGATGGCCGCGACGACGGGCTTCTTGCAGCCCTCGATGCGGTTCATCACCTTGTGGCCTTCGAGTCCGGCGCGCTCCCCTTCTTCGGCCGTGCTGATCGCTTCGAGCATCGTGATGTCGGCACCCGCGATGAAGCTGTCCTTCTTGCCGGATGTGAACACGATCGCCTTGATCTCGGGGTCCTCCTCGACCGCGTTGAACACGCCCATGAAGGTCTCGATGAAGTTGGCCTTGAGCGTGTTCATCGGCTCGCCGGGGATGTCCATGCGAACGATGGCTACGCCGCCGTCGCGTTTCTCGATGGTCAGTCCTTCGTACGCCATCACTCTACCTCCAACACCATGGCTGCGCCCAAGCCGCCGGCAGCGCAGGCAGTGCAAAGGGCCAAGTTTCCGCCCCGCCGCTTCAGCTCGCGGAGGGTCTGGGTGATCTGACGAGCTCCGGTGGCCGCGAATGGGTGTCCGATCGAGATCGAGCCCCCGGTCACGTTGAACTTGTCCCAATCGATGTCGCCGATCTTCTCGGAGCGGCCGAGATGCTTCTCCGACCATTCGACGGACTCGAATGCTTGCGTATTCGAGAGGATTTGTGCCGCAAACGCTTCGTGCATGTCGATCAGGTCGAGGTCCGAAACCTTGACCCCGGCCCGGTCGAGAGCGAGCGGCGCGGCGTACGACGGGCCCATGAGCAGCTGACCTGCCGGGTCGAGAGCCGCAAACGCGTAGCTACGAATGAAACCGAGCACGTCGAAGCCGTGGGCCTTGGCCTTGTCCTCGCGCATGAGGACCAAAGCGCTGGCGCCGTCGGTGAGCGGTGAGCTGTTGCCCGCCGTGACCGTGCCGTGCTTGCGGTCGAAGGCTGGCTTGAGCTTCGCGTACTTCTCGAGCTCTCCGTCTTTGCGAACGAGGTTGTCTTCGCGGATCGCCTCGTTGAAGCGATTCGGAACGAAGACCTCCATCACCTCGTCGTCGAATTTGCCTTCGGCCCACGCCTTGGCGGCAAGCGAGTGGCTTCGGTGGGCGAACTCGTCTTGTGCCTGGCGGCCGATGTGGTTTTCCTTTGCCATCTTCTCGGCGCTCTCCCCCATGGAAAGACCGGTCGAGAATTCCTTGATGGCAGGGGGCACCGGGGCGAGGTCCCGTGGGCGAAGGCCGGCAAAGGCCTGCATGCGTTCACCGATGCTTCGTGCCTTCGTCGCCGCGATGAGAGCTTCGGCGAGACGCTTCGATACGGTGATCGGGACGTTGCTCGCGCTGTCGGCTCCGCCTGCGAGGCCCGTGTCGATGACGCCGGCCATGATCGCCTCGGCGACGTTCACCGTGGATTGGTAGCTCGTCGCGCAGGCTCGCGAGACGCTGTAGGCCTCGATGCTCTTGGGCATCCCGGTGGCCAACACGATCTCGCGGGCGATGTTCGGTGCTTCCACCGAAGGGACGACTTGCCCATAGACCACCTGCTGGATTTCCTCGGGGTCGAGGTCGATCCGTTGCAGCAGCTCGGCAACCACGAGATTGGCGAGGTCGAGCGCGCTGACCTCCCGGTACGCTGACCATTGTTTTGCGAAGGGCGTCCGTAGTCCGGCTACGATCGCCACGCGCTTTCCGTTAGATTCCATGCGCCGAGCTCCTGAAAATGAACCGTGATTCAGTGGAAGGCGGGAGCCTGGTGGCCGACCCCGGTGATGTCAAGCGAGCACACGACCGTTGACCGCCACGCGTGGACCCTTAGACTCTGCCGGTGCGCCACTTGCCCCTCTTGCAAAGCCGGTCTGCAGTTTACGAAGACTGGCCCGCGCGACCCGACGATTTCAACGGGATTCCGGTTCTGCGCGACTCGCGGGAGCGACGCTATACGTATCTGCGCCTCAGCGTGACCGACCGCTGCGATCTTGCATGCGTCTACTGCATGCCGCCAAGCGGCGAGGATGAGCACGCGATCCGGCGCGACTTGCTGACGTTTGAAGAAGCAGCTCGCGTGGTGTCGGTATTCGCGTCCGCGGGCATTCGCCGAGTGCGGTTCACCGGGGGCGAGCCGTTGGTGCGCAAAGACATCGTTCGGCTGGTCGAGCTCGTGCACCGGCGCACCGAGGTCGAGCAACTGGTGATGACCACGAACGCAACCCGGCTGTCCGAGCTTGCGCGGCCGCTGCGCGACGCCGGGCTTCATGGGGTGAACGTGTCGATCGATACGCTGGACGCCGATCGGTTCCACGAGATCACGCGAGGCGGTGACTTGGGCCGCGTCTTGGCCGGGATCCACGCCGCCTTGGACGTGGGTCTCGAGGTGAAGCTCAACACCGTGCCGCTTCGGGGCCGCAACGACGACGAGCTCGATCGCATCGTCGACTTCGCGTGGTCGCTCGGGGCGATCCCTCGCTTCATCGAGCTCATGCCCCTCGGGGAAGGCGCCAAGCTCCCGCAAAGCATGCGAATGAACGCCGAAGACGTCCTCGAGGTCTTGGGGGATCGCGTCTGCCGCGACACGCCCACCGGGGTCGAAGGGCAGGGGCCGGCCCGCTACATGGCGGCGGGCGATGGCACGGCGCACAGGGTCGGGTTCATTACCCCGATCAGCAACGAATTCTGCGACACCTGCAACCGGGTTCGGGTCACCGCCCGGGGCGACATACGCGCGTGCCTGGCCTCGCGCCGGGCGATCAGCCTGCGAAATATCATGCGTGCAGGGGGCACCGACCTCGACCTCGCTTGGGCAATGGTCTGGTCCCTGTCCGGCAAGGACCGTGGCCACCACTTCCTCGAACCGGACGAGCACGAGCATGAGCGCGTCGGGATGAGTCTGATCGGCGGATAGGCTACAGGGGGCGTCGTGTTGATCAGGATCATGGTGGTCTGCCTGTTGATGGCGGCCTGTTCGGGCGACCCAGAAGGTCTTCGCGTATGGACCCCCGAGGACCACGCCCACCCCCCGGACACGCAAGTCGACCCCAATCGCGTGCCACAACTAGAACGCCCCAACCTCACGGTCGGCGAGCTTCTATGGCAGCGAAACTGCGCACGCTGTCACGGGACCGACGGGCAGGGCGGCCGTGAGGCCCAGATCAACTTCGCTAGCGGCGAGTGGCAAGACGGGATCGACGACGCGACCATCGCAAGAACGATCGCAGGCGGAAAGCCTCCAACCATGCCGGCTTTTGCCGAGCTGCTGACGCCCGAGCAGATCGGCGAGCTGGTTGAGCACGTGCGGACGCTGGGGTCCGGCAGCGACTAGCCAAAGGCTCTCGCCCCGCCAAACCGCGAACCGCAGATCCGCGGGCGACAAAAAAGGGGACAGTCCCCTTTTCAAAAGGGTTAACCCTTTCTAAAAGGGGACTGTCCCCTTTTCAAAAGGGTTAGACGCTTTCCATTAGGAACTGGGCGATTAGGTCGGCTACTGAGTAGACGCGTAGGAAGTCGCCGTCGGCTAGGGCCTGGACGTGGGGTCTCGTGTTGGTGCAGGCGATGCCTTTGAGGGCGCCGCTGTCACGAATCCTGCCGAGTGATTCCTGGGCGAATACGCCGTGGGTGCATACAGCGTAGACCTCGCTTGCTCCGGCGTCTTGGTATGAGCGCGCTGCTGAAATTAGAGAGCCGCCGGTGCGGATCATGTCGTCGTAGATGACGACGGGCCGATCTTCGACGTCCGCGGCGAGGGCGGTGATCTCGGTTTGGGTGTCGGACAGCCGTCGCTTGAACACGAATGCTGCATCGACGAGTAGATCGTTGGCTAGGCTTTCGACCCACTTGGCTCTGCCAGCATCGGTCGCGCCAAGGACGAAGTCCTCTCCCCCAAAATCTCGAATTGCTTGCAGCACGACCGAGCGGGCTTGGAGGTGGACCGGGCGAATGTCACCGGAGAAATACTGAGGGATGCCCTCGGAGTGTAGGTCGATGAGCACGGCGCGGTTGCCCGAGCCGGCCGTTGGGATCGATGACAGCATGCGCGCTCGGTTCTTCGCGGCGACGATCTCGCCGCGTTTCGAGGCACGCTCCATCGTTTGATACCCGAACCAGGGCAGCACCAGAGTCAGCGTGTGCACCCCAAGATGAACCAACCCGCATGCGAGATCGTAGATCTCGAGCATGTCGATGTCGTCGACGGTGCCCCCGACCAGGACGACGTCGCGCCGTGCGCAGTCGGATTCGATGCGGCGGTAACGCTCTTCATCGGGGAACACCCTGCGCTCTACGACGCCCAAGTCGAAATCGCCTGCTCCGGCGATGTCTTCGCCGAGCTCTTGGTAGCGTTCCGTTGCGAACAGGAGCATCGGTTGCTTCATGGTGCTGCCTTCATGACAGCATAGGACGCGCTCACTGGCTAATGTTTGGCCAAAACGTCGAGAAGTACGTCCGGCAGGTCGGTCATGACCGCATCGACGCCGGCGGCGAGGAGCTTTTCCATCTGTGCGGGGTCGTCGATCGTCCACACGTGGACCTGAATCCCGTGATGGTGCGCCGCCTCGACGAACCGTGGCGTGATCACGTTCATTCCGCGGAAGGACGGCGGGATCTGAAGCGCGTCGAATGGAAACATCGCGTTCCTCCACGCACCTGCGAGCACGCGAGTCCAAAACCCGAGCGCGCCCTTGCGGCCCGGCGAGGTCGCCACTCGCCCTCGGCTGTGCTTGCGAAAGGCTTCCGTCACGTGGTCATGCTCCGAAGCAACGAGCACCCGGTCGTGAATGCTGTGGTGTTCGATGAAGTCCCAAAGCCGCCGCGCGAAGCCCGGATCGTCCGGTTTGATCTCCAGGTTGTAGTGGAGCCGTGGGTCGAGCGCGAGAGCTTCCTCGAGCGTCGGAATACGAACGCCCGCGCCTCGAAACGAGTAGCTCCCGTCTTCGATGAAGTTGTGACCGGCGTCGAGGCGTTGGAGCTCGGCAAGGGTGTAGTCGCAAAGGTCACCTTGCCCATTGGTCGTGCGTTCGAGCGTGAGGTCGTGAAAACACACGAAGTGACCATCCGAGGTTTCGTGGATGTCGGTCTCGAGGTGCCTGTAGCCGAGCTCCGCCGCGTTGCGAAACGCGAGGAGCGTGTTTTCAGGTCTGCGCTTCGCGCCTCCGCGGTGCGCAAAGGGGATTGGTGTCGTCGGGCCGAAGTAGGGGCGAGCCATCGAGCAAGCAGCATAGCGCTGTTTACCGCGGTCGGTGGGTGACACTTGTACGCGGCCGCGTTTCTGTTCATCGTCCGACTCATGGCGAGAGATTTGGAAGGCAAGGTCGCGATCATCACCGGCAGCGCAGGGGGGCTCGGAAAAGCCCTTGCCCAGGAGATGGGGGCTCGAGGCTGCTATCTCGTGCTGGCGGACATCAACACCGATCTCCTCGAGGAGGCGACTGCCGAGTTGCGGGGGGCGGGGGTCAAGCTCGACGCAAAGACCACCGATGTGCGGGATCCGGCTCAGGTTCAGGCGTTGGTCGAAGGTGCGTACCGTGACCTCGGCCGCGTCGATTACCTCTTCAACAATGCCGGCATCAATCTATGCGCCGAGCTGCGGGACACCACGCTCGACGATTGGAACGACCTGATCGACGTGAACCTCCGTGGCGTGATCCACGGGGTGCAAGCGGCCTACCCGATCATGCGGGAGCAAGGCTTCGGCCACATCGTGAACACAGCTTCCGTGGCGGGGTTGGTGCCAGTGGCTGCAGAAGGGGCTTACACCGCGACCAAGCATGCGGTCGTGGGGCTGTCGTCGGCGCTGCGCATCGAGGCCGAGGCGTTTGGTGTCAGGGTCAGCGTCGTGTGTCCGGGTCTGATCGAAACGCCGATTCTCGAGTCGGGCAAGTACGTGAAGTTCGATCGCGATGCGATCCTGAAGGTCGCGCCGGAAAAGCCGATGAATCCTAACAAGGCAGCGCGGCTGGTTCTTCGCGGCGTTGACCGCAACGAGCTCCTGATCGTCATGAGCGCGACTGCGCACCTGCTGTGGCATTTCTATCGCCTCGCGCCCAGGATCTCGGTTCGGCTTGGCAGATTCACCATCGCAAAGTTCCGCGGCGTTCGTCACGAAGACGATTGACCTCAGACGAACTCCGGTCCGATGCCGATGACGCGCAGCGCGCGGTCGTGAATCCGGAACTCGGCCGGGCCGAACCCTGGCGCCTCGCCGTCGATGTCCATCCAGGCGGTATTGGCGACCATATCTACTTCGATGTGCCTTCCGCGGTACGTGCTGACGATCGGGGAGCGCACGTGCGTGCCCTTGTAGAGCCCTGCCATGACCGGGAGGCCGCGTAGGGTCGATGTCGCGCGAAGCAACACGATGTCAAACATTCCGTCGGCGACGCGGGCTTCGGGCGCAAACATCATGCTGCCACCTGCCCATCGGCCGTTGCATACGCACAGGTTGCTGATGTCGTGCTCACCTTCGTCCTTGCCGTCGATTCGCATTCGGATCCGGGCGGGTTTGTACTTCATTTGGGCGCGGAGCACGGCTATGAAGTACTTGGCCTTGCCGCCCGATTTGGATTTCGACGTCGCGACGAATCGGTCGACGAGGCCGCCCATGCCCATCGAGCAGATGTTGAGGAAGAAGCGCCCTTCGGTATGTCCCTCGTCGTGCACGTACTGGACCCATCCGATGTCGATTGGGACGGCGGGCTTTTCGCGGATGACCGCGCAGGCGCTGTCGAGCTCTTCGGCGCCAGGGATCAACCTCCGGAAGTCGCCACCCGTGCCCGCGTGAAGGACGCCGAGCGTGACCTCTTTGTTGAGGCCGGACTGCATGATGCCGTCGACGATCTCGCTGTGTGTGCCGTCGCCGCCAAACGAGACGATCGTCCGCGCTCCGTCCGCGATGGCTTGCTTCCCGATCCGCAGGCCGTCTCCCCGCGACTCCGTTAGCTGAAGGTCGACGGGCCCGAGAGCTTGACGAATCTGGGCGCTCAGCTCCGGCCAGTTGTCGCCGACGAAACCGTGCCGGGCCATGGGATTCGCAATGACGAGGGTCTTACTCGGATCAAACACCGCAGAAGGCCTCGTACCGCATTTCGAGTCTTTCGGGTAGAGTGACGCGATGCCGTTCAGAGCTCTCAGCACGCTTTTCGTGATGATGGTCGTAGGCTGTGGCAGCAGTGCCACCCACGAGTGTGAGGGGCTGTCGGCCGAGCAGTGCGCGCAACCGGATGGCGGGATGCCCGACGGCGGGATGCCGCTCGACCCCGAGCTCGTCGTCGACATCGATTGGCTAGAAGCGCATCTGGGCGACCCCGACGTTCAGCCGATCGACACGCGCGCGTCGGGATACGACGCTTCCCGAATTCCAGGGGCGATCCACCTTAAGCCTGGCGATTTGGCTAGGACGGTCGACGGAGTGCCTCAGCAGGTGATGCCGCCGATGGAGGCCCAACCCGTATTGCGAGCGATGGGACTCCGGAACGACGTGATCGCCTTGGTATACGGCGTTCCCCAGGAGTATGACCCCTCTCGCGTCGTTTGGACGCTTCGATACTATGGGCACGCGGATGTTCGCTACCTCGACGGCGGCTATGAGGCATGGGTCGCAGTCGACGGAGCGCTCGACGCCGATCCACCAAACGTGGAGCCGACCGAGTACACGATCGTCGGTGTGGATGACAGCCTGCGTGTCACCGGGGATTGGGTGCTTTCCCAGCTAGGCGACCCTCCCGCGATCCAGCTCGTCGATGCGCGGTCGGAAAGCGAATACGCCAACGGCCGCATTCCGAGTGCGCGCAGCGTGAACTGGGAGAGGAACCTCGACAGCGGCTTCCTGCGTTCGGTAAGCGACCTCGAAGCGCTCTACGAGGGGATGGATCCCGCGATGACGACCGTCACCTATTGTGTC